>ENA-OQCO01000475-OQCO01000475.1-human-gut-metagenome-genome-assembly--contig:-NODE-475-length-21827-cov-2.347281_pt1 | contig 21827 bp, 21 predicted proteins | sample MGYA00242500_ERZ504582 | MGnify/ENA primary metagenome ERZ504582 (study PRJEB26092, sample SAMD00036346) | human gut metagenome | host: Homo sapiens | study: EMG produced TPA metagenomics assembly of...
ACCGAATAACTGCTCCGCAGTTTATCAGGAGGGGCTTGTACCCCTCCTGATACAAGTAAGTCCCACCCACTGCTTATTGCTCCTCGCAATTGAAGCAGGTGACTTACTTGATTCGGTTAAAAAACTGCACCGTGATCCATATTTCAGGATCTTCGGTGCAGTTTTTTTATCACATCAGAATAATTTCTTTCTCTGATCAGATCTTATGCCATCAGCTCATCAAGTCTTGCCTTTACAGCCAGGATGAAGTCCCTGCTGTTCAGTACCTGTACATCTTTCAGGGATGTGATAAGAGCAAGGTCTTTTGTCATTTTTCCGCTTTCGATAGTGTCAAGAGTTGCTTTTTCCAGTTTTCCCGCAAAATCAGCAAGTGCTGCATTTCCATCCAGCTCTCCCCTCTTTCTGAGAGCACCTGTCCATGCAAAGATCGTTGCAACGGAGTTTGTGGAAGTTTCTTTTCCCTCGAGATGACGGTAGTAATGTCTCTGTACTGTTCCGTGAGCAGCCTCGTACTCGAAATATCCCTTCGGAGATACCAGGACAGATGTCATCATTGCAAGAGAACCAAATGCAGAAGAAACCATATCACTCATAACATCACCGTCATAGTTCTTGCATGCCCAGATAAATCCACCGTCTGCCTTCATGACACGTGCTACGATATCATCGATCAGGCTGTAGAAATAGGTGAGTCCTGCTTCCTCAAATTTATCCTTGAACTCTGCATCAAAGATCTGCTGGAAGATCTCTTTAAATCTGCCGTCATATGTCTTGGAGATGGTATCTTTGCTTCCAAACCATACGTCCTGTCTGGTATCCAGCGCATAGTTAAAACAGCTTCTTGCAAAGCTCTTAACTGAATCATCAAGATTGTGCATGCCACGAAGGACACCTGCTCCGTCAAAATGCTGGATCAGCTCTTTGCGTTCTTCTCCGTCCTCACCTTCAAATACAAGATAAGCATCTCCCGGTTTGTTGATATAGAACTCTGTGTTCTTGTATATATCTCCATAAGCATGACGGGCAAGTGTGATCGGTTTTACCCAGTTCTTTACACATGGTTCAATGCCCTTTACTACAATCGGTGCACGGAATACAGTTCCATCAAGAATGGCACGGATGGTTCCGTTCGGGCTCTTGTACATTTTTTTGAGGTCATACTCTTCCATTCTGGCTGCATTCGGAGTGATGGTTGCACATTTTACAGCAACACCGTATTTCTTGGTTGCCTCTGCTGCATCGATAGTTACCTGATCATCTGTCTCATTTCTGTGCTCAAGACCAAGATCATAATATTCTGTATTCAGATCAAGATATGGTGTGAGAAGTTCGTCCTTGATGATCTGCCACAGGATACGTGTCATCTCATCTCCGTCCATCTCAACTAAAGGTGTCTGCATTTTAATTTTTTCCATAATATTTTCTCCTTTAGAGTCTTTCTTTTGCACTTTTACTGTACATTGTACTCATTATTTTCTATTTCCGTCAACGCTTTTATACTTTACCATAACATGTTTATAGAAATTATATAATAATTTAACATTTCATTAGTTTTTCACAGTTAAATTTACCCCATCCCTGCTGATTTCTGGGAAGTCCCATATCATCCGTGCTTTCTTTTAACAACATTTTTACTTCCACATTGGAAAGCTGAGGTTCTTTTTCCAGAAGACAGGCTATTGCACCGGAAATTCTTGGAGTTGACATGGATGTTCCGCTTTTGATCCCATAGGAATAAGGATAGCCGGGTGTGCAGGCTGTGATCCGGTTTCCAGGTGCTACCAGATCCGGCTTGCACACGCACTCAAATGTAGGTCCTCTACCGGAAACAGCCTTATTTCCCTGGAGCATATCACTGGAACCTACGGTGATGATCTTACGGCTGCTTCCCGGTGCAGTTACAGTTCCTGACCCAGGCCCCTGGTTTCCGGCAGCTGCCACCACCACAAGTCCCTGATCCCAGAGCTCATCCACTCCACGCAGAAGATCCTGCTGTTCGTTTCTACTCCTGGAAGTAGTTCCAACAGAAATATTCACAACACGGATATTATAGATCTGTCCGAAATTCACGATCCATCTGAAAGCCCTGAGCACATCTTCCCGGCTTCCGTTCCCGAACCGGTCCAGAACTTTCAGGGCAATGATGCTACATCCAGGTGCAGCTCCTTTGTATCTGCCATCTGACGCAGCTCCATCCCCTCCCAGGATCCCGCTTACGTGGGTTCCATGTCCATTATCATCATAAGGTCCTGTTTTTCCTTTTGTAAAATCACAGAAAGCCCTGATACGGCTGCCGAAATCTATATGAGGAAAAATTCCGGTGTCCAGCACAGCCACACCGATTCCTTTTCCTGTATACACTTTTTTACGCATGGCAAAAAATCTCCTGCCGGACAGATGGTTTCTCTTTAGCCTATTCAGGGCCATGCTTTTTTGCAACTTCATTCATAATATGTAATTTTTTCGTTTTTCTGTCATATAATGTATAAAATTCACTTTTTCCTCCCATACTTATCACTATCCGGAAAACCCTAAATATTTCGGAACTGTGATCAGATATCAATCAAAAATGTCAGGAGGGTTCTTTATGTTTCTGTTTTTTCTTATATTCTTCGGAATTCAGATCTTTATCCTTTTCTGTTGTGCTGCTGCCGGAAACGACGCTGCCTCACAGGAGCTTTCCGACCTGGAACAGCTGCAGTTTATCACGGAATGGAAGAAACATCACGGAAAAAAGGACGTCTGCTGAGAAACGTCCTTTTTTTAGTCAATCGGATATTCGCAATCCGCTTTCGCTACTTGCTCATAACCGAATAACTGCTCCGCAGTTTATTCGGTTAAACAATTATATGATAATACATACCAGTCCGCCTTTGCTGTCGTTGACGATCTTCTGCATGGTATCCTGGAGCTTCACCTGGCTTTCTTCGCTGATCATGGCCAGTTTGCTGCGAATCCCGTCTTCTACAAGCTGCTGGATGGATTTCCCGAATATATTGGTTTCCCAGATGCTTTCTCCACGTTCCGGGCTTTCCCTGATATATTTGATCAGATCTTCTGCCTGCTGCTCTGTTCCCACAATAGGCGCGATTTCTGTCTCGATCCCTGCACGGATCATATGAATGGACGGACTCTTAGAGCGGATCTTCACCCCAAATTTATTTCCCTGGCGGATCACTTCCGGATCTTCAATGGTAATCTCGGAAAGCTCCGGAACTACCACACCATAGCCGGTTCCTTTCACCGCTTCCAGTGCTGCCTGTACTTTTACAAACTGTTCCTTCATACCTGCAAGTTCTTTCATTGTCTGGATCAGTTCGTATTCACTTTCCATGGGAATGCCGCTCATCTCACTGAGCATCCTGTAATAATAGCCGTCTTTTACAGAAATACGGACACGCACAGTTCCATCAGAAAGACTGACTTTCTCCAGGAGTGTATCTTCCACATAAGGGCTTTCCAGCTGTACAGAATCCTTGTTTATATCTCTCACATGAGTAAGCTTCGTCATTTTTTCCCGGATCTCATTTAATAACGCTGCCTTTACTTCATGTTCCGGAGAAAGCATTTCCACCCATTTCGGAACAAATAGTTCAATCTCACTAACCGGAAATTCGTAAAGGATTTTTTCCAGAATCCTGGTAACGTCCTCTTTTCGAAGCTGTTCGCAGTTGACTGCCAGAACGGAGACCCCATATTTTTCTTCCATGTCCTGCACGGTTTTTCCAGTTTCTTCACTGTAGGGAGCCTGGGAGTTTACCAGGATCAGAAATGGCTTGCCCTGTGTCTTCAGTTCTTTTATAGTCTGCTCCTCTGCAGGGATAAAATTCTCTCTTGGAATTTCCCCGAAGCTTCCATCTGCAGTAATGACAATTCCTATGGTAGAATGCTGACCGATGACTTTTTCCGTACCGATCCTGGCTGCATCATGAAAAGGGATCGCTTTTTCAATCCATGGAGTCTTAACCATCCGCTCACGGCCTTCCTCCACATTTCCAGATGCGTCTTTTACCAGAAATCCTACACAGTCAATGAGTTTTACGCGGATCTTCTGGTTCTCACCTATGGTAACTTCCACTGCATCTTTTGGAATAAATTTCGGTTCCACTGTTGTAATCATTTTTCCGGCTCCGCTTAAAGGCAGCTCATCCTGAAGCTCTGCCCTTTTCTCTTCACTGATAGCAGGCAGAGCCACCAGTTCCATAAATCTGCGGATAAAAGTGGATTTTCCTGTTCGCACCGGGCCCACCACCCCTATGTAGATATCCCCGCCGGTCCGGGCCTGGATATCATGGTAAACCTGAAAGTTTTCCATATAAAAAAGCCTCCCTGCATATATTGGCCTGTAAATCCCGGGAACTGCCCGACGGACAGCTCCCGTATATCACAGTATATGCTATGGAGGCTTCTTATATGCTACTGTTCATCTGCAGACAGCAGTTTATTTCATTAACCGTTATTATTCACTCTGCGGACAGCATCAATTATTCACTATTCCTTAATATAGAATTCATTGTGGAGCAGGTGATGTTCCTTACCTTTAAGAAGACCCTCATAAAGCTCCAGAACAAGTGGGTTCTCATCCGATTTCTTGATGATCATTGTATTGTCTGCATTATACAGTCCCCTTGCTCTTGCTGCCTTGGTTCTGTCACCGGATCTGGTCGGCTGACCTCCACCCATGATACATCCACGGCGCATGCCATAACCTCGATAAGGTGATAGTTTGCTTCACCGTTCTTTACACGTTCCATAACAGTTCTTGCATTTGCAAGGCCGCTGGCAACACATACATTGATATCCATTCCCTTATACGGCACGGTAAATTCCTTGATTCCATCTTCACCACGGACACCACACTCTGCGATCTCATGCATGGCTTCCTTACTGTGATCCGGGCTCAGTCTTCGGAGAACTGCCTCGGTAACACCGCCGGTAACACCAAAGATAACACCACCACCGGAACCAAATCCAAACGGCATATCGCATGCTTCCGGATCCAGTGTTGCAAAATCAAGACCAAAGTTATCGATCATTCGAAGGAGCTCGGTAGTTGTGATAACGATATCGGTATCCTGCTCACCATCTGTAAAGCTGTTGGGGCGGATCGCCTCTGCCTTCTTGGCAGTACATGGCATGATAGAAACCATAACAGTCTTCTTGCCTGCTGCATGCTCCGGATCACGGAAGTATTCCTTGATAACCGCAGACATCATTCCCTGTGGGGAACGGCAGGTAGAAATGTTCGGAACATATTCCTTATACTGATCAGTGATAAACTTCACCCATGCAGGACAGCAGGAAGTCAGAAGCGGAAGATTCTCACCCTTCTCCACTCTGTTTAGGAACTCCTTGGTCTCTTCCATGATGGTAAGGTCGGCACTGAATGTGGTATCGTATACTTCGTCAAAGCCCATTCTGTGAAGCGCGTTAACGATTTTACCCATAACACTTCTGCCTTTGGCAAGTCCGTAATGATCACCAACTGCAACACGAACTGCCGGTGCAACCTGTGCAACAACACGAGTATTCTTATCAGCCAGTGCATCCCATACTTCATCCATATGTGTACGGATGGAGATCGCACCTGTCGGACAGTAAACACGGCACTGACCACAGTTTACACACTGTGTCTCAGCAATCTTTTTATTGAATGCAGGCATGACCATGGCCTCTGTTCCACGGAATGCGAATCCAAGAGCTCCGATTCCCTGAAGCTCCTCGCAGGCACGTACACAGTCGCCGCAGAGGATACATTTGTTCGGATCACGGATGATGGACGGTGAACTGTCATCGATCTCGTGCTGTTCTCTTGTATTTTCAAAACGGATATCCCGCACGCCAAGGCGATGTGCCAGCTCCTGCAGGATACATTCGCCGCTCTTTACACAGGTTGTACAGTCACGACAATGTGCTGCAAGAAGCAGCTCCACGATCAGTTTACGATATTTCTTAATACGACCGGAGTTGGTATAAATAACCATTCCGTCTCTCGGCTGCTCGGAACAGGACGCAAATGTCTTGCCTCTGTCATCCTCAACTGTACAGAGACGACAGGCACCAAATGTGGAAACCTCTGAATGATAGCACAGTGTGGGGATATTGATACCGGCATTCCTGATGACTGTCAGGACATTTTTTTCGTCGGTAAATTCTACTTTTCTTCCGTCAATTGTCATTGTACCCATAAGATATCCTCCCTTCTATGCTTCCACATAAATCGCATCAAAGTTACAGTTATCCTTACAGGAACCGCATTTGATACATACGTCGTTGTTGATTACATGTGGATGCTTGATCTTTCCTGAAATCGCGCCTGCCGGACAGTTCTTAGCACACTTGCCGCAGCCGATACAGAATTCAGGATTGATATGGAATTGACGGAGTGCCGTGCAGACTTTCGCCCGGCATTTCTTATCTACGATATGTTCTACATATTCATCGCGGAAACGCTTCAGGGTACTGATGACCGGAAGCGGTGCACTCTTGCCAAGGCCGCACAAAGCCATGCTCTGAACCATGTTTGCAAGCTCTTCCAGCTCATCCAGGTCGGAAAGCTCACCCTTGCCTTCAACGATCCTCTCAAGGATCTCAAGCATACGTTTCGTACCCTCACGGCATGGAACACATTTACCGCAGCTCTCACGCTGTGTAAAGCTCATGAAGAAACGTGCAACCTCTACCATACAGGTATTCTCATCCATAACAACAAGTCCGCCGGATCCCATGATAGCATCCAGCTTCTTAACAGAATCAAAATCAAGCGGATGGTCGATCTGGTCATCGATCAGACATCCACCGGATGGTCCGCCGATCTGCACTCCCTTAAATGCAGCACCGCTCTTAAGGCCGCCGCCGATATCATAGATAATATGGCGAAGACTTGTTCCCATAGGAACCTCGATAAGACCAGTGTTCTCAATGGAACCGGTAAGTGAGAATGTCTTTGTTCCGGGGCTTCCCTCTGTACCGATGGTATGGAACCAGTCAGCACCCTGAAGGATGATCTTCGGTACGTTAGCGTAGGTCTCTACGTTATTAAGAACAGTTGGCTTGCCCCACAGACCCTGCTCAACAGTTCTCGGCGGTTTAACACGAGGCATACCTCTGTTGCCTTCGATGGATGCGGTCAGGGCAGAACCTTCACCACATACGAATGCTCCGGCACCCCGATTGATATGTAAGTGGAAATTAATACCGGAACCAAGGATATTGTCACCAAGAAGGCCATAGGATTCTGCCTGTTCAATGGCCATCCGGAGTCTCTGTACAGAAAGAGGATACTCGGCACGTACGTAGATATAGCCATCTTCTGCGCCTACTGCGTAAGCTGCAATGACCATACCCTCGATCATCTTGTAAGGATCACCTTCCATTACGGAACCATCCATAAATGCTCCGGGATCACCCTCGTCACCATTACATACTACGTAGCGAACCTTCTCGGGCTGACGTGCAACCTGTGACCATTTCTTGCCTGCCGGGAATCCGGCACCGCCACGGCCGCGAAGACCGGATTTCGTGATCTCATCAATAACACCCTGAGGGGTCATCTCAAAGAAAGCCTTTGCCATGGCTGAAAATCCACCTACAGCAATGTATTCATCAATAGATTCCGCATCGATCTTACCGCAGTTTTCAAGAACGATTCTGGTCTGCTGGTTCAAAAACGGAATATCATCCGGATGCGGACAGGCTTCATCATTATGGCGATAGAACAAACGCTCAACCGGAAGTCCGCAGATGATCGTCTTCTCAACGATCTCACGGCAGTCATCCACCTGTACATGTACATACTGATAATCATACGGTTCAATTCTCATAAGAGGTCCAAGTTCGCAGAGTCCCTGGCATCCGGTCTTAACGATGCCCACATGTGGAACATCCTTCTGCATTTCTACTGCAACACCCTCGATACCTTCACAGAGTCTTGACATTTCTTCATAAATCTTCTGAGCACCGGAAGCGATACATCCGGTACCGGAACAGACGAGAACACGGCAGGTATAGCCATCAAGATTCTTCTTAACCTCAGCCTGTTTATTTTTCAGATCTTCCATACTGGTTATACTCATACGTTCTCACCTCTCAATTCATTTAAAAGCTCAATAGCCTTCTCAGGTGTCATTTTCGGGTGAACCTCATCATTTACAGTTAAGGTCGGTGCAAGTCCGCATGCACCAAGACAGGATACTGTCTCAACTGTAAAAAGCATATCATCGGTTGTGTGTTTCTTATGGTTCAGTCCGAGTTCTTTAAGCATTGCTTCCTTTACAGGCATGGACTTACGTACATGACAGGCAGTTCCATCACATACCTTGATGATGTACTTGCCTTTCGGTTCAAAGGAAAAAATTCTCATAGAAAGTAGCTACGCTGTACGCCCTTCGCTTCTTTTACACCAATCTGTTCCGCAACATAAGTAAGAAGCTCTCCCGGGAGATAACGGTACTCAGCCTGGATATCCTGCATGATCGGTATCAGTGATGCAGCTTTCCGGCCGTAATGCTCGATGATCTCATCCGTTTTCCTGTAATACGTCTGGTCTAACATTCGGTTCCCTCCTTGTTTCTCATAGATTTCCACTTGATTAACCTGTTCCTACCACAAGTTAATGATTTAACACTCTGTCAGTGTCTCATTTACGTGCCTATCATTATATTGCACTATTTTCGTGCTTTTAATTATAACTTATATCGTCATTTTTCACAAGTAATTTTTTTGCTTTTTTCAGAATATATCAAAAAGTTTACAACGCCTTACTTGTTTTGCATCTATTTTTTTCAATAAATGTGCATTTTTTAACATTCATGACAATAAAGAAACAAATATTCTTTTTTGTTTCTGTTAAAAAACATTTCCTGTTATTGATTTTATTTCTCAATTACTATAAGATGAATAAAAAGTGCGTGGAAAATATTTTAAACATTTTTTGAAAAGGAGAACATTTATGCGAAATCTCGACACACCAGTTAAACAGATCCGGCGAAAGATTTTTACAGAAATTGCGAAGATCGGATTTGAATCCACGGACGAATCCCTGATTCACGATATTGAATCCATCCCTTACAATATTGTAGAGGAACGCGCGAAATACCGCGAGAGCATCTATCGTGAAAGAGCTGTTGCAAGTGAACGTGTCCGTCTGGCTATGGGACTTTCCCTCCGCCCGGAGAACCGTTCTGTCCATCTTACTGACGGCGTAAAGTCAAGCAATATTGATGAGAAATATTACGAACCACCTCTTATGCAGGTAATCCCTTCTGCATGTTCTGCATGCGAATCCAATAAATACGAAGTAAGCAATATGTGCCGCGGCTGTGTTGCCCATCCATGCATTCAGACCTGTCCTAAAGGAGCCATCTCCATGGTTGATGGGAAATCTTTTATTGATCAGGACAAATGTATCCACTGCGGAAGATGCAAAGCGGTCTGTCCTTATGATGCCATTGCCCATAAAGAACGCCCCTGCGAACGTGCCTGTGGTGTAAAAGCTATCGAAAGCGATGAGCAGGGACGCGCTTCCATCAACCAGGATAAATGTGTATCCTGCGGTATGTGTATGGTCAGCTGCCCATTCGGTGCCATCTCTGATAAATCCCAGATTTTCCAGCTGGCACATGCCCTCCGTGAGGGAACTGAGATCATTGCAGAAGTTGCACCAGCTTACATCAATCAGTTCGGTGAAGATGTAACTCCCGGTAAATTCCGCTCTGCTTTAACTCAGCTTGGCTTTTCCAATATTTATGAAGTAGCACTCGGCGCAGACATCGGCTGTATTTCCGAGGCCCATCATTATGCAAAAGAAGTAGCCACCGGCAATCTCCCGTTCCTGCTTACCTCCTGCTGCCCGTCATGGTCTGTAATGGCGAAGAAATACTTCCCGGCTATGATCGACAACATCTCACAGGAGCTGACACCGATGGTGGCAACTGCCCGCATTGTAAAAAAAGAGCACCCCAATGCGAAAGTAGTATTCATCGGCCCCTGCGCCTCCAAGAAGCTGGAAGCCATGCGCCATTCCGTAAGAAGTGATGTAGATTTCGTTATCACCTTCGAAGAACTTTGGGGAATGTTCGATGCCAAAGATATCATTCCATCTGCATGCGAGGACATCCCGGAAGAAACCCAGACTGCAACAGCTGCCGGAAGAGGATATGCCATCGCAGGCGGCGTAGCAGGTGCTATTGAAGCCTGTCTGAAGGAATATTATCCTGATGTCCCCGTCCACATCGAACACGCAGAAAGCCTCGCTGAGTGCAAAAAGTCCTCACTCTGGCCAAAGCCGGCAAGATCAAAAACTGCATGATCGAAGGAATGGCCTGTCCAGGAGGCTGCATCGGCGGTGCCGGAACCAATGCCGGCTTCGCAAAAACCTCCAAAGCACTCAAGAAATATGTAGATGGCTCAGACCCTAAGATTCCATCTCAGGAGCTTGAAAATCTGGAATTGAATTAAATACTTTTGACACAAAAAGATGTGCGTCCGTTTTTGTTCAGACGCACATCTTCTTTATTTTGTGATTTTCATGGTTTTTACATATCCGGTTGAAGTTTTGAATATTTTTTTATAAGCGGTCAGTTTTGATGCCGGCACGCGTATTACTGCTTTTTTATTGACTCCGGTGATTGCTTTGCTCTCCACTGTTTTTAAGCTCTTACTGCTGATTGTGATCCGGCTGATCTTACTGCAGTTCTGAAAAGCACCGCTGTAAAGCTTCTGCACTGCCGGCAGTGTGATGGTTGATGCCTTGCTTCCGATCTGAGTTAATGCCGTGCATTTATAGAATGCCTGTTTTCCTACTGCTGTTACTTTTGTGAAGCCATTGAGCTTTTTCAGTTTTGTGCAGTTTGCAAAGCTTTGGGTTCCAATGGTCTTTACAGAGGCCGGGATTGTTATTGTTGTAAGCCTCCTGTTATTATAGAATGCCTTTGCAGCAATAGAGGTCACTGCGTAGCTGCGTTTCTTGTAGGTTACTTTTGAAGGAACTGAAACTACTGCCCTGGAAACTCCTTTAGTGAGAGATACGCTGCGGCCTGTTCCTGTTTTTGTGATCTTGTAGGTAAGACCGGATACTTTTGAAGGTTATGCCTTTTTTTGCTTCTGCAGATGGTTTCGGAGTTGGGGTGGCGATTTTTATTTTCTGCTCTTTTCCACAGTAACGACAATACTGCATTCCATATCCTTTTTCCTGCGCAGCAGCATCATAATAGTACTCATAACAATGATCCCCTTTATGATTTATAGTTAAAGAACGCGCAAAAGCCTCGTTTGTACGCTTCCCTGTTGTGGTAACTTCTGTTCCTTTAATGTTTACAGTTCCTGAACCTGTGATTTCCCTGCCAGATGTAGTAGAAAAACCTTTATTCAGATTAAGGACTCCTCCTTTTTCTATTTTAATCTCCACGCCTTGTCCCAGGCTAACTCTTTGCATATTTACAGTTCCACCAGATTTAATTAATATTCTGGCCGGATGTCCTAGCTTCCAGGAATGACTTAATATACTATGCTCCTCCTCTATATTGAGCACAGCTCCTTTTTCTACCACAAACTGCTCGTTATCTCCATCATGTGATAAATCCATATAATCTTTCACAGTTAAAGTTGTTCCGGTTGGTAATGTAAGTGCACCGCCATAGAATTTATCAACAGTTAATTTTCCATTTATTACAGTTTTTAATTCTTGCTGATCTTCTGCACAGAGTGCTCCAGTTATAGTAGAATCATTCGCATTCAGAGTGCCGCCCTGAATTCGAAGAGACCATCTGTCAGTAGACTTAACAGTTGCCTTTCTTTCTAAATTAAGTGTTCCTTTATATCCAATTACTGTTGATCCATCTGCATTTAATGTTCCTCCATTTTTTACTGTAATATTGTCGTACCAATTCCATCCACCAGACATATCTGCCCTTTTTACAGTCATGGAGCCACCATTATCAATAATTACATTTCCATGATACGTTCCACCATCTGTAAACCATTTTCCCTGTATGATCACTGCCACATCCTTGGTATATCCCATATCACCTTTCTGATTTACTGTGATCTGTTTAGGAATAACCCAAGAATCCCAGCCAATATCAAAGGCTCCAAGCTTTACCGTTGTATTTTCTTCAGGCCATCCAAATGGTGTTTCCGGTGCTATTGTACAATTTCCTCCTGCAGCATTTACAAGTGACTGATAATTGCGTACCCAGCTTTCTGTTCCATCTGCTTTCGCAACAACAGGTGCAAAAAGCATGGACGCAGATGCTGCAGCTGCCATTAATACACTGAAAATTTTTCTTTTTCGCATAGTTTTCCTCCCTGTGCTCTTTTCTTTTTATTTTACCATATTTCTCCATTTTCCAATGTTAAAAATCACTTTTCTGATAATTTTTGTGAACAAAAAAGAGACATGCATCTTACACAAGACACATATCTCCATTTTATCATTTCTCCACAGTCTCTGTGCTCTCCGGCCAGGTATATTCTTCACCTTTCAGATCTGCCAGAAGGCTTCTAAGCTTATATCCATAGCTTCTCCCGGCGGCCCATCCACCACCATAAGGATTCTCCTGAATCCCAAGCCATTCCACATAAGGTGCACTTTCCCGGGTCACATACTGAAAACGGTTATCCACACAGGCCTGGTTCAGTTCATCTGAAGACGCATAAGCCTTCAAATGCTGTACCTGAGCCCGGATCCCGGACCTGACATCAGGAAAAGAATTTCCGGCAACACCGCCGCCGGTAGTCCCAAGTCCGGAAAAATTAAACTGCCCGGCACTGGCATCTCCCTGAAACTGAAGCCACCCGGTCTCAAGCATTGCCTGTTCATATACAACTTCACCACGGACACCCTCCGTATCCGCTTCCTCTATCACAATTGTGCAAAACGTATCAATGTCCGGTGCACCGCCCTCTGTCAGGATACCGGAAGGATACTCTACATTCTGCGCCTCATACTGCGCCACCATATCCTCCTCAGTCGCTGTGGTACATCCCATGATCGTATAATATCCGTAAGTATTATCTGTGGAATCATCCACAAAACTATCTATATCACTCTCTCCGGATGACTGCGGCTTGGAGATCTGTCCCTCCATGGAATGATCCACTTCTTCCGCAAAAACACCCACAGGCGTTCCGATCACCAGAACGCCTGCAAGCATCATCATCCGTAAACAAAAACTATTTCGGAATCTGTACATATATCAATAATCAATCCTTTATTACTGCGCTTTTCTCATTGCTGCTTCAACTACGTGTCCTACAAGAACAGAAGTTGTAACGCTTCCAACTCCGCCAGGAACCGGTGTGATCGCATCAACGATCGGCTCAACTGCCGCATAATCAACATCACCGCAAAGCTTACCCTCTGCATTAACATTGATACCTACATCGATAATGGTCTGTCCCTCTCTGACATAATCAGCACCGACAACACCAGCACGGCCTGCTGCAACGATCACGATATCAGCTTCTTTTGCAACAGACGGCATATCAACAGTTCTTGTATGGCAGATAGTAACTGTCGCATTCTTCTTAACAAGCATCATTGCAGCCGGTTTGCCAACTACAAGGCTTCTTCCGATTACAACAGCTTTTTTGCCTGTGCAGTCAATTCCGTAATGATCAAGGATCTCCATGCAGGCCTGCGGTGTGCATGGTGGGAATCCGATCTTCTTGCCTGTGAATACACCGGACATGGAAAGATCTGTCATACAGTCAACATCTTTCTCTGCTGCAAGTGCATTCTCGATCACTGCCTGATCCAGATGTTTCGGAAGCGGACGGAACAGAAGAACTCCGTGGATCTTGTCATCTTTGTTTACTTTATCAATTGTTGCAAGAAGCTCATCCTGGGAGACATCCTCCGGAAGAAGGATCTTCTCACATGCAACACCAAGAGTCTCACAGCGCTTTGTAGCACCTCTCTCGTAGGAAATATCGCTTGGGTTCTCACCAACGCGGATGATGCAAAGTGTAGGATCTACACCTTTTGCCTGAAGCTCTGCAACGTTAGCTTGATCTTCTCATTGAGAGCTGCTGTAACTTCTTTACCTAATAACTGCTTTGCCATTTGTCTGGTTCCTCCTATTTCAATCTTCCGAGAACACTGTCAAATGTCTCGTCTGCAATCTTTGTATATTTCTCAAGCATAGCGTCTGCTTTTTTATTTAATTCCTCTGCATACGCACGGTCAGCCATGGATTTTGTGTTAATGTACACATTCAGGCTTGCTCCCTTAAGAGCTGCTTTGCAGAATGCAGCACCTACACCGGCATCACTGATTGCAAGCTTGGAACCTTTTGATCCGAACTCAACGATAAGTTCAATAGCCTCGCAGCATTTCTCCATGATCTCCATAGGAACAGAGCATGCTTCCTTGAGGGCAGCTTCCATTACCCGAGCCTTCTCAGCCTTCTCTTCCTCTGTCTCTCTTGGCATTCCGTAAGCCTTGGAAAGAGGCTCAAAAACTTCCGCATCTCTCTCAATCAGATGAAGGAAATCTTTCTGAAGCTGATCACATTTCTTTTTCAGCTCCCACATTTCCTCTTCTACATCTGCATATTTTTTCTTACCAACAGTAAGGCTTCCAACCATGTTTCCAAGAGCTGTACCAACAGCACCTACAAGGCAGATGCACCGCCGCCGCCTGGAACAGGTGCCTTGGAGCTTAATACCTCGACAAATTCAGTACAAGTACTTGTAGAAATCCCATAGGACTCTCCTCCTTATATTCTTATTTTAGCACTCCTGAGAGCCCATTGGGGGCCTTATAAAAAGCCCCCTCCGGTTGTTTCATAATCTTATGTTGTGATTAGAAGAGACCTGTGATCTTTCCTGTCTCATCTACATCAATCTTAGTTGCAGCCGGTACTTTCGGGAGACCTGGCATAGTCATGATCTCACCTGTAAGAGCTACGATAAATCCTGCACCAGCAGAGATCTTAAGGTTACGTACTGTTACCTCAAAGTCTTTCGGTGCACCAAGTTTTGTCTGATCATCTGTCAGGCTGTACTGTGTCTTAGCTACGCAGATCGGGCAGTTACCAAATCCAAGTGCCTCCAGCTGTTTTGCCTGTTTCTGAGCATTCGCTGTAAGAACAACTTTCTTACCACCATATACTTTCTGTACGATCTGGTTCAGTTTATCCTCAATGGAACCCTCAAGCTCATAAGCATATGTGAAATCGTTCGGCTCCTCAACAAGACGGATAACCTCCTCAGCAAGCTTCAGGCCACCCTCGCCGCCTTTTGCCCATACTTCGGAAAGTGCAACATTAACACCAAGCTCTTTACATTTTGCCTCTACCAGGTCAAGCTCTGCCTTGGTATCTGTCGGGAATGCGTTGATTGCAACAACACATGGAAGCTTGTAAACGTTCTTGATATTGTCAACATGTTTCAGAAGGTTCGGGATACCCTTCTCAAGAGCCTCAAGGTTCTCATTGTTAAGATCAGCTTTTGCAACACCGCCGTTGTATTTCAGCGCACGTACGGTTGCTACGATAACAACTGCACTTGGTGTAAGACCAGCCATACGGCACTTGATGTCAAGGAATTTCTCAGCACCAAGGTCAGCACCGAATCCAGCCTCTGTGATAGCGTAATCAGCAAGCTCATAGCCATCTTTGTAGCTGTTACGGAGTTGCATCCGTGAGCGATGTTAGCGAATGGTCCGCCGTGTACGATTGCAGGAACATGCTCCAGTGTCTGTACAAGGTTCGGTTTCAGGGCGTCCTTCAGAAGTGCTGTCATAGCACCCTCTGCATGAAGATCACCTGCTGTTACTGGTTTCTGCTCGGAAACTTTACCATAGGTATATCCGATAATGATTCTGGAAAGTCTCTCCTTCAGATCCTTGATGTCACTTGCAAGACAGAGAACTGCCATGATCTCAGATGCAACTGTGATATCATATCCATCCTCACGCGGCATACCATTTGTTCTTCCGCCAAGGCCGTCTACTACATTACGAAGCTGACGGTCGTTCATGTCAACGCAACGTCTCCATGTGATCTTTCTCGGATCAATATTCAGCTCATTGCCCTGGAAAATATGGTTGTCGATCATTGCTGCAAGAAGGTTATTAGCTGCACCGATAGCATGGAAGTCGCCTGTAAAATGAAGGTTGATATCCTCCATCGGAACTACCTGAGCATAACCGCCGCCTGCTGCACCGCCTTTTACGCCGAATACCGGTCCCAGGGACGGCTCACGAAGTGCAACCATTACGTTCTTTCCAAGTTTCTGCATTCCGTCAGCAAGACCAACTGTTGTAGTTGTTTTTCCTTCTCCTGCCGGTGTCGGGTTGATAGCTGTTACAAGAATCAGCTTACCATCTTTTTTGTCACTCTCATTTAACAGATTGTAATCAATTTTTGCTTTGTACTTTCCGTACTGCTCCAGATATTTGTCGTCAATACCTGCCTTCTCTGCAATCTGTGTGATTGGAAGCATTTCGCACTCCTGTGCAATTTCGATGTCACTTTTGAATCCCATAATGTTACCTCCCTTTAGGTATTTTTACAGTTTTTAATCCCTAAAACTGCATCTCTATAAAAACAGGTCCCATCCTGTTCTTAACTATTTTAAATTTAAAGACATTTCAGAAACGCCTTTAAAGACCCAATGATAACGTCTCCCATAACAGCCATGTCCTCAGCTGCAAAGGAAACCGGAAAATTATCGGAAAACAAGATCTGTGAGGACGGTGGAAATTCATCGTCACCTTCCCACAAAATCATCTGAATCTGATATCCGGAAAAAATCTCTACCTGATAGGAAATATCTCCATGCTTTACAGGAACTGCATGGATATGCTCCATGATCCCTTTAAAATCCTTCAGCCTGTTTCCGTATGTAAAAGCCAGCCGCTTGATACATCTTCCATCAAACTGGCGGAGATATACCTCTCCCCAGGGCATCTCCCGGTAGGTTTTAAACTTTCCGCTTCCCTGGGAAATATTCCCGTTCAGCAGAAAACGGATGGTAAGGATCTTCGCATAGTGCATTTCCTCAAGAGGATAAAATCCCATATCATCTTTATCATGAGTTACCTGAAAATCCGGCCAGGAAATGTGATAAACCGTCCCAAGAAATTTCAGAGTCAGTTCTTTCTTCTCCTCATCATAAGGAATGGAGAGACGTCCGGCAATTTCTGCCGGATCTGCCTTTCCAAACTCCTCTGTATAATGCTCCCAGGGCATTCTTTCCTTGCTGTCTTTTTCATAGTTCAAATCATTTATACTAAAAGCCATGTTTTACCTCTGCCATTTTAGTCTGTCTTATCTCTTCTGCTGTTCTTCCGTAACAGATGGGAAAAGTCCTGTATCTGTATGTGGAATAAAGCATGCACCTACGAATTCATCCATATAGGTAGGAACTGTGGAAAGCTCCAGATACGTCATATTGGATGCCAGCTCGTAAGTCTTTTTCTCTGCCGATGTGGAATGAAGCATCAGATAAGCTCCTGTCAGAGAAGAGTTACCAATGTAATGGAACTTCTCAAGAGGGATATCCGGGAACATTCCGATATGCACTGCATTGGCCATATTGATTCCGCTTCCGATTCCACCGGCAACATATACGTCATCGATCATGGAAACATCGAAATCAAGAGAATTCAGCATAGTACGGATTGCAGAGAAAATAGCACCTTTGGCACGGATAAAGTTATCAATATCTACTTCTGTGATCTCAACATCCTTGGCAGAGCCAGCTTCCTCTTCGAAGGCGATCACATAGCTTCCCATGCCATAATGATCGTGACGGACTCTCTTGCCCTCACGGACAAATTTACCCTTAGGATTAATGATACCTGTCATAAAGAGTTCACTGATCACATCAATGATTCCTGATCCACAAAGTCCTACCGGCTTTGTTCCAGGCTCACCCACAACCTTATAAGTCGGCTCCATAGTCTCTTTATCAATAGTACATGCCTCGATAGCACCGTCTGTAGCACGCATACCGCAGCTGATATCTCCACCCTCAAAGGCAGGACCAGCGGAACATGCACAGCTCATCATAAAATCGGAATTACCGAATACAAGCTCTCCGTTTGTACCAAGGTCTATAAACAGGGAGAATTCCGGTCTGTTCCAGATCATACTTACCAATGTACCTGCAGTGATATCTCCGCCTACATAGCTTCCGATATTCGGAGCCATGATAATATGTGCATCCGGATTGATCTCAATTCCCACATCCGATGCAAACAGAGAATTTGTTTTGAAAAATGTAGGAATATACGGTTCCATACGAAGCGGATCCGCATTGATCCCTGCAAACAGATGATTCATGGTTGTATTGGAAGCAACACACATCCGGTAGATCTGTTCCTCCGGGAAATGAATGCTTCTGCACATTTCATGGATCATCGGATTGATAGTCTCTTTAATTACTGCATCCTGAAGTTTCTTCTTTCCGCCAGGTTTCTGAGATTCGATGATACGGTTGATAACATCCGCACCAAAACGGATCTGACCGTTACCGGAAGAACTCTTAGCCAGGATCTCTCCTGTTTCCATATTGATCAGAACTGCAGAAACTGTTGTAGTACCGATATCTACAGCAAGACCACCGATCACAACATCTTTTTTACTGTCAAAAATATCGTATACATACATATCATTTGGTGCTGTACGAACTACACACTTCACAGAAAATTTACTCTCACGGAGTACGTCTGGAAGTTTCTTAAGTACTGCATATGGTATTCTGACACGCTTTAAATTCATATATTTCTGAAGTGCACGGGTCAGTCTCTCATTATCCGGCATGGTATCATCCAGTGTCGGAACATCCATCTTAAGTTCTACAACATCAAGACTGTTTGTAAGTTCTATGCCAGCCAATTCAACATCATGCTTGGCTTTTTCAAAAATCGCGATTTCTTCTTTTGAGCTTAAGTCAGCAACCTTCATTCTGCTCTTATACGCGGATGCGATATCCGGCACAAGCACCTCGACATCAGCACTGATCTTGCTCATACAGGCCAGACGCCATCCGGCACTGTACTCTTCATCCGAAATATGAAGAGTTTTCTTTGAGTCCAGTTCTCCGCCTTTTAACTGTACCCGACATTTTCCACAGGCTCCGTTTCCGGAACATGGTGCATCGATAGCCACATTGGCACCACGAGCAACCTCCAGTAAATTATCCCCCGCATTGGCAAATGCTTCTACCGTACTGCCATTTTCAAAAGCAAAAGTCACCTTAAACATTCGGCAACCACCTTTCTCGCCTCGTAAAAGTTATTCGTCTTCCACCTGTGGCGTTGGGAGTTAGACTAAACTATATTAATAAAAAAGAGGCTGAAGGCCGAAGCCCCCAGCCTCTGAAACAGCGCTCCTGTTTTGTTCACACGCCAAATTAGATCTCAAGGTAAGAATCTGCGTAAAGTGTGTTACCCTTGAATACGTCACAGGATTTGATTGTCTCCATAAGACGAAGGTCGTTAGGGTTAACGATCGCAGATGTAAGACCATTCATCATAGCCATAGCTACAAGAGCAGAATCCATGATCGGACGGATATGTTTTGGCATACCGTTACTGTTGTTGGAAAGACCGCCAGTGGAGTTCAGACCCATCTCGGAGAACATCTTGATTGCCTCAAGAACTTCCATCTGTTTGTCCTGCATTCCTTTTACAACCAGGAAAAGCGGATCGAACCAGAGATCCTCTGCTTCCATACCAAGGCCAAGACCTCTCTCAAGCATGTTCTGGCAGTGCATCATACGCTCATCGTTGTCTGCTGCAACCATTCCTGAAGAGCAAAGTGCGATACAGATTGCATCATTAGCTGCTGCAAGATCAATGTTAGTGATTCTGTCACCAGCATCTGCAGAGTTTACGATCGGTTTTCCTTTGCTTCTGTTGTATACGGAAATACCGGCCTCAATTGCTTTCTGGTTTGTTGTATCCAGAGCAAGCGGAACGTTGTCAAACTCGGACTGAAGGAGCTGTACCGCCCATTTCATAAGATCCTCACCATCGTTCTCAGCAGGTCCGATGTTTACATCAAGATATGTAGCTCCAGCATCAAGCTGCTGTTTTGCTCTTTTGATGATCGGCTCAGGATCTCTCTCAGTAAATGCTTTATTTACTGCCGGTGCTGTTGTTGAAAGTCTCTCCCCAATTGTTACAAATTTTGCCATACTCGTGTTCTCCTTTACATATTAGTAGGATATGGCTGTGCAGCAATCCTACACAGCCGCTTATAACTGTCGGCGGTATTGCCTGACAGCTGATTTCTTAAACCTTAAGTTTACGCGTCAAGGTCTTTTAAGAATTTCACAAGCTGTACTGCTTCTCTTGGTCCTACGATGATCTCCCATCCAGGAAGCTTAGCCTCAAGATCGCCCTTAAGAACTGCTACTTTACCAGGAATAACCAGTCTTCTACATTTAACCTTCGGCTCAACATTCTCTTTGATGTACTCGGAAATGCTGTTTCCGGAGAATTTACCTGCTGCCCAGGATGTCAGTACGGAAAGTCCGCCTGCATCATTGATCACCAGGTTAAGCGGAACACCGGAACGCTCCAGCTCGCCGGACACTACGAAATATGTAAGAGCGAAGTCTACTGTTGTTACAACGAGAGAATTCTCGTCTGCTCCGTTCAGAGGATAGATACCCGGTTCTACCTTCATTGGCTTCTGTGGGTCTGTAAATACGTTCTGACGAAGACCGAACAGCGGAAGTGCTTCTGCATATGTCATCTGCTCCATAACAACGATGGAACCATATTTCATAGTGAACATGGAAGCAAGTGCTGCCTGTAAATGTTTGTCACCCTTCGCAAGTTTAACAAGGTTAACGATAGAAGGATAACCAAATGTTCTATCCTGATTCTTAAGAGCTGCACGACGAACCTGTACAGTATTTGCAAAAGTCTCTTTGATGTCAGCTCCTGTTGTATCAAGTACGAGATTCTTGTTGCCAAGTTTCTCAATAGCTGCTGTAGTATCATATAACTCATTGATGTCCTTACCGGATACACCGAGAACTACACCTGCATCTGTAGCAACCTTGCTCATTGCCTCGTAGTTGGAAGCGTTTGCTCCGTTAAGAACCGGTTTGCCGTCCTTACATACTTCAAGGGCAGCTTTTGCGATTTCAGGATCTGTACAGCCAAGGATCAGTGTTCTTCCAAGACCTTTAGCCTTCTCTACAAGTGCTGTGAATTTTGCAGCATCTGCATTCTCATCGCAGTTTACATATACAAGCTCTACATGCATTCTCTCACCGATACGATCATAATCAACGTGTGGGATCTCTGCAAGTTTTGCTTCTACTTCTTCATCACTCATGCATGTGCAAAGTGATACGGCATATCTTGTTTTGCTTACAAATGTCTTCTCATGTCTGAAAAGAACAGTCTCTCCACCAAGTGTAAACTCTCCATCGCCTGTTCCGATCTTGATAGTTTTCATTGGCGGTGCAGTTGCCTCAGAAAGAGAAGCCAGTGCTTCCTCGGACATATGAGGACACTGCTCAATTTTCAGTGCGCCCTGTGCAACTTTCATAGAGAAAGCCATACATGTAGGGCATCCACATTCCTTACAGTTTTTCTTTGGTGTTAATTTAAAGATCTGAATACCATTCAGTGCCATAGCTCTTTATCCTCCTATTTATTACGCAAGTGCTTTGATCAGCTTGGAAATTGTCTTAACAGATTCCGGATGTCTTAAGATAACTGCATCAGAACCAGCTGCAAGATCAGCAGCTGCTGTCTCAACTTCCATGTCGATTCCACGCTCATCCTGTGGTCCCCATGCCGGCATGTCTGCTTCGGAAGCCATTCGCCTCTTTCAACGATTCCATGTCTCAGC
>ENA-OQCO01000478-OQCO01000478.1-human-gut-metagenome-genome-assembly--contig:-NODE-478-length-21770-cov-1.359285_pt1 | contig 21770 bp, 34 predicted proteins | sample MGYA00242500_ERZ504582 | MGnify/ENA primary metagenome ERZ504582 (study PRJEB26092, sample SAMD00036346) | human gut metagenome | host: Homo sapiens | study: EMG produced TPA metagenomics assembly of...
CATTTCCTTGCTGTCCGGCTGCAATGCGGTGTGCTTCAGGTCGCGCCCGCTTGTCTGCCGCACGTCGTAAACGTCCGTCAGTACATACCCTTTGCCGAAAGAGGAACGGGTGTAAATTTTCACGCCATTCTTTTCCTCGGTCGGAGATACGCTGCGCATCAGACTTTTCCAGCGGTCTTTTGTTCCGAAAATGGTTGCATCCTGATCCTGCACCATAACGAGCGCAACATTGCCAGCGCTATAACTTGGGTTGTCTGCTTGGCAATTCAAGTATCGCAGATACGTTTCCGGGTCGCTGGTGATCTGAACGATGCCCGCGTCCTGCATAGCGTTTGTGTTTTCTCGGTCGGCCTGTCGCTGCGCCTGCCAGAGTTCCGCGCTTTGATTTTTCTCATTGATAATACTGCCTAAGTTTGCGATAATACTCACTCCTTATCTGATATGCTCCAGCTCGCGCTGAGGTTCCGATTTGGTTCGCTCTGCGGCGGCGCGCATGCTGCCAGCCGTCCGCGAACGGGCTGCTTTTCCTCATTGGTCGAAATCGGCCCCTGCGTCAAGCCACTCCTTTGCTTTTGCAAGGATGGTTCTGGTCGGGCAGGGGTCTGCTCTTTTTTTGGCTGCGCGTCCTCCAACTGTCTGGGCGGGTATCCCATCTGCTCTAGGATATAATTTGCCTGTGAGAGATGGTCAATGTTGGTCAGGATTTCAAGGTATGGCGCGTCGCTCTTTTTGTCCACGATAGCCGAGAACAACAAGCCGACCTTTTTTAGCGCGCCGTTTGAAATCATCAAAATCCTCCGTGCGCAAGGTAGAACCTCAATGGGCCGCTGTTCGCTCAATAGACGGTTCATATTGACCTTGCCGTAGAGCTTTTTCTGATCCTTTGCCAGTGCATACAACAGCGCCGCGAGATTCTTTGCGCCCCGCGCAAGTAGTTTAATTGCTTCTTCTGAAATTTGTACGCCCTCTTTCATCACGAGATCAGCAGCTTCGCCACTTACCTCCATAGGCTGTGCCTCCTTTCTTTTGCCTTGTTTGGCAAATGATTTTCTGTTGATGGTAAAGTGCTTTCCTGCACCTGCCGCAGCATCCGCGGCGCATATTCCACGATTTTTCCGCATAACCGCAGTTCCCGACGCAAGGACCTGAGCTGCGCGGTCAACGCATCAATGTCCGCGTTAAGCGGCTCAGACGGCTGCTCCCGGCGTAGCGCATATAATTCTTTGCGCCGGTCTACGATTATCTGCATCTCATTTGACAACGCATCGGACAGCATTTCTAACTCTGGCTTTGTATCTATGTGATACTTCTGCAAAAGGAAGAATTGGTGCCGGTATTGCTTTGCACGGCGTATCTCTGCCCGCGTTTCAAACGGAACTTTTTGCGGGCGTTTCTTTCGCGGTGACAGCAGATACAGATAGTATAGGTATAGCGCCCGGAAACTGCCGCGCTTGACAGGTGGATAGCGGCGCGGCTGCTTGCGGATGGTATAGCGTTTGGATTCACTTTGTTCCGGCGGAATGGCAGCGGTCACGCCGCGTTGCCTGCGCAATCGCTGCAAGATAGCTTCCTCAGTGTAATCCTCGCCCAGACTATCCAGCCGGAGAAACCGCGCTCCACCGGGCGGCTTGACGGCGGTATGCTTGACGTTGGAGCTGTATTTGACGGTATATCCGCGTTTCCTGAGAATATCCAGCAGCGACGCAAATGTGAGCTGGCTGCAATGGCCGCGTCCAGATCCTGCCGGACAAGATCGCGGATGGTGGTCTTGCCGCTGCGCTCGGCGTTCCATTCTGCATAGTGCTGACCGCTGCCCTCCGGCTGAATGACAGAGAATCCGTACTTACGGCTGACCTCATTGGAAATGCCGCGAATATCTTCAAAGTAATCTTTGAACGCATTGCGATATTTCACTCCATCCACGAATGAAACAGAGTTGAATACAATATGGCAGTGCAGGTGTTCCTTGTTGATATGGGTGCAAATGACGGCTTCATATTTGTCACCGAGCAGACGGCGTGCAAATTCCACTCCCGCTTCATGCGCCAGCTCCGGCGTTGTTTCACCCGGCACGTAGGAGTGGACAAGATGATAGCCGACAACGCCGCCCGGTTTTCCAAACCGCTCTTTCGTGCGCTGCATATCCAGATAGCAATTTTCTACTGTGCAGTTGATCGCGCTCCTCAAAATCACTTCATCACCCAACGCAGTTTTGTTTGGAATCTTCAATGTAGTCCAGCGCACGGGAGAGCGCGGTTTTATCGCCGTCCTGAATATAGCGCAGACAGTCATCCAGCCTTGCACGGATGGTAATGATTTTGTCATAGGCCATCAGAGCGTGTCCAGAATCCTACGGTATGCCTGCTTTACCAGACTGACCGCTTCGTGGATTTCCGCCTGCGTCGCATAGCCTTTTCCATTTGTCCAGTGCGCGATCTGGTTGATATTGTTGCCGATGGCAGACAACTCACGCAGGAGTGCGGTGTATGCGTCAGGTGGGCGCGGGCAGAGATGTTCGCCCATGATAAGTTTGCGGAGATAGGTGTTGGTATTCAGACCGGTAATCTGACATTGCTGTCTCAGATGTGTCAGCTCTGCATCGCTGAGCCACAGACCAACAGAATTGCGGCGTGTCCGCATAACGTGCTCCTTCCTTATAATCATAGTTATTGCGTCCCAAGTTGGGACGCAATTCGTCGTGGGGTTTTAGGGTACACCCTAACAAGTGGCGTTTGGTGGCACAAATGCCGTACTTGCTAAAGCAGCGCTGCCAAAGGCAACGCTGCCCGTTATCGCTGCGGCGCAGTAGATTTCGTCCGGCAAGAGCGTTTCGTTTTCTGTTCCATCCGATGCTCCAGCATTAAAATGTGCTGCAATTCCGCTTCGCTTTCCGGCACATAGCGGATGTCATGAATCCCATCCTCGTAGGGTAGGGTGCTGTTCATAAAGGCGTGATAGCTGTTCTCACAGAAAGAACCATTCTTATCTCGGTACTGAATTTTCACAATAGGCAGCGCGGATTGCATGACGCGCCGAACCTGCTTTGCATAGTCAATGGGAATGACCTTGCCTGCCAGCTTGCAATCCCGGATGCCCTCGACCACGATGCGGTACGCCAGAATCCCCTCCGGGCAGTCTGCGTAATGCGTCCAGATGCAGTTTGCGTTCGTATCGTCGAGAAAAACCTCGCGTTCCAACATGCACCATGTTCCACACGGACGGCTCATCCAGAGAAAAGAACGATGCTCCATATCCGTTTCCTGTGCGCTGTCCCAAAGCCGCTTTGCATCGTAATCAAAGTCAGCGGCGTATGCGCGGGTGTTTTGCTTCACAACCTCTGCCAGATAGGAAAGGATATCCGGCTGATAATTGTTACGCTGCGCCATATTCCTGTTCAAACTCCGCCGGGCGGCAGTATCTTGTTTCCATCGTGAACGCGCCGTCCGGCACGATGCGGCTTCTGCGGGGCAGGTCAATTTCCTGCGCGGTCAGGATCGTGCCGTAGAAAAAATCCTCGGCGTGATCTGCAAGGACAAATACCTCGCTGGGGTTGTTCAGAAGCGCCTGTAAATCGTACTGATACAGTCCCCAGTGGACAGTCGCGCTGCTGACGCGGTAGGGCGTAAACAATGCAGGGACGCCGAAAATCCGGCAAACCCGCATTGGGGTAATGCTTGCGTTGATCGTATTCAAGCTGTTTCCTCCTAACGTTCTGGAAATGATTGTGTTGGCTCTTTTTTGGGCTGTAAGGATGGACATTTGGATTCAATAGCGTCGATTAGACCGGCGGCGCAGGAACGGATGGTATCGAGTGATGCTTTCAGCTCATTCAGTTCCTTGCCCTTGCTCCACCCGGCGACGTAGCCGAAAGAATAATCAGATGTGTCAATGCCAAAATGCTGACAGACCACATACGCCACACTTTCGGCCTCGACCTCGCGCGTGTGCTGGTCTTTGTACGGCGGTTCGTTTTTCTTGCGCCGGTGGAGTGTGGCATGGCTGATTTCATGCAGCATGGTTTTGAGCGTCTGCTTCTGGCTCATGCCGGGGCGTACCAAAATTTCTTCCGTGACGTGGTTGAAACAGCCTTTTGCTGCTCCATGCGGTGCTTCATACAAAATGGGAACCGGCGAGACGCTTGTGATCGCGTTTGCCAGTTCCTCAAACCGGTCAATATTTCCGCTCAACTCCGATACGCCAATGCTGGGAAGTTCCTTGCCCTCGGTCTGTGAAATGTCAAAGACGGTGACAATACGGAATCTCATAAGCTGCACCAGCGTCCGTTCCCGCACTGGTTTTCCGGTTGCATCAAGTACGGGCTTACCGTCCTTGTCCAACTTATCCTGCTCAATGAACCGCCGATACGGGCACGGAGCGAGAATTTTCAGGCCGTTTTCATGTGCCTTTACATTGCGCCCAAACTCTTTCTTCCATGTGTGAAACCCGGCCACACAGGATGCAGCCGGGTTTTGCATGAGAATGAGCATGACGTTGCCGAAACTGTATGTGTGAAATTTTGACATGGCAGACAGATATTCCGCGTAGCGCCCACTGGTAAAAATCTCGCTGACACCCTGTTCCAGTTTTTCGGTCAGTTCTTTGAGCCGTTCGTCCGGTGTTGCACCGGTCAGTTCAAACCCCATTTCAACGCTCCTGCGACGGTGGTTTGTGCTGCTTTTCGGGCGTCGCGTTTTTCTGCTTTGGCTCGACCTTTAGCGTAACCGGCTCGTCGCCGCGAAAACCAAGCAGAATTTCAGCCTTATGGAATTTCTTCTTGAAGCGTTCCATCTGGTCGGGAGGGAGCGAACAAAAGCTGTCCTCCGTCAAACCGCACACGAAAAAAGGACCCACCAGACCACCATAGCCGCCCTCGACGCTGCGGTTGAAATCCATGTTCAAAAGCAACCCCTCGTCATTTGCGACAATGCCGATTGGCTCCTCATACGGATAAATAACCGTAATCAGGCCGCCTACGATCTCCTGCATGGCATGAAGCTCATGCGGAATCGTCTTTTCGTATGGCGCATAGCCCGGCTCGACGACAAGCACGGTCATTTGATCTGCGGCTTTTTCTTCGTCCATACGCTTATTCACCGCCCCATTCCAGCACGAATACGACGGACAGGACCTCCTGCTCGGTGATTGCTTTGGAAACGGCGCTGACAACAGCATCATAGCTGATAGGCAGCCTGCCGTTCTCTGTGATTTCCCACGGAGCGGACAGTGTAAACGTTTCGGCATTGCCGGTTTTGGTGGTCTGCGCGTCGTTGATCTTAAAGCCGAGAAGCTGGGCATCAACCTTTTCGTGTGCCATATCGGTCGTGTAGGGCACGATCTGCCAACCGTTTTTGGTGGAAATCGAAACGCTGGATACAACGACCTCGCCAGTGGAACCGTTGATGATTTCTGCACTGCCCGTGTGTACCTCGCCGCTCTCGTCAATGACAAGCGGCAATGTAACCGGTACAGTGACAGAAAAGATCTCTGTAATTTCCCAGTGCGCATAGTAGGTCGTTTCACCATCCGTTGAATAGGTGGTGTTGGAATTGACCTCCGTACCGCCGGCTTTCTCCGTAAACCAGCCTAAAAACTCTGCATTTTTACGAACCGGTTCAGTCGGCAGCACCAGCTTTTCACCGTAGGTCTGTTCGGTCGTTTCGCTCTGACCCGTGCCTAAATCCCACGTCACGGTGTATTTGTTGGCCTCGAACTGTGCATAAAATGTCGTACTACTGGCAATCGTGACCGTACTGTAAAGATTGCCGCCGGTCTTGGCCGTGAACCAGCCCTTGAACGCATGACCGGCCTTGACCGGCGTGCTCGTCGGGGCGGTTGCCGTCGCATTCGGCTTGCCTGTCGTGGTGATGCTGGTTTTGCCATCAATGGTGCCGCCGTTGCTGCCCGCGTCCCAAGTGACGGTCAGGCTGACGGTCGCGCCGCAATCGTCGCACTTGCCGTCACCGTTGGAATCCACATGGTCGGCGTATTCTTCACTGGAAGCCTTACAAACCGAGCAGGTTTTTGTGCGCCTATGCTGCGTATCGTCCGCTCTGATCCATGAACCATAAGAATAGCTGTGGTCGGCATAGTCATAGGTCGATGCGCCGCAGCCGGAACAAGTCTTGCTTCTGCGGTGCTGTGCATCGCTGTACTTGCTCCACGAGCCATAGCTCATGCTGTGGCTGGCGTATTCGTAATCCGAATCGCCACAGTTCCGGCAATAGGCTTCGCGCCGGTGCTGCGAGGCTGAATACTGCTCCCAGCTTCCATAAGAATAGCTGTGACCGGTTGCGTAGACGGTTTCGTTCTTGGTCTGACCGCAGGCACAAGAATAGCTTCTGTAACCGTTGCTGGTGCAGGTGGCTGCCTGCTGACTCTGCAATACCCATGTATGACTGCCGCAGTCCGGGCAAGTGCCGGAACCGTAAGCACCGGAGCCGTGACTCTTGGTAGTGTATGTTCCTAAATATTGGACGTAATGACAGCTATTACATTCGTTATAGTTGGCATGACCGCGAGAAGAATGTGCGACTTCAACGTATGTGCCCTGGAACGAATACTTTCCGCATGAAGGGCAGTTGCCAATGATGGAGCCGGTGGACTGAACAGAGATACCCGGCGCTTTCTTGATGCCGTTGGGTGCAGTGGTGGCGGCGTCTGCGTTCTGATACACGCCGTACAGATCATAAAAATACCGGTTGCTGCGGTTGGAAGCCGCCCAATCATAGGTGTAGAACGGCACGGTCGATTCCGGGTAGCCGATAATGTAGGCGATATAGAGCGTATCGCCAGCATCGGCCTCGCGCCAGAACGCATCTTCGCCGATGCTGTTCAGAACCGTTTCGCCGTAGTACATGGTCAGCGTAGAGAGCTTCGGGCAGTTATAGAACGCATGGCGGCCAATGACCGGGGCCAGCGGCAATTCGGCGGTAGTCAGATTCGAGCACCCCTCAAACCAATATGCCAGATCTGAGATTGTCAAGGTGCTCATATCGTCGTACCAGACTTCCGTGATTTGCTCCCGATATTCCGCCCACGGCTGATCGTCTGCGCTTTGGAATACGGGCGCTTCGCCGCTGCCAGAAATGGTCAGCCAGCCGTGCGAATCAAGCTCCCACTTGATTTTGGTGTCCAGAATCGTACCGCTGGCGATCGTATCACTGGCCGCAAACGCCGAAATGCTCAGGGAGAGCATCATGCAGAGGACAAGCAAAAGTGCTGTGATTTTTCTGAATTTCATAGCTTAACCCTCCATGACGGCGGCAATCGTGAAAATCACAGTTGCCGCATTGACATTGGTCACGGCTTCACTCGCGGAAACCTTTGCCTTGTAGCGAATTGCCAGCGACTTTTCTGCACTAATCGCTGGGAACGCGCCGTCGACAAGTGTCAGACTGCCAGCACCTTTTGTCGTACAGCCGTTGATACTGAGTGCAATACTGTTTTTGGAAGCCGAGAAATCGTCATAACTGCCGATCTCAAACGTGCCTGCCTGAACGTCTACCTTAGTCACGCGGATTGCACCGGTTTTGCCGGTGTTGGTAATTGCCGCATTATTTGCACAAACGACGTAGCCATCTACCAGCGACACAGGCAGGCAAGCCGGAACCGTACACGAAATCGGAGAAACCGTATTGACCACGGTGAGCGTCACCGGCACGCGCGCCTCGGTCGTTTCCGCTGCCGACGCGCCCACGCTCAGTGACAGAATCATTGTCAGTGCTAACAGAAAAGTGATAAGTTTCTTCTTATCCATCACAGCACCTCCTTCGGCCACAAATACGCTGTGTGCAAGGTCAGCTCTGTGTTCAGCGTGCCGATCTGCTTGCCGTCGCGGTAAGCCGTAATTGTGACCGTGCAATCCGCGTTGCCAAACTCCGGCGCTTCCAGCAGCGTCAACGTCGAAATGCTCTTGCCAGCAGCAAGCTCAAAAGCGTCGGCAATCAGTGTATTGTCCTTGCTGCGGCGAATTTCTACCTTATAGGTATCGTTCTTGCTATTGTTGATGAACTCGGCTTTCACGCTGGATTCTCCGACCAAAGCATATAAATGAGCAGGAGCAGTAATATCAATCTGATTGTCCGCGACGATGGCGTTAAGCTGCTTCTGGGCTTCGCGCAATCCGGAAACGTCGTAAAAAATGACTTCTGTTTCCTTGTGCTGCTTCGCACGTTCGGTGATACGAACCTTGATCGTGTCAATGACCGCAAGGGTGGAATCTCTGTCATAAATGACTTTCACGGCATCGTCTACGCGGGCTACGACAACAGCGGGCATATTCGTCCCAGCGTTGCAGTACACGGCTTTCGTGCCGCCGCCCCAGACGAGCAATCTGCCCTTGATAGTCACGTTATCCAGCGTGATTTTACCATCCGCTGCGCCGCAGCCGATAATCAAATCGCCGTCCACGGTCAGATTTTTCAGTTCCACGTCGTCGGTACGAATGAGAACGCTGCCTTTTAATGTCCTTGTCGTAAGTGCCTTTGGACACAATGTAAGTGCCAATGATGTTGTAAAAAATCTGCGCAAATTCCGCGCGCGTGATATTGTCCAACGGGGCAAGGACTTTGCCGCGACCATGGATATAGTCAGCGCCTACCATCGCGCGCACATAGGGCAGCGCCCAATTAGAAATCTCGCTGCGGTCGGAGAATGCGGACAGGTCCGTTTTCGCGTATGCGTCATAGTCCAACTCCAGCGCTCTCGCCACAACGGTCATTGCTTCCTGCCGCGTGATGGGCGCATCCGGGACCATCGTAGAGCTGCTGCGCCCGTTATAAGTACCCATCTGGACGGCGAGCGCTACATCTTTGTAGTACCATTTGTTCTTGGATACGTCCTTGTACTGGCTGACATCAGCCGATTTATAGCACCCGAACGAGCGGTTGATGATCGCGGCCATTTCCGCGCGGGTCATATCGCCATTGGGGTCGATGACGGTTGCGCTCTTGCCGTAAAGCAGACCGTTATCCACGGCTGCGGACACGGCTTCGGCATACCATGCGGTACGGTCATAGTCCTTGAAATCTGTGGCTTTGCGGTTGGGTGTGTTTGCCGCCGACGCGCTGACGGCCAGCGACAGGCACGACGCAACGGCAAGCAACATTGCGAGGATTCGTTTTTTCTTCACGTTGAATACCTCCTGTTAGAATTTAAGGGGAACGCTTTGGGCGTTCCCCTTGGATGAATTGCGATCAGACCGCATCCCAAGCGATAATGAACAGGACGCTTGCGATGGCGGTGTTGGTCACAGCTCGGAGACCGGAGTCACGATGGCGTCATACGCAATGCCAATGGAGTTTGCGGAGGTGTCGCCCACGCCGGACATGAAGCAGCCTTCCACAGCAGCATCCAGAAGCGTCTGCTTGCTGGCGTTCTTGCTGTCGGTCAGCTTCTTTTCGCCGTTGCCGAGGCAGATGGAGAAGCCAAACTTATTGCTGTTGACCTTTTCGTGTGCCAGAGATGCCTTGTCACCAAAAGCGGCCAGCGACCATCCCTGCGCGGCTCGATGCTCACGGAATTGACCTTGACTGCACCAAAACTGTTGTTGACGATCTTGGCATCGGTCGCAGTAGAAACAGTGCCGTCAGTGCCAACGGCAATCGGAAGGACGGTGGGTACGGTCACGGACATCTTCGTAGCTGCGGGGTCGCCGCCGATGCTGCCGTCAGCAGTGCTGGACAGGGTAACAGACGAAGTGCCAGTGCCGCCAGAAGCGTCCACGGTGTTGGCAGCGGAAGCGGAAATGGCGAGGGATGCGAGCATACAAATTGCGAGAACGAGGGAAACGATCTTCTTGGTGTTTTTCATAGTTAAAATCTCCTTATTTTTGATAATCAGTTTTTGATGGTAATGTTGATGATAGCACCGGCTGTGCCGATGATTTCGCCACTGACTGGGTCGAGATTGTGGAACATGGCTGTGCATTCATAGCTGCCAGCCGGAAGCTCCACGTCAAGGGCAGCGCGTTCGATCTTGCTGCCCACGGGGATTGCTTTGCTCTGGTAGATCTGTTCGCCGGTATCGTTGCGGATGAACTCGACCTGCTGGGGATAGTTGTTGATCGACTCGTTTACGATCATGACATTGCCCTCCGCCGTGCCGTCCTCGAAGTACGGCGCGGTGTTCATGGAAATGTTGATCATGCCCTCCGCGACCTTTTCGTTCAGCTTCTCCGCAATTTCTTCCGGGCTGAGATTATCCCAGCCGCCTTCAATGGCGGAATCATCGTAAACGATGCCCGTCTTGGGATCGTCCTTGGAAGTTGCAGGCTTGCGGATCATACGGACGGCAGTAAAAATGCCGACTGTGAGCGCAGCGGCAAGGCCGACAACGGCAAGAATGACGAGTGTTCTGGACTTCGCGTCCCGTTTTTCAAATTTGTGCATAACAATTTCCTTTCTGAATTGGGACGCGGAACCGCTCTCCGGCTGGTCGCGCGCCCGGTATGATGGATGTTTGGTCATGAGGTCAAGCCTCCTTCCTGCTGGGCAAAGTTGTCTGCCCATGAAAAAGCGCCCACCTTCAGGGCGGACGCAGACAATGAACGCGATATTTCATTGGAAACCTCCTTGTTTTATTTCAGCGCCTTTTTGTAGGCGTCGATGACTGCTTCCTTCAGCGCTGTGCGCGCTCCTGCTGTGATGGGGTGGAAACATCCGTGTACAGTGTCTTGCCGTTCTTGTTGAATGCTTTCTGCGGCATGAAGATGTTCAGCCCCTGCTTGGATTCTGCCAGCCGAACGCCGTGTACCTTGAACATCCCGTCAAAGGTGACGGTCGCGTAGGCTTTGATCTTTGCGCCTGCGTCGGCAATGTGGTCGATTGTAACTTCCATGTTAGAAAAGTCCATATGGTTGATTCCTCCTATAGCTGCATTGTCATTTCATTTTTCTGGGTTTGCGCATACGCTTCATCCAGCGGATAATCCTGCTCGGCATGACCTTCGCTGCGCAAGCTCTCCAACATACCGAGAAACCGCGTTCCCTGTTCCGTGCTCTGATCCAGTACCCAGCGATCTCGCAGCACATCCAATGGATTTTCAAATTGCAGCAGATATGAAAGATCCCTGCGGGAAAGATCACTGCCGCTGCACAGAAATTCCGAATAGCAAGTTGCGGTTGCTGCAATCTCATCTGCTATGCCAATCAGCACGCCGGGGCTTCGGTCATACAGATTTCTCTGATATGTCTGCCAGTTCTGTTCAACTTTCTCCGAAAGCCGTTTCCAAAGCTCGGATGTGGTCTGCACGTTTCGGCAAACAATGCTGCCATGCAGAAATTCAGCGACATCGATTGCCTCCGCGTTTCGGAACGGCAGATCCCCGCGGAAACCGATCTTCAGCTTCGAAAAATCCGCCGCGGCCTGCACCAGCTCCAGAGTGCTGTTCAGTGGGATCTCCTGATTCCAGCGGTACCAGTTTCCTTCGCGGCGGCACGGTGTCAGCTTCAGGATGATGTGCTCATCCGGCTCGAATTTCGGATAGCGGCAGAGCTGACCGCCGACGCCGAAATATGCCTTTCCCTCGCAGAGCACCGTCTGCTCCATGTAGGCCTTCATCTTTTCGAGACTCTCGCAGAACCAACATTCCGTGTCATCGAAGCGGCGGATCCTGCCGTCCGCCAGAATGTCCTCCATCTTGTCCCGCCGCGTCAGGTGGTAGACCTCAGACGGGATCGGTGCTTTTACATACATGATTTCTGTCCTCCGTTTTACTTCTCATAGATGGTATCACCCTTCACCAGATGCCGTGCAAGCTGCCGCAGGCACAGACCGCGCCCACGCAAACCGAACATTAGCACATCCGGGATTTTTTGCAGCATTTCTTTTTCGGTGTTGTCCGTTGGAAGGGCTTGCGCCTCGCAGACAGAATCACAGCGTCCACAGGCATCCTCTAAAACCATCATCAGCTTTTCTTCTGCGCAGCGCAGCGTTTCCAGTGTATCCAGGATCTCCGCTGCGTTTACAGACCTGCTGATCAGGATGATGCATCGCTTGCCAATTTTCAATCCCATCATTGGGAGCATTTCATCCAGCCGATATTCCTCCGCCATCTCCATCGGGGCGGTCAGCCCGATCTCATACATTTCATTGTGATCGTCCATATTCCCACCTCCTTCTTCTGGGATCGATCTCCCGCAGCGAGCCGCAGGCAGGTTCATGCACCAGTACGAGGTCGCCGTTCTCAATCTCGGCAGGAAACATACTGACCTGCGGCTGGATGTACGGGCGCGGGTCGTAGTTTGTGATAATAAGTTCTCCGTAGGTCGCGCCAGCCTTCTGCGAGAGGGGATTATTGCGCCGGAATGCAAGAATATAAAAATCGCCGTACAGGCTGCGGATGAACGGGCAGTCATTGTACGACACGACGATGTATCCTTTGCATTGCGAGAGAATGTGGTGCAGTTCTTCGTGCTTTTCCTTCGGAAAGTCAACGGCATATAAGCTCTCGGCGTCAAAGTACGGCGGGTCACAGTAGATCAGGCTGTCCGGCCCGTCACGTTCTCGAATGATATCCAGACAGTCTTTATTTTCGATGATGACATCCTGCAGCCGCTTGGACGCATCGTCGAAAAGGTAGAGAAAGTTTGTCAGGTTGTTCGGCTTCACGCCGAAAGAGGTGGTCGTGCCGCTGAAGCTGCCGCGGCAGACCTTGTAATACGCGGCGCCCGCTGGACATCGAACAATCTGCTTCGCTCCCGCAAAATTTGCAGGAGTTCCTCGCGTTCTTCACCTGTGAAGCATTCCATCACGGCATTTCGTTCATCTACAATTCGCTGCTGCAAAAGCTCCTTGTGCTTCATGAACTCTTTTAGAAGGTCAAATTCGGCCCTCGAATGGAGCGGCAGGAATTTCAGCTCCTGCACCAACTGAATGGTACACTCCCTTGCACAGAGAAACAAATTTACAAGGTCGCAGTTGAAATCGTTGTAAATGTCCATGCGGCTGATCTTCGGCTGCATGCCGAGCAGGAGCGCTCCACCGCCGCCGAACGGCTCCAAGTACAGCTTCGGGTTTGACGGGAACACCTGCCAGATGTACGGGATCAGCTTTTCCTTGCTGCCGATCCAAGGGATAAACGGCCTAGCGATCCCGGCCACCCCCGTCCGAGGGTTCGGTGAAGGTTTCCATTGCCTGCTCCAAGCCGCAAATCGCCGCGTCCAGACCAGCGCGCATTTCCTTGAGCTGCCGGATGGTAGAATACAGCTCTGCGGCATTGCTGGCGTAGAAGTATCCCTCGCGGCTGCTGGCAATGGGGACGGCCTTGCGCCGCAGGCGGTTGACCTTCTTCCGCAGGTCGCTTTCGCGGAGGTTCTTCTGCCGGACGAGGTCGCGGCTGCAAATGAGATGTTCGCGCCCAAAGCAGAAGCGTTTCAGATAGTCGCGCAGTTCTTCATCGTTCATACAAGTCCTTTCCGGGCCGTGCTTCCCGGAAAAGAGCGCAAAAAAAGAAGGGCGGCTTTCCTCTCCGGGAAAACGGCCCTTCTGCAATTTCATTATTCATTTCGGTGGTTCGAGCGGCTTCCCGCCCGGAATCAGTTCAAAGAGCTTCTGCTCCTGCGGCGGATCGCCGCCCGCCGAGCGCCATCCGGCAAGAAACGCAGCGCGGATGATATCATAGAGCGCCTGATGCGCTTCGTCCGCGTCGGCTCCCTCCAGAAAAGCGTCCAGCGCCTTTTCAAATTCGTTGCTCATCATGCTCTTTCACCACACAGTTTCAGTATATACTCGTTTCATGTGGTATTTTACCATGATTTTCTCCAAAATACAACATAGTCTGCGTATTTGCGCAAAGTATATCGACGAATACTATAGGCATCTCTCGTAAAATAGAGGCAGCAGGGAGGTGCGTCATGGATAAGCACTACAAGGATTACATCCAGATCGGGTTGAATATCATGCGGTACCGCAAGGAGCAGGGGCTGACGCAGGATCAGCTTTCCGAGATGGCGGGCTATTCGCGCAATCATTTGCAGCGCGTCGAAACCGCCGTCTGCAAGCCAACGGTTGGTCTGCTTCTGGATGTGTCGGAGGTTCTCGGCGTTCCGGTGGAACGGCTGATGGAAATACGGAAATAAGACGAGCGTCTGCCAGCGGCAGGCGCTTTTTACATCCTCATCTGCGGTTCCTGCGTTTGCTCCTGCTGCTGTTCCGAGATTGGCTCGTGCAGCGGACCAAAATCCTCGCGGTTGACCATGCCGTAGGGCGTGATCTCCGCGCCGTACTGTTTGAGGACATCTTCTGCGTAGGCTTCGCAGTTCAAATGCTTATAAATCAGGTCTGCATCCTTGCCGCCGAGAACGAATTCCAGCTCGTCACGCACCAGCGCGTCCTTGTCACGGATTTTCGCTTCAAAACAATACTGCGGCAGGTTTTCAAGCCAATCGAAGACATCGTCCAGCGTTTCACACTGTGTCGCGCTGACAACGGCTTTGAATTTTGTGAGCTGCCCGCTGGCTTTCAGTTCCTGAAGGGAGTGCGCCAGTTCGTTGATCCGCGGAAGATCCTCCACATCGGTCAGCAGGGTATTCAGCTGCGGCACGATGGCGTCACAGCCGGTGAACTGCGCGTCATACCACTCCGGAGCGTCCAGTTCTTCCTGCACCTCCAACAAACGCTGCTCCGTTGCAGGCAAGTCCAGAACGGCTGTTTTCTGCTCATTCTCGTGGTTCATGAGCGTCAGGCGGATCATGTAATTGATTTCCCGCTGCGGTTCGTAGTCTGGCAGTGGCTGCAATTCCTCCGTTCGGACAACGTAGCCGTGCGGAGTGAACACGCCCGATTCATCTTCGCGCATCTGCTTGCCGATTTTTGCATAGTCAAGAAGGGCATAGGCGCTGTCCGGCAGAGCATCCAAATCCTCCCGAAAGCCGTTTTCTACATAGAATTTTCCGAAATCTTCATTCGAATGAACGTCTGCAAGCACATGGCAGCAATCCACATTGGAAGCCAGCATCATCAGCTCCGGTACGGTAATGATGCCGCTGTGCTCCTGCATATGCTTTTGCACTGCCATATTGAGAAGCCCCTCCATTGCAATTTCCTGACGCTCATCCAGTTTGGAAAGCTGCTCGGTCAGGGAATTGAACTCGAAGATCGACATATTCTCGTCCAGATGGGGCGCGAGATAGTCAAAGCAGTAGAATTCATCCACCTGCCAGTAGACATCACCAGGAGACTTCGTGTGAATCTGCTCAAATGCGTCCATCATCTCATACTGGCTGACAGGAAACGTCAGCTCCACGCCGCGTTCATCTGATGCACTGCTGCTTACCAGATAGACCTCACATACTTTGCGCAAGGGTCATACCTCCTGTCTGCTCCTGCTACTTCTGCATTTCTTCCACGAAAGCCGGGTCCGCGCCGGGCACTGTCCATCCGTGCATACTCCCGCAAACCATAGCTTCCTCCTGCGACGGTGTCACACCGAGGCGCTGATTCTGCTCGTCTGCGATCTGACGGTTCTGTGCGCGATCCGGCGTGTTCCAGTCACTTGGATAGTAACCGCTCTCGCCGCGTTTGATACAAATCAGCGTGCCGGTGCTGGGCAGCGTGGAAAAGCAGAGTTTCGGCAGACCTTCCGCGTACTTCTGGCTGAATCGTTCCTGTTCGGTCTGGATGCTCCAATTATCACAGCTCCAGAGGTGGACATACAGCTCATCGCCGTCGTTCACGCGAATCTCCTGCTGCTCGAAGCTCTCGCCCCAGCCGTCAGACATTTGCCCGGAAAGGTATTCTTTCAGCGTTTCCAGTTCTTCTGCATCCAATTTGCCCGCAACGCGGCATTCTGCCACGCCCCCAGAGCTGACCGTTCCGTTCTTCCACTGCGAAAACAGCCGAATGAACCTTACGATTGACGCTGTCCGTTTCGTCATACCAGTGCATAACGCCGCGCTCGGTTTCCTCCGGCATCCGGCTCTTGAGAAGCGCCGCCGCGATTTTTTCCTGATATGTCTGCAGCGACCGGCCATCCAGCACGACACTCTCTTTTTCGAGATCGCCGTAGCGGTTACGCTCATAGAGATCGGCGGTCAGCGGTGCATAGAGTTTCAGCGTTTCCAGCTTGGGCGGAAGCACCGTAAAGCTGTCCTCGCCAGGGATCAGTGCCAGCGTTCTGCCGTTGTCCCACTTCATGTGAAGCTGTCCGTCGTCATCCACCACATCCACAACGCCCTCCGTACCGGGGGTAACCGGCGCATATGGGTCATTCATGGAATTGAGCCGGATGCGTGTACCGGGCGGATACTGCTCCTGAATGAATTTTACCATTTTTCTGTCCAAATTTACATCCCTCCCATCTGCATTTCCTGAGTTTCTTCGTTCTCCGACCGCTGATACTGCTTGAGTCTCTCTTTCGCCCAATCCGGCAGATATTCGTCTTTCAGAACGCCAATAAAATCATTCCGGTTCCAGCGCGTCTGCTCTCCATCACCGAGGCAGACGCAAAGAATGGAACGTCCGCGTGCGGTCGGGCTGCACCCAAAGCCGCTTTCCGCCAGCCAGAGCTGATTCTCAGGTGACCAGTATTCTTCTTTCAGGGTATTTGGCGAGAGAACAAGCACCTTGCCGGTGTAATCCAGTTCGCTCGAATCCGGTTCGCACTGCTTCTGATCGAACATTCCAAGATCCATGACGAGCTTTCTGTAGTGTGAAATGAAGCCATCCAGAATGGCAGAATGGCTTCGGGCTGCGAAGCAGTAATTATGCATTTCATCCTCCGGAATGTAATGGCTTTCCGCCCAAACTCGGTTGTCCGGACGGAAACGTCCATCGCCGCGCCGCTCCTGCACGGTGTTCGCTAAAACGTGTTCCACGCGCTTGTAGCCGTAAAGCTCGACGATCTTTTCTACCGTACCCTTTTTCAGATGCATCCCGTCGAAGTTTTCCCGGATGAGAATATCGATCCCACCCGCGCAGGCGCAGTTTTCCCGGAAGCTCTCGCGCCATTTTTCGCTCTCGCCGTGCTTCATTGCGTCTTTTGCCGAATACGGATAAAGCGGGACCTTACTCTGCATCGCCGTCCTCACTCTCTGCAGTCAGAATTTCGTTTAGTGCGTACAGGCTGCGCCCGGATGCCAGAAAACATTGCAGGATCGAACGGGGGATATCCGTCAGGTCATGCCGGTGGCTTGCCTTTTGAACCAGCACTGCGCCGCTGCCATCCTCCGTGTAACACTCCAGCTTGGCATTTTTCGCAATTCCCGCGCTCTCTCGCGCCCAGTCCGGCACAGCAACAGCAAATTCAGAAAGCACCTCGTCCAGTGTCATATCCCTGTGTTCTTCCTCTGCCGGACCGCATTCTATGGCGACTGCCTCCAGAAAGTCGCACGCCAGCTCATTCAGCGCATCGACAAGCATGAGAAGCTGATAGGTGCTCACGCTCTCCGGCATGAGCAAAATGCCGCCGTTCAGCTGCACCATGGAGATGAGCTTCGCGTTTTCCATCCCACAGAGTTTGAACATCCCGTCCGGAACGACGGCGTTGCCGTTTCGTTTGATAACCTTGAATTCCATATGAACCTCCTTTTACATTCCGCCCATCTGTATTTCATCAGATGGGGCTAAATTATAATCTTCTTCATTGCACGGGTTTTCCTCGCCATAGAAGTCATACACGATATCATCCACTGCCTTGCGGATCGCCGGGTCCTGCGTGATTGTGCGGAACCGGAAACCGGTTGTCGCCTCATGCGGCAGTTCCTCGCGGATACAGTCCAGATATTCGTTGGCATCTGTAAACTGTTCTGCATCGCCATTGATAAAATGTACCCGACCGACCAGCGGCTGATAGGCATGGTTGATCTTCTGCTCGTTCAGATCATAGCAGCTTAGATATGCCTGATAATCTCCCTGCACGGGATTGCAGCGCAGACAGTATTCGTAATGCTCCGTTTCTACAACGTAGCCATAATTCTGCGACCAGCCACCCGGTATTTTTCCGCCGTTTTCATAGCAAAAGCGGCGCATGGAGGAAAAGTCTTTCAGGACCGTTTCCCGCAGCTTGTCCACGACCTGTTGGAGTTCCGCTTTGAACTCCGGCGAGTTCAATTCCTCACGTCCGCGCGGATGCCAGGTGTGCCAGAACTCCGTGCCGCGTTTCCCGAAATCCATACGGACGTGGCCGATTGCGCCCATCTGTGCATCCTGCTCCGGTGTCTGGGCAAAGAAAGCGCCCGCTTCCTCCGGCTGCGCTGGCCGGACACGGAATGCGGACGGATTAGTAGATATCTTCGTCATCGTCGTTCTCCGGCACATACAGTGCCAGCCTCGCGGCGTCCGCCAGATGTGCGCAGATGGCAAGGACACCCGCCATACCAATGATCACGCCAAGCGTAATTACGATTGCTTTTTTCATAAAATCCCTCCTACGTTATAGTGTCATTTCATGTGTCTGTTTTGGAATATGCAGATCATCCAGAACTGCCTGCGGCAAGTGCTCGTTTCGTACAACAAATCCGCGGCTGCACGATGCGCCGCTGTGCACATCCAAAAACAGCTGACCGACTGTTTCGTAGTCAATGGTTTTGCACAGCTGCTTTAACGTCGGCGCGACGCCGCAATCCATCAGATACTTTCCGATGGACTGCGCGCTGCTGCATCCGGGCAGAATAACGTAATCGTCCAGCTGCTCCGTCAGCTGCAGAATGTCCTTTGTGCCGGAAATTTTGTTTGCATCCAGCATTCCCGCAAATTTGTCACAGTCCACCTCCGACATATGCTCCAGCCGCTCGGCAAGCTGATTGATGCGTTCAAGCTCGCCCTCTGCGGCGAGATCTACGCCGCTCAGATATAAACCTAAATTCATGACCTCGCTTGCTGCGCCCTGAATCGTGACCGTTTTGGACATCGACTTCAAAGCTTCCATCGTGGAAACCACTTCTTCTTTTTCTGCCGGAGTTGTCGCAGGGAAGGAGAGCAGCACCTGCTTCCCGGTTTCACCCTGCCTTAAAAACAGCGTCACCATGCCATTCCCTCCATGTTTGCTTCCTGCTCCTGTTGATAGCTTTCCGCCGGATCGTCCCGCATCAGTTCCTCCAGCGTCAGCGCGCCGTGGTAAGAAACGTAACCGCGATCCACAAATTCACCGCCTTCCCGAAGCATCTTCTCTACGCCATAATCGCCGTAGTTGTAGAAGTCTTTCAGCTTTTCATCGTATTCGTAACGTCCTGACCGCCGGATCATGTACTTTCCGAGTTCCTCTGGTGTATGGGCATCCGGTGCAAAATCGCATTGATCCAGATTTCAGCCAGTTGGCGGATATTCGCTGCGCACGCCGGTTTCGCCATCTGGCAGACAGCACCGAGTTTCTCGAAATCTGCATCCTGAAAATTTGCGCACGTCTGACACAACCGGTTCAGCTCAAACAAGGATTCCTGTTCAAAATCCAATGCGCAGTCGACTTCATCCGAAAACCGGCTGCCCGAAAACAGAATCTGCATCTCTCCGCAGGATGGAATACCGGCACGAAGCATTGCGCGTTCCAGCTTGATTTGGCTTGTCGGGAGCTGCACCCACTCAAACTTCTTTTTGTCTGTTTCACCCTGCGCGCCAATTTCTAGCTCTATCAGGCAGTTTTCAGCCCACCAGCTCTGCGGCAAATGCCTACCGTCATAAGCCTGTTCCAGCTTCATGCCGTTGTCGTACACAACACCATACTGCGTCACATGACCGGGCTGACCCGCGATTAACCGCTGTGCCGTTTCTGTGCCAACCAAAGCACCTTGTTCTTCCGGAACACCGGTAGTGAGAAGCGTCAGATGATGCCGCTTGCCGACATTTTCCAGATCGTTGAAATCAGAGATAACTGTTATCTCTCTGGAGCTACGGGAGAGATCGATCATTTCGCCCACTGAGGATAGGTTGAAGCGCTCTGCCGCTGCATTGAATTGCAGCAGCTCGTATCGGTCGAAGCTCTCCAACTGTTTTCCAAGCCAGTCCAATTCGTCTACGTTCGCCATCCGGTTGATCATCCTGCGCAATGCTGGGCAGTCTGTCGAACGAAGATCTGCAACACAACAATCCTTATCCAGCGTTGTGCCAATCTTAATTTTTTCCAGCGCACGGATCGTTTCTTCGTACTGATCTTCCGGAATGGGAAACTCGACTGTAACAGTTCCCAATTCCGGGCTATTGTTATTTTCCAGCGATGCTTTGAACAAGGATCTGCCTCCTTCCGTTGATTTCTTCCATGTCTGTCAGCACACACCGCCCGTCTCCGTGGTTACACTGAAAACCGTGCGCCATGTAATTGCAGTGCTGACAGCGTTCATAGTCGCTGCACACCAGCGGCTCCGGCGGCTCTCGCGGGCACTCCGGTGCACACCGGCTGATGTGCAGATTCCAGTGCTTTGATTTATCTACAATGATCGTTCACCTCCAGAACGCAAAAAAGCCGGGACTTCTGAAATCCCGGACCTCTGCGAATATTACATTGTCTGTTCCATCTCGGAATGCTGTTCCTGCTCCTGTTCCTGCTGCGGCAGAAGCGACTCGATCTGCTCCTGCACATTTTGGATCTGCTTTTCTTCGGCATACGAAAGCGTTGCGTCATCCTCCAGCGCAAACTCACAGGCGGTCCGGATCACAGCAAGCTGATCGTCTGAAAACAGGCGCTGGCTTTCTACCAGACCAGCGCGGACGGCGAAGTCCTTTTTCGCTGCCTCATAGTTTTCCATGAAGTAATGCCCGGCATGAACGCCCCGTCGGTCGAAGTCCCACTCCCACGTCACAAACCGAGCGCCCTTTTTCCCAAGCTGTCCAGCCAGCACCGCGTCACCGAAATCCGCAAAGACTTTATAAGTATCGTCCAGACCGACGACCTTCAGCGCAGGTGCGCGTTCAAAGATTCGCATATACTCCTTGACCTGTCCAGCCGTCTGTATCACCGTCCGAAGCTGCTTGTCTACTTCCGGTCCTGTGATATCCGCTGGTCGGAAGCGGACGATACCGTCTCTGTCAACCGAACAGAGTGGCTTCTCGTTCCATCTGACGTGGATCAGACCGTTTTCCAGCAGCCTTGCATCCAGATCCCTGCGCAGGAGCTTTCTGTTCTACTTCTTGCAGAAATTTTTCCTTCTGCGGTGTGAGTTCTTCACCCATACAATACCTCCAATCTGTAGCGCCCTTTTTGAGCGCAAAAAAGGCGCTGGACTTGGTTCGTGAAAACCAACAATCCAGCGCCCATAACTTTGTGAAAGATTTTTCTCTGATTCTTCCGAAATCTTGCCGCCGTGCCCCTCTGAAAGAGGGGGCTGTCCCGGAAATTTCGCTTGAATATGGAAAAACAGAGGTTCAAACCCTGTTTGAGCCTCTGCAGCGTTTCCATTGAGCCATGGAATACTTTAAAAAATTGCGACCGTAAAAAAGTCCGAACACCTTGAAATCACTGGGCTTTTCGCCCGTTGAGCCAAAGTGTTCGGATGACTTGGTGGAGACTGGCGGACTCGAACCGTCGACCTCTTGCGTGTGAAGCAAGCGCTCTAACCAGCTGAGCTAAGCCTCCATTGCTGGACTATTATAGCAGATGGACGGGGGAAAAGTCAACCTTGGATTTTGTTTTCTTCCTGCCAAAGCGACGGAGCGGCGGCGAGGAGCTGCGTTTTGGTGTTCTGATCAGGGTGCTCCAGCGCATATACTAGCAGCAGGTGCAGCATCCGGCCCACGTCTTTGCCGCAAAGCGTGGGAAAATCCGCGCCGGTGACGGCGAGCTGGCGCAGCGTGACGCAGTCGCCGCGCAGCTCGATCTGCCGGACGGTGTCCGTGCGCTGCAGG
>ENA-OQCO01000479-OQCO01000479.1-human-gut-metagenome-genome-assembly--contig:-NODE-479-length-21765-cov-4.447592_pt1 | contig 21765 bp, 26 predicted proteins | sample MGYA00242500_ERZ504582 | MGnify/ENA primary metagenome ERZ504582 (study PRJEB26092, sample SAMD00036346) | human gut metagenome | host: Homo sapiens | study: EMG produced TPA metagenomics assembly of...
AAGGACACAGGCCAGGCAGCCTTTGATCAGGTCTTTTGCTCCCTGTTCAGACAGGGCATATTTTTTCTGCAGTTTTTTGATCATATCACTGCACCTCCTTTGTTACCTTCCATTGCACGGAAGTCTGATAATTTTTCCACATACGGCTGAAAATGCCGTCTTTTGCAAGCAATTCGCGGCTGTTTCCGCACTCGGCAACCCGTCCATCCTGAATGACAAAAATCTGATCCACATTTGTTACGGTAGAAAGCCTGTGGGCAATCATAATCACTGTCTTACCCTCGGAAAGTTTTGAGAAAGCAGCCTGTACGCGGCTTTCGTTATCCGGGTCAGCAAAGGCAGTGGCTTCATCCAGAATAATAATCGGTGCATTTTTCAGCATTACACGGGCAATAGCAATCCGCTGCTGCTCGCCGCCGGAAAGATAGACCCCTTTTGTACCGATGACCGTATCCGCACCCTGTGGGAGTTTTTCCAGAATATCATCGCATTGCGCGTGATGAAGGGCAGTCAGAACTTCCTCGCGGGCAGCTTCCGGTTTCCCCATACGCACATTTTCCAGAATGGACGCCTTGACCAGGCGGCTGTTCTGAAATACGAAAGACACCGTATTCATGAGTTCCTCTTTTGGGATGTCTTTCACATTGACACCACCGATTTTTACCATTCCGCTCTGGGGATCAAAGAATCTGGAAATCAGGTTGGCAAGAGTTGTTTTCCCACCGCCGGACGGGCCTACAAAAGCTACGGTTCGTCCTTCAGGAATGGTCAGTGAAATATCTTTTAACACTTCTTTTTCTCCATCATAGCTGAAATGAACCGATTTCAGTTCCACGGAAGCGTTTTGAGGATGCTTTGGATGTTTCGTTTCCTCCAGAGGCTTCAAATTCAACACGCTGTCAATTCTCTGTAAAGCGTCGTCGACGATCATGGCGTTTTCACTTTGGAACATAATGCGTGTCAGTGTAACAGAAATAACCGGTGTAATGATGATATAGAAAATGAGATCCAGTAAAAAACCGGAAGTCACACCGTCTTGTGTAAGCAACAGTCCTCCGGCGATCAGTGTGGCAAAAACTCCGTTGATCGCAGCCGTATAGAACATCATCGGTGTCCGAAGCTGCTTGGTATAAGCGATCACCCACACTTTATACCGGTCGATGGAGTCTTTAAACTTCTTAAAGGAAAAGATCGTCTGGCCAAAGGTTTTTACCACCGGAATCCCGCGGACATACTCTACCGCTTCATTGGACATATCATCCAGCGCATTCTGGTATTCTTTCATCTTTTCCTGCATCTGCTTTCCGGTCATTGTCATCATGATCAGAAATCCCAGCACAACCGGAACAAGGCTCAACAAGCCCAGTCTCCAGTCAAACACGAACAACAGCACCAAAAGACCACAGGGGGTTGCAATGGCATTGGCTCTGTCGGGAAGCTGATGGGCGAGATAGGTTTCCGTGGCTGCGCTAGATTCGTTGACGATCTTGCGCAGTTTTCCGCTGCCAAAACTCTCGGCAAAACCTAAGGGAAGTCTGACAATATGTTCCATGGTCTGGATACGCAGGTTTGTGGCGATACGAAATGCTCCCAAATGGGAACACATCAGCCCGGCTATGTAGACAAGCACCGCTATAACCGCAAACAATACTGCCATCCAGCCATTACCGGTCAGGTTCTGTGCCTGGTCAAAATTCGGTGCCACCTCCAGTACTTCCCTGATCATTTTCCAGATGTAATAGAACGGCACCAGGGCAATCATGGCACTGATTGCAGAAAGCACCCAGGAAGCATAGATCAGGTACTTATGGCTGCCTGCAATTTCCAGCAGACGTGATAAATTGGATTGTTTTTTCAAAAAAATCCCTCCTTCTTTGTATTTATGTCAAAAGAGCGAAACTGCCCCATTGTACATCCCTAACAGCAGTTAGCATACGCTAACCTAAAAAGAAAAATTATAAGGCATTACTGCCCCATAATTTTCATCCATCCCACCGTATAAAAAGCGCGCATTTCTCTGACATAATTTTCGGCATCTTTAAGCGGCATTTCATGGATGATCAATTCAAAAAAAGTATGGAACATTCCTGTGATCAGAATATGCTCCAGCCTGGGATCAATCTTGGGAGAAGGCCTCCCAAGCTGCCTTAGAACCTCCTGATAGGCATGCGTCCCATCTGCCTCGATCTCCACCATTTCGTCAATAAGGCCAGAAAATTTTGTTCCCTCCGAACAGCAGAGAATCAATTTACATTCCTCCAAATGTTCATACGCATAATGGAGAATATCGTACATACAGATCCCCGAAATGTCACTCATGACTTCCGGCTGCCTGGCCGCTGGTAGCTGGGCAAACTCCTCCTGTGCCTTTATAAAACGGTTGAGAATATATTCGTAATGCTCGCCAACGATGGCTTCAAACAGTTCTTCTTTGCTTTTATAATATCCGTAAAAGGCACCGGTAGTCATTCCCACGGATTTCACAATATTCCGCAGGGAAGCGTCTTTATATCCTTTTTCCAGAAATTCCGCTTTCGCCGCCAGATGGATATTTTCCAAAGTTGTTCCCTTTCCGTCTATTTTATACACCCCCTATATAACAGTGATATATAACACTGTTATAATTATAGTCTTTAAAAAAGATTTTGTCAAGAGCACCAAAGAATAGTTGCCTAAAAACAGAAATTCAAATATCATTCTGCACTTTATTACTGATAAAATTTTAAAATATTGGTTTTGGCAACAGTAATTATTCCTCTGCTAAATGACAAGCAGGGTGGATCTTGATTATACATTGAAACAGAAAATCCTTACATTATACGACGAAAACCATAATGTGGCTGATGCGATAGTTTCAAAATGGCTGTTACCACAAATAAATGAGACTAATATAGCTTCTTTTGTAAAACTACGCAATGGCAAAACACATTCTGGAACGGTTGAACGGGGAGATAATACAAAATTATATGCCCATTATTAGCTATTGTATATGCCGGCTTTTTCAAATATGTTGGTTTGCCAGATAAATTAATTAGTTTCGCTTTATTGCAGATTTTTTAGTAGACTTAGACTATTTCAACATCTCCTGTTAATCATGGGGTGTTTGTAAAGTCAATTCCAAGTATATTAAAAATGATTGTCCTTCACCTCTTTGATTAAATATGCGATCACCCATATTCTCTCCATTAAAATGACCGCATATTTTTAAATTTTACACTAAAAACATCCTCCCATAATCCCCATCTCTTTCAGTTTCTCATTTAACTCTTTTAAAATCCGCTTTCTTTCCAGAGGGACTGTCTTTCTTCTGACTGTCCCGCATCCGGCGAAGTGCTGTCACAAGCGTCTGAGAAACTGTGGCTGTGTAATGCCAAGTTCCTTTGCAATCTCCCACTGTGTTTCCCCATAATAAAAATACAGAATTACAATGTCTCTTTGCCGTTCTGTCAGAAGTCCCATCAATTCCAGAATCTGCTCTTTTTCTATCAGCTGTTCCAATGGCGGCAGTACCAGCGAAGACAAAAGAAACCATTCTTCTGATACAGCATGATAAGAAATCACTTTCCCCTTATGGCATGTTCCCTGTTCTTTGCCAAACGATCCTCCCCCCCTCCAAAAACAGGCGCACATACCCTTCCTGATATACCAAAAGCTGTATTTCACTGCCATTCTCCATACTCACAACACACAACTTTATTTTTTATCGTTATTGTCGGATCAGTTTCTTTTTAATGCTATCAATTTAGTCTGTTCCATTTTCATTACCAATGAGTAGCCCCTATGTGTCATAAGAACAACTTCTCCGATAAAGCAAATAATCTCTTCCTCTCACATATCTGCGCTTTGTACATATTCAATGTATCATTCTGCCAGTTATTTTTCCCTAGCAGATTTGAGGAAACCCATAAGATTTTCCCTCATATTTGTGAATTTTTACCGGATTCCTTCAATCCCATCCATCAGGGCGCTTATGGTCTGGATTACAATTTTCTGCTCCTTTGGCTGTAGATTCAAGACACGGGAAACCATCTTGTGGGCAGGATTTCTATCTCCTTCGGGATTCTTTCCTAATAACTCGTTTGCGTCAGCACCCAGTACCTCCACCAGTTTTACAAAAATCTCAATGGATATTGCCGCCTGCCCGCCCTCAATGCGGCTTACTGTGTTGACACTGATACCCACTTTTTCTGCAAGAGTTTCCTGGGATAAATGACAGTCTTTTCTCTTTTGTCGAACACGTTCTCCTAACTGGATCAGCTCCTGTGAACCCACACGGTTTCCCAACACAGTCCCCCTTTGCTTCACAGGAGAGGGATTTAAAACATTCTGCTGTAAACAGCACTTTCGGGACACGATAAAAGCTGTACTGTTCTCCCACTGTCACCAGCTTTCTCTCCCACAATATCCGCAGTATTTATAGGTATGGGAGTTTTCGTCATTTTCCATTACTTATGGCTAGCTTGCATCGATTATCCCACGGATTGCAGACAGCAAAATACTAATCCGCCAATGCACCACCGTAACATCTTCCCTTCGGTGTGGAGATGGTTAGCTCCAGCCTCTGACTTTCCTTCAAGCAGTGTAGCCTTCATCCTCATATAGTACCTTTCGCCTCGACACTCAGTCGCAGCTTGGAAGCTTCGCTGACTTGTGCCTTTACAAACGTGCTGTTGTCCCCTTTATGTTTCCACTCGAGGTTAGTTGTTGGCGATAAGATTGTGTTTTTCACACTTGATAATTTTTCTTATTGCTTTCTCAGAGCAAAATCATAATGACCCACGCCGCTTGGGTGTCCACCCCAAGCGCCTTACGGGCGCACTGAATCTACCATAATAATTGTTGCTTCATCATCTGTATAGTTTCTTATGATTGCCGGTATTTTGGCCTTTCCTGCCAATTGACATGCATATTTTCTACGATGTCCAGATATGATTTCATATCCACCACCTTCTCTTGGTCTGACAATGCAAGGATTTAAAACACCATATTCTTTAATACTGTCCACAGTTTCTTGCATTTTTTCATCATTTATCACATAAAATGGATGATTCTTAAAGCCATATAAACAATCTATCGGTATTTCTGTTATCTTATCAACACTATTTTCTTGGTTATCCTCAATTCCTAATAATTCTTCATAACTTGTTAAATGTATTTCCTTTTTTGGTTTACGCATGATCCAGCACCCCCTCTACAAGCTTCTGATAGCTTTGAGCGCCTTTTCCACTACCATCATAGGCAAATATACTAATTCCCTCTGAAGCCGTCTCTGCGATCGTTACAGCTCTTGGAATAGACTCTTTGAAAATTCTTATTTTGTCTCCATATGTACTAATGACTGCTTTTTTATTTCGTTTTGAATTATTAAATGTTGGAGTATCAAACGTAAAGACAATTCCTTCAATTTTGAGGTCTGGATTAAACTTCGCCTTAATTGCACTATAAACCTTTAACAATTCCATTAAGCCATCTGCTGCATAATATTCTGGCTCCATTGGAATCAATACACTATCTGCGGCTGTTAGAGCATTGATTGTCAACATTCCTAAAGATGGCATACAATCTATAATCATAAAATCATAATCTTCTTTGAGTAGCATCAAATATTCTCTTAATATTATTTCTCGATCCTCTGCCATAATCAATGACACATCCAAACCTGAAAGTAATTTATTAGACGGAATTACATCGACTCCTTCTTCATGATGTAAAATTACTTCTCTAGGATCAAATTTAATCCCCATAACAATATTTTCTAACATATTTTTTAAAGTTACTGGAACTTTTTTTGAAAATCCTAGACCTATCGTTAAATGTCCCTGTGGATCGAGGTCTACCAATAATACTCTTTTTCCTTCTCTGACTAATCCAATTCCTAAATTGATTGCTGTTGTTGTTTTTCCTACTCCACCCTTTTGATTGGCGATTGCGATTACTCTACACATAACATTTCCTCTCTTTCTACTTTTCTTTTTTATTTACTTCTGCATAAACTCGAAAATATTTATTTGTTCCTTTGTTTGCAAATGGTTCTGAAATCCCAAGTACTCTGATTCTTTTATCTTCCTCTAAGATTTTTTGGAACCATTCAATGTCGCTTGTCATTCCTTGCATTCTGATTTTTAACATCTCATGCCTCCTCCCATTTTTATTTTTTTGGAAATGTTATGTTATGAGTATTCTTTTTTGTTGCACTTATCGCTGTGTTCTTCATTGCATTTTCTCCCTTCTTTATAAATTTTGTATAAAAAAATAGAGATACTTTGTAATTAAAGTATCCCTATAATTTATCATCTGTCCGATGATTTACTTTCATTTATAAAACTAGGATTTCTTGTGTCCCTCTCAACGACATCAAGAGCTACAACAACTGTAATTTCTTCTAAAAGCTCTTTTTGACTGTAAGTTTCACTTATTTTCTTAAAACTGAAATGCTTCACAAACCGCTTAAATTCAAGGATTTTTAGATATTGTCCTTTTGTATCAACACCATACTCTCGATATGAACCGTATTCGGGAACTGATCTACCGCTGTAGCTCGCTTAACTTTATATCCTGCTGCCTCAAACACTTCCAGATCTCTCGCAAGACTTGTCGGTTTGCAACTGATATATACCATCTGTTCAACCCCGAAATCAATAATCTTCTGAATCGCTTTTGGATGGATTCCATCTCTAGGAGGGTCAAGTACGATAAAGTCTGGCTTATCTTCTAATTCATCCACAACCTTTAATACATCTCCTGCAATAAATTCACAATTATCCAATCCATTTAATTCTGAGTTGACTTTCGCTGCCTCTACCGCTTCCTCAACGATCTCGACTCCAACAACTTTCTTAGCAACTGGTGCTAACATCTGCGCGATCGTTCCAGTTCCACTATACAGATCAAAGATCACTTTATCTTTTGTCTCCCCAACAAAATCTCTGGCAGTCTTATAAAGTACCTCTGCCCCTAATGTGTTTGTCTGGAAGAATGAAAATGGTGAAATCTTGAATTTTAATCCTAAAATTTCCTCATAGAAATAATCCTGTCCATATAAAATATCTATTTTGTCTGCCTGTACCACATCTGCAAAGCTGTCGTTTGTTGTATGAAGAATCCCAATGATCTTTCCACTCAATGGTAATTCTAATAATGCATCTCTAAGTTTGGTAAGATCTGCTTCTACCTGCGATGTCGTTACAATATTTACCAAAATATCTCCAGAACTTTCTGCTCTTCTTACAACTAAATGTCTGAAATATCCTTCATGACGCATCTTATGATAGAATGGCAGCTCCATCTGTTGTGCGATATTTAATGCACATTTTACGATCAGATTGTAATCATTGTCTACAATCTGGCAGTCTGTGATGTTTACAATATCATGGAATGTGTTCTTTTTGTGCATTCCCAATGCTAATGGACCGTCTTTTACCTCATCCCCAAAAGAGAATTCCATTTTATTGCGATACCCATGCACTTTGGGACTTCCTTTGATTTCTTCCCATATATCATCATTGACATGATCTTTTAACAGATCACGTACCATTCCCTCTTTGATCTTTAACTGGTTTTCATAAGATACCGTCTGATAAAAACATCCACCGCATATTCCAAAGTGTGGACAGACTGGTTTTGCATCTTCTAATGGAGATTTCTCTAATACATCTAACAATCTTACCACACAGCCACTTTTTCTCTTTTTGGTAACCTGCCCTTTGATCATCTGCCCATCAATGACACCTTTGACTGTAACTTTCTGATCTTCGCAGATAAATGTTCCCTTATTTGGGAATTCTGTCTTTATGATCTTTCCTTCAATGATATCTTTTTTCTTCATTGTCATCCCTTTCTTATCTTATCAAATCAAACCTATCGCAGAAAAAAGATGGAAATACCACCTACGATACTTCCATCATTCATATTATAGCATTAATTCGTCAAACTGTTCTTTGTAATATCCATGGGCATAATGTGCCTGTCCTTCTTCGTCGATCTCCATGATCAGGAAAGTTGGTTTCCTTCCTGCCTGACGAGGATAGGAAATACTTCCTGGATTCAAAATCGTTACATCATCCCCAATCTCAATATATGGCACATGAGTATGTCCATACATTACAACATCATATCCATATTCCAAAGCATGTTCTCTTAAATAATCCACACCTGAGTTTACATAATAGCCATGTCCATGAGTCACTAATACTTTATAATCGCCAATTCTCACTTCTTCTTCGCTTGGCAGATCTAAGTAGTAATCATTGTTTCCTGCGACCATAACTACTGGGCAGTCCGCTATTTCTCGTATGTATGAATCTCCACGTTCCACATCTCCGCAATGGATCATCATATCGATGTCGCCTACCTGTTTTAAAACTCCCTCGATATCATCATTGCGTCCATGGGAATCACTGATCACCAATATCCTCATAAACTTTCTCCTTGTTTTATTTACAAAACTTCTCGTATACGTCTCAGTGCTTCGCCTCTGTGACTGATCGCATTCTTCTCATCACTGCTCAGTTCAGCACTATACTTCCCATATTGTGGTAAATAGAAGATCGGATCATATCCAAATCCATTCTCTCCTTTGATCTCATATCCTATAATCCCTTCCATAGTACCACGAATCACCTTCGTTGTCCATCTGGAAATGCAGCTGCGACCGCACAAACGAATCTTGCACTTCTCTTCTCTTCTGGTACATCTTTTAATCTTTCAAGGATCACACTGTTTTTCTTCACATAAGAAGTATCTTCTCCAAGATATCTGGAAGAATAGATTCCAGGTTCTCCATTTAGTGCATCAATTTCTAATCCTGAATCATCTGCAAGTGTTAACTGTCCTGTGACTTCCATCACCGCTTTTGCTTTGATCAACGCATTTTCTTCAAATGTTTTTCCATCTTCTACGATGTCAATGTCTACTCCTGCTTCTTTCATAGAATGATCTCGTATTTGGATTCATCAAGAATCTCTCTGATCTCTTTCATCTTATGTTCATTGCCCGTGGCAAAGATTAATCTCTGTTTCATTATTTTCTCCTTCTTGGCGGTTTCGGTCCAAGGTACTGGTAAAACTCTCCTCGGATCATTCCATTGTAACTTTACGTTTCTTTGTTGGTTTTCCAAGATATTTTTCTGTATCCTCATAAGAAGTGATGACATACTTAGACCATGTATCCAAGCGGTCAAATGCTTCTTTCATCTCTGTATATAGCTGTGGGAGAGTCTCCTGATCTTCCAGTCGTTCTCCATATGGAGGGTTAGCAATGATAAATCCATATGGCTTTGGATGTCGTAAATCTTTGACCTCTCTTTGCTGAAAATGAATCAAGTGATCAACTTCTGCATCCTGAGCATTCTGTCTTGCGATCTTTAACATTCTTGGATCTTTGTCATATCCCTGAAGATCCATCTCTATATCATGATTGACCAGATCATTTGCCTCATCAATGGTATCATACCATGCTTTCTTTGGCAGGAAATTGCTCCAATGTTCAGATTCAAAAGAACGGTTCATTCCTGGTGCCATATTCATCCCCATCATTGCCGCTTCAATCAAAAATGTTCCACTTCCGCAGAATGGATCGACTAAGATTCGATCCTTATGCCATGGTGTGAGCATAAGAAGAGCTGCTGCCAGTGTCTCACGGATTGGTGCTTCACTGACCAACTTACGGTATCCTCTCTTATGAAGCGGTATACCTGTTGTATCTAAACTAATCGTCACCTGATCCTTTAAAATAAATACGCGGACCGGATAATCATCTCCATCTTCATTAAACCATGATACTTTGTATTTAGACTTCATACGATCAACCATAGCCTTCTTGACAATTGACTGGATATCCGGTGCGCTAAACAATTTACTCTTCGCTGTTGATGCCTTCTTTACCCAGAAGCGTCCATTCTCTGGAATATAATCTTCCCACGGAAGTTTCTTTGTTCCTTCAAACAGATCATCAAATGTATATGCTTTAAAAGAACCTATTTTTAATAAGATTCTTTCTGCTGTTCTTAAAAATATATTCGCACGGGCAATCCCATCTAAATCTGTACGAAATGTTATTCGCCCGTCTTCTACTTTAACAATTTCATATCCTAAGTCCAGGATTTCTCTTTTTAATACTGCTTCCAGCCCAAAATGGCATGGTGCAATCAGTTCAACTGTCTTCACTCAATTCTCCTTTGTATTTTTATTCTGTTCCTATTCTACCGTTTCCTTATTTTTCGTCAACTGTCAACTTTTGTAATATGCTGAGCCGCCGACTTATTTTGTTCTTTTTCTTTCATATAATAATAGACACCACCGATGATATTATAAACTTCAAATCCATCTTTCCTCAAGTGTCTGGCTGCCATCATACTCTGTCCGCCGAAATCACAATAAACAATGATCTTTTTCCCATCCATCTGTTCATAACACTCTTTTAAGATTCCATAGGGACAGCTGATCGCATTTTCTAAATGCCCTTCTTTGTACCGTTCTTCCTCTCTGACATCCATCAAAATATAATGCTTTTTATCTTTTGAAAGCTTGATCCCTTCTTTTAATGATATATTTTCAAATTCCATAAAAGTCCTCTTTTTGTTAGCATATGCACATCACAGACTCTTGGAACTAACAAGTATTTTCTATAGAAAAGAGGAATCCTTATGCCGATTTCACAAGGATTCCTCTCTTCTAATTAATACTCATCATTTGCATTTTTGTTGCTGTTTGTTGAACTATTCTGACTTTTGTTTTTATTCTGGTTCTTTGATCTGTTAGATCCTCCGCTGTTGCTTGTATTGGAAGACTGATTTTTGTTACTTGAATTCGAACAATTCTTTGCCATGTTCATTCTCCTTTCTTTTTAATACAGCATTATTTTGTGCGAAATCTCTTTCATATATACAAAAAAAATTATTTTACTTTTATTTTACTTTTTTAAAAAAATCACTTGATTTTTTCAACCAATCATATATCATGAACTTATCGAGGATATGTTTATTTTCGATTATAACCCCTTATTAATTTATTTATACTCCCCTCAAAAAGAGCAGATTTCCCTATCTGCTCTTTTTATTATTTATCTTTAATGTTTTTAAAAATGTACAAATGATTTTATTGACATTTTCTATAGTATGTGTATAATTAAAATTGTTCAAGAACAAAGGCGTTCCGATCATAGGATTGGAGCGCCTTTTTTTGTATATCAATGGTAATTCCTTGGGTCTTCTCCATCGATATACGAAATTCTTTCTTAAGACTTTATACATAACCGCGTACTAGTTTTTGACAAGTTTTTGGCATCTTGCAGACAAGAGTAACGGACACATCATTGACTTGAACACAGACTTGCTATGTTGACTAGAATGAGACTAACAATGACGACTAGAATGAGACTGACAATGACGACTAGAATGAGACTGACAATGACGACTAGAATGAGACGAATCATAATGACTAGTTTTGAAACTTAAAAGTAAGACCCAGCACAATACCCAAACTACATATGACATTAGAGAAGCCCCGGACAAATGTCCGAGGCCTTTCTCTTTGTACACATTTTTAGATCAATTCCGATTGTTTTACAGCATTTCGTCTGGTTTCTGGCGGTCTTCCGGACGCATAAATCCTGCGAGTAAAAGTTGATAACTTCCAAAATAAGAAATAAACATCCACGCCATTCCTGTAAATATCGCAGAACCAGCAGTAACACCAATCGTTTCCACCAGCTCAAATATAACTCTGGCATAAATAGACAGCTTAAAGATCTTTCCAAAGGATACATCTTCTCGATTCTTACGGTCCATTCTTGTTCTCTGATTAAAATATGTGAGCATTGTAATAAAAAATACAAACTGTTAAATAAGAAATAATATTTGCGATCCATTGTGTAAAGAACATGATCACGATAAAAATACGGATCATCGGCACCATAGATAGCATTGCCTGATTATTGAATTCAACATTCTTCATATTTTTAAATGAAAAAGTATTCATCATGTTTCCAACAACTGTATTCTTTACCACCATCTCATTCTTAGCAAATACCAGTTCCATCTGATACGTATTGCTTAAATCTTCAGTTGATACTTTATCCTTGGATGTATCTGCACAAAATGTACACCGCCGATCTCAAAATCCATCTCCTGATCAACAGATAATGTTCCATCTTTTAATTCAAATGCAGGCAGTCTGTTTAAAATAAAATTCTTCCATCCACCAACACTGACTGTAAATCCTGCAACATCCATTCCATATCCGAGAATCGTTGTGATCAATGTGATCGCTGCAAGAAATAAAATAACTTTCCCTTTTGCAAGGTTAAGAAGTCTTTTGTACTGGCTTGGTTTTAAGCAGGCGATCTTAAACTGCTCAAACCAGCTGATTTTCTCTGATTTGTCCATAAATGATTATTCTCCGTATACAATACTTTTCAGTAATTCGTCCTTCTCTTTTGTTCCTTTGATGATTTCTACTAATTTGGCTGCAAAATCAATCGCTGTTCCCATTCCACGACTTGTAATGATTTTTCCATCTACTACAACTTTATCTGTCTGGTAATCTGCGGATTTTAATTCTTCTTTCATCGCTGGATATGAAGTTGCCTTTCTTCCTTCTAGAAATCCGTATTTTTCAAATACTGTTGGTGCTGCACAGATGGCTGCAAGATACTTCTCGTTCTTATACGCCTTCTGAAGTAATTTTCCAAGTCCTTCATGATCTTTTAGATGAAGCGTTCCTGGCATTCCTCCTGGAAGTACATACATTGCTCCCTCCGCTTCTAATACTTCATGAAACATGATATCTGCTTCAACTTCAATACGATGTGCACCAATGATATTTCTGGAACTTCCGATAGAGACTGTAACTGTTGGAATCTCCGCACGTCGCAGCATATCAACTACAGTTAAACCTTCGATTTCTTCAAATCCATCTGCTAAAATACAAAAACTTTTCCCATCATAATTCTTCTCCTTTATTCTTTCTATATTATAACATCGTTCTTCTTTTCTTCCTCTTCTTTATTATTACAATAACTTTAAAGAAAAAATGGTAAAAAGTCAACCCGTCTTAGCCTTACTAGTATTTCTTTTCTATTTTCAATTGACATTTTCGTTAAGAATCTGTAAAATAGATTTCGATAAATTATATGTATGTTTCCGTAGCTCAGCTGGATAGAGCGACCGCCTCCTAAGCGGTAGGCCGGGTGTTCGAATCACCTCGGGAACACTTCATGTGCCGGAGACTTATGCCTCGTTTCCGGCACTTTATGTTTATAAGGAGGAATCTCAATGAAAGGTTTATTTATTATCAACCCATCATCCGGTAAACAAAATATTGATTCTATGTTACGAGAGATCATGGCAACATTGATCCTTGATCAAATTTGTTCCCATGTTGATGTTTTTTACACAAAAGGCAAGGATGATGCGAAGAATCGTGCTGCCGAATTAAAACCAGGAGATTATGATTTTATTGTATCTGTTGGTGGTGACGGTACATTAAATGAAGTTACGAACGGTCTGATCTTAAGTGAAAGTAATATTCCTATGGCAATCATTTCTGCTGGAACAGTCAATGATTTTGCTACATATATGAAACTTCCTCAGACTGCGGATGGTTTCTGTCAGATGATCAAAGACTTCCAGACAAAAAAGGTTGATGTTGGACGTGTCAATAACGAATACTTCATCAATGTTCTGGCTGCAGGTATGTTAACAGATATCGCTTACAAAGTTCCAAAAGATAAGAAAGCCGTTCTTGGTAAGATGGCCTATTATCTGGAAGGTGTAAAAGAATTTCCAAAACAGCTTTCACAAAATATGACTTTAACATTTAACAGTAAGGAGTATTCTGGAACTGAAGATATCATGTTGTTCTTGGTCGCAAACTCAAAGAGTGTCGGAGGTTTTGCAGACGCGGCCCCTCTTGCATCTGTTTCTGACGGATATTTAGATGTTATGATCATCAAGAAAATGGCACTTCTTACAGAAGCACCAGATCTAATCTTTAAATTATTCCAAGGAGAACATCCAAAGCATCCTTCTATCGAATATTTCCAGACGAAGGAATTATCTGTTCTTCCAACAGAACAAACTGCCGGGATCGCCATCGATTATGATGGTGAAATATTAGAAGAAGGACTCCCAGTCGATATCTCTATCGTGCCAGAAGCCCTTAATCTGATCATTTTACGTACAACTAATTAATCTGTACTAATAATTAATAAAGTTTCACAGAACCAATCTGTTTTCCATCATAACTTATGATATATTTATTATCTTTACATTTATATGTAAGTTTGGAAGCAGATTGTTTTTTTTCTAACATCACTGTCACGTCATTTAAATGTTTTAATGGAATCTTATATTGAGATAATTCATTTCCTGTTTTTAAGAAACCATATGTATCATCTTTCAGTACTGTATTCATTGTCTTAAATGGTGCGATTGTCTTATAATTGTTAAATCCATAATTTAACATCTTGATCGTATCTTCATATAACTCATATCCATGTGCACAAAGATCTACTACGATCAGTTCTTGATCTCCTCTCTTGGCAAATGTTACAAGAGTCCCTCCTGCTTTTGTTGTATATCCTGTTTTACCACCTTCAACACCATCATAGTTAAACATTGTTCGTTTCACCATCTTATGATGATTCCAAAGCTCTTTTCCATGTTTATCTTTGTTCGTTGGTGCAATATAATAATTAGGTTTGCATGCAACATAACGGAATGTTTCATTTTCAAGTGCTGCTTTTGAAATCTTTGCCATATCTCTTGCTGTTACATAATGATCATCATCATGCAATCCGTTGGTTGTTACAAAATGAGAACCTGTACATCCAAGTTCTTTTACTTTTTTATTCATCAGTTCTACGAATTTCTTTGTAGTTCCTGCTGTATGTTCTGCTGCTCCGTTACATGCCTCATTCGCAGATTCTAACATGATCGCATTCAGTACATCGATCAATGGAATCTTCTCTCCTGCCTTAATTCCGATATGTGTACTTCCTGGCTCAATGCTGTTAACTGCATAACTTGAAAATGTAACTTCATCATATAAATCTTTGTTATTCTCAATCGCAACCAATGTTGTTAAGATCTTTGTGATACTTGCTGGATAATGACGGTCATCTACCTTCTTTGCATACAAAATCTTTCCTGATTTCGCATCAATAACGATTCCTGATCTTCCATAGATCTTTGGCTGTTTTGCCGTTGTTTTTTCTGCTGTTGCAACACCATCTGCTGCCTGAACATTCACCTGTGGTGTCTGAAGTTGTGTCGCTGCAAACAATGACATGACCGCCATTGCAGTAATTTTCTTGATGATCTTTTTCATGATTTTCTCTCCTTTGTATGTTAGATCAGACCAAATTTCTTCAAGCCTTTTTCAATTCCATCTTCATCAACTCTTGCTGTCTGATATGGTGCGATTTCTAATAATTCTGGTACAGAATTACCCATTGCAACACCATATTTTACATATTTGATCATATCGATATCATTGGCACTGTCACCAAATGCATAAGAATCTTCTCTTGAAATTCCTGTATGATCAAGGATCACTTCTATTCCCTTCGCCTTATTAACACCTAATGGTACAAATTCTACTGAATTTACAGGCTCATGATATGTTCCTTTGTATTTGTGTCCAAGGATCTCTTCGATCTCTGGTTTCTTTGAAAGCTCCATATGATGGTATGTCCATTTTGGAACATCCACTGCTTCATTTAATGGATATAATGTTGTTTTACAGTCTGCTTCTGTTTTATTCTTCATCGCAATATAATAATCATCTGTGTTCTCCGGATCATAATATCCATATTTTTCTCCTTCTAAGATGATTCCGATCTTCTGTTTCTTTCCCCAGTCGATCACTGTCTGTACTTCTTCTGGTGTCATCAGTTCCTGATGCAGGATCTTGCCTTCATACTCTACATAAGTTCCTGCCCCTAAGATCACTCCATCAAATCCCATATGGAAATATTCTTCTGGAATCATTCCCTTGCTTCTTCCCGTGCACATAACGATCTTGTGCTCATTTGCGATCAACCGATTCAATGCATTAACTGTTGATTCTGGAATTCCGATTCTAGAATCATATAATGTTCCATCGATGTCAAAAAATATTATCTTACTCATTGTTTCCCTTGTTCTCCATTAAATATTCTCTATCTGCCAATCAATTGGCGCTAGTCCATGTTCTTTCAAAAATTCATTTGCCTGACTAAAATGATGGCATCCGAAAAATCCTCTATATGCTGATAACGGGCTTGGGTGCGGTGCTTCTAATATCAAATGATTCGGATTATCAAGTAATGCTTTCTTACTCTGTGCTGGACGTCCCCAAAGCATAAATACGATCGGACGGTCCTGTTGATTCAACACTCTGATCGCCGCATCAGTAAACTCCTCCCATCCAATACCTCTGTGAGAATTCGCACGATGTGCCTGTACAGTCAATACTGTGTTTAACATCATAACACCCTGGTCTGCCCATTTCTTTAGATATCCATTATTCGGAATATAGCATCCAAGATCTTCGTTCAATTCTTTATAAATATTAACCAATGATGGGGGCGCTTCTACTCCAGGTTTTACAGAAAATGACAATCCATGTGCCTGTCCATCTCCATGATATGGATCCTGCCCTAAGATCACAACTTTTACATCCTTTACTGGAGTAAAATGAAATGCATTAAAGATATCGTCAGCTGGTGGAAAGATCAGCTTAGTGTGATATTCATCCATAACTTTTTGGTATAATTTCCTATAATATGGCTTTTTGTATTCTTCTTTTAAATAATCTGCCCAGTCATTCGTAATTGGCGGCATTTTTCGACCTCCTTTTTAAAATCTTTTCCCATTATATCATAATTTGTAGTAAAATAAAATTCGATATGAATATGAAAAGAAAAGGAGGGTATTATTTTGAAGCAAATGAAAAGCTTACTGGAAAATCCCCACGGATTTTCTGTCTCACTTGTATTTGACGGACTGCTTGTCGGAATCTTTGCCGGATGCATTTCTGTCATTTACCGCCTGCTTTTAAATAACGCTGAAAAACTATTATTTACGATCATTGCATTTACTAAAACAAGGCCTTTCTGGATAGCTGTCTGGTTTATCGTTTTGATCGTTATGGGACTGATCGTTGGATGGCTCATGTCTTGGGAAGGCATGGCTTCTGGAAGTGGTATCCCACAGGTTCAAGGAGAGCTGAAAGGTTATTTAAATCAGAACTGGCACCGTGTTCTTTGTTCTAAGATCATTGGTGGAACTTTATGTATTCTTGGAGGTTTATCTCTGGGACGCGAAGGCCCTTCCGTACAGCTTGGTGCCATGGTTGCAAAGGGTATTGCTAAGATTACAAAAAAATCTCAAACCAAAGAACGCTATATGATGACTTGTGGTGCAGGTGCCGGTCTTGCCGCTGCCTTTAATGCACCGCTTGCAGGTGTGATGTTTTCACTGGAAGAATTACAGAAGAACTTTAACAGCTCTATGTTAGTCTGCATCATCTCTGGATGTGTAACTTCCGATTTTATTTCAAAAAATGTCTTTGGATTATCTCCAGTTTTTGATTTTCATTTAAAGGCTGCTCTTCCTCTTGTACATTATTGGATGTTAATACTTCTTGGAATCCTGCTTGGGCTTTGTGGTGCTTTTTATAACTTTATCATGTTGAAAGGACAGGATTTATTTGGAGCAATGAAAAAAATCCCAGCAAAATACCGTATCGTATTTCCTTTTGTAGTATCTGGGATCGTTTGTTACACGCTGCCTTCTATCTTAGCAGGTGGACATGCTATGATCTCTCTGATCACAGGACATACTTTACTTGTCTCTACGATGTTATTATTATTAGTTGCTAAGTTTTTCTTCTCCGCCTTCTGTTTTGGTTCCGGGGCTCCTGGTGGAATCTTCTTTCCACTGTTGATTCTCGGTGCATACCTTGGGGCGATCTATGGAACACTGGTGATTCAGGCAAGTGGAATTCCTTCTTATTACTTAGTGAACTTTATTACGATCTCCATGGCTGGATTCTTTACAGCGATCGTACGTGCACCGATCACAGGTATCCTGCTGATCGCTGAGATGACTGGTACATTTGAACACTTCCTTTCACTGGCAGTTGTTTGTATCATCAGCTATCTTGTTGCACATCTGTTAAAGAGTGAACCAATTTACGAAAGTCTGCTAGGACGAATTCTTGCTAAAAATGGCTTTAAAGAAAGCGAAGATGCTGATCATAAGGTTCTTCGTGGTTTTGCCGTTGGCACTGGTTCCATTGCAACCAAACAGCTTGTAAAAGATATTCCATGGCCAGAACATTGCTTGATCGTTACTTTAAATCGTGGCGATGAAGAGATCATTGCTCGAGGAAGCACTGAAATTCATGTTGGCGATACGATCATTGCCTTGATCGACGATAATTATCTTGGAATGGTCACGGAAAGCATTCAGCTAATCTGCGGTGAGATCATTCCTGAATAATTTTATATTCAATTTACTTTTATTGAGAAAGTTTTCAGTTTTTATATGTTGCGATTGACTAACCTTACTTTTGACTAATAAAATATAAGAAAGAAATACATCATATAAGTTCGAAGGAGGGATTATCATGCAACCATTAACAAAAGTCATGCAGGGAGCGACTTGCACTGTCAAGTGGGCATTAGGCTTACCTGAAACTGTTGAAAAGCTCCGCGAACTGAAGATTGAACAGGGAAGTAAACTGCAAGTTGTTTGTAAAAGCAGCGATTATATGATCATCGGCGTTGGATCAAAACGGTATGCTGTTGGGAATGAAATTGCTGGAAGAATTCAGGTTTAGATAATTATAAAAATAAATAAGAACGAGAAAATCTCCATATAACTTGATTTTCTCGTTCTTATTTTGTTTGTATTTGCATCATAAATCAATACTCGTATTGTTCAGGATATCCCCTGCCTGTTGATTCTCTCAAGTCCATCGACATCATGATCTGCATGTCTTCCTTTGATAATTCAAAATCAAAGATATCCGCATTCTGTATGATCCGTTCTTTGTGGACAGATTTTGGAAGGCTTACGATCCCTCTCTGCAAATGCCAGCGTAAGATGATCTGTGCAGGTGTTTTATTGTATTTTTTAGCAATAGCTACGATTTCTGGTTCTGAAAGCTGTTTTCCTTTGCCTAGAGGTCCCCATGCTTCTACAACAATATCATGTTCCTGGCAATAATTTACGGTCTCTTCCTGCACAAGGAATGGGCAGATTTCAATCTGATCAACCGCTGGTGCAATGTTAGCTGTTACTTCTAATTGTTTTAAATGTTTTGGACGAAAATTGCTGACTCCTATATTCTTGATCAGTCCTTGTTCATAATATTTCTCAAGAACTTTCCAGGAACCTTTGACATCATTGATCGGCCAGTGTAATAAATACATATCCACATATTCAAGTCCAAGCCCTTTTAATGTCTTTTCAAATGCAGCTTCTTGTTTTCCTTCTACCATATCTTCGTACCACATCTTACTTGTCACAAAGATTTCCTCTCTTGGGATCTCGCAATCTCTGACAGCTGCTCCAACCAGCGCTTCATTCTCGTAATAGGCTGCTGTGTCTATATGACGATAGCCTGATGATAATGCATCAAGACATGCCTGATATGCTTCGTCCCCGCGGCTGTCCCAGCTTCCGAGTGCCATCACTGGTATTTCATTTCCATTGTTTAATTTAAACGTTGAACTTACATTCATGTCTTCCTCCTTGTATCTGTTATCTTTGTCTTTATACTACAACTGGAACCATCGTCCCTTGATAGTTCCTATTATAATCGATTTCTTGCTATTTATAAATGCAAATGATAAAATCAACATAACAGGCAATGGAAAGGAGCGTGTACAGAAATGGATAGGAAGCTGAAACTGCCCATAGGAATTGATAATTTTGAAAAAATTCGAAAAGAAAATTTCTATTATGTAGATAAAACAAAGCTGATCGAACAACTTCTTGAACGATGGGGAGAAGTGAATCTATTTACAAGACCACGCCGTTTCGGAAAAACATTGAATATGAGTATGCTGAAGTATTTCTTTGAGATTGGGACCGATCAAACATTATTTGATGGACTTTATATTTCAGATAATCCGCAGCTAAAAGAAGAATACATGGGAAAATTTCCAGTCATATTTCTTTCTTTAAAAGGAGTCGAAGGCCTTACGTTCGAAAATGCAAAATATCGATTGATGCAGCTAGTTGGAAGGGAAGCTAATCGTTTTCATTTTTTATCAGATAGTGATCGACTGACAGAAGATGATAAAAAAATATATCATGCAATGATTTCTTTGAGTGATGGAATGTATTCGATGAATGAAGAAGTATTGATTTCATCCCTAAAGATATTATCAGAATTGCTATATAAGCATTATGGGAAGAAAACCATCCTTTTAATTGATGAGTATGATGTACCTTTAGATAAGGCATTTCAGAACGGATATTACAAAGAAATGACAACATTGATCCGAGGAATGTTTGGAGAGGCACTTAAGACAAATGATTCTTTGCAATTTGCAGTATTAACAGGCTGTCTTCGTGTTTCAAAAGAAAGTATTTTTACAGGACTTAATAATTTTAAAGTCGTATCTATTACAGATTCACGCTTTGATGAGCAATTTGGATTTACTGATGAAGAAGTTCAAAGGCTATTAGCTGATTATCATTTGAAAGATCATATAGAAGAAACGAAAGAATGGTATGATGGTTATCATTTTGGAGATACCGATGTATACTGTCCATGGGATGTTGTCAATCATGTAGACTGCCTTCTGGAAGATCCGAATGCAGAGCCTCAATCCTACTGGATCAACACAAGTGGAAATGATCTTGTAAAAAGATTTATTGATAAAGCTGATAAGACAACCAGAAATGAAATTGAACGATTGATTGCGGGTGATATGATAGAAAAATCAATTCGAATGGAATTGACTTATGATGAGATTGATAACAGTATTGATAATCTTTGGAGTATTTTATTTACAACAGGATATTTAACACAGCAAGGAAAATCAGAACGAGGAGTATATCGTCTGGTGATTCCGAATAAAGAAATCCGAGAAGTTTATATTTTACAGATTCAAGAATGGTTTAAGGACAGCGTTTTGCATAACAGAGAACCAATAAACCAGCTTTTAAAAGCAATCAAAGAAGGTGATGCCGATACAGTTGAAAAAGACTTAACGAAGATTCTTGTAAATACGATCAGCATCTTTGATACGAAATCCAGAAAAGAAGAAAAAGAAATTTTTTATCATGGAATTGTTTTAGGATTATTACGGTGTGAATCTGAATGGCTGATTCAATCAAACATAGAATCTGGAGATGGACTGGTAGACATTCTGATCGAGACAGAGGATCCAGATGCAGGAATCATAATAGAACTAAAATATGCCCAAACATTTCAGGGACTTTCTAAAGCTTGCGAAAATGCAATGCGGCAGATTAGGGAACGCAGGTATGATGAACGGTTAAGAAATGAAGGACGAAATGATATTCTTGCATACGGAATTGCTTTTTGCAAGAAAAAATGTAAAGTGGTTGTGGAACGGCTGTAGAGAATAAAAAGAAAGCTTTGATCGGTGGGATAAATGCTGTCTTCCATACACACCACTTGAATTTTTCAATCTTGTAATTGTCCACTCTATAGACTTCAGGTATATGATAAAAAATAAATAAGCAACCGAAAACGCAGCGGTGGAATTTTATTCAAAATATGGTAAAATTCCACCGCTGCG
>ENA-OQCO01000481-OQCO01000481.1-human-gut-metagenome-genome-assembly--contig:-NODE-481-length-21680-cov-1.415255_pt1 | contig 21680 bp, 19 predicted proteins | sample MGYA00242500_ERZ504582 | MGnify/ENA primary metagenome ERZ504582 (study PRJEB26092, sample SAMD00036346) | human gut metagenome | host: Homo sapiens | study: EMG produced TPA metagenomics assembly of...
CTTTTTTCTCTTAAAATAAAATCAGCGGACAATATAATGTCCGCTGAATTATTTTCAAAGTATAAAGCATATAAGTCCGCTGCAGCCCTCGTTGATAACTCTCTGCAAGGTTTCCTGAAGCTTCATTCTTGCCTCAACCGGCATTTTATAAAGCTTATTATGAAGTCCTTCGTTTACCAGCTCATGCAGCGATTTTCCAAAAATATTTGATTCCCAGATTTTCTTCGGATTTTCTTCGAATCCGGAAAGCAGATACATAACAAGCTCCTCGCTCTGCTTTTCAGTTCCGACAATCGGGCTGACAGTGGTATTGATAGCCGCCTTCATCAGATGTATTGACGGAGCGGAGGCCTTGAGCTTAACTCCGTATTTGCCTCCCTGTTTAATAATTTCAGGTTCTTCAAGTGAAAGCTCGTCAATATCCGGCATTACTATTCCATAACCGGTAGCCTCAACCTCGTCAAGCGCAGGCTTAATTTTCATGAATTGCTTCTTAATATTATTAAGCTCCATAAGAACAGGCAGCAAATCGCTCTCATTAACTATTTCTATACCGGTAGCCTCTCCAAGTATTTTATAGAACAGACTGCTGTCCAGACTAACCTGAATAGTAATGCTTCCCTTACCTAAATTCATATCGGCTACTCTTGAATCAACAACATATTGACACTTGCCCATAAGCTCCGCAGCTCTCTTGACCTCTCTGACTATCCTGACGTTTTCAGCAGCTTCCCTTACGGCTGAAAATACTTCATTTTTTAGCCAATGGCCCTTTTCAAGGCCTGTAATCCACTTTTCCATTCGAATATTTATTTCCTTGATTGGAAAAGCGAACAGAACCTGAGTAATAATATCCCTAATATCCTGTTCATTAAGCTCAAGACAATTAACCGGAATTACGGTTGCCGAATATTTTTCAGAAAGCTCGCTGCATAAAGCTTTAGCGTCCTCCGAGCGAGGATTAACGCAGTTCATTATAACCACAAACGGCTTATCGATTTCATTCAGTTCGTTAATAACCCTCTCTTCAACCTCGGCATATTCATCCCTGGGAATATCAGAAATACTTCCGTCGGTAGTAACCACAAGACCGATAGTAGAATGCTCGGATATGACCTTTCTTGTACCTATTTCTGCCGCCATATTAAACGGAACCTCTTCCTCAAACCACGGCGTCTGGACCATTCTCGGAGCAGAATTTTCTATATAGCCTATTGAGCTGGGAACTATGTACCCAACGCAGTCTATCATTCTCACATTGAATCTAGCGCCGTCTCCCAGATTTACTTCAACCGCCTCTTCCGGAATAAACTTAGGTTCAGTCGTCATTATAGTTTTTCCGGCTGCGGACTGAGGAAGCTCGTCAACAGCCCGTTCCCTCTTAAAATCGCTTTCAATGTTAGGTATCACCAGAGACTCCATAAACCTTTTAATAAAGGTCGATTTGCCTGTCCGGACAGGTCCGACAACGCCAATATATATGTCGCCGTCAGTTCTGCTGGCAATATCGCTGTAAATATCGTTTGTCATATTAATCTCCGTTCTGCCGCAAACTTCAGATAATTTGAAACGAAAACCTCCTCAGCGGCATGACAGAGATTTCCGAGATTTTACCGCGTATACCGCTTACGGCGGCGGTATACACATTTTATTAAACCGCTTCATTATACTATCGGAATCAACAGCATACCGCTCTTGGTTAACCGTTCTTCGTCTAAGTCGTTTTCTTCCATAATAGATCTGACAGAAGTGCTGTATCTCTTAGCTATCTCCCATATATCCTCTCCCTCAACGCCATAATATAGCTTAAGAGCATAATCTCCGTCTCGAACTTTTTTTACTGAGCCGTCAAAATTGACCTCGGTTACCGCTTCACATGATGATGACAGAAATACGTTTCCTGTGATTCTCAGATCAGCTTTAATGGAAATGCTGTTTGAAGACGTTATAGTATATGAACAATCAACAGATGTTACGTTTATATCAGCCGAAGAAGTTTCAGAAATGCCGTTTACAGGAATTGTATGCTCAAACGCTTCGGTCTTTTCAATTATAGCCGGCATACCGGTTTCATTTTTTATCATAACGCAGTAATCGATCATACCGCTGACTACAAGAGTTTTTTCCTCATTGTTTACAGCCGTATTTATATTTTTCGGTACGCACCATGTATCATATACACACTCAACATTTCCATTTTCACTTTCAATTGTCAGCTTTTCCTGTATAAGCTCGTTAATTTCAACCGGAGCCTGTTCTATTTTCAGCCTTGACGACGCAAATTCACATGGAAATGATGTTGAATAAACGTCAGTAACTAATTCCGCCGGAAGGTTTTTCACCGCGCTGCAGCTTACGTTTATTCTCAGCTCACACTTTAATATTCTTGCGTCGCCGTTGCTGTCCGCAGACGCTGTTACATCGCAGGAAGCTGTTTCCGCCTTAACCGAGCACGTAAAGCTTTCGTCAAGACCGTCCATATCCACAATCTGACTGAAAGGTACCGGAAATTTCATAGATTCAAGACCGTTTTCACATGAATATAAAACGCAGACTGAAGCTTCGCCCTTTAAAACAAGCTTATTTGCCACTATCTTTTTGTCCGTCACATTTATAACGGAATAGGTTCGAATAATGCTTATTACCGGTTGATTAGAAGAATTAAGTTCAAAATCTTCAGACGCAGAAATTGATTTGAATGCAGATATTTTCTTAGCCGCAAATTCTACAGGAAGCTTTTTCATCTGAGCATTCATTCCGAATATGTCGCAGATTACTTCCTGAGTTCTTTCACCTGTTATTTTTAATTTTTATCGAAACCGCACCCCGCATATCTATACGTCTCTGATTTACGACGCGGCAATTAATATGATTCTGTTTTCGGAACAAGTGTTACGCTGGGCTTTTCAGCAGTTTCAGAAAGCTGTATACTTTTATTGAAGGTCATCTTCTGACAAATGCATTGCAGAGTATTGCTTTGCTCTGAACAATATAGTATTTTTATATCCGCCTGAAGCTCGTATGAAACAGTATCGCCATTTATGCTGTATGAAAGAACAGACGGAACTATACAGCATTTTACAAGCTTGAAAATATCCGGAAAATAATCCGGCAGTATGTAATCAAGCTCAACACTCTGCTCCTGTATTCCGTCAAAAATGCTTTCAGAAACTATAAGCATTTCACGGTTAATCTTTAAATCCATTTATATACCTCCTAAATTCATCCAAGTCCGCCGCTTTTACATTTCGGACTTGTACTTGCTAAAACATTATATTCGTACATAGTAATTAATATTCCTTATAAAAAAGCTGAAATTGATATTTAATTTAACCGCAAGTTTTTTACCCTTCCGCATTATATAAATATACGCCGTAACCCAAATAGAAAAGTCCTGTTCATTAAATGAACAGGACTAAATTTTTACTTTTTGGAATATCATCAGATTTATCAAAGCAGGATTTATTCAAAAAATAAAAAACTCCGGTTAAAATAACCGGAGTTTTTATTTTTAATATTAAATTACATTAATGTCCTAGCTACTTCAATTGCGTCATAAAGATCGCATACTCCGTCGCCAGTCATATCGCCGATAGCGATCTGTTCATTAGTAAAATCAACCATTCCCATCATGTATTTTGCAATTTCAATTGCGTCATAAAGATCAACCTTACCGTCCATTGTAACGTCGCCGCTTTCATAAGCGCCTGTTACAACGTATGTCAGAGAATTCTTTGTTTCAGCAAATGCCTGAGCGGCTGTTCCGTCCGGACCTTCAAGTGTTACAAGATCATATGGCATAAGAGAAAAAGCGGCTTCAAGACGGTTCAGATTAGTTTCTGAAAATCCGAGTGAATCAATTTCTCTGAGAACCTGAATAGCAGCTTCTGAAACTGTGAGATCAGTTACATCGATATTGCCAATGTGAGCCATTGCTCTGGCAATAGCATCGGCAATCTGCTGATCGCTGTAGTTAAGACCTGCAACGCTGTTTACCCAGTACTTGATAACGCCGTTAATAGTTTTATCAGGTGAAAGACCGATTATGTACTTGTCAACAATAGCCATTGTCATAAACGCCTGGCTGCTGATATAATCTTCAGTCAGAGTTTCAGGAACAACAACTGTTACCTTCTTGCTGATAAGACCGAAAGCAAAGTCATCTACGCCTACGACTGTCTGACCGTCAATTTCAGACGGAATAACGATTTTATCTGCTGTCTTATCTGAATAGTCAGTAATTACAACGCCTTCAGAAACTTCTCTTACAGAAAAAGTTGCTTCTGTTTCTTCTGCAAACGCACTTGCAATCGGCATAGCTGAAGCGAGCATAGCAGCCGCACTGACGCCAGCCATGATTTTTTTCAGAGATTTTTTCATTTTTATTCCTCCATATTTGTAGTTATGTTATTATAATAACATCTTATTGACATTTTGTCAAGCTTTTTTAGTTTTTTTACTTCGTAACATTTCATGAAAATTATGGATAAAAATTGCCAAAATTTATATTCCATAATAAATTATCTATATTCCATTAATAATCTTATATTCAAGGTTTTCCCATAATAGCTCCGTTCCTATATCCGTCCCCTCAGGCAGCAGAGCAAGAGCTATTAAAATCGTATCGGCGGTCTCATTGTCAATACGCTTAATTGTAGCGTATTCGCCTTCAATTGCTATAACCTTGTATTTAAACGGACCCAAACAACCATCCTCCCATCAATATTCCCTGTCAAAAGTAATAACTGTATAATAATTATCTTCCATTTTATCAAGCTGTTTGTCTATAAGCTCTTTTATATCATCATTATTGTATTTGCAGTCGTATGGAACGACTATGTCAAAAATCAGATTTGTATGCGTATCTCCGGCAACAAGTCTGAAATCATGTATTTGAAGGCAAGGATCTATATCTAAAATAATATTCCTAATCATATCAAGCGACAAATTAACTTGTTCATTGTCGGTTTCTATAGGATCCATGTGAATAGTCATCAGAATATTAAGCTCTCTGTGAATCCTTCTTTCAAGCTCGTCTATCATATCGTGAACAAAGACAAAATCCTCATTGCTTTTTACCTCTGCATGAAGGCTTCCTATCATATTACCCGGACCGTAATTATGAACTACAAGATCATGGATTCCGATAATCTTATCGCTTTCTCCTACCATTTCCTTAATGGCATATACAATATCCGAGTCAACCGGTTTACCTAAAAGATTATCCACAGTATCTTTTACAATATCAATACCCGACTTGAATATAAACAGCGATACAACCAATCCCATAATTCCGTCTACGGGAAGATTTGTATACAAAGACGATATAACTGCAATACAGGTTGCCGAGGTGGCTATAACATCGGTTCTGCTGTCCTTGGCAGCTGCAAGCATAACGGAAGAATTGATTTTCTTTCCAAGAAAAGCGTTGAAAAACGACATCCAAAGCTTTATAAGAATAGATACTAACAGCGAAATTAATACAATCAGACTGAATGTCAGCTTTTCAGGATGTATTATTTTATTTACAGAATTTCTGAAAAGCTCAAACGCAACTATCAGTATCAGAACCGCTATCGTAAGCGCAGTCAGATATTCCATACGTCCGTGTCCAAACGGATGATCCTTGTCAGCAGGCTTTGACGCCAATTTATACCCTAAAAGAGTAACCATGCAGCCTGCGCTGTCCGATAGATTGTTAAAGGCGTCGGAAACGACGGAGATCGAGCCTGATAACGTTCCCATAATATACTTTAGTATAAATAAAAAAACATTGCATATTATACCGACAACACTGCTTAAAGTCCCGTAATTCCGGCGAACCTTTAAATTATTTATATCGTCGGGATTCTTAATAAATTTTTGAATAAGAAATTTAGTCATATTCTACTCCCGAATTTTTACTGATTTTATATTATAACATATATTTAATTAATAATCAACTTATTCGGCAAAAAAGTCAGCCGCATTTTATCATGCAGCCGACCAAAATTATTTTTATATCAGGTTATGCCCATAATATATCTTGCTACTCCTATCGCATCATATAAGTCAACTGTTCCGTTACCGTCATAATCAGCAACTTCACACTGTTCGCTGTCAAAGCTTACCATTCCCATGATATATTTTGCAATTTCAATCGCGTCATATAAATCAATTTCTCCGTTTCCGCTTATATCTCCTCTTAGCTTTGTTGATTCAAGTATATTCATAAAATCTGATTTAAGCTGCTGATCAATCATTTTACATGTGCTACGGTCATAATGAAGTCCGGTTATATCCCAAAGCACCGGACACATCTGACGCGAATATGCCGCCTCGCATACCGATTTTAAAAACAATCTGACAGACGCTTCATCCTTGTTCTTTTTGGGACACCCGTATTCACCGATAATAACAGGAATACCTTTATCAATATATGTTTTTTTCATTAAATCCATATAATAGTCCAATTCCTTGAAATCCTCTTCTGTTCCCCATGTTTCACGCATAGTTCCCCAGCTTGCATCCTCTTCAAGAATAGCGAATACGGACGGAGTATAATAATGTACTGAAACCGCACACCTGCCCTGAGGATCCTCAGGCATTTTAAAAAGGCTGTCGCAGGTCAGCTTGAAATCTGTTGCATATCCGGCGATAAGGAGATGTCTTTTAGCGTTGTTTCCGCCGGAATTCCTTACGATATCCACAAATTTCTGATTAATTTCATTTAATAGATCAAACGCTTTCTTTTTGTTTGCGGTACTCCCTCCGTTTCTATCCCAGATATCATCCCAGCAGCCCTCTTCATTCAGAGATTCAAACATCAAATAATCACCGTAATCCCGGAAAGCTTCGGAAAGCTGAGTCCATATTCTTGTATACTTATACATACATTCGCTTTTGTTCGTTGAAAATCCTGAAAACCATCCGTTATCATAATGTATATTAAGAATGACATACAATCCGCATTCAAGCGCCCAGTCCGCCGCCTCTTTTACAGCCGCAAGATATTCGGCATTTATCGTATAATCGCCGCCCATCATATTCGACCATGCGACCGGAATACGGAGTACGCCGAATCCCTCCTGAGCGTATCCCTGTATAATTTGCTTCGTTATTACCGGACTCCCCCACGCCGTTTCATATGATTCTACAGTACCGTTGCCCCATTGAGATATCCAGTCTCCGCACGATTCGTATGTATTGCCAAGATTTATTCCTATCCCCATATCCCTGACAAGCTGCATTGTACTAATATTTCTCATTCCTTCATCTGCTCGCATTTCTGACGATACCGGTAATATCAACGACGTCACGGCTATAACAACGGAACAGATAACAGACGAGATTTTTTTCAAAAACATAAAAGTATTCCCCTCCAAAATATAATAATAGCTTTATTATAGCATAAAAGCCGAAAATTTCAAAGTATATTATATAAAATTAATTCAAAATATTAAAGCTACACAGATTTTTATTGTCTGTTTTCTTTGAATATTTCCACATTTTTTACAGATACTACATTATATTCGAAATAAACTGCATAAAGGCAGTAAAAAAGTATTTAATGGAGGAAAAAATATAAATGAAAGCTACAGGTATTGTTAGAAGAATCGACGATTTGGGAAGAGTTGTTATTCCCAAGGAAATTAGACGTACTATGAGGATTCGCGAGGGCGACCCGTTACAGACAACGTTGAAAACAGAACTTGATTACTGTATGATGATGCTTGAGATTGCGAATAGGCTGTACATAAAATAAAAATCCCGCCGCAGACTGAAAATTAACGGTCTGTGGCGGGTTTGCTGTTGGCTGTAATTATATTATATTTCTAAAAATACATATTCTCGGTACGCTGAATCACTCCGTCATATCCCGTATTTTCCCGGCAAGATACAACGGAATATTAACAAAGCTGTCGTTGATCTCATAACCCAGCTTTGAAAACCGCACAGCTTTTTCAGGCTTGTATTCTTTCAGATAATTCTTAAAGCTTGCGGAAGTTACGCTTTCCCCTGCCTTTACTTCAATCGGAACAATGCTCGTTCCGTCCTGGACAATAAAATCAATCTCGCTTGCAGGGGTGGGCGCAAAGTATTTAGGCTCGGTGTCGTAAAGCGATTTTATCTGCTGCAGCACAAAATTTTCCGTCAGCGCGCCCTTAACTGATAGTCGGACTTCAGCAAAATCGCTTCGTTGCTGATACCTGCCATGTGCTTAAGCAGTCCCACATCAAACATAAACAGCTTGAAATGATTGAGCTGTTTATAAGCATTAAGCGGATGCTCGGGCTTGCTGACATTGTAAATACGCAGAACCATTCCTGCCGAAACAAGCCATTCGATAGCCTCCTCGAATTCCCTCGCCCTTGCGCCCTCTTTTATACAGCCGTAAATAAATTTTTCATTATCCTTGGCAAGCTGAGTAACAATACTTCGGAAAACCATAAGAATACGCCCGCTGTTCACCTTGCCGTTATGCTTGGAAAAGTCGTTTTCATATAGCTCGATTTGCTCCCGCTGGATTCTGCTAACCTCGGCAGGGTCCTTGTGCTTTATCCACGACTGCACACATTCAGGCATACCGCCTATTATTAAATAATAGTTATATTCGTCAAGCAGTTTGTTGTGGAATATCTCTTCAATATGCTGCCTTTTTTTTATACCGCAGTAGTAATTGTAAAGTCCCTCGTCATTGGCGGCGAGAAACTCGTCAAAGGTCATAGGGCTGATATTAAGCAGATTCACTTTGCCTACGGGGTATGACTTCGGCTGAGCAAGCAGCGTCCCAAGCAGACTTCCGGCAGAAATAATGTGATACTCATTTGCCTTTTCACAAAAGTATTTCAGGCAGTTTAATGCCGCCGAGCACTCCTGCACCTCGTCAAAAATAATCAGGTGCTTTTCGGGCATGATTTTTCTGCCCTTGATAAGTCCCAGCAATTCAATGATCCTGTAGGGATTTTTATTCGCTTCAAAAATAGATTTCAGTTCGTCCTCTTCGTCAAAGTTGAAATAAAAAGTGTCATCATAATAAAGTCTGCCGAACTCCTCCATCAGCCAGGTCTTACCCACCTGTCTTGCGCCTTTAAGCACAAGCGGCTTGCGTTCAGCGCTGTTTTTCCACATCAAAAGCTGTTCTATCGCATTGCGTTTCACATTATCACTCTCCTTGTCGATATTATTATACCACTTTTAACAAGGTTATGCAATAAGATTTTACACGTTTTTTTAAAGTTTTATGGGGTTGGGTTACACATAACATGGAATTTCATTATACGTATTTAAAATTGTTTTGCATAAAATATAAAAAAGCCACATCCATGTTTGCAAAAAACGATAGCCAAGTACGTCTTATTTTCTATGCAATTTATCCTCATTTATAAGTTAAATTATAATAATTAGGCAACTATCTTTTCAGCTAAAATATTTAATTGCTCATCGCCCTTTGCCAAATTTATAAATTCTTTTCTACTTACTTGCAAAAAATAAAACAAATATTGCGGTTGAACGCCTCTTAAATTGCAACTAGCACAATATTTAAACACAACACATCGCAAATAGTACTGTTTGGAAATTAGTTTATAAAATGTTTTAATCAATGCCTTTTCATTTATACTTTAGGAATACAACAAAACAAAAGAACAAGCTGCACATAGGCGTACAACTTATTTACCCATTTCAACGTTTGATTTTATAGTATTCTAATACCTCTAAAACAGCTTTGTCGCTGCATTTATAATCGCCACATCCAAATTTATTTAATGCGATAATTTTCTTTGCTGTATTCTGCTTTTTAGGAGTTAACTTTTGAAATTTATCCCACCATTCATTTGCCAAATCACAATCCTCATCAGATCGGGATGTATATCGGTCTGATAACTTTGCACGAAGCTGTGAATCGTATTTGCGGCGATAGATTATAAATGTTTCTGGCATCCATAAAATTTTCCGAAACTCTTCAACATCACACCCGAATGCTTCTTCAAAAAATTCAATGCCTCTGCCGATTTTTCCTTTGGTAGAATTTAAAACAGCTTGTATTGAACGAATAAATTTTCTATTCCAATGCTTACCGATGTAATTTCTATTATCATAAAATTCCGGATCATCAATTGGGTGATATTTCATAGGAAATGAGTAAATTGTAACATTAAGTTCTTCACAAAGCATAACATTAATTTTCATTCGATAATATAATTCTTCCGGTTTATCCCTGAAATTGTACAGTAAATAATTTGACAGGTCTTTTATACCGTATTCAGCGGCTTTTCTTACGGCTGCAATATAGACATCTTTTTGCTCATAGTGGTCGAATGCTATACGAAGCGGTCGAATATTAATTTCGGATAGTTTTTTCATTTTTTCATCAGTAACTAATCGAGCATCAACGCCTTGATTAAAGTCAATATAACGTACTCGACTACCAAATTTAAAAAATTCATTATAATAGTTACGAGCAATCTCATCAAATTCAATAACAGCCTCTTTGGTTGCTGTTTCCGAAAAAAGTAATCCGAGTTGTTCACGTTTAAGGTAAAATTCACCGACTTCTTCATCTGACTTCTTATCGGAAATTTTATCTGCAATTTTATCATATAGTGACACAATTTTTTTTAAGTATGCTCTTAAATTGTATCCTTCTTCGATGTTCTTGATAGCTATCTCATAATCATTTGCAGGATGATATTTTGCTCCCTTACCGAATCCGCATTCTTTAATCTCATCGATAATAGCATCAAAGCAAGCAGAAGCAAAAACATTATTGTCCATCAAAAGTAAGTCTTTTCTTGCCCCGAAATGCTGATCAACATATTCAAGCTGCTGCTTGATACCGATATATTCTTTATAATTTGGCTCTAAACGAGATACCGCACAAAAAGCACATTTTCTGATACATCCACGAGTCATATATCCAAAATATGCATTATTGGCAGGATATTGATAGTCAATTTCTTCAAGAATGGAGTAATCTAATGGAAGTTCATCAATAATATCGGGATTTCCTTCGTCAATATCACCAGGTTTATCAAGTAATCCCTGATGCGGATGGACACCTGTGTCTAAGTACATTTGTTCCGGCAGAATAGACGATGCTATACCTCCTACTAATATTCTTCCGTCGGATTTGCAAAACTTTTTGCCTGATTAATCGTAGTGACGGTCTGTTTCCAATAGAATGTAAATAAAGTGGTTACACCAATAATATCAAATATAGCATAATCACCACGAACAAATCTTTGGCGATATGTTTTGATTATATTCTCATATTTACTCTCACGAAAGCCTGAAATTTCATCAAGATATACATATTTGCCTGTTTTAATAAAATTAGTAAGTTTAGGGAAATATCGTCCTAATGATATATCATTGACCTCAGTATAAAACTCCTCACAAAGAATACGAGCTGCAAGCTGCTTTAAATCCCCTTTAAAGAAACGTACATCATCACCGCATCTTCTAAAATATGTTGCTATTTTCATTAAACCCATAGGCGGATATTTATTCTTGTAATTAGGTTCAATTAATAAAACTTTGCGGTTCATTTAAATTCTTCCTCTATCTTTTGAATAATATTTTCAGCAATAACTTCGTCAGTATTCTTTATTATAATACTGAAAATCTTACTAATAAGTTTGCGTTCTTGTTTGCTGCAACGAGAAAGTTTGTCTGTTCTGTGCATTGACTTCGCAGACTGAGTGTTGGTTTCAGCTTTTGGCGTTGTATTATGAATCTTAAATTCTGGCTCTTTTTTTCGTCCCTTTCACGTTCTTTTTCAATTCTACCAAGTACACGAGTAAGAATTGAACCTGCATCCGTATTCTGAGAAGAATTTTTTAATTTGTCGATTTTTGCTTGTGCTTCTTTTGCTTTTTCTTCTGCTATCTTTAATGCTTCTGTCGCCTGTGTTATGTGCTCTTCATCAACATAATCGTTATTTTCGTTTTTTTCCTGATACTCAGTAACCTTCTTTTGAAAATCATCTATCTTTTTAAACGAACTGTTAGCATTTGAACATTCATAATAAACCTTTGTTAGTGCTTCTCTAAAATAACAGCGAATTTGACTTTCAAACCACACTCTTTTAGGGTTTTCATTAAAATAATCACGTTGCGAATTGGGAATAAGCTCTTTCGATACAGCAAATAATTCTCCAACGAAATAATGCTGTCCTCTGTCTTCCTTAAATAGCTTTTGTAAGGCATCTTCATTGCCTATCTGAATATTTTCTTTTCTAAGCCGCATTCCTCGCATTTGACAGTCTTTAGAGATAATAGCTTTAAACCTTGATAATCCAAACCAAAGCCACATTGCAAGATTTCCATTGTCATCGTAAAAATCCTTAAATTCAATAGCAAAGATTTCGTCATCACCCTTGCTTGTTTTAAAATGTGTAGAGTATTTTTTGAAAACATCCTCACCATTTAACTTAATATTATACTCATCTATCTTATATCCTATTTCTTTTGCATGACGATATATTTCAGTTGAAAACGAAAACGTATTCTTATATGGAACAGGAGAAGTAAATGATAAATAATCCTTTACTTCTTCAAATTTAAGTAATTCTGTATTTTCTTCGTTAATATCAATAAGTTTAACTTTAAACCAATGCTCATGTGTAACAGAAGAATCAGTTTTATATTCAAATGAAAATATTTGTTTTAACACTTCACTTGCAGTAAACTTTTCACCATTCACATTTCTACTTAAAAGTTCACGCATCATTTGTGCATCGCAATGCATCGTTGAAATGATATCCTCATCCTTGGCAGTGGAAGTAAAAATCAATTCTCTGCAATATGCAAGTCCGCACAATCTTCCGATACCTCTGAATCCTTTATCAGTACCTATTTTCTTACTTGAATCAGCAATATTGGCAAGAGTCTTTTCAAAATCAGCTTGCGGAATACCTGTTGCATTATCTTCGATAGATATTGTCCTTCTGCGTTCATCAAGCCATATTTCAATTTGACCTTCTTGTTTAGAAGAAAGAATACCATATTTTACGGCTTTATCTATTTGATCGCAAGCATTCTGTATATACTCACGATAACTTACTTTAGAGTCTTTATACATACCTGTTGTTAGATTTTCAAGTATATTTGCTCCGAAAACATATTCATACATAATTTTTCACCCTATTTCTTAAACTGTTTATATAAAGGCTTAGGAAACTTGATTTTCAGCAAGGAGCGGAAAATCGGGTTCTGTATCAAGTAATCACCCTGTTCTAATCGAGTAAGCATATTTTTGTATGTAGAAGGCAAACTTCCGTAATCTTTGGTAGCTGTTTCAATGGAGTTTGTACGTCCGTATGCGTGAGTTGAACAGTTGCCTGTTACACGTTGATGAATGTTGGAACGGAATTGCTCAGCTCCAAAAAGTACAACACCGAGAGAACGTCCACGCTCCGTCACATCAAGTATTTCTCTAAGTATAGGAGAAGATTTTGGAGTGTCCTTTGAAGCATATTTATTAAGTTCGTCAATAAAGATAATGATTCGAGATGGAGGATTTACGCCTGATTCACTATCATATTCTCCAAGCTTTAAGTTATAAATCGTTCTGACAGCATCACCAAAAACAAAAGCTTGTTTATATTCTGGAAGTTTTGCTACGTCAATAACGCAAACATCATTTGAAGATATATGTTTTAATGCATCAGCAAGTCTACACTCACCATTTTGAATGTTAGGTCGATTAGCAAACATATCGTCATTTTTGATGGCTTTATTGATAATTCGCTTAAATTTACGCCAACTCAAAACAGATATTTCATTAGATGCACGTTGTTGACCTTTGCTCACTGGCTGAGAACGTTGTGAAAGCTCATCAACCAATCCTCTGAATTGCTCCCAAGTTTTAATTCCGGCAAAATCAGGGTCATTATCGTCAATAATTTTACTGATAATTGCTCCATAGTCTGCTGTGGATCATCAACATCAGCAAACAACATTTCCAAACTTTCTTTATCTTCCTCGTATGAGTATTTAAATTCGTGAAGCTTTCCATCACTTATATAATCATCAACATCTTCCTTTGAAAGATATGTCGACCTTTTTTCCGTCATATTGCTGTAATATGGAATATAGTAATGCACCTGTTTAAAAGGCGCAGTTGATAACCCAAGCCGTTTATACTCTGTATAAACACGTTCTTTTTCTTTGTTACCATCTTCAGCAAAGTCATTTTCACAATCAATTGCCATTAAGTCCTTGCCTTTTACATTAAAGATAACAAAAGCAACACTGTCTTCGTTTTTTCTGTTATTATGTAGATATTGTTCCTGTATTGCTTTCATCAAAAACATAGCGTATGACGTTTTTGATGCTAAACCGGATATCCCGGAAATATTAAGGTGCGCACCTTCAGGACCTAAAATAAACTTTGAGTTTAAACATACAGGAAGCGTAACTTCATCTTCAGTTTCCTCATACATTTTTAACGAACCGCATACTAAAGGATTTTGAACTTTATCTAATCCCAATGCGGCTTTTATTTCGTTTTCGGCTGCAAGATATACAGGTGAACCGCTATGTACAGGTGTATATAGATTTTTATCATTAAAAGAAACAGTGACTTCAACATAGTTCATTCCTACTCTAAGCGTAGGAGCTTCAATTTCAACATTACCAAAATCACTTGATATAAAACTTGTTAAAAAACTCTGCGCATCAGTAATATGCGAAATATTTTCAATCACGCCATAAGAATATGAGCCATCAATATGACCTATTTTAACAATATCGAAAGCATGGAGTTTTAAGTTTGAATCAGTCCAAAATGTGAATTTATCCATTGTAGTAGGACATTTTTCAGTAGCAATCACTCTGCCAATTAACTTGTTAGCCATGTTTACCTCCTGTTACAATAAATATAATCGAATAAATCTATAGAGCAAGCCATGTTTTACTCACACTCAAGTTTTAGCTATAATAAAAACAGTGATTTGAATAACATAGTCTTCCTTGAAACAAAACGTCTGATTTTAGACTGTCATCCATTCTTCCATTACAGCGTTCAATTTTGTGGATTGAACCGCCATATCAATGCGTTCAACCGCTATTCTATTATCAAAAAAATTTAAACTTTTTTGTTTTGGAACTTACTTTAATATGCAGATCTAAAATAAATGTAAAAAACTCTCTGCACTCAAATATTGTGATTTTACATACGTTTCGGTAAGATAAACGGGATAGAGATGATTTGCCCAACGTAAATCCGAACCATAGCAAACAGGATTGCGTTCATTTAATATCAATGCACTTAGCATATCAACTAAATCGCTGTCTATTCCGTACTCACATTCTTCTTGTGTGACAAGCATTTTTTCTACTTTAACTATGCCATCAAAAGCCGTTCTGGTATGACTTTTATCTCTGAGCCTTATATACCATACAGCAAATTGAATATTTTCAAATAATTTAGGATTTTTATAGCAGGCTACGGGAGTTCGATGATAAAGTGGCAATTCAGCAATAAATCCGGGATTTGATTTACCGTTTATGTCCTTGCAGATTTCAGGATTAAAATTCTTTGAAACACCCAGAACATAGTTGTAATTATTCTTAAATATCTTACTTTTTCTTTCGTCATTCCAAATGTCTTTTGTAGGTCTATATTCAAGCGAGCCGTCTTTAATCAAATAATTACGCTGATTGAGCATACCTTTTTTTACAAGTTCTGCTACCATATCCTTTTCACATTGTATCATTCTATCTTGAATACAAGCGGTTCCTCTATCTTCAAATTTTTCAGAAGCATTTGTATTTGTTTTGTAAGGAATAATTTTAGCTATTTGTGTATTCATTTGTTTAAGTATGGGAATTTGGTTCAATTTTATAAGCATTGCTTCAAAAAATCCTGCTTTGCCATCTGCATTAGCTATATCGGGAACAGAAATCACAATTTCTCTCTTAAAGCATTCAGGTAATACAACTTTATTTATCCTTTTACAGCATCCTACGCCGACTTGACCTGCAATAATAGGATAAATAACGGTTCTACCTACAGACATGGTATACGAATGATCGTCAACCTTGTAAACCCTACGAGAACCATCCAAGAAGTAAGTTAATAACTGGTCACTTCTTTTAGCTAAATCAATACTTTTACGTTCCAATGGCACATAAGTATTCTGAATTCTTGTTTCTGCTGTTCTTTCCCAAATAATTGTATCTTCACTGTAATCTATGTAAGGTCTTTCTGCGTGGTCAAGACTGTATTTATGTGCTTTATAGCTTTTACTTCCAGTATCCTTTGCCAAGACTTGCATTACTCTGTTTTCCAATATATAACCTCCATATTTTTACAACTATTTTATATTACAATTTTAACCCAATATCAATAACGAAAGTAAAAATTCTTGCTTTCTATTGAAAATGTCATTAGTAGGCGATTCCATTATCCAAAAACAAAAGCTATTACATCAACCAACATTGACAAAAATTACGATTCTGTAATATTTGATTTCTTCATTTCATTTAATAAAATCATTAATTATTTGAGAAAAACTATTGAAAGTTTCCATTTTACCATACGTATTACAATATTCTGATTAAGAAAAATAAATCCAAAGAAAGTAGACATATTTCCCTCAAGTAGTTTTATAGTTCTTTTAAATACTACTATTTTAAATAAAGTTCTTCAATCTGATCTTATACATAATATATAGCTTTATATCAGCCATTTGTCTACCTCAGATAATAACATTGATAATGGTTTAATCATATCTTATCCATTAAATATTATATAACAAATCATGCCAAATTTCAACCTTAATTTAGTTAATTCTGCTCAAATAATTATAAAAACCATCTATACACACAATTCAAACAATTTTTCTAATAATGTCCTTAGTCATGGCAATGTTTTAATATATACTCTACAGAACATATCAGTAGATATCTTATCTTCTGATTTATCATGCACTTATTGTTTATCACAGCCCCATACTCTTCAGTTCTCCCGATCCATTTTTAAAGAACATAATATAATAAATCGGAATATAAGTTATCTTACCCTTTGTTGTAACAGTACGCTCATTGGACACAACAAAGGCTTTTTTGATATTGTAATCCTCGTTCTGAACAAAATTGTTCAGCGCGCTGTGGACGGTGTAATCCTTGCCCGATTTAACCTCAATGGGGACAGCGGAAAGGCTGTCGTAGTCGTCAATAAGATAGTCGACCTCGCCCTTGCTGCGGTTGTCATAATAGAACAGCTTATAGCCGTGCGCGATCAGCTCGCTTGCTACTACGCTTTCATAGACCGAGCCGAGATTGATACTTTTTTCATCATTCAGCACAGCGCGGATATTGTTCCCGTAAAGGATTCCGGTCAGTATTCCGACGTCGTTGAGATACAGCTTGAGCAGATTCTTTCCTGTAGATTCAATAAGCGGAAAACAGGATTTGAAATCGCCTGAACATTAAGCGCGATTCCGGCGCTGATAAGATATTCAAACTCGTCCTCGTAGTCATTAAAGGTCTTTCCCTTTTTGTTCTCAATGCTCTGCGCCACGACACGTTTTTTCCTGTTCTCCATATTGGAGGGTATCAGGTCGTAAATACGGCGTATTTTAAGCTTTTTCTCCTCGTCGTACTTTGAAGCGTCCGCGGCGTAATAATCGTGAATTTCACTTTGGATCTCTCTGACCGACTGAATATTTTTCTCTTCAATATAGGAATTTACAGCGTCAGGAAGTCCTCCTACAAGCAGAAATTTGCGGAACAAATCCATCATTTTGCTGTGCATAGACTCGTCGAGAGCTTCAAGCCGTTCAAATTTTTTCTGTATAGCGGAAATTGCTATTTCGTTCATTCCATTGGCGTACAGAAACTCTTCAAAATCAAGAGGAAACATTCTCACCTTCCGGATACTTCCCATTGGAATTGAGGTTGTCTGCGACAGCGTAACACCCAGCAGCGAGCCGCTTGCAATATAATTGAACCTATTATCCTGAGACAAAAATTTAAGCAGAGTCAGCAGATGCGGATACGCCTGAATTTCATCAATAAAAATCAGCGTAGTTTCCTTTGATTTCATCTTATTGCCTGCAAGCATACTCACCTGAAGATAAAAATCTTCAACGGTTTTTGTTTCGGCAAACAGCCTGTCCCCCAAACTGTCCTCAACCATATTGATCTCTATAAAATTTTCAAAAAGCTTGTTTCCCACATAACGAATGATATATGTTTTGCCGACCTGTCTTGCTCCGTCAATGAGAAGTATTCTCTTTGACTCTGATTTCAAATGCGCTTCAATCAATGATTCTATTTTACGATATAGCATAACGCACCTCCATGCTGATTTTCAATAATATTATAGCACATTAAAATCAACTTTTCAATATAAATTTGTCGATTGATTTATGATTTTCAAACTGTTTTCACCCCAAGAACGCATACCTTGCAATGAAAACAGTTTACGAGAAATTCTCGCTCTCTTACCTTTGGAGGGCAATGGGATCGTTAAGGCGATTCAACTGAAACGTACAAATAATAGCAGCTCTCAAAAATTCATTTGAAAACTGCAAGCCAAATAATTAATGATTTTTTGATTCTCCATAACAAAAACCAACCTGTCTGAACACAAACAGGTTGTATATTTTTAGCTGATAATTTTCCCGTCTGAAATCTCAATGATCCTATCGCACTGTTCTGCGATCTTCTGGTCATGAGTAACGATAATAACAGTTCTTCCTTGATCGTTAAGAGAAAGGAACAGCTCCATAATTTCCGCTGAGGTCTTGCTGTCAAGCGCTCCCGTCGGCTCGTCCGCCAATATCATGCTCGGCTCGTTCACTATTGCTCTTGCGATTGCCACACGCTGCTTTTGTCCGCCGGAAAGCTTATTGCAGGGCTTTTTCGCCAGTTCAGCGATGCCTACAGACTTTAAAGCATTAAGCGCCTTTTTCTTTTTGTTCTTTATCCTTTTCTTTGAGAAGTTTAGAGGGATCATCACATTTTCAAGCGCAGTGAAATCCTCCACAAGAGCGAAATCCTGCATTACCATACCTATTTTTTCATTGCGGATCTTAGCATACTGACGTTCGGAAAGGTTTTTCACAAGCGTTCCGTCTATTGAATACTCACCCTCCTGATAGTTATCAATGCAGGCAAGTATATGTAAAAGCGTTGACTTTCCGGCTCCTGATTTACCGATAACCGCAACAAGCTCGCCGTCATCTATCTCGCATGAAACATCGTGCAGCGCTTCAAATTCGTTGGATTTCTTAGGGTTGTAAATTTTTGTGATGTTGTTTAATTTTATCATGCTTTTCCTTACTCCTCTGTTATAAGTTCCTTAGGCGTCTGTTTGGAAATTATCCATAACGGCAGAATAATCGGCAGAATTATATTAAGTAATAAAACGGGCAGGCAGAACAGAAATTCATATTTTGTAAATTCAATACAAAAATATGCCGCTATATCCGTTGCTGATAATATTGCGTAGCCAACAGCCGCTGTAAAAACTCCCGCCGCTGATGTAATTACAGAATTTATTAGAATTATCAAGCTATTTGATTTCCATCTTGCTCCGCATATATATGTTATCAGAAACGTTTTCATATGGCTTTTTGCAGCAATAGCGGACGATGCTACAGTGCATATTAAAGATATTATAAACACGCAGATACATATAGGAAGGATAAGCATAATATCCTCAGAAAGATATTCAATGCTTTTTTTATTAAGTTCGTCTGAAAGATTGAGAAAGCCGCCCATTTTGAACAGTTCCCCTTTGATTGCGTCGGCTTCTTCATCAGATAGCCCGTCCTTGTATTTTATAAATATAATTCCCTGAGGTGAAACTGAAATAGGAGTAAGCTCAATATCGTCGTGTCTTATAAAAATCATATTGCCTTCAATATTTCCGTATAGATCTCTGAAATCCTTTGCAAATTCATTTATAGATGAATTAGTAATAAACTTTGCTTTCTGAGCAGTTTTTCCTACAATTTTAAGCGGATAATAAATTTCGTCTATGTAGTCATATACTTCAATAGTATCGCCTACATTATACTTACTGGAATAGCTTACAACGGCGCTATATAGTTTTTATCGCCTTTGATATCGGACAGCCATTTCCCCTCCTGCATCTGCGGTTTGTAAAGGTCATACATATTCTTATTGTAAACAACAAAACCAGGATGCGCCTCATCTTCATTTTCTGTATTTGGTATCATAAGGAAATCAGTGGTTTCAGTACTGTATATTTCTTCAATATTATCGCTTATATTTATTATATCATTACAGCTATAGTAATGTGAAAGATCGTCGATATAAGATCCTGAAGCAAAAAGACACATACCTTCAGAAGAAAGAACCTTTCTCAACGGCAGATAATCTTCTATTTTAGACATCACAGATGACACGCTCAAAATTATCATTAAAAGTGTAACCGCGATTTGCAAAGCTATAAAAATATTTGTCAGCAGATTTCTTCTAAGCAGCTTGAGCGAATATTTTATCATTTCCGTCACCTCTCCTTTAACTGTTCAACAGGTTTAGCTGAAAGCTGACGTACTATCATTATATTTGTAACCATATAAACTGCAAGCACATTTACCGCAAACATAACAGCAATATTCTTGGCGCTGTAAACAGCTTTGATATATATTAAGTAGTGCGATAACCCATGAATTAAAAACCCGAAATACAAAGCGTAGGCAATCGCCGCGCATATCAGGGAAATAATAATAATTTCTGCTATACAAATTCTCCTTGATTTTCCTTTGCTGCACCCATTCAGTCTTAATATAGCAATAGTTCTGCTTCGTTTTTGCAGAACATATTTATATAAAAGCATAAGAGTAACGGCTGAAAGCAGCGCAAGCAAAACTGATACCGCCATTATTGAATTGTAAAATGGCAGCTTGTCAGATGATACGGTTTCTATTTTCGGTATATATGCATAATCTCCATATACCTCTTTACAGGCGTCAGCAATATCGTTATATGCTGATTTTGTTGCTAGGTCATTAAAGTAAAAGCTTATATTTTCAATACCGTCTATATCGTTCGGAGAGTTAAAATAAGACATTCCGATAAAATCATCCATAGTTTCTATTCCGCAAACCACATAATGCTTGTCTGCTATGATAACGTCAGCTCCAAGGTATTCCTGACTATAATCACATGGCAAGGTTATTTTATTGCTGCCCTGCATAAATTCCTCATATGTCAACGGAACTCCCGAGCTTACAGACGAGCTGCCGTACGGCGCTAAAGTTTTTTCATCTTTAAGATATTTTAATCTGAAAGCAACCGGTAAATGATCATATTCTTCGGCAAACTTAAGATCGGTATTATTAAAATACGGAAAATATTCAATCAACTCCAGTTCCTCAAGAGTTTTTTCATCAAGGAGATCAAGAAGCTTTTTTACAGAACCGTTATCAACGCTTCCGTCGCCTGTGCAATGTATACTTCCGTCATCATATCGGAATTGTTCTATTAAATTTCCAAAGCATATCTCAAAGGAGGTTTGTTCAATCGTTTGATTTTTAATAATTTTGAAGTTTTGAAAAGCTCCGAACGAAAACAGCAAAACAATAAATGATGTTATTTGACAAATTATAAACAAGCAAAAAAATAAAATATTATTCTGTACAAAGCTTTTTATATTCTTATATATGTATTTCATTTATCCTCCTTTGAATAAAATAAATAATTTTATTTATATGTTTT
>ENA-OQCO01000482-OQCO01000482.1-human-gut-metagenome-genome-assembly--contig:-NODE-482-length-21680-cov-1.384076_pt1 | contig 21680 bp, 23 predicted proteins | sample MGYA00242500_ERZ504582 | MGnify/ENA primary metagenome ERZ504582 (study PRJEB26092, sample SAMD00036346) | human gut metagenome | host: Homo sapiens | study: EMG produced TPA metagenomics assembly of...
CCGGATCTCATTATACATCCTTCGATGCGCTCTGTGCTCCCCCCGTTCATCAGCGAGAACAGGTCGAGCTGCCCGTCCAGATTCCGCCGGGAGTCGCTCTCCACGCTCTTGATGATGCCATCTACGGCCTCCACGAGGCTGTGGCGGTTCTCGCCCATGCTGTCGAACGCGCCCGCCTTGACGAGGCTTTCCACAGCCCGGCGGTTCATTTCGTTGCCGTACAGCCGCTTGCAGAAATCATACAGGCTGGCATAGGGCTTTTCCACACGCTCTTCCACGATGCGTTCCACAAGGTTGCGGCCCACGCTCTTGACCGCGTTCAGGCCGAACCGGATCTGCCCCCTGGCATCCGCCGTAAAGCCGCCGTTCGAGATGTTGATGTCCGGCGGGAGCACCCGGATGCCAGGCGGGCACACTCGCCCGAATACTCGATGACCTTATCGGTATTATCGAGCACGCTGGTCAGCAAGGCCGCCATGAACTCGCTGGGATAATGGCACTTGAGATAGGCCGTCTGGAATGCGACATACGCATAGCAGGCCGCATGGCTCTTGTTGAACGCATAGGACGCAAAGCTCGACATTTCGTCATAGATCTCATTGGCGACCTTTTCCGAGATGCCGTTGGCCACGCAGCCGGGGCATTCGTGGCCGGGCTCGGTGCAACCGTGAACAAAGTGTTCCCGCTCTGCCTCCATGACCGCATGTTTCTTCTTGCTCATGGCGCGGCGGACATTGTCTGCCTGCCCGAACGAAAAGCCTGCCAGCTCACGGAAGATCTGCATGACCTGCTCCTGATAGACGATGCAGCCATTGGTCACATCCAGAATGGTGGGCCAGCTGCGGGGTCTTGTAGCTGATCTTTTCCGGCTCGTGGCGGTTGCGCAGATAGGTCGGGATGGAATCCATCGGGCCGGGGCGGTACAGACTGATGAGTGCGATGACATCTTCCAGGTTCTGCGGCTGCAGCCCTACGAGGACCTGCTTCATGCCCGAAGATTCGAGCTGGAACACGCCCCTCCGTCTCGCCCTGACCCAGCATTTTGTAGGTCTCCGGATCATCGTAATCGAGCGCTGCAACGGAGAAATCCGGCTCTTTTTTCTGGATGGCCGTTTCCGCATCCCGAATGACCGTCAGTGTGCGCAGACCGAGGAAGTCCATCTTCAACAGGCCAAGCTCCTCGATCTCGGTCATGTTGAACTGGGTCACAGGCAGACCGTCGTTGGTGGCGAGGGGCAGATAGTAGTCGGTCGGTTCCGGGGTGATGACGACGCCCGCCGCGTGGGTGGACGCATGGCGCGGCATTCCCTCCACCTTGAGGGCGGTGTCGATCAGTTCCTGGACCTTCGGGTCGGTGTCGTACATCCGCTTCAGCTCGGCCGAGACTTCCAATGCGCGCTTCAGCGTCATCTTCAGTTCCATCGGGACCTGCTTTGCGACCACATCCACGTCCTGGTAGGGCATCCCCATCACACGGCCCACGTCACGGATGGCGTTGCGGGCGGCCATGGTGCCAAAGGTGACGATCTGCGCTACATGGTCAGCACCGTATTTCCGGTTGACGTAGTCGATGACTTCCTGACGGCGCTCATAGCAGAAGTCCACGTCGAAGTCGGGCATACTGACACGTTCGGGGTTCAGGAAACGCTCGAAGATGAGGTTGTAGCGGATGGGGTCGATGTCGGTGATACCGACGCTGTAGGCCGCAATGCTGCCTGCACCGGAGCCACGGCCCGGCCCCACCGGGATGCCCTGGCTCTTGGCGTAGTTGATATAATCCCAGACGATCAGATAGTAGTTCGTGTAGCCCATCGTCTTGACCACGCCGATCTCATAGGTCAGGCGGTCTTTGTTGGCCTGCGGGACATCGGGGCCGTAACGGCGCTCCAGACCCTCCCAGCAGAGCTTTTCAAAAAAGGCCTGATTGTCCATCCCGTTGGGCGCTTTGTAGTAGGGGATCTTGGTGTGGCCGAAGTCAAAATCAAAGTTACACTGGTCCGCGATCTTCTGGGTATTCTCGCAGGCCTCCGGCACCATGGCGAACAGATCGTACATTTCATCCGTCGTCTTGACGTAAAACTCATCGGTCTGGAACTCCATCTTATCGGCATCCTGCATGGTCTTGCCGGTCTGGATGCAGAGAAGGATGCTCTGCATTTTGGCGTCTTCCCTGCGCAGATAGTGAGAGTCGTTGGTGGCAGCCATGGGGATGCCCGTCTCCCGCGCCAGCTTGATGAGCTGGGGCAGAACGATGGTGTCCTCTTCCAGGCCGTGGTCCTGTAGCTCAATGTAGTAATTGCCTTCGCCAAACAGGTCCCGGTACCACAGCGCCGCGGTTTTTGCCCGCTCGTAGTCCCCTGCGAGAATGGCCTGCGGGATCTCGCCTGCCAGACAGGCCGAAAGGCAGATGAGCCCTTCGTGGTATTGTTCGAGCAGCTGCTTATCAACGCGGGGCTTGGAGTAGAACCCCTCGGTGAAGGCTGCGGAGACCATTTTAATAAGGTTCTTGTAGCCGGTCTCATTTTTGCACAGCAGGATCAGATGGTTGTTGCCGTCGATCTTGTTGACCTTATCGAACCGGGTGCGGGTGGCAACGTAGACTTCGCAGCCGATGAGTGGCTTGATGCCCGCTTTTTTGGCCGCTTTGTAAAACTGCACACAGCCGTACATGACGCCGTGGTCGGTGCAGGCGATGGCCGTCTGCCCGCACTCCTTTACGCGGTCCATCAGCTGGTCGATGCGGCAGGCACCGTCCAGCAGGCTGTATTCCGTATGGATATGGAGGTGGACGAAATCCCGCCCCAGATGATTGTTTTCGCTGATCTCGCTCACGTCGTTGCCTCCTGTTCCAACCGTTCCCGCATGGTCTGCGCCAGCAGTTCCAGCTTTTTCATCCGATGTGACAGCCCTGATTTGCTGACCGGCGGGTCAAAGCAGGCACAGAGCGCCGTCAATGAGAGGTCCGGATTTTCCAGCCGCTTGGCCGCCGCCTGCTGCAGCACCTCTGGCAGGGTCTCCAGCGCATTCTGTTCCTGCAAAAAGCGGATGGCTTTCAGCGTCTGCGCATTGGCGCGGGCTGTTTTGCCGAGGTTGGCGGTATCGCAGTTGGTGTGGCGGTTGATCTGGTTCCGCATCTGCTTGACGGCCTTCTGCGCATTGATCTGCGCTGCCGCTTGGGCCGCCCCCATAAACGCCAGAATGCGCTCCACGTTGGCGCAGCTCTTGACGTAAACCAGGTTCACGCCGTTGCGGCGGGTGCGGTGGGGCGCAAACTCGTGCTCGGCCAGCAGCGCTTCAAAGTCTCTGGCGAGATTGGTGCGGCTCGTTAAAAATTCGATGTTGTATTCTTTTTTTGGATCTGTGACGGTTCCGCCGCAGAGAAACGCCATGCCGATGTAGGCGCTGACGCAGGTCTGGCAGCGGATCATCCGGGGGTCGATCTGCAAGCTCGTCTCGCTGCCGGTGGTGCCGAACAGTTCATGCAGCCGCGCCACCTGTTCAGGCTCCCGGATGCCAAACTCGTACACCACCCCGCTGGGGCGGCTCTTTTCCAGAATGGTGCCCCGGACGCCGCAGCGGGCAACAGCTGCTCGGCCACGCGGGCGGTCAGCTCCTGCTCCGTCTGGAGCACAAGGCCCTTGGCGTCGAAATATTTGGCAAAGCAGGCGATGCCGTAGGCCGCCGCGCGGACGCAGCAGTCTTTCTGCAATTGCAGGCTGTGCTGCGCGATCTCTTCCCGTGCCTGGGATGCAAAACTCATTTTGTCGTTCCTTCTTCGATCTGCCGTTCAGCGGGAGGCATCGCGGTGCTGGACGCCGGCTGGTAGCCCAGGCCCTCGCAGTATTCCGCGATCTTCCGCGCAAAGGTGATGGAGCGGTGTTTGCCGCCCGTGCACCCCACGGCAATGGTCAGCTGGCTCTTGCCCTCTTTGACGTAGAGCGGCAGGGCATATTCCAGAAATGCTTCGTACCGGCGCAGCAGTTCCTGCGCCTCCGGTTTGCCCATGACGAAATCCACGACCTCCTGATCCAGGCCGGTCTTGAACTTCAGATCCGGGACATAGAACGGATTGGGCAGGCAGCGCACATCCAGCACCAGGTCTGCGTCCGCCGGGACGCCGAACTTGAAGCCGAACGACATCACCGTCAGCCGCATCGCACTTTTCGCCCCGCCGTTCTGCACAAAGAGTTCGCAGATGCGCTCCTTGTTCTGCGCGGTGGAGAGCAGCGCCGTATCCACGATATAATTCGCACGTTCCTTAAAGGGGCGGAGGATCTGGTGCTCTTTCTGGAAGGCTTCCCGCGTGGAGATGCCCTCCGCAATGCTGATCGGATGGCGGCGGCGGGTCTCGCTGTAACGGCGCATCAGCACATCGTCCGGTGCATCGAGGAAGAGGATCTCGTAGGCGATCCCCTGCTGGTCCAGTAGGTCGAGCGCCTTTTCGATCTCCTCGCTGGAACGGCAGCCGCGCACGTCCATGGACAGCGCCACCCGCTTCAGCTTGTTGTCACCAGCTTTGGAGAATGCGGTGATGCTCGGCAGCAGTTCCGCCGGGACATTGTCGATGCAGAAAAAGCCGATATCTTCCAGCGCATTCATAGCCACAGACTTTCCTGCGCCGGAAAGCCCGCTTACGATCAGCAGATCCATTTTTCTTCCCTCTTATGCTTTCACGACACGAATCTCTTTTTCCAGGTCGAACCCGGTCTTTTCCTTTACGATGGCCCGCACCTCGTCGCACAGGGCCAGCACATCAGCACAGGTCGCGCCGCCCAGGTTCACCACGAAGCCGCAGTGCTTCTCGCTGACGGCCGCGCCGCCGTGGCGGAAGCCACGCAGGCCGCACTGGTCGATGAGGGCCGCCGCAAACGCGCCCGCTGGGCGCTTGAAGGTGCTGCCGGCGCTGGGCTTGTCAAGCGGCTGCTTTCCACCCGCTTTGCCATCAGCTCGTTCATCCGGGCTTTGATGGCGTCCGGGTCGCCCCGCTTCAGCTGGAACATTGCGCTCAGAATGCAGCCGCCGTTTTCCTCAAAAATGCTGTGCCGGTAGGAAAGGTCGAGCGCGGCAGCCTCTGCCTCCACGATGTCGCCGTCCTGCGTCAAATACCGCACCGACTGCAGCACATCCTTCATCTCGCCGCCGTAGGCTCCGGCGTTCATATAGACCGCACCGCCCACCGTGCCGGGGATGCCGTAGGCAAATTCCAGCCCGGTCAGGCTGTTTTCCAGTGCAGCGGTGCACAGGCTCGAAAGTTTCAGGCCCGCACCGGCGACCACAGCATCATAGACCTCGCCCGGCGCTGCCCCCGGATGCGCGACCTGTTCCAGAAAGCCGATGCCCATTTTCAGGGCCATGGTCTCAATGACCACGCCCCGGTAACCGGCATCCTCAAACAGAATGTTGCTGCCGTTGCCCAGCAGGTAGTACTTCACGCCCTGCTCTTTGCAGAGTGCGATCACGCGGCAGAGCTGCTCTTCGGTCTCCGGCAGGGCGAACACATCCGCCGGGCCGCCGATCTTAAAGGTGCAGTGGGCTGCCAGCGGCTCGTCTGCCCGGTAGGCAATGCCTTCGGCCTGCAGCTGTTGTTTCAATCGTTCCATAAACGCTTCGTTCCTTTTCGTATGAGAATCTTATTCGATGGTGCCTTCGAGGCCCAGACGGATGAGCAGCTCCTTGGCGGCGTTGTAGCCATCTTCTTCTGGCGGTTGTTGATGGCCGCCGTTTCCAGCACAACGGCGAGGTTGCGTCCCGGCGAGACCGGGATGCTGGTGCTGGGGATGTTGACGCCCAGGATCTCGTAATACTCGCTTTCGAGACCGGTGCGCTGATAGTTTTTGGTGGGGTCCCAGGCTTCCAGCTGGACCACGAGATCCAGACTCTCACTCACCTTGACCGCGCCCACACCGAACACGCGGGCCACATTGACGATGCCGATGCCGCGCAGCTCAATGAAGTGGCGGATATTCTCCGGGGCCGTGCCCATGATCTGGCGGTTCGAGACCTTGCGCAGCTCCACAGCATCGTCGGCCACAAGGCGGTGGCCGCGCTTGACCAGCTCGATCGCCAGCTCGCTCTTGCCGATGCCGCTGTCACCCAGAATGAGGATGCCCTCGCCGTACACCTCCACCAGAACACCGTGGCGGGTGATACGGGGGGCCAGCTCCAGGTTCAGCACACTGATGAGGCTGCCCATCAGGGTGCAGGTCGTTTCATTGGAGCGCAGCAGCGCCACGCCGTGCTTTTGGCCAGCTCCTGCATCTCCGGGAACGGTTTCAGCTCCTCGCTGCGGCCCACGATGACAGCCGGCGGCTGCTGACGGAACAGCTGGTCCAGCGCTTCGTAGCGCTTTTCCGGCGAAAGGCCGGACAGGAAGTTCATCTCGGCCAGACCCATGATCTGCAGCCGCAGTTTATCAAAGTAATCGTAATAGCCCGCCAGGAACAGACCCGGACGGTTGACTTCCGCGATCTCGACGCTGATGTTTTCGAGGTCCTGCGGAGCGTAGACCACATCCATGCTGACCTTTTCGGTCAGCTTCTTAAGCGAAACGGTAAAATTCGCCATCGTTCTTCCTCCTGCGTGTATTCCTCAACTGCGGGCAGACCCTCCCGCAGGCATTCCTTCTCTTATTATAAACGAGATGGTTTCGGATTACAATGATTCTTTTGGGAAAAGTTCCTATCAAATGTTGACATCTTCCTGATATGATCCAAAACAGCAAAACACCCTGCTCGCCGTACAGTTTCTACTGTGCAGTGAACAGGGTGTTTCGCACTTCCGAGTTCGTTGGTTTATTTACTTTTTGAAAATAAACTTCACCAACGCTACCACGATGAGAATCGGCGGAAGCAAAAAGAGCGCAGACACAAACAGTTCGTTCAAAGTCATAGGATTACTCCTCCAAGCAATTTTACTTTTTAATGATTTCGAGCTCCAATCATCTTTTCATGCTGCCATTATATAACATTTTGTTTTACATGTCAATATAACAAAATGTTTTCCTTATACTTCTATTAACAGCATCCATGAATAGAGGTGTATGCTTATGTACCAACGCATCCGCGATTTGCGAGAAGACCGGGATTTGATGCAGAAAGACCTTGCGGCCTATTTGAAATGCACACAGGTCTGTTACTCCAATTATGAGATGGGGAAGCGCGATATTCCAACAGACGTTCTCAAAGCACTCGCCGTATATTACGATACCAGCGTAGATATATTCTCGGCTTGACCGATGAACCGAAACCATATCCGAAAACATCCTAACCAACCAGCCTGGCGGAGATTCCACCGGACTGGTTTTGTTTTTACTGCTTTTCCGGATGTGTACCTTGCATCCACCCGATTTTCCTTTATAATAGGAAGTAAGCCCTGAAAAGCGGAAAAAGTCTGTCGCTTTACATGAATTTTACACTCTGCCGATTTCCGATTTTACATTGCATGTCTATACTCAGAATCAGGAGAATTTCACGTCAATGAAAAGTGAGGAACGCACATATGACAATCTTCAACGTTTTTTCGCTCCTGGGCGGCCTGGCCCTGTTCCTGTTCGGCATGGACATCATGGGCAAGGCTCTGGAAAAGCAGGCGGGCGGCCAGCTGCAAAAGATTCTGAGCAAGCTGACCGATAACCCGCTCAAGGGCTTTTTCCTGGGCCTCGGCGTCACCGCCGTGATCCAGTCTTCCAGCGCCACCACCGTTATGGTGGTCGGCTTCGTCAACAGCGGCATCATGGAGCTGCACCAGGCCATCGGCATCATCATGGGCAGCAACGTGGGCACCACCGTCACCAGCTGGATCCTGAGCCTTTCCGGCCTGCAGGGCGACAGCTTCTTCATCCAGCTGCTCAAGCCCACCTCGTTCAGCCCCCTGCTGGCCTTCATCGGCATCCTGCTCTACATGGGCAAGAGCGAAAAGCGGAAGGGCATCGGCACCATCCTCATCGGCTTTGCCGTTCTGATGACCGGCATGACCGCCATGTCCAATGCGGTCACCCCGCTGCAGGATGAAGCCTGGTTCACCAACCTCTTCATCCGCTTCTCCAACCCGCTGCTGGGTGTTCTGGTCGGCGCACTCGTCACCGGCATCATCCAGAGCTCCAGCGCCAGCGTCGGCATCCTGCAGGCGCTCAGCTCCACCGGCGTCATCACCTACGGCAGCGCCATTCCCATCATCATGGGCCAGAACATCGGCACCTGCGTCACCGCGCTGATCTCCTCTGTGGGTGCCAACAAAAACGCCCGCCGCGCCGCCATGGTGCATCTGTACTTCAACATCATCGGTGTGACCCTCTTTCTGGCAATGTACTATGGCCTGAATCTGGTCCTGCACTTCACCTTTGTCAACGATACCGTCACGGCGTGGGGCATCGCTGTCATCCACTCTGTGTTCAACATTGCGGCCACGGCGGTCCTGCTGCCGTTCGCCAACGTTCTGGAAAAGCTGGCCATCCTCACCATCCCGGACGATGCCGAGAAAGAGAGCTTCGCCCTGCTGGATGAGCGTCTGCTCAAGACGCCCGCCGTTGCTGTGGAGCGCGCCCGCGCCGCCACGGCGGATATGGCCGAGCTGGCCCGCGTGGGCGTAGTGCAGGCCATGAGCCTGACCCACCAGTGGGACGACACCCTGGCCCAGAAAGTCCGGGACGAAGAGGCCAAAGTAGACCAGTACGAAGATGCCCTCGGCACCTACCTGGTCAAGCTGTCCAGCCGGGAGCTGAGCCACGCCGACAGCCAGAGCGTGAACACCCTGCTCCACACCATCAGCGATTTCGAGCGCATCAGCGACCATTCCGTGAATCTGCTCAGCTCTGCCGAAGAGATCCACGCCAAGAACATCGCGTTCTCCCAGGATGCGCACGAGGAGCTGCAGGTTCTGGAAGGCGCGGTGCAGGATGTGCTGAGCCGCACGACCGACGCGTTCCGCAAGGCCGACCTGCATCTGGCCAGCAAGGTCGAACCCATGGAGACCGTTGTGGACGAACTGGTCCGCGCCATCAAGGCACGGCATGTGGCCCGCCTGCAGGCTGGCAGCTGCTCCATCGAATACGGCTTCGTGCTGGAAGACCTGCTGACCAACTATGAGCGTGTCTGCGACCACTGTAGCAACGTTGCCGTTGCCCAGATCGAAGTCGCACAGGACAGCTTTGATACCCACGCCTATCTGAACGATCTCCGCTACGGCAACGACACCAAGGAGAGCGAACAGTTCCGCCGCCGCCTGGACCGTTACCGCGAGCGGTATCTCTTCCCGGACGGTGAACCCGCCGTGGCAAGCGAAAAGGAGGACCCCAAGGCATGATCTATATCGTAGAAGACGACGCCGCCATCCGGGAGCTGGAGCAATATGCGCTCCAGTCCAGCGGATATGACGTGCAGAGCTTTGAATCGTCCGAGAGCTTCTGGCAGGCCATGAATGCCGCCGTGCCGGAGCTGGTCATCCTGGACGTCATGCTTCCCGGTGAGGATGGCTTCTCCATCCTGAAAAAGCTGCGCAACACCCCTTCCCTGCGGCGTCTGCCCATCATCATGGTCACGGCCAAATCCAGCGAGCTGGACACCGTGCGCGGGCTGGATTGCGGCGCAGACGATTACATCACCAAGCCGTTTGGCATCATGGAGTTTTTGAGCCGGGTGCGGGCTGCGCTGCGCCGCTCGGCTCCGGAGGAAAAGACGAATGTCTACGCCTTCCATGAGATCCTGCTGGACAACGCCCGCCACATCGTGACGGTGAACGACGCCCACATCGACCTGACCTACAAGGAATACAGCCTGCTCCGCCTGCTGCTGGAAAACACCAACCTGGTTGTGACCCGCGAGACCATTTTGCAGGTGGTGTGGGGCACCGACATCTCGGTGGAAAGCCGCACCGTGGATATGCACATCCGCACCCTGCGCAAAAAGCTGGGCGATGCCGGAAAGTACATCTGCACCGTGCGGAAAGTCGGCTACAAGCTGGCCGACAACGAGGAGGAAAGCGAAGAATGAAACCACGGAGCATGGAAGAAAAAATCAGTTATCGGCTGTTCTGGATGGGCTTTGTCGGGCTGATCTGCACCGCCGTGCTCTGCATCTCCGTATTTCACAGAGCCTTCCGGGAGCAGGCATGGGCGGCGCTGGAAAACGAGGCCAGCCTCGTTGCCGCCGGGTGTGAACAGATCGACGACCCGGCCCAGCTCTCTGCCTATGTCAACGGCGATCTGCGCATCACGCTCATTGCCTCGGACGGCAGTGTCCTGTTCGAATCCGCGACCAGCCAGCAGATGGAGAACCACCTGAGCCGCCCGGAGATCCAGCAGGCCAAGCAGGAGGGCATCGGCCGCAACCGCCGCGACTCCCAGACGCTGGGGTTTGAGACGTATTACTACGCCATGCTCCTGCCGGATGGCGATATCCTCCGTGTGGCGCAGGATTCCGAGACCATCTGGTCCATCTACGATGCGGCCCTGCCGGCCATCGTGCTGAGCTGCATCGTGATGATGGGCGCAGCTGCCATGATGGCCGGTCTGCTGACCCGGAGCCTCATCCAGCCCATTCTGAAGATGACGGACGATCCGGAACACATCCAGGAAAATGTGCCGTACAAGGAGCTGATCCCCTTTGCCGAGAGCATCCACTCGGACCGCCTGCTCCGCGAGAACAACGAGAAGATGCGGCAGGAGTTCACGGCCAATGTCAGCCACGAGCTGAAAACACCCCTGACCAGCATTTCCGGTTATGCCGAACTCATTGAGACCGGCATCGCCAAGTCTGCGGATGTGCCGGAGTTCGGCCGGAAGATCCATGTAGAAGCCAGCCGGATGATCCAGCTGGTCAACGATATCTTGCAGCTGTCCCATCTGGACAATGTTTCCGAGACCAACGACACCCCCCAGATGGAGACGGTCGATCTTCTGGATGTGGCCAAGGAGTGCGTCGAGCGCCAGAAGGTGAACGCGCAGAAGTCGTTTATCTCCCTGACCTATCTCGCGAGAGCGCCCCTGTGCTGGGCAGCCGGAGCCTGCTGGATGAGCTGTGCCAGAACCTTTGCGACAACGCCATCCGGTACAACCGCCCCGGCGGAAAGGTCCAGCTCATCACCGCCTGCACACGGGATGGGCACTGCACCCTGACCGTCAAGGACAATGGCATCGGCATCCCGAAAGAAGCCCAGTCCAGCGTGTTCGAGCGGTTCTACCGGGTCGATAAGAGCCGGAGCAAGGCCACCGGCGGCACCGGGCTGGGGTTGGCCATCGTCAAGCACATTGCCCGCATCCACAACGCCCGCATCCGGCTGGAAAGCGAGATCAATGTCGGCACAACCATCACCGTCATCTTTGAGACCGCCCATTAAAGATCCAGCATCTTCACGCTTGCCCGCACTTCCGGGCAGGCGTTTTTTGTTGTAAAAAAGGCACCCGGCCCTTCCTTCAGCGCACGGACTGCGCCCAGCCGGAGAAGGTCTGCGCCCGACTGCCAGGCCCGGACGATGGTCTCTTCGCAGAGCGCCTCCAGCTGGCGGCACACGCCTTCTGCAATCGGCGGTGTGCCAGCCCTGCGCTGGCCGGTCAGCGTGACCGCAAACCCGTTCCCTTCCGCTTCCACCGAAACGACACAGCGCCGGAGGGTGACAGTCTCCCCTTCCAGTGCGAACTCCACCGGCATCGTCCGTTCCTGCAAGAGCTGCGCCATAGCCGTCTCGTTCGGGGAAAGTCGGGCGCTTCCCTGCGCAGTCAAAAGGCAGCTCTCCTTCTGCCATGTCACCCCGTTCTCCCCAATTTTTAAGATGGGGATCACGGCCCCCGCTGCGCACTCGTACAGATGCGGAGCCCGTGCGGCGGTATCCTCGGCGGCCTGTAAAAGCGCTCCCGGAAGCGTTTCCGGGGCTGCATCGGTCTCTTCCGGTTCCGCCCCGCTGCCCGGCAGACCGTCCGGCGGAGTTTCTTCCGCCAGTTTCCCGATGCCAGTGACAAAGAGCACCCGTGCCGACAGGCGGCTGACGGATTCCGTTTGCAGAAACTCCTCCAGCTCCAGGACATCGGTTTGCGACGCTGTTTCGTCAAAGAGAAGATATTCACACAGCCGGTAATTTGCAGCTTTGGGCAGTTCCCGTTCGGCTTTGTGCAGCGCGAGCGGCAGCGTGGCATCCTCGGCCAAACCGCTTCGGATTTCTGCCACGGCGTCGGAGGCATCCGCAGCTGCTTCCGGGAACTGATAGAGCAGCTGCACCGCCCAGCCGCTGCGGTTCGGCTGGACGATGAGTGCCCGCACCATGCTTTTCTCGGTGGTCTCCATCCGCAGAAAGACGCCGCACCAGAGCACCAGAATACCCCCTGCCAGCCAGCGCAGTGCATGGGAAGCTCTCATTCCGGCACCCCCTTTTCCTGCTCCTCCGGGCGGCAGAACAGTTCCCGCAGGACCCGCACCAGAAAGCAGCCCCGGAACAGTGCCGCTGCCAGCCAGACGAGCAGAAAGGCTGCATCCAGCCGGGAGACACGTCCCAGCGTCCCGGCGCGCAGCAATTCATCCCCCGGAAGCGGACGGCCGGACCCAAACAGAAGTTCCCGCCCCAGCGCAAAACCGAACAGCCCCGCCAGCGTCAGAAACGACAGCAGGAAGCAGCGCCTCCCGGTGCATCCGCGTTTCCAAACAGAAGGGGCCACGCGATGGATTCCGCATAAAGCGGGAAACGGAGATTCCCTGTGGGTTCCGCTGCGGGGAAAAGATTCTCCCAGTGAAGCTGGCCGTGCAGGCTTCCAACGCAGGCAAGCCCCGCCAGCGCCAGTGCCCACCACAAGACTCCCGCACTGCGGGAAAAGACGTCCGGCTTCAGCTGCCAGCCCGCCCACAGCAGCAGCGGCAGAACGCCGAGGACTGCCATGGACGAAAACTGCTCCCGGCACACCTGCTGTGCCTGCCAAAGCGTCTCCCACAGCTCTGCGCCAAACCACACGGACAAAAGCAGACAGAGCAGCTGGGGGCGGATTCCGGTTTCGGAACGAAGCCCCTCTTCCCCTTCTGCGGGCATCAAGCAGGCCGAAAGCAGGCCGATACCCAGCGCCATGGGGAACCCCTGCAGCAGCAACAGCCGGGCTGGCATGACACTGCCGGAAGTGATGCACTGCCCCAGCACCGCGGTCAGAACGCTGAGCGGCACGGCGGCACGGAATGATCCGGTTTGCTCCATTGGCTCACCTCCGTTTCTGCCAGATGGAAAAAGGATGTGCGGACAGGGTGCGGTAGGTCCGGCGGGTCACACCGTCCGGAGAAAGTGCGGTTTGCGGGAAACGCACCGGTGCACAATAGGGTACCCCCAGCGCTGACACCTGCGCCAGAGCGAGCAGAACGACCAACGCCGCGCACACAAGCCCCACAGGGCCTGCCACTCCCGCCGCCAGCAGGACCAGAAAGCGGAAAGCCGTGGCCATTTCGTAGAGGGACGGCACCACGAAGACAGCGATGGATGCAACCGCTGCAATGAGAATGACGGGTGTGCTCAGCAGACCGGTGGCGATGGCTACGTCCCCGATGATGAGCGCCGCGACCAGACTGACCGAGTGCCCCAGCGTCTGCGGCATCCGAAGCCCTGCCTCCCGGATGATCTCCAGCAGCAGGATGACCAGCACCATCTCCCCAAACAGCGGGAACGGAGTGGCCCGCTCAGCAGCTTCGATCTTGAAGAGCAGCTGCGGCGGGAGCAGTTCCGGCAGGTAGACCGCCAGGCAGACGAACACCCCCGGCAGAAAGATGCTCAGGTAGAAGGAACCATATTTCAGAAGGCGCAGGAAGGACGCAAAAAACGCAGGCTGGGCGTAGTCATCCAGACACTCGAAGTTTTCGCCCGAAGAGGGTCGGCAGGACCATTGCGGGATGGGCTCCCGTTGACGAGAACGACGATCTTCCCCTCACAGAGCTTCGCGGAGGCCACGGCGGGGCGCTCGGTGTAGCTCACCGGGGAGGCTGTGCGCACCCGGCAGGGAAACAGCCAGGGCAGAAAGTAGCTCGAATCCAGCAGCAGCTGCGGCTTTGCACGGCGCAGCGTCTCTTTCACCTGCTCCACGGCGGCGGGGGAGGCCTTATCTTTGCAGTAGCAGACGGCATATTCCGTTTTCATCGCGCAATCTGCCTGCTGCACTTCCATCACCAGCGCTTCGGTGCGGATGAGTCGCCGCAGCAGGCTCAGATTGATCCGCAGCAGGTCGGAAAATCCCTCGCGGGAGCCGCGCAGATCTCCTTCACCGGATGGCTCCCCCACCGAGCGGAATTTCAGGCTCTGCACCGAAAATGCCAGCCCTTTCGCACTGCCGTCCAGCAGTAAGACCGCCATTCCGGCGGTCAGGCGCTGCATCAGATCATCCCAGTTCTCCACAGGGCTGCTCTCGGCGGGCAATGCCGAGTGACGGCTGAGCAGCTCATAGACCTGTTCCCCGCTCGGCAGCGCGCCCAGCGGCGGCGTCTGGCGGCTGGCTGCGTCCAGCAGAAGTTCCCACAGGGATTCGAGGCTGGCCATCCCGTCAAAGAGCAGAATCGCACCCCGAATGTGGTAAAGCTCGATGCGCTTCGCATAAAAATCGGCGGAGCTGCCCAACCTAGCGTTGAGCGCCGCGAGGTTCGTTTCCAGATGTTCGGAAAGCTGCATGGTCCCATCCCCCTTTTGCAGTAGGATACCCGCCGCCGCGCCGGTTATTCCCGCAGGAGGTGTTCCGCCTTGAAGCTCTTGATCGTTCGCACCGTTTTGATCTATCTCTGCGTCCTGTTTGCCATGCGGCTGATGGGCAAGCGCCAGCTGGGTGAGCTGCAGCCGGAAGAGCTGGTCTCGACCATCCTCATCTCCAATCTGGCGTCCATCTCCATCGAATCGGAGGAAGTCCCCGTGACCGCCAGCCTCATCCCGCTCTTCCTCATTGCGGCGCTGGAGCTTCTGGGGTCCATCCTCAGCTTCCGGAGCCAGAAATTTTTCAACCTGATGTCCGGCCGGCCCAAAACGGTCATTCTGGATGGGCAGATCGATCAGAATGCCCTGCGCACTCTGCGGCTGACGACGGCTGACCTGATGGAGGCCCTGCGCGGCAAGGACGTCTTTGACCCACGGGATGTCTCCTACGCCGTTGTGGAGACGAACGGCAGCCTTTCGGTGGCGCTGCGCCCCGAAAAAGAGCCTGCCACACTCTCCGACCTGGCACTCAAGGTCCAGCACGGTCAGGCGACCATCCCCTTTGTGCTGGATGGGCAGGTGCTGGACGACAACCTCCACTGGTGCGGCAAGGACCACGCCTGGCTGGAACGGACGGCACAGGCCAATACCCTGCTGGTGGAGGAGATCCTGCTTCTGATCGGCAACGACACCGAAGATTACTTTCTGCTGAAGAAAGAGCCTCGCCGCACTGCCCGCCCGCTCAGAAAGGAGGACGCATGAAACGCATCTACGCCTGCCTTGGCATCGTGGCTGCCCTGCTCGCGGTGGCCTTTTACAGCAGCTTCCGGGTGCAGATGTTCGCCGAAGACATCTCCGGCGACATCGACCATGCGATGGAAGCCATCCGGGAGGATGACCTGACCGGGGCCCGGCAGGCCCTTGCCGAAGGAGCCGACCTCTGCGACCGGATGCGCGAAGGGATGAACCACCTGCTCAAAACGGAAGACTTCACCGAACTGGAAGCGGCCCTCCGCGCCGCCGACGGCCATCTGGAATGGAACGCCCCCGAAGAAGCGTTCGGGGAGCTGCGCCGCGCTCAGGTCCAGGTCGAAACGCTGGCCTGGCTCGCCCGTCGCATCCTCTGAGGCAATTCAACAGTTCGCATAATCAAACTTATGCGAACGATCTGCTGCAACGAAAAAGCGCACAGCCCTGCCGCCCAAATCCAGGCGGAGACTGTGCGCTTTTTTGAAGGATTCTCTTACTTTTTCCGGTCGCCCATCAGCTTTTGCAGCTCGGTGAAAAAGCTCTCGACGTCGGCAAACTGCTGGTAGACCGACGCAAAGCGGACATAGGCCACTTCGTCGATCTTTTTCAGCTCCTGCATGGTCAGCTCACCGATGCGGACGCTGGTCACTTCCCGGTCGTAGGAGCTCATCAGCGCCTGCTCAATGCTGCTGACGGCACGTTCCAGCGACTCGTAGCTGACCGGGCGCTTGGCGCAGGCGCGCAGCATGGCGTTGAGCACCTTCTGCCGGTCAAAGGGTTCGCGGGAATTATCCTTTTTGATGACGATCAGCGGGACCGTCTCCACCACCTCATAGGTCGTGAACCGCATGTGGCAGCGCAGGCACTCCCGGCGGCGGCGGATGCGCTCGCCATCTTCGGTCGGGCGGGAATCGATGACCTTGGATTCTTCATCGCCGCAATAGGGACATTTCATGGTTTGTTCCTCCTGATTTGGTCATGTTCACGTTCGGGCGAAGCTCACGCTTTCTTTTTGCCGGTCTTGCGCTCGCTCCACAGCACCCACGCAGAAGTGGACACGCACAGCGAGGTGTAAACACCACTGATCATGCCCATCATCAGCGGGAACGCAAAGGTGAAGATGCTGTCCAGGCCGTAGAGTTTGGAGATGACGCACATCACGCCCAGCGCCATCACGGTGGTGACGGTGGTGATGATGGTGCGGCGGGCCGACTGGTTGACCGAGTGGTTGACCAATTCTTCGAAGGAGGTCTTCTTCTCCATCAGGGGTGCGGTTCTCGCGGATGCGGTCGTACACGACGACGGTATCGTTGATGGAGTAGCCCAGAATGGTCAGCATGGCGGCGATGAAGTTGCCGTCCAGCGGGGTGCGCAGCAGCACGAAGGTGCCAAACACGACCATCAGGTCGTTCAGCAGGGCCAGAACGGCCATCATGCCGCCGGTCAGGCCGCCGATCTTCTGGAAACGGAAGCCGATATACAGCAGGATGAGCACCAGCGCAAAGAGAACGGCGACCAGACTCTTCTGCAGGAACTTGGTACCCATGGCCGCACTGACATTGCTCAGCGACAACTGAACGAAGCCGTTGTCCGGGTAGGTCTCGTTCAGGGAATCCAGCAGGTTCTCCACCTGATCGGTGGTCACGGTCTCGTTGCCGGGCATGGAGATCTTCAGGGTCTGCTCCCCGGTGGCGACGTTCTCGCCGGTCTGGAGGGTCAGGTCCTTGCTGCCCAGTGCGGCAGAAGCAGTCTTCTGCACATCGGCCGTGGTGAACTCGCCCTCATAGCTCAGGGTGATCATCGCACCGCCGGTGAACTCGGTATCCAGCCGGACGCCAAACACCACCGCGCAGAGCAGGATGACTGCCATCAAGCAGGAGGAAATGGTCAGGAAGCGCTTGCGCAGACCCACAAAGTCGATGGGCTTCTTCTCCGCAGGCTCCTTGCCGGGGCGGTCTGCACCGTAGAGCCAGGGGTCGCGCAGGGCCTTGATGGCCGCTGCCCCACGGATCATCACGCGGGTGGCGAAGACGCCGAACACGAAGTTGAGCAGCACACCGGTGAGCAGCGTGTAGCCGAAGGCATAGATGGTGCCCGCAGTGGACGGTCCAAAGGCAAAGAAGACGAAGTGGAGCATCTTTGCAAAGAAGCCGTCCGAGGGGCCAAAGGCACCCATCAGCACGACCGCCACGATGACGATGGTCACGTTGCCGTCGATGATGGGCGTCAGGCCGCGGGCAAAGCCGCTCTTGAGGGCGCCATCCAGAGACTTGCCGCTGCGCAGCTCTTCCTTGATGCGCTCGGCGGTGATGACGTTGGCGTCCACACCCATGCCGATGGCCAGGATGATGCCGGCGATGCCGGGCAGCGTCAGGGTGAAGCTCTCAAACACCGAGAAATAACCGGAGACGAAGGCCAGCGTAGCCGCCACCTGACCGGCCAGTGCGATGCAGGCCAGGAAACCGGGCAGACGGTACAGCGCTGTCATCAGGACCACGATGAGGGCAAAAGCGATGAGACCGGCCAGCACCATAGCGCTCAGGCTGTTCTCGCCCAGGCTGGGGCTGATGGTAGAGTAGCTGTCCACGGTCAGCGCAAAGGGCAGCGAGCCGGAGTTGATCTGGCGGGCCATCTTGACGACATCGTTCTGCGTGAAGGGGTTGGATGCCGAGCTTGTGATGATGGCAGCACCATCGGTAATGGCCGCATGGACCGTGGCCGTGCTGACATTCTCGTCATCCAGCCAGATGCTGATGGTGCCGCTGCTCTGGTAGAGCCGGGTGGTGGCATCGCCAAAGGCTTTGGCACCCGCATCGGTGAACTTGAGGGCCACATAATACTCCGAAGAGCTGCCGCTCACCGGGCCGTACTGCGCTGCTGCGCTCTCGACCATGGAGCCGTCCAGGATCAGCTCCCCGTCCGCACTGCTCCCCTCCCGGAAGGTCAGGTAGGCGGTGGTGCCGATCTCTTCGATGGCAGCTTCGGGGTCGAAATCCGTCTCGCCGGACTGCCACGGAAATTCGAGGATCAGGCGGTCGGAATCGTAGTCCACATACAGCTCGTAGTCGGTCACGTTCAGACCGACCAGACGGTTCTCAATGACGAGCTGCGCGGCGTCCAGCTGCTCATCGGTGGCATCGTAGCCGTCCGAGGGTGCAAACGTCACGTTGACGCCGCCCTTGATATCCACGCCGAAGCGGATATCCTGCGCGCCCTTGATATAGGTCCGGGTCACATCACCATATTTGACCGCAACGCCGAAGAATGCCGTGTAGACAAACGCCGCGATCAGAAGCACTGTGACAACAAGCTGCCATGCTTTGCCTTTCGTCTTCATAAAAATCGGGAAACCTCCAAAATATAATAAACCTCCGCCCGTGCGGCAGAGTTCCGCCGCGCGGGGAGATCTTCAACAACGGGGACGCTTACGCTTCCTGATCCGCAAGCAGCTTTTCCACCGTGGCCAGCTTTACGCAGACGCACAGCAGATCCGAAGCGGTCTCCACCTCGTCCAGGCTGGGATAGGTGGGCGCAATGCGCAGATGGGAATCTTCCGGGTCTTTGTGGTAGGGGTAAGCGGAACCGGCCCCCGTCAGGGTCAGGCCGCACTCCTTGCATAGGGCTGCCACACGCTTGGCACAGCCGGGCATCACGTACAGGCTGATGAAGTAACCGCCCTTGGGGTTGGTCCAGTGGGCAATGTCGCCGCAGGGGGTCAGTTCCTCGGAGAAGGCCGTCTTCACTGCATCGAAGCAGGGGATCAGGCGGCGGCGGTGCTTGGCCATGTGGGCCAGGACGCCTTCCTTGTTCTTCAGGAAGCGGACGTGGCGCAGCTGGTTCATCTTATCGTAGCTGATGATCATGACCGAGAAGCGCTTGCAGATGTACTTCATGGAGTTCTCGCTGCAGGCGATCGCGGAGACGCCTGCACCGGGGAAGGTGATCTTGCTGGTGGAGGTGAACATGAAGACGCGGTCCTGCGTACCGTACTTCTTGCACTCGTTCAGCAGAACGGGGGTCTCGATGATCTCATCGGTCAGATGGTGGACGATGTAGGCCTCATCCCAGAAGATCTTGAAATCGGGAGCGGCCGTCTTCATCTTAGCAAAACGCTCGATCGTTTCGTCACTGTAGGTGTAGCCGTCGGGGTTGGAATACTGCGGCACACACCAGATGCCCTTGATGGTGTCATCTTCGGCCACCAGCTTCTCGACCACATCCATATCGGGGCCGTTCGGGGTCATGGGCACGCTGATGAGTTCAAATCCGAACTCCTCGGTAATGGCAAAGTGGCGGTCATAGCCGGGCACCGGGCAGAGGAACTTGCGCTTTTCCACCTGAGACCAGGGGCAGGGAGACTCCGGGAAGCCGAACACATAGCCGATGTTGATGAGGTTGTACATCAGCTGCAGGCTGGAGTTGCCGCCCACAAAGACCTCTGCAGGCTTGACGCCGAAGACATCCGCAAACAGGACGCGGGCCTCATGCAGACCCTCCAGGTCGCCGTAGTTGCGGGCGTCGGTGCCGGCATCGGTGGTATAATCGGTCATCTGCAACAGGCCCATGGCCAGATCCATCTGGTGAGGGCCGGGCTTGCCGCGGGCCATATTCAGCTTCAGGCCCATTGCCTGAAAGTTTTTGTACTGCTCTTCCAGTTTTGCCTTTTCGGCTACGAGTTCGTCGCGGTTCATCTCAAAATAATTCGCCATTGAAAACACACTCCTTTATCGTACTTCCTGTTCCCACAGTGTCCGCGCCGGGCTTTGAAAAGAAGCTTCCTGCCAGAGAGAGCCGCAGCCCAGCCGTCCAGACTTTAATATTATAGCTCATATCTGCTCTTAAAACAAGCATATCTCAAAAAAAAGCCCCGCCAAAAGTCATAGCTTTCAGCGGGGCAGCGGCCCGGAGCAGCCTGCCGGGTGGGCAGATCAGCTCAGGGACGTCTGATTCTTATAGCGCTTGCGGACCGTCGCCGTATTCCAGCTTCGGTTCGCCGCCTTCGACGGTGTCCGCATCAATGGTCACGCGGATGATGGTGGCATCGCTGGGCACCTTGTACATGATGGGCATCAGGATGCTTTCCATCACGCTGCGCAGGCCTCGCGCACCGGTCTTGCGCTCGATGGTCTTGCGGGCGATCGCATGGAGGGCCTCATCGGTGATCTCCAGCTCCACGCTGTCCATGTTGAGCAGCTCTTTGTACTGCTTGACCAGGCTGTTGCGGGGCTCCTTGAGCACACGGACCAGAGCGTCCTCGTCCAGATCATCCAGCACGGTGATGACCGGCAGACGGCCGATCAGCTCCGGGATGAGGCCGAACTTGACCAGATCGTGCGGCTCCACCTTGCGCAGCAGCGCCTTCTGGGCATCGTCGGAGTTGTCCTTCAGGGAGCTACCGAAGCCCAGTGCGGACTTATCGGTGCGGCGCTGGATGTACTTGTCCAGGCCGTCAAAGGCACCGCCGCAGATGAAGAGGATGTTGGTGGTGTCGATCTGGATGAACTCCTGCTGGGGGTGCTTGCGGCCGCCCTGGGGCGGGACATTGCTGACCGTGCCTTCCAGGATCTTCAGCAGGGCCTGCTGCACACCCTCGCCACCCACATCGCGGGTGATGGAGGGGTTCTCGCTCTTGCGGGTGATCTTGTCGATCTCATCAATGTAGATGATGCCGATCTGTGCCTTCTGCACATCAAAATCGGCCGCCTGGATGAGCTTGAGCAGGATGTTCTCGACGTCCTCGCCGACATAGCCTGCCTCGGTGAGGGTGGTGGCATCCGCGATGGCGAAGGGCACACCCAGCATCTTGGCCAGCGTCTGGGCCAGCAGGGTCTTGCCGACACCGGAGGGGCCAAGGAGCAGGACGTTGGACTTCTGCAGCTCCACGTCCGAGCCTTTGCCGCTCAGGATGCGCTTGTAGTGGTTGTAGACAGAGACCGCCAGCACACGCTTGGCCTCGTCCTGCCCGATGACATACTGGTCCAGGCCGTCTTTGATCTCCTCCGGGGTCAGGATGTTGACCGAGAGGTCGTCCGCAGCCTGCACACGGGCGCGGCTTGCATTGCCGCGGCTGGGGCGGTTCGAGCCGGATGCTCCGGCTTGTCCGCGAGCAGGTCGTAACACAGGCCGATGCACTCGCTGCAGATGTTGACGCCGGGGCCGATGATCATCCGCTCCACTTCGTCCTGGCTTTTGCCGCAGAAGCTGCAGCGCAGATTCTTGTCTTTGTCTTTTCCGTTCGAATTGTTTGCCATAGTTACCCCTAAACGATGCGCCGGCACACAGTTGCGGCCCGCGCGGAT
>ENA-OQCO01000485-OQCO01000485.1-human-gut-metagenome-genome-assembly--contig:-NODE-485-length-21603-cov-1.554153_pt1 | contig 21603 bp, 22 predicted proteins | sample MGYA00242500_ERZ504582 | MGnify/ENA primary metagenome ERZ504582 (study PRJEB26092, sample SAMD00036346) | human gut metagenome | host: Homo sapiens | study: EMG produced TPA metagenomics assembly of...
CTCGCCGCAGGCACATCGCCGCCTGCGGTGACATTGCCCTCCACACCGGCGCAATGCACATCACCGCCGGCCTGCACGCCGCTGCCTACGGCGTCACACGCCACATCTCCGTCAGCCGTGACACTGCCGCCTACCTCGCCGCACTTCACGTCTCCTCCGGCGGTGACGCTGCCCTCCACCGGGCCGCTCTCACACACCACGTCGAACCAGCTGCTGACATTCACCGCCGGACCGTCGTACACGAACCGCAGCTCCTCCCGATGGTCCTTCAGCACCGCCGGGTCTTCCGTCAGCAGCTGATGCCCGTGGTACATCACCGCATACAGGGTATCGTCGTCCGGCCACGGCAGGGTGCGCTCCGCCTCCTCCTGCTCCGCCGTCCGCTGGGGCTGTGGGGCCTCCCGGCCAAACAGATCGTCCAGCGTCACATGGAACAGATCCGCCAACTGCGGCAGCAGCTGCACATCCGGGCAGGACAGCCCATTCTCCCACTTGCTCACCGACTGATACGTCAGTCCCAGGGCATTGCCCAGCTGCTCCTGGGTCATGCCCGCCTCTTTCCGCAGCTGTGCGATGCGGCCTGCCAACAAATTCTCACTCATCGTGTGTTCGCTCCTTTCATTTTGTGCTCTCAGCATATAAAAAACCGTCTAAAATGGCAATAACGGCGTAGTTGAATTACGGATATTATAATTCAACCAGTGGTTGAGTGCAACAAAAAGAGGCGCAAAACCCCCGGTTTTGCGCCTCTCGCTCCTTCAAGAGCCTGAAATCCTTACCCATTCACAGCTTCTGTCCCTCGTCCGGCTCCTCCACCAGCACCTCTCCCGCCGGGGCGTCGGAGAAATCCAGCTGGATCACCGCCTGCGTCCGGTTCAGGGAGCAGCCCACGGTCTTGCCCCGCTCCGCCGCCGCACCGGCGCACTTCTCCAGCAGCTGCCCCAAGATCTCCTGATTCAGCCCGCCGCCACGCCAGTGGAACACAAAGTGCTCCTGCTTCTTCCGCAGGGCCTGCCGCACCCGCTTCTCCACATCCTCCGTCTTGGTGAAGGATAGCGACCGGTAGAAGTACCCCTTGTCCCCGCTGCACTCCGGCAGCGGCAGCACCAGCTTCTGATGGTCCCGGAAGATATGCCGGTCGTCCAGATTGAAGTAGTCGTACCGCTTCATCCCCCGCTGGAGGGAGTTATCAAAGGTGGCGTCCACATGATACCGCTGCCCCTCCACCGTCACCACGTTCCATGTGTGCCGGTATCGCACGCCGATCTCCGGTGCCGCCTCGCTGAGCGCCACGATACAGGGAAGCCCCACAGCGTCGCACAGGGCCTTTACCGTCTTGGCGATGCCTCGCACACCCCCACCCCTTGGGTCAGCGGCCCGATGATTTCGTGGGAATAGGACTTTTTCAGCTTGTCATAGGTGACGTTCTCCAGAATGAAATCGTGGATGGCCAGCTCCTTCTCCCGGTCACTCTTTCCCTTCAGGGGCCGGGCCAGCCGCTCCAGCCGGGCCGTCACCGCCTGCCGGTGCATCTTCACCTTTCCCCGATCGAACAGATAGTCCGGCAGCACCTCTACATGGTCCGCCCCCGGCATCTTTCGATAGTGAAATCCCGTCACGAAAAACAGCAGCGGCAGATCCAGCTTCATCCGCAGATAGATGTCCGACAGCACCTCCGTCCCCAGATCCGGCACCCGGATCACCGCCGCCAGCGCATCGCACCCCGCCGCCAGCATATCATAGACCGCCTTTTTCTCCTTGCTCAGCTGTCCGTAGTAGTATCCCGCCATTCCTCAGCGCCCTCCCCTTACAAGTCAGGCTCTATTGTACCCGCCCCGCCGCCCTTTGGCAAGTCCTTACCAGCCGATGGCTGCGCCGTACTTGTCAAACAGCGCCGAAAAGCGCTTCTTCTGGGTGGGCGTCATCCGCTCCTTGTACAGGGTAATAAGGTTCTGTGCGCTGCGGGTATCCCCGGCCTTGAGATAGTTACCCATGGCCCGCTCCAGACTGTCGCTGGCAGTGGAGCTGAGGGACTGGGGCTTCTCCCCCTCCACCGTCCGGCCGCTGCCGTACCGCACCCCATCAGCAGCCTTCTGCTCATCCGCCGCCTTGCCGGCATAGTACTTCAGCATGGTGCTGTACAGATCCCGGTCCTCCTTCCCCACGCTGTTATAGTACTCATACGCCCGGTCGCTGTCGGACTGCCACGCCTTCAGCTGATCCTGCCAACGGCTGTAATCCACCTGCTCCGCCTGCTGCAGCAGGCCGTACCGGTCCATCAGGGCCTGTCCCTGCTGCTCATAGCGGCTGCGAGCCTGCTTCTCCAGCTCCGGGATCAGGGCCGACAGCTCCGACAGATACTGGCTGTACGCCTGCTGCCCCGTCTGCTGGGCATAGCTGGAGCCATACCCACCGGACAGCGCCGCCGCCTGCCCCATGGTATCCTCCATGGCCGCCTGTCCCTGCCTCTGATAGAGCCGTGCATAGCGCTGATAGTCGGCGTCCTGCTCCGGGTCGTAGGCATAGGGCTTGCGGGAGCTGATCTGGTCGTACAGCGCCGCCAGCTGCTGCTGGAACCGGGACTCATATTCCCCCGGCTTCTGCCCCTGCAGGCTCTCCCACAGAGCACGGGCCGCCGTCACCTCATCGGATGGGGTATATCCCTTCTCCAGCTGCCGCATCCGGCTCATAGTCTCATCCGACACGCCGGAGAGCACCTGACCGCTGGTGCTGGGGCCTGAGGTAGCCGGGGTCAGCCGGGCCAACAGGCTCCCCATGGTCTCGCTGCCCGCCACGCCGTCCACCCGCAGGCCATTCTTGCGCTGATAGTCCAGCACCGCCGCACGGGTCTTTTCCCCAAAGCCGCCGTCCACGTCCAGCGAATAGCCCACCTGGTTCAATGCCTGCTGCAGCTGCTTCACCGTCTCTCCGTAGGAGCCGTAGTAGACGGTAGGATAATTGGATGCCATCTTTCTTCCTCCTTTTCATGCCGTCCGTTTCCAGACGTACACCGCCAGATACGGCGGCATATTGTTGTGGGCCTTCCCGCCGCCCACGCTGCCCGTTTTGGTATTGCGGCTGATATCAAAGGCCGCCGGGGCATAGGGATAGTACCGACCGCTGCCGCTCTGAACGCCCATATCCCCACGGTGAACGCCTTCTGGCTGTTGGTGATAAAGCCGTAGTACCCCGCCTCGTTGGCCGGGTCGTGAGCGTGGGCGGGCAGTTCATTCTCCGTCAGCGCGTGGGCCGCCTCGCCGCCGGTGGTCCCTGCACCATACGCAGTGCCCGCCGCCAACAGGAACCTGTCCCGGATGCGCTCCCACGTTCCGCCGAACAGCACCCCAGGATCGGTGTCCACCGCCGACAGATACAGGCTCCCCACAGGATAGATCAGTTCCCACAGGGGCTTGCCCTTCACATAGACCTCCCACTCCGGATTCACCTCCACCGCCCGGTCGTGCTCGGCATACTTCCCCACGCCTACCGCCGTGCCGCCGGAGGCCAGATGCACCGCAGCCGCCGCCGTGGGAATGGCGCACACCACCGTTCTCCGACTCCCCGGCAGATCCTCCGCCGAAAGCTCCAGCTCATACGACAGCAGCGGAGAAAATCCCGGCAGCACCTTCTCCACGCCGCTCTCCATCGCCGTATAGCCGCCGAACGCTCCACCCGGGCGCCGGGAGCGCACCCGCAGGCTCACCTGATTCCGTCCGCCCACGTCGGAGCACTGCGCCCCGCACTTTACTTTCACATAGCCGCCGTCGCTGCACGCCGTGCCGTCGGCATCGCACCGGCATACCGCCGGCCGGGTCATGGTGGGGCCGCTGTACTCCATATACCGTCACCGACCCCGCCTCCACAGAGACGCTGCGCCCCCGGCTGTCCTTCACCATGGCCGCAGCCGTTACCTCGCCGCTCACCGACACCGCCCCGGCAGACACACCGTTCAGACCGCTGCCGCCTACACCGCCGCAGCTGACGCTGCACCCGTCGATGGAGGACCCATAGGCCCCCTGCGCCGTCACCTGCCACCTCAGCCGGGTCATCCCCTTAACAAATACGCCCCACTGCTCCAGCACGGCATTGTCGTTCACCGGCATCACCGTCAGCGCCGCTGTGGGCCGCACCGTATCCGGCACATAGACCCTGCACTCCGTGACGCTGCTTCCCATGGTGGTGTCCCCGTCGTAGGTGGTCACTGTCAGACGCATGGTCCCCGCCACAGATTGAGGCAGCTGCCGGGCCAGCTCCAGCGGCGGCGTCCACGTCAGCTCCCGCTGCGCCGTCTCCTGCACCACCGTACCGCTGGTGCCGCCCAGCGCATACGTCACCCGGTGGGTGTACCGCTCCTCCTCTGCACGAATGGACAGCACACACGCCTGCCCCAGCGTCAGTTCCGCCGCCCGCAGCACCGAGGGCCGCAGGATACGGGGCAGCGCTACCGCCGCCGACACCGACAGGCTGGCCGGGGTCCAGCTGGATTCCACATCCGACACCCACTGACTGCCCAGCTGCACCGAGCCGTTTCCGTCCGCCCCATGGCGCACCGTCACCGTCCGCTCTCCCAGCAGATACCATCCCGGCGCCGTGTACTGATACGTCTGATAGACCTTCTGTCCCTGCAAAACGTAGTACGCCGAGTCCTTCTCCAGATTGTATGACCCCGTGGTGTTGGCGTACAGATACAGCCTCAGCCGCAGGCTGGATGTGTTGGCCGCCCGATCCTGCGTCACCGTATAGTCCAGCCTCAGCTCCAACCGTTGCCGGAGGCCCCTCCGTAAATACTGGCCATTTCCTTAACCTCCCATCCACCGGATCACCAGTCCGTTCTCCGACGAGATCTCCCACTCCCCGATGCTCATACCCTCCAGCACCGTGATGTTGGTGATATACAGCCGGTTGTTGGACACATACGCCACCTCGCTGGCATCCTGCCAGAAGGACAGCTTGCTGGCAGTGAAGGTGGCCCGGAAGTCGTTCTGCTCCACCACCGTCTCTCCGTCCACCTCCCGGCAGGTGAGGTTCTGCCCCACCGCCACGCCATACTGCGGCACCGCCCCGTCGTAGCACACGATACCCGTCCGGATGTAGCCCTCCGTCTCCACCCGGTACTGCTCAAAGGCGGCGGACACCGTCTCCGTGCTGGCCTGCAGGTCGGCAAAAAAGCTGTAATACTGGGTCAGCGCCTCTGGATTCGCCTCCAGATACGCATTGAGCCGCTCCACATAGGTACCGAACTCCGACGCCGCCACATACTCCCCCGTCAGCTTGGCCGAAAGCTGATCCATACGCCGCTGCACCGTGTCCGCCGTCTTGACGATCATACTCTTCAGGGTCTGATACTGCTGCTCCCGCTCCGCCGCCGGGGCCGCAGTGCCGCCGGAGGGTGCGGCAGTCCCGCCGCTCTCCAGCTGTCCCAGCGCCACATTCAGCTGCTGGGCCATCTGGAACAGATACGAATACTGCCGCACCAGCTGCTCCTGCACCGACTCGGGGCTGGGCGGCATCATCAGTGTGCTCACGGGCCGTCACTTCCCTTCTCATACACCGCCGTCAGGCTGTATACCCGGCAGCCGCCCCACGCCATAGAGCCGCAGCCGCAGTCTCCGGCACCTTCGGGGCCGCACATGGAGCACGCAGTCCCGCAGCCACCCGCTGCCGGTGACGCCGCCCTGCTCCTGCCACGTCTGCCCTTCGTCATAGCTCACTGCCGCCCGGACGGTACTGCCCTCCTCCGGCCGCAGCCGCAGAGACAGACGCACCAGATACTTTCCCTCGCTGGAGTCCAGTCCCAGTTCGCCGGTCTCCGCCCGCCATACAACAGGCTCTTCCTGCACTGTGCCGCCGCCCTTTAAGGCGAGAATATCCCCCGCCCCGGTCATGGCGTACAACACACCGCCGCTAACGGCGAAGCCCACTGCCCGCAGGTCGTCCTCCCGGTGCCACAGCCCTTGCCGCACATCATATACCAGCAGCTGCGGCTGATTTTCGGTGTCCAGCACCGAGAGATAGTACTTCCCGTCTGCGCCTCCGGCCACGGCGCCGTGATACTCATCCTCCCCCAGCGCTTGGGATACCCGCTGTGGCATACTGCCGTCAAAGGCATATACGCCGCCGCAGCCGTGGTAGTACAGCACGCCCTCCACCGTCTGAAGGCTCCGTCCGCTGCCCTTCCTGACGCCGGGACACCGCACCGTCACGATCTGGTGCGCTCCCGCCGCACTGGGATATACCCGCTCAATGCAGTCCTCCTTAAAGAACAGAGGACTGCCCAGATAGTCCGCCGCCCCGGTGAAGGGGCCGTCGGAGCCACGGGTGGCTGCATAGCTGTCGGTGCTGCGCCCGGCGTAGCAGTTCCAATTCTTGAAATCCCCCAGCTTACTGGCATAGATTTCATTGACGGCCTTTCCGTCCACCACACCGTACTTGCACCCCCACAGCCGGTTGCCGCTCTCGATGACGAAGTCCATCTCCGGCACGCTGCGCCGCACCGTCAACGTCTCCGTCTGGGTCACCTGACTGGCGATCATCCCCGGCACCACCAGAGAGCCGTCCTCCGCCGCCTCCAGCACATGGCTGCCGTTGATGCTCTCCTCACGGCACCCCTCGATGACCACGCCGTCCCCGGCGGTGAAGCCCACGCCGATGCCGCCTGCCGCTATTTTTACATAGGTATCCTCCCGGATGCTCCAGCCGCTCTCGCCGTATTGCCGCAGCACCGGTATCTCCCCGGTGGTGTCCAGCCACAGGCACCCTCCCGCCGGGTCCGCCGGCGGCTCCTCCGAGGCCAGATAATCCCCCAGTGCCGCCCCCTTGGCCCCGCAGAGAGACAGCGTCACCTGTCCCTGTGTCTGTACCCGATTCTCCAGACTGCCGTGCTGGCTGAGATCGCCGGTGTTGATGTACTTCTTGTCCGGCCACACGATGAGCCAGCTGCCCATGCCAATGAGCTGCTTGCTTCCCTCCGTCAGCACCAGTTCCGTGGCCACGCCGCCGATATACAGGGTGTGACCGTCCACCCAGATCAGCGCATCCTTGGCGGCTATACCGCCGGGGGACTCCGCCTGCCCCGCAAGACCACGCCGGGGCCGCACCGTCAGGGTGGGATAGCCGTCGGAGGTGAGGTTCTCCATCTCCCGGAAGGAGCCCAACTCTCCTCTTGCCCGCCGATCCAGCCCTAAAAAGCTGCTGACCGTCACCGTGCTCTGCACCGGCACGCTCATTTTCTGAAAAAACATCCCATCCCCCTCACATCAGCCGCAGCGCCTTCACCCCCTGCCGGGGCATATGACTGCGGCACCAGAAGTCCCGGTATGTCAGCAGGGCGTTGTTCCAAGCGGCACAGGCATTGTTGTACCGCTCCATCTCCCCGTTGGCGTAGTGGATCTGTGCCTCCACATAGTGGCGGTACAGCTCGTCATAGGGCGGCTGCACCAGCAGCACCGTGTCCTCCCCGGCGTCCTCCGGCGGCACCTGCGCCTCCTCTCCGCCTGCGTGGGGCTGATGCACCTCCCGCACCACGAAGCCCTCCGCCTGCAGAAGCCACCGCCGCTTCTCCGCCGTGGTGTACTGGTTGGGGAGCATGGCGTCCACCTGCTCCAGCACCTGCTTGACCGTCGCCATTCTCTCTCCCCCTTCCGTTCAGTTGGCCATGCGGTCTACATAGCTGCGGGCATCGTCCTCCATCATCCGGGCGTTCTCCAGCACCTGCGCCACAAACTCCGGCACCTGTACCTCCACACCCTTCATGATCTTGAAGTTCCGTCCATTCACCGATACCAGCACGAAATTCTCCTCGTTCTTCCGTCCTCTGGGGATGAGCACCGTTTTCATTTTCTCCTGCATCTGCCTGCTCCTTTCCGTCCGCCGGGTGCGGGCGATACCGCCCGCACCCTCTGTTTTCCGCTTCTCTTTAGTTGGCCTTGTCCTGCCCGGAGTAGGAGGAGCCGCACTCCACTCGCACGATGTACTCGTCGTACAGGATCGCAGCGGCGTGAACACCCTTCCAGCCCACGCTGGAGCGCTGATCCAGCGGGTCGGCAGTGCCGGAGGAGCCACGGGGCTTCACGATGACCTCTGTGCCGTCGTTGAGATCCACCACGCCGTAAGCGCCCTTTCCTACGAACAGGCAGCCGTATACGGCACAGCCCTCGGCGCCGCCCTCGCCGGGATAGATGACGGCGTTGTCGGCGGCGGTCACGGCGCTGTCCAGCGTCATGCTGCTGCCGGTGTTGCTAACCACACGGCGGCGCTCACCGCCCAGCAGCACATACCGGCCCGCCAGAGCGCCCGCCGCCACGGTGCCGCCGTCAAAGGCCACCACGGCGTTATTCTCCACCTTGCCGTTGACCAGCAAGGTGCGGCCGTTCTGTGTCAGATCCTCGCCCCGGAAGATTTTTGCCTCCGTGGTCTCCACAAAGCGCACTCCGTGCAGCTCACCGATCTCGCCGGAGAACAGCTCCGTGGCAGCGGCATACTGATGTGCGGCGATCCACGCCTCGTCCTGCCGCAGATCGAAGGCCACACTGGGGTGCAGGATGCACACATACTTGCCGTCGAAGGTAGGTGCGTTCATCTTCTTCAGCTGGGTAGCGGCCTTGGCCACCATCTCGCTGGTCAGGCGGCACGCCGCCGTCAGCGCGCCACGGGCAGTGACCTCCGTCTTGCTGCCGTCTGCGCCGATGGCCGGAGCATACAGCACCTGCTTACCCTGCTGGATCTCATTGCGGGTCACGGTATCCAGCGTCAGCCCCATGTTGGCGCCGTGCCGATCGGTGATCTCCAGCACCACATCGTCGATGGCTGTCAGATCCAGCATATCCGACACCGTGGTGTAGTCACCGTACTGAGCCAGCTCCTTGGTGATGTAGCTGACGGAGATGCCGCTGCCGTCCGGGGTCACGCCCTCCGTCAGCGGGGTCAGCGCCTTGTCGAAGGAGCCGAACTTGCGCCATTCCACCGTCTTGCCGCCGCCGGTAGGCAGGGGCTTGGTGGCGGCGAACTGGTTGTGTACCAGCTGGGGCTTGGCGTTATCCAGCAGTTCCATGCCGTAATAGGTTTTCATCTCGGCGGACAGTCCGCCGGTGGTCTGGGTGTTCTCCTGTGCAAACACCTGCAGATCGAACAGTTTCTCCATATTCCTCTTTCCTTTCTCCGCTTCGTTGTGTTCTTCCTGCGGCTCCATCCACGGCCGCTCCCATCAGAAGGATATCTTCTCCCCTTCCATGACCCGTCTGCGGATATCCGCCAATTCACGGGAGGTCAGTCCTCTGGGATCGCTGCCCGTCACGCCTACACATCGCCCGCCGTTCTCTGCCGGACGCCTGCCCACGCTGGCAATGGAGCGTGCCGCCTGCCGTGCCGTCCGCTTGGCGGAGTAGGCCATGGCCCGCCGCAGGATGTCCTCCCGATGCACCACCTCATAGGCCGCCATCGGCTCCACTCCGGCGCACACCAGCCGTCCGAGGCCGGGTTCTCCATCTCCCGCCTGCCACCGGAACTCCGGATAGACCTGCCGCACCTGCTCCTCCTGTGCCGCCATGGACTCTATCGCCTGACGGGCCCGCTCCCGCCGCTGCTCCCGTTCCTGCCGGAGCCGTGCATTCTCCTGCCGCAGGCCCCGCAGCCGTCCATCCAGGATCTTCTGTACTCTGGCGTCGAAGTCCGCCTTGTACCTGCCCCGGATCAGCGCCGCAAAATTCTCCTGCTCCCCGGCGTCGGGAGCCGTATCGCCCGTCCGGGCCGCCTCATCGGCCACCCCCTCCTCTGCAAACCACTGCATCCACTGTACCTCTCTCACGGAGATACCTCCTTTCCGTGGTAGGTCACGACCCTATCTGCAATTCCCCTCCACCTCTACGCATTGGGGATACTGCGCCGCCAGCTGCGCCAGTCCGCACCGCACCAGCTCCAGCTTCTCCCGGCACGGCCCCTTGGCCGCCGCCGTCACATACCCCGGCCGGATCACCACCTCCCGCAGATTCTCCTCCTGCCGCAGGCTGCCGATCAGGGCAAATACCAGCGCCGATGCCGCTGCGCACACGATGTCCTGCCCCTTGGGAGCATACCCGGCGTGACCCATCACCGTCACCCGGTCCCGTCCGAATACCGCCCGGATCATCGGGGCCTCACCGCCTCATGGGTCTGCTGACGCATCCGCTCCATGGCCGACTGCTTCACCGCCGTCCCGCCGCCGGAGGCCACTCCCTCCGTCATCTGCGCCATGGCAGCCTGCTGCTTACCCTGCAAAATAGCCGCCGTCAGCTGATCCTTATTCTTGAAATCCATCAGCTCCAGACACCGCAGCGCCTGATCCGCCATATCCTCCCGGAAAAAGCCCATCTGAAACAGCTGCAGGGCCAGCTGGTTATACTCCATGGTCTTGTAGGGATTCTCATCCTGCGCCGACACCTCCAGATCGAACTCCGGCACCCGGTAGCAGACCCCCGTCCCATCGTCCATCACCTGCTCCCGCAGGCCCTGCCCGTCGTAGCTGACGAACTCCTCCCGGCCCATGGCCCCCAGCAGCCGGAACTGCCGGGGAAGCTGATAAAATTGCCGGATCAGCTCGATGACCAGCGTCACCACATCGGAAAACGCCTCATACCCGTCGTCGATCATGTTCCGGGACAGCTTGCCCCCCGCCTCCTGCAAGGCGGCGATGGCCGTGGCCGCCGTCACACCGGAGGCCGTTCCTCCGTTGGCCACATCCCGGTTGCCCGCCGTCTCCTTCATCTCGGCGATCTTGCTCTGCATGATGGCCACATACACGCTGTCCAGCCCCGCCGTGTGAATAGGTGCAATGGAGTCCGCCCCCAGATTGCCGTTGGTGTGAACGAAGGGCCGGGTCCAATCGGCGTACTCGTTTTCGTTCACCGCCCCGTCCGACCGAATGAAAAACCGTGGCGTGGCCGCCGCCAGCGTATTCTTGAGAATGGCCTGATTCATCAGGTCGATCTGCTTCTGCGGGGATTTGCACAGATCCACATATCCGTATCCGCAGGGCGTCCCCTCCTCCGGGAACAGCACGTCGAACACAAAGGGATACTTCCCGTGGTCGTACCACCCCCGCTCCCGCAGCTCCGGGTCGTTCTCCGTGGCATACAGCACCGTCTCCCCCACGAACTTGCAATATTGCAGCACCCTGCGCCCCTTCTCACGGGTGTGGTAGTACCAGTCCACCACCAGCGCCTTGTCGGAGGTATCCACCTGATCGTCGTACAGGAACCGACTCACGGTAACCCCTCCGCCACCCAGCTTCCCCTTCAGCTGGGGATACTGCTCCTCCAGCGCCTCATGGCTCACCAGCTCCGTGGAGAAGAAGTTGGCCGAGTCCTGAATATCCGTCACCCCCGGCTCCCAGAACAGGTTCAGCAGATCCATCCGCCGGATGGACACATCCCCCAGTCCGTTGAGCTTTCCCGCATCCCAGAACACGCCATATACGGCGCACCCGCTTTTCAGCTTGTACCACCATGCGCTGGAGTACGTCCGCTTGAACTGATTCTTCTTCAGGATGGCCGGCAGGATACGGGTCAGCTTGGCCGCCTCCGCCCGGTCCCCCGGTTCTCTGGGCAGCACCGTAGGCTCCGGGTAGCAGTCCATGGCGTCTGCGTGCTTGGAGAGGATGCAGTTCACCAGCCACCCGCTGGTGGGCTGCGGGTCGCCGGGATTTCCCCCTCCCCCGTCTTCTCCATCTGCGGCCAGTGCCGCAGCTTCCAGAACTGCTCATTGTCGATGATGCGCCGCTCCAGATTTACCTTCCCCTGCCGGTACTTTTTCAGAAGCTCCGCCGCCCGGCGCACCTCCTGCTCTCCGATGCGGGGCTTCTCCCCCACTGTCTGCTGCGTTTTTCTCATGGCATTTCTCCCCTTCCGTTTGTCCAAAACAGCTTTCCCGTCCTCACTTCTCCGCCCACCGCCGCCGGAAGTTTCCCCTCCTGTTGCACGTTCCCGTGCAACACCGGAAATTTTTCCCGCTTTCACCGCCTCACCAACATATTCAGCGGATCGTCCTGCACCGGCAGTGCCGTCTCCACCCGCCGGGGCGGGATAGGCCGGGCCATGCACAGATACCGGCTCTCATCGGCCACATGATCCTCCATCCGGGTGTCCAGATCCTCCGGCTCCGTCTCGGAGAACAGCAGCCCCGGCACGGTCCTGCGAAAGGCCCGGCATCCGGTGAACACATACAGCTGCGGATACCCCTCCTCGTCGAAGGCCATCCGATAGTGCATCTGCATCCATCCCGGTATCCGCCGGTTGTCCCCCTTCATAAAGAAGATGCGGTGCTTCAGCGCCGTCTCATAGATGCTCTCTCCCCGACTGCTGTCCCAAATGGCCGGGTCTGCCACCCCTAAAATATCCCGTCCCTTCAGCCACGGGTGGGTGTCCTCGATGCGCCGGATCTCTGCAAACTGCTTCTCCGGCGTCCACTTTACCCCCTCGTCCGGCTCCCCGGTGCAGCCGTACAGCTCCAGGATCCGATACACGCACCCGTCGTGATCCACCGCCCACCAGCCGCAGGAAAAGGGCTTGGCATAGCCAAAGTCGTAGCTGCGCCAGATGCTCCACTCTCTGGGGATATCGAAGGGCTCGATGACGTGGGTGAACCGCCTGTCCCGATAGTGGGCCGGGTCGTCCACGAACTCCTGAAAGAATTGCCCCTGAAATACATCCCACTTGCCCTCCAGCCACGCCTGCCGCAGCCGCTGGGGCAGTGCCTCCAGCTGCCGCAGATAGTCCGGCTGCGCTCGCAGCAGCGCCTGATTGTCCGTGACCTTGGCGGGGATGAAGGCGTATTCCTCCGCCCGCTCTCCCGCCCGGTATCGCCGGTCGATGAACAGCCGCTTGATGTACCCATGCCCCGGCCCGCCGGGGTTGCAGGTGTAGTACATCCTCTTGGGGAACTCATTCACCCCTCGCAGACACGCCGCAAACTGCCGCAGCCACTCCTCCTTCAGCTGGGTGGCCTCATCGATACAGATCACGTCGAACTCCGCCCCCTGATACCGGTCCATATCCCCGTCACAGGCGCAGTACCCCAGTTCCAGCACACTGCCGCCGGGGAACACCAGCTGCCGGGAGGCCGCCTTGTATTCCGCCACCCCCGCCAGCTGCCTGCGCAAAAAACGCAGATGATTGCTCTCCAGTTCCGGCATGGTCCGCCGCACCAGCAAAATGCGGATGCCGGGGTATTTCAGCGCCATCAGCACTGCCTTGGTCCGCACCGCCCAGCTCTTCCCGCCACCTCTGGCCCCGCCGAAAGCCACATACTTCTTTTCACACTTCAAAAACTCCTCCTGCCGGGGGTTGGGTCGCTCCAGCTTCACCACCTGCACGCTCATCTGCTCCACTCCTCCGCTTCCTTCGCCAGCACCACCTTCACCGTCTCCGGCCCCTTGTCCGTCCGCTCCTCCAGCGTCACCAGCTCCCGCAGCAGCGCCGTCAGCTCCTTGAGCTCCTTGGCATCCATATCCTCCATCTGCGCCACCATGCTCCCTGCACTGCGGCACAGCTTTCGGGCCGCCTGCTGCAAGCTGCCCCTCTGCTCCAGCCGCTCCCGCTGCCCCCGCTTATAGACGCTCTCCACGGACACGCCGAACTCCTCCGCCAGCGCACGGGCCGTCTCCCCCTCTTTTCTCCGCCGCAGGATCTCCTCCCACGGCACATTTCTTTCCTTCCCCATCACACAGTCCCTTCTCTGAAAAACCCCGCAAAAAATTGCTCCGCATACCTCTCCAGACAATCCCGGCAGAAGATCTCCCCGTTCACCTGATAAAACCCCTCCCCCCGGCCAGATCTCCCGTCCGCACAGCCCGCACTCCGCCACGGCCCGCTCCCGATCAAATCGCTTCCGCATCTCCTCACCCCTCCTATCCCTCCCCGATCACCGGCCTTTGTTGCACCCGCTGTTGCCCTTTCCCGTCTCACACCTCCATTTTTCGCCCGCTCTCCTCCGCTGCCTTGCAAAATTTTCTCCCTCCATCGCCGCCATCCCGCTCCAAATCACCGGAAAGCCCCCTCCCAGCCCCCCTCTTGCAGTCCCCCTCCCTGTGTGGTATCATAGTCTCCATCCCCCCGCTTTGATTTCACATTCAGGGGGCCACGCCATGGGCATCATCCCCTGCGAGATACCGCTTCTGGAGTTCGATCCGGAGCAGACCGCCGTCATCGGCCCGGACTATGAGCAGCTGGACCTGCATCTGCCCCGGAAATGCGTGTTTGCCTTTCTCGGCGGCTATATCGACCGCTGCGCCCACGCTGCGGGAGCCAGACAGGTCGCCACCTTCAACAGCGCCACCAAGCTCTACCCCATCTATGTCACCACCTACCACGGGCAGGAGGTCGCCCTCTGTCAGGCCCCGGTGGGGGCCGCCGCAGCGGCCCAGCTGCTGGACTGGCTCATCAGCTACGGGGTCCGTGAGATCATCTCCACCGGCAGCTGCGGCGTGCTGACGCCCTTTGACGAGGGTACCTTCCTTGTCCCCTGCAAGGCGCTGCGGGACGAGGGGGCCTCCTACCACTACGCCCCGCCCTCCCGCTATATGGAGATCAGCGAACCCGCCCGGCGGGCCATCGAGCAAACCATCCTCGCCCACCATACGCGCTATCAGGAGGTCGTCACATGGACGGCTTCTTCCGTGAGACGAAGGAGAAGGTCGCCTACCGCAAAAGCGAGGGCTGCTCCGTGGTGGAGATGGAGTGCTCTGCCCTTGCGGCCTGTGCCGCCTTCCGCAGCGCCACTTGGGGGATGCTTCTTTATACAGCGGACAGCCTTGCTGACGTCCAGCGCTACGACCAGCGGCACTGGGGCGGCAGCGCCTATGAATACGCCCTCACCCTGTGTCTCGACGCCGTTCTGGCCCTCTGACCCGAAATTTTCCCACTCAGCAAATGCAAAGGAGGCTCTCTCATGAACCACACCGCTGACATCCGAAGCGTAAGACCCGGAGATGCCCCGCAGCTTGCCCACATCCAGACCGAAAGCTGGAAAGCCGCCTTTCGGGAGATCATCCCCGCTGACATCCTCTCCGAATATACGGACCCGGAGCCTGTGACCCGAATGTATGAGCATCTGCTGACCCACGGCATCGCCCACGGGTACATTTTGGAGTTGGACGGTGCGCCCCACGGCATCGCATGGTGGGACGCCGCCAGAGAGCCCGACATGGCCGGGACCGCCGAGCTGATCTGCATCCATTCCCTGCCGGCACACTGGCATCAGGGCTATGGCAAGCTGCTGCTGGAGAAGGTCCTGCGGGACGTGAAAAGCGCCGGATACCCCTCCATCCTGCTTTGGGTATTCGATGCCAATCTGCCTGCCATCCGCTTCTATCGATCCCTCGGCTTCACCGCCAGCGGCAGAAAGCGTCCCTCCTTCGGTTCCGTGGAGGAGATGTATACCAAGGCCCTCTGACCCCCACGACCGCCCAAAAGGCCCGCCGCAGAAGTATCTGCGGCGGGCCTTTTCCCCAAATCAAAAAATCCCCCGAAGCACTCCCATAAGAGCGCTGCGGGGGAATTTGTCTTTCCACACTGGCCGGTATCCCGGCCGCTTGTTATTTCTCGGCCCGGAAGGCGTACACTGCGCCATCCTCTACACCGGTGGCGTCCACGCCGGTCTGGGCGTACTCGCCGTTGATATAGAAGGCCCAGTACATCCCGTCGGTGTCATAGTCCAGCGTGATGCCGTTGACGGTCTTGACGTACAGCCCATAGCTGCTGTCCTCACCGGCGATGACACCCTGATCCAGCAGGGCCTTGCCCACGGTGTCGGCATCGGTCTTGACGGTGAACGTCACCTTACCGCCGTCCTTGTCCACCACCTCCGTGGTGAAGGACTTGGCGCCCTCACCGATGGTGGCGCCGTCCTTGGCCACGCCGTTTACCACGCCATTGTCCTTCTGGCCGCAGCCCACCATCACCAGCACCATTACCAGTGCCAGCACGCCGGTCACCATCTTTTTCATGTTCGTTACCTCCAAATTTTAATCATGTAACCCCAGCAGCAAACTGCCGTGTGTCACCTCTACCATAATATCTTGCCCAATAAAGTGATTGCTTACACCCAGCGGCACCGAGGCCGTCAAGGTCGCCCCCTCCAGCGGGTACTGCGCCCCCCGGATGGTGACGCCCTCAGCGTCCGGCCCCACGCAGAAAACCGACAAAATGCCCTCCGGCCGGGCCGGAAACACGATGCTGCCGTCCCGGATGGCGGTCCATCGCTCGCCCCGTCCATGGAGCCAGCCTTCGGCCCCGTGATCCGCCAGATACAAAAGCGCCTGAAGGTTGGCCACGGTGTGATCCGTCCGCTGGCCTCCCATGCCGCCGTAGAGATGGAACAGTGTCTCGCCTCGCTCCAGCCCCCGCTTGACGGCCAGCATCATGTCCGTATCGTCCTTCTCCACCGGCACCCGCTCCACATGGGGCAGCGCCGGTACCTCCGCCAGCGAATCGAAATCCCCCAGCAGCAGCTGCGGCTCCACCCCCGCCCTCCGGCAGGCGGTGTATCCGCCGTCGGCGGCGATCACATAGTCCTCCGCACCGGGCCGTTCCTCCAGCCCGTCAAAATCTCCTGCGCCGAAAATATAGCACGCCATGTCCGTCACCTCTGCTCCTTCGCTTCATCCTCCGTCGGCTGATGCAGCCGCTGACGCAGCTCGTGGATGTGCCGGGCCGCCTCCGGATACTTCCGCTGGAACCGCTGCTCCAGCTCCTCTCGATGGGCCGCCAGATACGAAGCGATCTCCGGGTGCTGACGCCGCAGCGCCTCCGTCACCCGTTCCCGCTCCTGCTCCAGCTCCAGCAGCACCGCATCCTCCGACCGCTCCAGCAGCCGGGAAAGCTCTGCCAGATGCTCCTCCAGATGCTGCAAAACGGCGTCTCGATCGATCACGCCCTGCCACCGGCCCCGCTCCAGCAGGAACTCCAGCTCCTGCTCCCGCTGCTCCGGCTTCGTCTCCTTCAGCGTCTGCAAAACCTGTCCCGTCATGGCATCCAGCTTGCTCTGGGCCTCCTCGCCGTAGGCCCACTCCAGCTCCTGCGTCTGCCGCAGCAGCTCCGGCACCGCATGGCGCATCTCCTCCGGGATCCACTGCTTCACCTCGCCCTCTGCGGCGCCGCAGTCCTCCAGCGCCGCATACAGGGTCCGGCGCACAGCGCCCTCCTCGATGAGTTCCCCGGCCCCGAAGCGCCGCAGTTCATCGTTGACCTGTCCGATATGCTCCGTCAGGTACAGCCGTACTCCCTGCTCCTCCAGCCGCCGGTACAGCAGCACCAGCCGTTCCGCCGAGGTCAGATCCACGCTGACGATGCCGCTGGCATCCACGATCACCGCCCGGATACCGGGCTTCACGCAGTTCTCCACATCCTTCTGGAATCGGTCGATGTTGGCAAAGAACAGTCCGCCGCTGAACCGGTACAGAGCCACTCCCTCCAGCGGATGCGCCTGACTCATGCGCCCCAGCGGGTAGAAGCCCGGCTGCCCGGAGATGACCCCCAGCAGCTCCCGGCTGGGCTGGGAGGCCCGCCGGATCACATCCACGAAGGACAGCAGCACGCCGATGACCACACCATAGATGGTCCCCAGCACCAGCACGCCCAGAAAGGCCGCCAGAAAAATGGCCAACTCCTTCCGATCCGCCCGCAGCAGCCGGTGGGCCATGTCGAACTCCACCGCCCCCAGCAGCGCCGAAATAACGATGGCCGTCAGCACCGGCACCGGCAGCAGCCGGATCAGCCCGCTGCCCCACAGCAGCACACCGACCATTAAGCTGCCGCCACCAGCGACACCGCCTGGGTCTTACCCCGGTACTGTACATTCATGGAGGAGCGGGACACGCTGCCGTTTACCGGGCAGCAGCCCACCATGCCGGCTCCCAGATTGGCCGCCGCAAAGGCCAGCAGCTCCTGACTGTCCCGAATCTCATAGCCGTCCCGCATGGCGAAGCTGCTCTCGGCCAGCAGCGTCTCCGCCATGATGACCACCGCCACCGGCAGGCTGCTGCCCAGCCCCTCCGTCAGACCGACGGCGCTCCAGTCCGGCAGATGCAGCGCCGGAAGTCCCGGCTCCACTGCGCCCAGACACGCTACGCCATGCCCCGGCAGGTCAAACAGCACCGTGGCCAGCGCCCCCAGTCCCATCACCACGATGGCCATGGGGAATTTGGGCCGCAGCCGCTTGGCTACCAGCAGGATCACCAGCGCCGCCGCCCCCAATCCCAGAGACAGGGGATGGACCTGCACCCCGGCCAGATGCCGCACCAGCTCCGGCAGCTCTCCGGTACCGGCGGTGCCGCCCATGAGCTTGGGCAGCTGCATCAGAATGATGGTGCAGCAGATACCGCTGATAAATCCCCCCATCACAGAGGTGGACACGAACCGCAGCACCCGACCCGCCCGCAGCAGGGCAAACAGCAGCAGCCATACCCCCACATAGAAGGTCAGCACCGGCACCACCCGTTCCGCCTCGGCGGAGCCCATGGCGATACCCATACCTCCCAGCACACCGCCGATCATGGCCGCCGGGGCGGCATCCACGCCGAAGATGAACTGCGGCGACGTAGACAGCAGCGCAAACAGGATCACCGGCAGCAGTGATCCGTACAAACCATATACCGCCGGAAGCCCGGCGATCTGGGCATAGCCCATGGAAATGGGGATGGATACGGCGGCAATGACCACGCCGGACAGCACGTCCTGCCCCAGCCACTTCCACTGATAGCCCTTCCCCGTGGGAAACAGATACCTCATCCCCGCCGCCTCACTTCAGCTTCTGCTGATGCATCCATACATCCATCACCAGACTGTGGGGCAGGAGCTTCGTCAGTCCCGTCTGGAACCGGGCCACAAAGCCGAACTGGCTCACATCCTTCCCTCGTTTGGCGTCCCGCCATGCCCGCTGCACCAGCTGCTCCGGCTCATACATGGCCACATACTTCTTCACCACCGATTCGCCGCCGTTGACGGTGGCACGGGCAAAGAAGGCCGTCCGGGTCCAGAAGGGGCAAAGGGCCATGACCCGGATGCCCCGGCCCCGCAGCTCCCGGTTCAGCGCCCGGCTGAAGCTCAGCACAAAGGCCTTGCTGGCCCCGTACACGTCGATATACGGAATGGGCTGGAAGGCCGCCACCGAGGCGATGTTGATGATCTGCCCGCCCTCCGGCATATAGGGGATCGTCAGCTGACACAGGGCCATCACCGCCTGACAGTTCAGATCCACCATGTTCAGGTTCACCTCCAGCGGCGTATCTACCACCGCCCGGAACTTTCCGAAGCCGCTGGCGTTCACCAGCAGGCCCACCTCCACCGGTTCCTCCGCCAGTGCCTTGGCATACGTCGCAAAGCTGCTGCGGTCCGTCAGATCCAGCGCCAAAGGCCGCACAGGAAACGGCACCCGCTCCCGCAGCTCCTCCAGAGCCGCCTCATGGCGGGCGATGACCCATATCTCATCAAAGCGACCGAAGGTGTCCACGGTCTCAGCGAACCGGCGTCCCATACCGCTGGAGGCCCCGGTGATAACTGCAATGCGCTTCATATTGCCTGCTCCTTTCCGTTGACGCAAAGGGAGACTGCCGGCGGGCTCTCCCTCCCGGCAGTCTCCGCTGTCCTGCTTATTCCTCGCTGAACCAGCACCGCACATAGGCGGCCAGCCCCGGAACGATCTCCTTCATGTACCTCTCCGTGGTGTTGACGCACAGGTGATAGGACTCCTTGGCGCCCCACTTGGTATCGCTGTACATCTGGCGGTACTGGGCACGGTTCTTATCCACCTGCTTGATCATCCGCTCGATCTCGTTGCGGGTCAGATGCTCCCCCTCCGGAGCCCGGCGGATGCAGCGCTCCACCTTGGCCTCCATGTCGGCGTAGATGAACAGATTCAGGGGGTGATAGTCCTTCAGGATCACGTCGGCGCAGCGGCCGATGATCACGCAGTCCCCCTGCTTGGCGAAATTCTCGATGATCTGGCGCTGGGCCGCCGCCACCCGAATGGGCTGCTCCATGATCTCCATGGAGGGCATGGCGAACCGATGGCCGATGGTCATGGGATAGGCGGCCTCGATGCTCTTCTCGGACACATTGGCCACATACCGCTCGTCAAAGCCGTTCTCCTTGGCGATCATCTCGATGATCTGGTGGTCGTAGCAGGGGATGCCCAACTCCTCCGCCAGGCGCTTGCCCAGCTCACGGCCACCGGAACCAAACTCACGGCTGATGGTAATGATCTTGTGCATACTTCATTTCTCCTCTCTAAAAAGGCACGGATAACAACATATCTCACAGCCCGTAGGGCTGCTTCTTACCATTTAATACTCGTAGCAACTACCGCCCACGAATTCCCGCACGATGGAGTTCAGCGGCACATACGGCGTGTGCAGGGGCGGCACCTCCCGCACCACCTTCATCAGATCCGTCAGATCGTTCTCCGCCATGAATTCGTCCGTCAGCTCCTGCCGGAACTGGGGGATCTCCAGCAGATACTTGGCCAGAATACACGGCTCATAGTCGTGGAAGCTGTCGATCTGGATGGCGGCGTTGGACTTATAGGGCTTGATGTAGTTCTCCTCGCCCCGGTTGACGCTGGCCGCCCGCTCCACGGTCTCCCGCAGAGAGTGGCCTCTGGTGTTGTAGTCCCGGATGAGCCGGCGGGCCACCCGCAGCTGCTCCGGCCGGACGATCTTGTCGTCATAGGTGATGATACGGGTACGGGGCGCCACATAGATGCCGTTGGCAATGCCCCGGATCTTCTCGAAGATCAGCGGGTTGAGCATATGGATGCCCTCTGCAATGATGATGCCGTCCTTGTCGCCCTGCATCTTGCGATATCCGCCGGTCTTGCCCTCCTTGAAGTCGTACCAGGGGATATCCGCCTCCTTGCCGTCGGCCAGCTGGGAGATGCAGGACACCAACTGCTCCACGTTGACGCAGTAAGGGGACTCCCAGTCGGTGGCCTCCGGGGGCCGCTGATCCAGCGGCAGGAAGAAGTTATCCATGCTCAGCAGGCACACATGGACTCCCAGATTCTGCAAATACTCCTGCAAACGCATGGCGGTAGTAGTCTTACCGCTGCCGGAGGGACCCGTCAGCGCCACCAGCGGCTTTTCGCCCTTGTTGGAGAGAATGGTGGTCGCCGCCGCACTGATCTTATCGTGGAACACCTCCTCACACCGCAGCACGAATTGCGTCTCGCTTCGCATGGCGTAGTTGATGTTCTCCAGATCAATGACTCTCATAACCGGTGGCTCCTTTCTCTGCGGCACTCTCTCGCCGCTTCCCTGCATCCATCATGCAATATTATTAGGCGTATATTATAGCACATCTTCCCCCCGCTGTCCAGCGCACCATTTTCCCCTCCCCCGGCCCCGCAAAAATTTTTTCAGGAAAAATGAAAAAAGCCCTTGCAATTCCTGATATCATGTGCTATGATATCAAAGTCGTCAAGAGACAAGCGCCGTTAGCTCAGCTGGATAGAGCGTCTGGCTACGGACCAGAGGCCGGGGGTTCGAATCCCTCACGGCGTGCCAAAAAGACCCGAAACCGTAAGGCTTCGGGTCTTTTTGTTTGCATAAGTTGTTGTTTTCTCCCGCTGCTTTTTTCTGAC
>ENA-OQCO01000487-OQCO01000487.1-human-gut-metagenome-genome-assembly--contig:-NODE-487-length-21536-cov-2.677472_pt1 | contig 21536 bp, 17 predicted proteins | sample MGYA00242500_ERZ504582 | MGnify/ENA primary metagenome ERZ504582 (study PRJEB26092, sample SAMD00036346) | human gut metagenome | host: Homo sapiens | study: EMG produced TPA metagenomics assembly of...
CCCTTTAAGGCATGTGCTTTCTTCAGTCAGAAACAGGAGTGTTTTCCTTTTGTCCGTTTCAGACTGAACACGGCTTATCAGTCCTTGATGTTCCATTCTTTCCAGCATCGTCGTAAGAGATGTTATCGCTAATCCGCATTTGACCGAGAGTGACCTAATCGAGATTCCATCCTCCTGCCACAGCACATAAAGAATACGCCCCTGGGCTCCATTGAACGCATCAATATTCTTTTCGCTGAGAATCTTCTCAAAAATCCGGTCCCCAAGCTGTTTTATTTTGGTGACAAGAAATCCTCCATTTGTTTTCATGCAAAAGCTCCTATATAGTAGTTTATAAAATCATACTATATAGGAGCTTTATTGTCAAGAGCTTGTATGTTTGAATAGAGGTAAACTACGATTTGTCAGCCTCATTCTATCGCATACTCGGTACATTTCCCGGCTTGCGTATCACAGCGCAATGCAGGTATTCCACATTGCCGCTGTGATTTTCTTTTTAGCGTTCTCTGTCTGCGGATGATTTTTGCGGCTCCTCCTCGCCACGCTCACCGTCCACGATCTCGTTCTCTCTTTTGTCGAGATTGAGCATCGCATTCAGTTCATTTAGCCGTGCCGATTTGGTTTTCAGTTCTTCCTCCTGGGGGAATGGCTTCTGTACCTCGGCCTTTGCGTTTTCAAGCTGAACCCGCGTATTCTCCAGCTGCTCGACACATGCCGCCATTCGTTCCTCAAAAGCACCGAGGGTGTTATCCAGTCGCTGAATGTTGCCGAAGATGTCCGTTCCCAGCGTGACCGTATGCCGCAGCTGATGAATCAGTGTGATCTTATATTCTCGGCTGAAGGTATCGAAGGACAGTTCCATATCGAAGCCTCTGTACTGGCCGATGGGAATCGGATCGGGGCTTGTCATGGACTTGCAAAGGCCAAGAATGGCATCGCCGGCAGCCTTCTTTTCCCTTACCGTGCCACCCGGCATAATCATCGGGGAGAAGCCGTCCTCGTTGGGCTCGGTATTTCTTTTGCGCTGGTCAATATCTGTCTGATAGCCCTCAATGCGCTGCTCCAACGATTTGATTTTCTGCGGAAACTCCTTCAGAATCTGATCCTCCAGCGAATAGCGCTGGCTCAGATGGTTGGCCTTGAGCAGCTTCAGACGGGACACATCAATGTCCAGATCCATCTTCTCCTTGATGTGGGGATTGCCGGCGCACAGCGCCTTGATTTCCGCATAGCTCAGGGCGGTTTCGTCAATGTCCTCCGCAGAGCGCACCGGGGATTTGCTGGTCATGATCTGCCCAATGAACTTCTGCTTGGATTCCACCAACTGATACAGGTAGCTGTCGAAGGTGTTCTCCGTGACATAGGTGTAAATATCGACCTCCTTGTTTTCGTTGCCCTGGCGGATGATTCGTCCTTCCCGCTGCTGCAGGTCAGACGGTCGCCACGGACAATCCAAATGATGAAGTGCCGCAAGCTTCGTCTGCACATTGGTGCCGGCTCCCATTTTCTGCGTGGAACCGATGAGCACACGCACCTGACCGGAGCGCACCTTGCCAAACAGCTCTTTCTTTTGCGTCTCGGAGTTTGCCGTATGGATATAGGCGATTTCCTCTGCCGGAACGCCCTTGGCAATCAGCTTGTTTCGGAGATCATCGTACACATTGAACTTGCCGTCGCCGTGGGGCGTAGACAGGTCGCAGAATACCATCTGTGTCGATTTCCGATCGGCGGTGCGCTGCCAAATATCAAAAACATTCTCCGCACAGGTCCCAACTTTGCTTGTCTCACTGTCGGGGAGCATATCGTTCATGAGTCGCTGATCCAAGGCGAGCTTTCTGCCGTCATTGGTGATGAGGAGCATGTTATCCACGCTGGAATCCACCATCTTATTGCGGACACGCTCGGCTCGTTCCGAAAGAGAGGCCACCATTTCCTTTTGCGTTTCCGATGGCTTCAAGACAACGCTGTGGTAATGGGCCTCCGGCACGGGGAGCTTGAGTATATCCGCCGTTTGAATATCTGCGGTCTCCTTGAACATTGCCATGAGCTCCGGTAGATTATAGAACTTCGCAAACCTTGTTTTGGCGCGGTAGCCCGTGCCCTCCGGAGAAAGCTCGATAGCCGTCACCGTCTCGCCGAAGGTGGAGGCCCAGGCATCGAAGTGGAGAAGGTCATTCCTGCGCAGCGCTCCGTACTGGAGATACTTCTGCATGGTGTACATCTCCACCATGCTATTGGAGATGGGCGTGCCGGTGGCAAACACAACGCCTCTGCCGCCGGTCAACTCGTCCAAATACCGACACTTCATATACAGGTCGCTGGACTTCATGGCCTCGGTTTGGCTGATGTTGCCCACATTCCGCATTTTTGTAAATGCGGCGAGGTTTTTATAGTAATGCGCCTCATCGATGAAGATACGGTCAACGCCCAACTCCTCAAAGGTCACAACATCATCCTTGCGGGACTGATCGTTGAGCTTGTCCAGCTTCTGCTTGACCGTTTTCTTGGTTCGCTCCAGCTGCTTGATGGAGAAATTATCCCCACGGTTTTTCTTCAATTCAGAAATACCGTCCAGCACTTCATCCAGCTGTTGCTGCAGGATGGCACGCTGTCGTTCCAGGGACATGGGGATCTTTTCAAATTGGCTGTGCCCAATGATGACCGCATCGTAGTCGCCGGTGGCAATGCGCCCGCAGAACTTCTTGCGGTTCTTGGTCTCAAAGTCCTTCTTGGTGGCGACAAGAATATTGGCGGAGGGATAGAGCTGGAGGTATTCGCTCGCCCATTGCTCCGTCAGATGATTGGGGACCACAAACAGGCTTTTCTGACACAAGCCCAGCCGTTTGCTCTCTTGGGCCGCCGCTACCATCTCGAAGGTCTTCCCAGCCCCCACCACATGCGCAAGCAGGGTGTTGCCGCCGTAGAGGATATGGGCAATGGCATTGACCTGATGCGGCCTCAGCGTGATCTCCGGATTGATTCCCACGAAATTCAGGTGGCTGCCGTCATACTCACGGGGGCGAATGCTGTTGAACTTCTCATTATACAGCTTGGTTAGCTGCTCCCGGCGTTCCGGATCGCTCCATATCCAGTCTGCAAAGGCCTGCTTAATAAGCTCCTGCTTGCCCTGTGCGATGGCGGTTTCTTTCTTGTTGAGCACAGCCGTTTTCCTGCCGTTTCCGTCCTCGATGTAGTCAAAGATTCTTACATCTCGGAGGTTCAGGGTTTCCTCCATGATCTTATAGCCATTAACTCTGCCGGTGCCGTAGGTGTTGTGGCTTTTACATTGCTGCGGTCATAGGATTTCCCCTCCACATTCCATTCGCCGGTGTACTGCGCGTAGTGAACATGGATGTTCCATTGGCAGTAGCGCGGGGTGCTGAACAGCTCAAACATGAACTCCTCGATGGTTTCTGGAGGAAGCCAGGTCGCACCGAGTCTGACAGAAATCTCGCTTGCCTTCAGGTCAACGGGCTGGACAGCCTCCAACGCTCGCACATTCTCGGAATAATCCTCCGGATAGAGTTCTGCGCTGCGCCGTGCCCATTCGAGCTTCTCGCGGACATTGCCGGAGAGGTATTCATCTGCGGGAAGATACTTCGGCTTGCCGTCCTCTTCGCTTATGTGCATGGGGTTGAGGAAGATCACACCCTTCAAATCCTCAAACAGCTCCTGCTCGGTTTTGCCGGTGAGCTTTGACATATACGGCATATCGATTCTTGCTTTTTCTGCAAGGGACAGCGCATAGGCCTCGGAAGCCGTGTCAACCGACTGCACCGTTACCTTCTGCTTGATGGTTCGTTTGGAGAACATATCTGCCTTGCGGAGGAAGTTGCCCTCATCGTCCAGCACCTCCAGTGAGGCAAGCAGGCAGTAGGAGCTGTCGGAATTGAATGCCGAATTGTTGGCTCTTGCGCTGATAAGCCCATATTTTTTGCTGAAATCATCATAGAGGCGATTGAGTTTTTCCTGCTCTGCCTTGATATCGGCATCGGGATAGTCCTCCGTCTGGTACTCAATCAGCGTCCGGACACAATCACGGATGGCAATCATGCCTTTGATGCGGCTTTCGGCAGTCGCGGAAACATCCACGGGATTCATGCGGCTGTTTTCACGGTAATAAATCTTGCCGTCCACCACCGTGAAGCTGAAATTGCGCACATCAGGGTCAGCAGGAATAGAAAGGTCCTCATCCTCCGCTTCAAGATCGTCGATTTCAAATTCGGTAATCTCGGCATGAATGTTCTGGATGGCATCCCGCAAGAGGTCCCCAAGCTCTGCATTTTCATAAGCAATACAGGCGGACTCCATGCCGTGAGGCCCGCTGACCATCTGCATGTCGCCCAACACCATTTCAGGGTTGTCCACAAAATAGGCGTTCATCCGGATTCCATTGGCGTCGGTGGCCAGATGCACCCAATCGGGCTCAATGTCAATCAGACGGTCTCTCTTCTGGAGAAAGATAATGTCCGATGTGACCTCCGTGCCGGCAGCGGCCTTGAAGGTATCGTTCGGCAGCCGGATAGCACCGAGGAGGTCAGCTCTCTGGGCAATATACTTTCGGACATTGGGGTTTTCCTTATCCAGCGTACCCTTTGAGGTGATGAAAGCAATCACGCCGCCGGGCCTCACCTTATCCAAAGTGCGGGCGAAGAAATAGTCGTGAATGAGAAAGTTGTGCTTATCGTAGCGCTTGTCGGGCACCTTGAACTGCCCGAAGGGGACATTGCCGATTGCAGCGTCAAAGAAGCTGTCGGGAAGGTTTGTATTCTCGAAGCCCTGCACTGCGATGCTGTTTTTCTGATAAAGCTGCTGCGCAATTCGCCCGGAAATACTGTCCAGCTCCACGCCGTAGAATTTCGCACCATTCATGCTTTCGGGAACAAGCCCCATAAAGTTGCCGATGCCACAGGAGGGCTCCAGCACATTGCCGGTCTGAAAGTGCATATTCTCCAAGGCGCTGTACACCGCCTTAATCACCACGGGCGGCGTATAGAAGGCCGTCAGCGTAGATTCTCTTGCCGACGCATATTCTTCATCGGAAAGCACATTCTTCAGCTCGGTATAATGGGGATTGTCCTCTTTGAAGAACTCGGATAGACCGCCCCAGCCCACATAGTCGGCAAGCACGCGTTGCTCGGTGGGTGTCGCCAACCGGCTTTCCGCACCCAGCTTATTCAGAAGCTGAATGGCACGGATATTGTGATAGAACCGTTCCAGCGGCGTGCCCACGCCGATATCATCGCTCTCGATTTGGAAGTTGGTTCGGTACTCGGTGTTGATCTCCGGGTGCAGCACATGAGGCGCGATCTTGGAAGGCCTTTTCACTTGTAGAGGCGGGGCGAGCGCTTCTTCCTGGTCATCCAGCAAGGCCTCCGCATTGGGGTAGGTCACGACCTCGCCGTCTTTGACGGTGCTGATGGGCAGAGCATCCAATTCTTCGTCCGTTAGGCTCTCAATTTCAGAATCGTCTTCTGCCAAATCTTCCGTTTCTCTGAATACCCGTGTGCCGTCCGCACCAAACTCCGCCTCATATCGGTCAGTCTCTCGCGCTGCTTCCCGGTCTGCCTCTAAAGACAGAATATCCTCGTGAATCTTCAGGAGGTTTTCCGGCGTGAACTCGACATAGTCGCAGTCCATCTCATAGTCATTTTCAGCTTCCATGAAGAACGGAGTATTGATGTCCGCAAGGAACTGATCCGACATTTCTTCAAGGTCATTTCGGAAGTCGGCGGCGTTTTCCGGATGGCTGGCAATGTCATACTGCTCGACAAGCTCTTCAAAAACAGAGAAATCAAGATCACCGGAAACATACTGTCCGCCTGCATCTGCATCGGGATTGAAGTAAATCCAGTGAACCTTGTTACTGCCGGTGTCAAGGGATATTCTCGCCTTCGTATTGTCTGCGACAGGGAGTTCTTCCACGACTTGCAGCAGCCTGTCATTCAGCGGATTTTCTTTGAGCCGGTTATCGAACTCTTCACGAGTCAGCTCCTTGTTAAACAGCGGGAACTGCGTATCAAAGAGGACGACCTTCTTCTCGTCAAAAGACAGCAGCTCGTATTCCTGTGTGCCGATATAGACTGCATCGCCGAGATGATAGCGGTATTCCTTCCGGGGCTCCGGGGGAGGGTTCAGCTCATCAAAGGTCGGCTCAAGGGACTTCGCCACATCGCTGTTCAACGCTTCCAGCATGGCTTCGCACCGTGCGGTCAAGTGGGTGTTGTCCGCAATGATCGTATTCATTGCTTCGCGCATCATGGGGAGGATGAAGTCACCCTCCGCAGTACGGGCGTGCATTTTCTTTTCGCCCACGCTGAACGCACTCCAGCAGCTTGAGAGATAGTACAGATTCAATGCTTTGCTTTCCTCACCAAGCTGCGTCACGAAGTCATTGTAATCATAGACAATCGACCGGAACTCATCAGAGATTTCACCTCGATTTCTCCGAGCTTCTGCCTGCTCCCGGTAGGCAGGATAGTTGTCCTTTTCTGCTTGGCTCAGATAGCGGTCGGCTCGGATCAGCTCCCCGATCCGCTTCTCGGCCTTATTCCACCGCAAAAGCAGTTCTGCATCGGGCTGAGAGATTCTGCCTCTGCTGATTTTGATTCCTTTGGCGTCGTGGCTTTCATCGAGATTTCTGCCGGAAATTGCAGGATACGCGCCGCCGATGCCATATTCGTTTTTCAAAAAGGCGATATTGTTCTCAGAAGAATCCTGTTTGAGAAACTGCTCATAGATGCGGAATTTGCCCTGATGGATGCCGCTGCCCCGTGTCAGAATGGCGTCGATGTCCTCTTGAGAAATAGCAAAAGCGGAGGATTTTTCTTCCTCCGCTTCTGCGATGATTTCCTGCTGCTGTTCAACTGTGGGGAGCGTTACGCGTAGATCAGGTCGTTCAGAATCACTTCCTCCGCCGAGTGGCGAATGGAGTTCATCATCTGCACCCACTGCATCTGATCTTCCGCTTTCAGGCGCTCCGTCACTCCCTGCTTCTCTGCCATCTGTCGGGTCAGGCGTTCCATCATCTCGTTGGCTTGCCGGTCCACTTCCTCCAGATGACTGTTCAGTGTTCCGTTCAGCAGCATCCCGGTGTAGATCCCATCCCGGTGTTTGCGGAGGAATGTCCGCCGCAGCATTCCATACTTCCCAAGCTTCGGGCTCTCCGGCACGGTCAGATCGGGAATCAGATAGTCCCCCTGCATCGTATAGGTCAGTTCCATGTTCGTTGCTCCTTTCCTTGTTTTCTGTTCGGTTCTTATGATACGCAGAAGGACCGGTCTGCGCAAATGTGCAAATTTTCCGCTTTTCCTCCTTCTCCATTTCCTTGACGGTTTCGCCCATTTCACGGATGACCATCTCAGAAATATCGCTGACTGCGGCACCGAGCACGGAGATAACCTCCACGGTGTTGAAGTCAAAGAGGTGGCTGAAATCCTCCCGGTCAAAATACTGCCTCGGCTCATACCCCGCACGGGAGAGCGCCATAAAAGCGACGCTGCTTTTCAGCGAGGTTTTCAGCCACGCTTCAAGGTTTGTGTCGTCCAGCTCCTCCAGAAAGCTGCCGGCTTTGACAGCGTTCAACTCCATGAGATAATCTGAAAGATTATCCTCTACGACATAACCGGAAATATCTATGAGAAGGCGCGGGAAATCTCGCGGCTCCTCCACATCACCGAAGCTGGCCTGAAGGCTTTCCGATACCGCATATTCGTACTCCGGCTTCATCTGCCAAAGGGTGATGTTCCTTCCGGCACGGCTGTTGGTGTCGGAGATATCAAAGACATGTCTCAGCTTGTAGGGAACATCTCTGTCGATCAGCAGCGCGATGCCTTTCGTGCCCTTGTTTACCCATCTGCCGAGTTTATTCCATGTGTCGATTTCCGCACACGCCGTTGCATCCGGCTTCTGCGCATGGATAAGCAGCTGCTCCTTAAAGCTGTACTTGTAGTTGTTTGCCGCCGTAATCAGAAAGTCGGTATAACGGTCGGCATTGGAGGCAATGTCCCTGGCAGTCTGGGACGCCATCTCCAAAATGATTCTGTATTTGCTCGGCATGGGAACTCCCTCCTTATCTTACTTTGATCGTGACCTCAACGGTCTGCGCATTCTCTCCGAGGATCGACGCAAATAAAAGCCCGGTCCTGGCGTTGGACACCTTGGTCACAAGCTCATTCAGCCGGCAGACGGTGGTATTGATCTCTTTCTGGTTATCTGCGTAATAGTAGCCCGTTTCATCGCTGCAAATAGGAAAGCCATCCTGTCGCAAGGCGCTGATCTTGCGGCGAATATTTCGTCCGTCAAGCAGAAACAGCTTTTCAAGCTCCTTGCTGTGGATGGCATTTTCTTTGCCAATATGATTTTTACGGAGATACTCGCAGATGGCTTTCTTCTTATCCATAGCTTCTCCTTATCTCGCAGGTTCGTGGTCTTTTTGCTTATGAACCGCCGGTGGATTCTTCTCCATGTACTCCTTCACGGTAGTAAGCGTGCCCTCATAGTTCCAATCGTTTTCAGGATCAATGTCGCGGTAGGCGTTTCTCCCATCCGGTCGGGGCTCCAAGCGAATGGGTCTATTGGAAATCAACGTTCCCCAATGATTCACCATGATCCAGTTGGCAATCTGAACCGGCTCGCCCTGTTGGTCATCATCGTGGCGAACCTCGTACATGTACATACCCTGTGGAACGGTATCACGGTCTACCCGCAGGCAGGTAAAAAGCATGGGATGCCCCAGAACCGTCACATCCTCAAACTTCTCTGTCATGGCATTTACCCTCATCGTGCTTCACCCCTTTCCTTCGGCTTTCTGTGGGAACTGTCCTCTATGAAAAGTCCTTTTGGCAGTGTATCCAGGTCGTTCAGAAACGCACGGGAAATGGTCTTGCCGTTCCGGTCTCGGTAGAGAACGACGCACAGCGGCTCTCCGTGATAGAGCGACTCCTTCAGGTCTTCCAGGAAGCGCTGCTCGTCGCTGTACTCAACGCTGCTGCATACTTTTCCGTTGAAAGCCAAATAGTCCAGTCTGGCAATATAACTTTCGCTCGGCAGTGCGTGGTTCATCGTGCCTCACCTCGCTCTCTCTGCCGGGCTGGAAAGCTCCAGCCGTACACCTTCCCGATCTCATCACCAAGCCTGCGGGTGATGCGGGCAATGTCTGCTCTGGTGGCTGTGCCGTTGTAGATTTTTTCTTTGAGCCGGTCCTTTTGCGCCTCCGAAATATTGTCCTTATACACCCGATAGAGATAGTGGTTTGTACCGTCATGGTGGGTATCATCGCACCGAAGATCTCCGTTTCGGTCCACATACCATGTGGTGTAGTCGTAATCAGAGTAAAGGCAGTCCCGGATATTGCCGCTGGGAATTTCTTTGTATCCCGTGCGCCTGCCATTCCAAAGCCCCAGATCGGCAACGACCAGAATGGGCTGAGAAAGTTGAATGTCCAGATTGAGCCGTTCGTCCTCAAGATAATGCCCATTTTCCTCATACATCATGGCGACGCGCTCGTCCTCGGAAAGCGTCGGATATTCTTCCTCCATCCAGTCTTTCCACTCCTCATAGTCAAGGTCAGCATTGGACCAGATGCGATAATCGTCCTTACTCATCGTGCATCACCTCTGTCCTTCGGCATCACAGGTTTTCCGTCCGCATCGTAATTTCTAGGGTCTGCGGCGGGCACCTGAAAGCCGAACATAGAGCCGGCCTTCATGGCTTCTTCCTGCGCCTTGCTGACGCCGAGCTTTGCATTATACTCATTCACGATGCTCCGGGCTTCGTCCTTGTCGGTAACGGGAATGTCCGTCTTGAAGTAGCCCTTTTCGCCGCGCTTGATGATAATGATTTCGTCACTGCCGGAAAGAACGCTGTAGCACTGCTCGGGCAGGTTGTCCCGAATCGGCTCGCAGGTATGGCCGCCGTATTCCATGCGCTCGGCAAACTCGCAGATGTGATAGAGGTTGCTCCCGATCTCCACATGGTAGTCGTCGATATAGCGGCAGGTGCGGATCTGATCTTCATTCCACGAATAGTGGATTTTCACCTTGCCGCCATCCGGAATGCGAAATAGCTCCTTGTAATGGCTGTCAATAAACCGGATTCCTTTCTCTGCGTCCTTCAGGTGCTGATTGAGCCAGTCCCGGCGATAGCAATAGCAGTACAGGTTGTATTCGCCTCTGTCCGGGTTCAGGCGCAGAAGATAGGCATATTTTTCGGTATCCACACGAACGCCATAGTAGCCCGGTTCCTCCTGCATACAGCTTTGGGGTGTGCAATAGCAGTACTTGGCAAGCGCCCTGCGGTTATGAAGAATGTCGCCTTCCTCACGCAGAGAGTTGATTACATCATCAAACTCTGCCTTGAACTCATCGGTTTTCAGCTCCTCCCGGAAATCAAACCAGCTGCTGAAAAAGCCGTTGCCGTCTGTATCCATGTCTGCCCGGAGGTGCCCGATCAGTCCGGTTTGCATGGAAATCTGCGTGCTCTGGCGAAAGGTATATTTGTCCTCCGCCTCGATCATTGCTCTTTTTTCATACTCGATCATCTTGCGTCACCTCTTTCTTTAGCCGGCTTCTTTTCCTGCGCGTGTATCTCTTTCGCTTTCTCCAAGCCCTTCTGCGCCCATTCGGGAAGCTTCTTTTCATCCATGACGCCGAGAAAATCCGTGCGGTAAAAGGAGGTCTTTCTCCCGTCGTACAGAGAAATGCAGTAGCAGGTACGGCCTCGCGCATTTGCCTGCGCGCCAAAGCCACCGGTACACAGCATAAGTTGGTGATTGGCGTGGCGGAACTCAGGCCGGAGAATGCTGCCCTGATGACAACCACCTTGTTTTCAATGGAATCTTTGTAGGAAACCGGCGCGCAGCTTTCTGCCATGAGTTCCTCATTTATGCCGACCTCCTGACAGGCTCTCTCGTTTTCCTGAATAATCTCCTCGGCTGCATCCGCTACGCGCTGGCCGAACACCTTTGCAATCTCTGCAAAATCGTCGCTGACCAGCACTCCGGAATAGCGCTCGAAAATGGCGTTGGTCTCTACGAAGCAACACATATACCGTTCATCCTTGTCGGCGTTGGGATTCTCGCCCAGAGCAATATCCTTGTGCCCGATATACATGGAATACTTTACGGAGTAATCTCCGATTTTTCTTGTCTCTTCCATAGCGTCTCCTTTTATAAGCGGGGCGGCATCTGTAAAAAGATGCCGCCCCTTGGCGTTTTACTTTCTGTTCTTCAGGCGAAGAACGATCAGCCCTGCAATAATAAACACCACAAGACCGATGCCGATGATGACCTTAGCGCTCATGCTTGCCTACCTCCTTCTTTTTTCGGAAGGTACAGAAAGCCGCCGCACCTGCACCGATTGCAGAGATACCGGCAAGTGCTGCCCAAAGAGGCATATTGGTGGTATCTCCGGTCTTGGGGATATCCGTAACAGGCTTGAGCTTGTTATGGAACTTGGCAACGACCGTCTTTCCTTCGTGAACGGTTACGGTGACATTTGCGGGAAGCTCATACTTCTCGTTGGCTTTGTTGGACACCTCAGAGATCACATAATCGCCGATGCGCAGGCCCTCAATGTGGATCTGACCCTTTTCATCGGTCACAAAGTCCTTGCTGAAAGCATTGCCGGTGATATCCGAGCCCTCCACGCGGAAGGTGAAGCCCTTCAGCACGCCGTCATCCGAAGTCTTTTCAATGCGGATGCCTCCGGTCTGTGCCTGGTTGACAAAGCCCTTTCCGGCCTCATTTTCCACGACGACGGTTTTACCATCTTCCTTAATGGAGAAACTGTAGGTCTTCTCATCAAGGAAGAAGCCTTTGGGGGCCTCAGTTTCCTTCAGCGTGTAATCGCCGTAGGGCAGATTGTCCAGCTTGTAGACGCCGTCGGACAGCTCCTCCATCTGATCCACGAGCTTTCCGTCACGGTATACCTCAAAGCTCGCACCGCTCAGGTGATGATCGGGATAGTCTTTATCCACCTTGGTCAGCTGAACGCTGCCGCGAATGAGCTTGTTGGTGATCTCGATCTCGACCACAGCGCCGTTCTGATCTACCTTCACGGTATAAGGCGTGTCATCCATTACATAGCCCTCCGGCGCAGCGATTTCACGAACCACATACTCGCCATAAGGGATGTCCGCAAAGGTGAAGCTGCCGTCCTCTGCAGAAACGGTGGTCAGGACAGGCTCTGTGCCGTCTGTGAGGAACAGGCCGATGGTAGCTCCGGCCAGCGCCTTGCCGTCCTCATCCTTCTTCATGCCGTGGATCTCTCCGTAGATCATCTCGTTGGTAATGCTCTTTCCGTCATTGACAGCAAGCTCTACCACGGGAATTTCCTGACCGGCATAGGCAAAGGTCACAGGATACTTCTCATCGGAGAGCATATAGTGGCTGTCGGTGCTGATTTCCTTGACATAGTAGCTACCGAAGGGGACATCGCTCTTGAGCACGGCTTTCCCGTTTTCGTCAAGGGACAGAATCTCGATCAGTCCGTCTGCCGGAATGACAGAGCCGTCTGCTGCGGTAAGCTCCTCGGCAGCATAGAAGCCGAAGGTCACGGCGGAAAGCTCGTTATTCATGCCGATACCGAACTGTTTGTTCTGCTCCAGTACCTTGGAAAGAGAAATCCGCGCCTTCTGTCTGTCATTGCAGAAGCTGGCAGCCGTTTCGGTGATCTCAATTTCCTGGCCGGCGTAGACAAGTTCTGCAGTATGGGCGTCCTTGTTTACGACCATGCCATCGGGGGCTTTCATCTCGGTGATTTCGTATTTTCCCAGATACAGCGGCTTGCTCTCCGCCGTGCCGTCTGCGCCGGTAGTCACCGTATCCACCACCTCGCCGGCGCTGCAGCGCAGCGTACCGTCCGGAGTGTAGATGTCCTCCGTTGCCTTGATCTCATAGGTTGCTCCCGCAAGTCCCTGCACCGTATAGACCGGCTGATAGACCCCGTCCGCCGCCGCAACAGAGGCAAACACCTCACCGGTTTTGGAAATCTTGATGATGCCCTTCTGCGCGTAGTTGCCCAGCTTCACCGCAACGACCGTCACGCCGCTTTCCTCGGTGGAATTCTCTTCGGTCACATCGAACTTGACCGCCTCATGACTGAGCACATAGCCGTAAGGAGCGGAGACCTCCTTGAGGGAGTAGCCCTTGCCAAACTCCAGCTTCTCCGGCGTGATGAGCATGCCGGCGTCATTGGTGTAGAAGGTGTCGATGGTGGTAACCTCCGGATAGGTAAAGGTCATTTCCACCTTGGAGCCATCCGGACGGAAGATCTGGAAGCCCGCACCCGCATAGGGAATGGTATTGCCGGTCTCCGCGTCCACCTTGATGACCTTAATGAAAGACTTGAAGTTGGCATTGTTGATAAGGTAGCGATAGGTCTCGCCGTCCTTGGCAATGAACACATCAAAGTCGCTCATCAGCTCACGACCCTCCCAGCCGGAAACCTGATGCACGGTGTACACGCCGTAGGCAGATCCTTGCTCTGGGCAAAGCCGTTTCATCGCAGCAGATAGTCCCGCTCCGTATCCTTTGCCGCCTCATAGCTGCCTGCAGCTTTCAGATAGACAGCGAACACAGCACCTTCTTCAGGAGTTTCAATCTGCGTATCGCCGTTATCCGAGTGCTTGATGATGGCGATATTGCCCTTCTGCACCTGCTCGGCAACAGCCACAGCAGGCGCAGCGTTCAGCTCAACGGTGTAATTGGCCGCCTCTGCACCGACAGGATAAACGGTGCTGTCCAGCAGATAGCCCTCGGAGGGGCTGATCTCACGAATCGTCCAGTCGTCGCCGCAGACATAATAGCCGGTGGTGAACTGGCCGTTCTCGTCGGTGTAGTAGGTATCCACAAGCTGATCGCCCTTATAAATGCCGTAGGCGGCACCGGCAAGCGAAGCGTCGCCTGCGTCGTTCCGACCTCACAGTCGCTCTTAGTGACGGTGACATTGAATTTCTTGAGGATGTTGGAAAAGCTCTTATTGGTTACACTGTTCCATTCCACTGCGGCGCTCTGACTGTCGGGAATCACATAGCGAGTGGCGGTGTCCATCTCCTCCAGCGTGTAGCCGGTGCCGATAAGCACATCCTTGAAAGCCGCCACACCGTTTTCATCGGTAACAGCAAATTCATCTACAGGCAGACCACTGAGAGAGGTTCCAAAAAGGTGGAACTTCACACCCTGATTCAGCCCGTCCTCGGATGTCTTGGTCACGGTCAGATCGCCGCGGCGGAGTACATTGTTGAAGGAAACCGTCGCCGTCTGTCCGGCGAGCGCGGTAATGCGGTGGCTTTCCTGGGGCACATACTTGTCATAACTCTGCTCAGTGACGGTATAGACACCGGGCATCAGATTGTCGATGCGAATTTCACCGTTCCGGTCGGTGGTAACGGTCTGATTGACGCCCTCGCCGGTGATGGTGAAGGTAATGCCGTCCACCCTGCCGTCCTCGCTGGTCTTGATGATTTTCGCGCCGCCATAGCTGACCTTCAGCTTGAGAAACGCTCTTACAGGGTCGCTGACGGAGGCCGTATAGGTGATGGTATCCTGAACGCCGCCGTTGGGGCCGTACTTATAGTCCGTCCAAACAAGAACGCCGCAGCGGGAAGCGCTTCGACTTGCGGAGATCGTCACATTGCCGCTGGGAGCCGTATCGGTGGTGATAGTGAGCGTGTTGCCCGACACGCTGAAATGAAAGCCCGTCTCACTGGCAGAGAAGGTAAACTGTGACAGCACGCGGTTGGTATCCGTGAGCTCGGCAATGTACTGACTGCCGTCCCACGCAAGCTCAATGGTCTTTGCGCCGCCGCTGCTTCTGCTCATAAAGCTGGGGCAAACGGCATGGCTCTGTACGCTGTACTCGATGCTGTCGTAATAGTCCATGATTCGGCTATACAGCGGATGATTGGTGGAAACCAGCGACAGGATCTCGTCATAGCCGCCGGTGCTCACATGGTCAAAGTCCGCATCGCGCTCGCCCACAACCGTTTCCCAAACGAGCAGCTGGGTAGCGAAGGCGTGGGCCAGTTTATCCGCATCGGAATCGTTCTGCGATCTCCACGAGGTGGAAAGGTTGCCCTGATAGCCATACTGCATGATACGGCCCAGCAGCAGCTTAATATCGTCCGGCTCGATGGTGTTGTTGTACTGGCTGGGATAGTTATCCCAGAAATCCTCACCGAAGCCGTGATAGGTATCGCCGACATTTCGGGAAAGGCCGGGCTCGATGCAGTAGCACACCTTCCCGTCAAAGGAATCCATACAGTGCAGTGTGGTGTAGTTGCTGGAGCCTGTTGCCCAGCCATTCATATAGCTTTTGGCGGAGTGTCCCCATGCGTCCTCGGAGTAAATCTGAGCAGCGTCCCCGTCACGGGGGAAGGAAATCATATAGGACTCCGCTGTTTCGCTTGCGGCGAAGGCCGTGGTCGTGCCAAAGCCCGCAAGTACGGTGAATGCCATGAGGACTGCAAGCAGCCCCGACATTCCTCTTTTGAGAATCTTCTTCATTCGTTCTGTCCTCCTTCAAGGCATGAAAAAAGCACCGTGCTTCCACGATGCTCATTTCGGTGTGTTGATTTGTTGATGCTTATGCGTACCCAATATAGATCAGGTAGCTGCTTGTGCCGACGCATTCGTACCAGATCCAGACAGCGGTTATCTCCCCATCCTTCGCATATCTGTTCAGGCGTGAGTTAATGTCTCGCTCCAGGTAGATGCAGGTCGGCTTCGCGGTGATCGGATTGTCCCAGCAATCGGTTGCTGAGCTATCCAAGGTCAGCCCCAAGCTCACCGCCGTGTTTTTTGCGTAAGAAATCCAGCAGTCGATATCAAATGTGGGCTCGGGCTTCGGAGTCGGTTCCGGCTCGCTTATCGCAGGAACGGACGGTTCCTTTGTGGGACTTTCTGTTTTCTCCGGCTTCTCCGGAAGCACGGGGGCCTGTTCGTTTTCTTCCGGTGTCGGCGCATTCGATTCTGTGGGTGCGCTTACCGGCTCAGAAGAAATAGCAGGGTCGCTTTCGTGCTTGTCCTCATTTGGTATGCAAGCTGTTGGATCGGCGGCTTCTGTCAGTGCTTTGGTGGGAGCGCTTAAATCTGTGGATACCGGCTCAAAGGAAGCAGGCGTTCCTTCCTGCAGCGTGGGAGCCTCCGTGGTGTTTGCTGCCGCTTGCCCTTGCAAGGGCTCTGCGGCGCATCCGGAAAGCAATACAGAAAGCAGGAGCGCGCACAACATGAGATTCTTTTTCATGGGATGACCTCCTATGGCTGTTTTTCTCATATTGTACGAACGCACCCGGTTTTTCTCAACTGTACCACCTGTCTATTTTTCTTTTGAGCTGGTATTGCCGGTAAATGAGGGGGGGGAGAGTGTGAGAGGGGGAACGGCGCTGACGCAGCGTCAAAAGGGTAGACTGCTCCCTTGGCGAAGAACCTATCTTGCGTCATTCCGACTTTTCTGCCTTTCCTGATACCGGTGATAATATTCCAGCGCTTTCAGAATATACTCACCGGTTTTTTCGTAGGGAACGCTGGCAGGGATAAACCTTCTGGCCTCGGCGTACTTGATGTTGATTTTCTCCCTCTGGTTCGGCTTTTCCTCGCTCATGATCGACTCGATGACCTCGTTATTCAGCTTTCCGTCCTGGGAGAACCGCTTCAGCTTAATGGCCTGGGCAAGGGACGGCGTGGCATCTGCGTAGGCGATTTGCTCCAGCAGGGCGCGCTGTTCCTCTTTTTGCAGGTACGAAAGCTCCACCGCCGGTCTGAACGCAATGCGCCCCTCGTCAACCAAATCCAGAAGTTCCGGAATGAGCTCGGTAAGGCGAATATAGCGGAAGATAGTATTTTTGCTTTCTCCCACTTCCGCAGCCATTTCGTCTGAGGATTTTGTTCCAAAAGAATTGTTCCCCAATGGGGAATAATTATCTTGAGCTGGTCTGCCTGCTTGTCTCTTCATGGCCTCCAAGCGCATCTTGTACGAAAAAGCTTTTCACTGGGCAGTATCACAGAGCGCTGCAGGTTCGATTCCACCATTAGAATGATGGCCTCGTCGCGGGTCATCTCCCGCACCTCGGCTTTCACGGTATCAAAGCCGGCAAGCTCACAGGCCTTCTTTCTGCGATGCCCCGATACGATTTCGTACCGCCCGTCCTCCTTCGGTCGGAGGGTGACAGGGGTGATGATTCCGCGCTCCTTGATACTCTGGACAAGCTGATCCATGTCCTCGTCCAGCTTCACCTTGAAGGGATGGTCTGGGAAATCGTCGATCTCCGAGAGGGGAATATCATAAATGCGCGGGAGCTTGTTTTCCTTTCGCTCCGCGTCATTCATGAAAAGCTCATCGTACCCGGTCAGGCCCAGATCGATTTTTTGCACGCTCTTCAATCTCTGTCACCTCCTTCGTCAGAGCCTCATACGCTGCTGCGACCTTGCCGTTCCTGTCGTGAGAGAAGATGCTTTCTCCGGAAAGACTGCACTCCGCAGCTCTTACCGAAAAGGGAATCTCGGAACGAAACACGCGGATGTTCTCTCCCACGGTAGAACGAAGCGAGGAAATAATCGCCTTGGCGTTGTTGGTGCGGTTATCCACCATCGTCAGCAAAATGCCGTCAATCTTTAATCTCGGGTTGATCTGCCGCTTGATCTTTGAAATGGAGCGCAGAAGCAGGTTAAGACCTTTGGTTGACAGGAAGTTCGGCTGAGACGGGATAATCACACTGTCTGCCGCAACCAGCGCATTGACCGTCATCATGCCCAGAGAGGGCATACAGTCAATCAGAATGTAGTCATAGCTCTTTCTCATGCCGTCGATAGTATTCTTCAGAACATACTCACGGCTCATGACATTGAACAGGCCCGTTTCCATACCGGAGAGCTCAATGTTCGAGGGAAGCAAATCCACACCCTCCTGGTGCCGGATAATTGCCCCCTCCGCAAGCGGCTCATCATCAATGACTGACTGCATAAGGGACGACAGCGACACATCCAGCTCATCGGGGTTCTTTACGCCGAGGCTCACCGTTAGGCTGCCCTGCGGGTCAGCATCCACCAGCAGAACCCGTTTGCCGGAGCTTGCAAGTCCCACGCCGAGATTGACTGTGGTCGTTGTCTTGCCGACGCCGCCCTTCTGATTCGTGATGGCGATCACCTTACAGTTTTCCATGGGGTTTCCTCCTTTCTCTGAATTTGAATCATTTCTGATCCACGAAAGCCTCAAAGCATCCTTTGGGGCTTTCGTCGCTGCATTTCATTTTTCCTCGAACCCAAAATGCAGAAAAGGAAGTCATCAGACGCCCGATAGCGAATCGGGTCCATGGGAATCTCACCCCCGCCGGGTACTCCGCCGGTTCCGTAGAAAAGTATCATTATACCCTAAGCCTGTCGTGGCCGTATCCGTAGCTGCCAGATATTTCAGAATGGTTTCGGGGTCGCTCTCCACCTTTTGTCCCGCTGATACCGTTAGCGGCAGGTGGGTCTTGGCGTACCTTCATTTGGCTGTTGGCTCAAGGAATGTATCTGATGAATGTATATGAAATTTTCAAGGTTCCCGGAAGGCTTTTCGCCTTCTCACTTTCTCTTTGCCGAATTTTTTTGCGAGATTCCCACACTTTTTCAAAAAAATTTTTTGTGCCGGTTTTAGAAAACAAAAAAGCGCCCACTGCACCTGTTTAGTAGGCGTAGTGAGCGCAAAAAATAAGACCCGGTGATTTCTCACCGAGTCTCATATCTGAATATATAGTTTTCAAAAAAACAGCCCCGCAGAATCACTTCTGCGAGGCTGAAACTCAATCGCACATTTTTCTCGCCATCCGTGGTGCACCCTTGGTGTAAATTGGTGTACGGATTGGTGTACGAGAGGCTTTTTTAACCCGATCAGGGGGGCAATCAATAGAGCTTTGCGCCTGCCGGAATGTGAGGATCAACCATCAGCAAATGGAGCTTTTCCTCGCCGTTTTCGTGATGCACGGCGGAGATGAGCATACCGCAGGAATCAATGCCCATCATCGGGCGAGGCGGCAGGTTCGTGATAGCGATGCAGGTCTTACCGACCAGTTCTTCCGGCTCATAATACTCGTGAATTCCGCTCAAAATGACCCTATCTGTGCCGGTTCCGTCATCCAAAACGAACTTTAAGAGCTTCTTGGACTTCTTCACGGCTTCGCATTCCTTAACCTTCACGGCACGGAAATCGCTCTTGGAGAAGGTGTCAAAATCCACCTGATCCTGGAACAGCGGCTCGATCTGAACATTGGAAAATCGATTTTTCCTCCACAACCGGAGCCGCCTGAGCAGCCTCCGCAGGAGCTGAAACTTCCTTGGAAACCTTCTTGTCGGAGTCCAAAGGTTTCATTGTCGGGAACAGGATCACGTCCCGGATGGAGTCGGTGCCGCAGAGCATCATGGCGCAGCGGTCGATGCCGAAGCCCAGACCGCCGGTGGGAGGCATACCGTACTCCAGCGCCAGCACGAAGTCCTCGTCCATCATGTCGGCCTCCTCGTCGCCGTGGGCCCGCTTCTCCGCCTGAGCCTTGAAGCGCTGGTACTGGTCGATGGGGTCGTTGAGCTCGGAGAAGGCATTGCCCATCTCGCAGCCGCAGACGAACATCTCGTACCGCTCCGTCAGATGGGGGTCCTCCGGGCTGCGCTTGGCCAGCGGGCTTACCTCCACCGGGTACATGGTGATGAAGGTGGGCTGAATGAGCGTCTCCTCCACCTTCTGGTCGAAGGTCTCGTACAGGGCGTTGCCCCACTTCCGGGCCACGCCCTCCATGTCCACGCCTACGCTCTTGGCCAGCTCCACGGCGGCGTCATCATCGCCCTCAATGGCCATGAAGTCGGCGCCGGTGACATTCTGCACGGCATCGGCCATGGTGATGCGCTTCCAGCTGGGGGTCAGATCCACGTCGTGACCCAGCCACTGGATGTGGTAGGTGCCGAGAATCTCCTTGGCGGCTCCGGTGAGGATACCCTCCAGAATATCCATCATGCCGTCCAGATTGGTGTAGGCCTGATACAGCTCACAGGTGGTGAACTCCGGGTTGTGCTTGGTGTCCATGCCCTCGTTGCGGAAGATGCGGCCCACCTCATACACTCGCTCCAGACCGCCCACAATGAGCCGCTTCAGGTGCAGCTCCGTAGCGATCCGCATATACATATCGATGTCCTGAGCGTTATGGTGGGTGATGAAGGGCCGGGCGTTGGCGCCGCCGGCAATGGGGCTGAGCACGGGGGTCTCCACCTCCATGAAACCCATATTGTCCAGATACCGGCGCAGATACGCTACGAACTTGCTGCGGATCTCAAAGTTCCGCTGGGATTCGGGATTCATGATGAGATCCACATACCGCTGGCGGTAGCGCAGCTCCTTGTCCGTCAGGCCGTGGAACTTCTCCGGCAGGGGCTGGAGGGACTTCGACAGCAGGGTGATCTCGTGGGCCCGGATGCTCATCTCGCCCTTCTGGGTGCGGAACACGTCGCCCTTGACGCCTACGATATCACCGATGTCGTATTTCTTGAAGCGGTCATAGGCATCCTCGTCCATCTCGTCCTTCCGGGCGTAGATCTGGATGCGGCCGGACTTATCCTTCAGATCGCAGAAGGACACCTTGCCCATGCCCCGCTTGCTCATAAGACGGCCCGCCAGAGCGACGGTCTGCCCCTCCAGCTGGTCGAACTGGTCCTTGACCTCCTGTGCGTGATGGGTCACGTCATAGCGGGTGATCTCGAAGGGGTTCATACCCGCCTCCTGCAGGGCTGCCAGCTTATCCCGGCGGATCTGGAGAATTTCCCGCAGGTCCTGTTGATTCTGATTCTGCTGTGCCATAGATATGGTCTCCTTATCGTTCGATCTTGTCCACCCGGTAGCGGATGACACCCTTGGGGGCCTCCACGGTGATCTCGCTGCCGGCCTTGCTGCCCATCAGGCCTTGCCGAAGGGGGAATCCTCCGACACCTTCCGCTCCATGACGTTGGCCTCCTGAGAGCCCACGATGGTGTACTCCGGCAGCGTCTTGCCGTTATCCAGATTGGTCACGGTGACACGGCAGCCGATGGATACCTTGTCGGAATCCATGTCCGTCTCGTCCACGATGACGGCGTGGAGCAGGATGTTCTCCAGCTCGGCAATGCGGGAGTAGAGCTTGCCCTGCTCGTTTTTGGCCTCGTCATACTCGCTGTTTTCCGACAGGTCACCGAAGCCTCTGGCCTCCTTGATGAGCTCTGCGATCTCGTCGGCACGGGTGGTCTTGCTGTAATCCAGCTCCTTTTTCAGCTCGTCGTACCGCTCCTGACTCATTTTGAATTCTTTTACCATGGAATCCATTCCTTTCTGTTGACAAATACGGCATGGCCGCACGAGATTAGTATAAACACTATAACAAAAATAGTACAGACACTATATCACTCTGCATTATAAGTTCTTTCCCCGCCGGTGTCAAGTCCTACCCACACCGGGACAGCCGCACCCGGCGGAAGGCTTCCCTCCGCCAGCAGCGCCGCCAGCAGCGGCTCCTCCGCTGCCCACGGCTTCATTTTTTCCCGG
>ENA-OQCO01000488-OQCO01000488.1-human-gut-metagenome-genome-assembly--contig:-NODE-488-length-21466-cov-1.379915_pt1 | contig 21466 bp, 14 predicted proteins | sample MGYA00242500_ERZ504582 | MGnify/ENA primary metagenome ERZ504582 (study PRJEB26092, sample SAMD00036346) | human gut metagenome | host: Homo sapiens | study: EMG produced TPA metagenomics assembly of...
CAGAAGTCTGAATCTGAACATCTCAAACGGCGGCAGCATCATCTATATGGGCAGCCCCTTTGCCGATGCGCCCAAGGGCACATGGACAACCGTTGCAATTGACCTTTCCGGCAAGGACGTCAGCAATCTGACGGAGCTGAAATTCTGGCTCTACGGCGACGATATGCCCCGCGATACCGAATGCTCCATGGCGTATCTGCTGGACAATATCCGCGTTGTCCTGCCCAAAACCGACGCAGAGGAAAATGAAAAGAGCGTTCTGATCTGCGGCATGGAGGACACGGATGCGTGGAAGATTGACGGAACGGAAAGCGTCCGTATCACGGCGCAGAAAAGCGAGCTGCACACACAGGGCAGCGCCGCGCTGAAGCTGACCGGCACATATTCATCAAAAAGCGGCGACTTTGCCACAATGGTGCTTCAGCCGGGCGAACTGGATCTGACCGGTGCGAAGCGGCTTTTGATGGATGTCTACCTGGAAACGCCGCTTTCCGGCGGCAGCTTCAATATGAACCTGACTTCCGACAGCGGAATGGTCTATATGGGCGCTGCGTTCCCGGACGCGCAGGCAGGAAAATGGACGACGGTTGCCATTGACCTGAGCGATAAGAATGTTACAAAGCTGACGGAGCTGAAATTCTGGCTCTATGGCGACGATATGCCGGGTGATTCCGAGTACTCCATGACCTACATTGTGGACAATATCCGCATGATCTGCGAGAAGCAGGAGACGCCGCCGGTGCTGGAAGAAGTCGTGCTGAACGCAATGGACGATGATTCTGCATGGCGGACAGAGAATGACGCCAGCGTCGCCATCTGCACAGAGCCGGCACAGAACGGCGATCGGACAGCGCTGCGCGTCACCGGCACTTACAAGCAGAAAAGCGGCGCGTTTGCCAATCTGATCTGGAACGCAGGCGGTCTGAATCTGACCGGCGCGCAGAAGCTGCTGATCGACGTATACCCGGAACAGACGCTTGAACCGAGAAGTCTGAATCTGAACATCTCCAACGGCAGCGAGACCATCTATATGGGCAGCCCCTTTGCCGGTGTACCGAACGATACGTGGTCAACGGTTGAGATCAGCCTTGCCGGTAAGGACGTCAGCAATCTGACGGAGCTGAAATTCTGGCTCTACGGCAATGATATGCCCCGCGATGCCGAATGCTCCATGGTGTATCTGCTGGACAATATCCGCGTTGTAAAGCAAAAGGCCGCGCCTGCGGTGACGGCTTCTCCCGCAGCGGGCAAGGTTGCACCCGGAACGACAGTAACGCTCGCTCTGGCGGAGGCCGCAGAAAACGCGGTGATCCACTATACAACGGATGGTACTGACCCGCGCACATCCGTAACTGCCGCCGTCTATACCGCACCGATCTCCATCACCACCAAAACGGAAATCCGCGCTTACGCAGCGGCGGAGACCATGGCAGACGGCAGCGTGGAGAAATTCCGCTACACCGTCGGCACGGACGCAGACGATGAGCTGTATCATGGCCTGACGAACTTTGGCTCCGGCCGCTATCTGCCGGTTCTTCCGGCAGCTGGATTGACCATCGACGGCGATTTCAGCGACTGGGATACCGCAGCCGGTATTACGCTGGCGCTGGACAAAATATTTCCCCCGCAAAGCCCGAGGCTTCTCCATGACGGCACGCGCCGCCTATGACGAGTCATATTTCTATATGGCTGTGGACGTAATGGACGACGTGCTGGACGCAGACTACGGCTACGGTATGTATGGCGGAGACTGTCTGCAGATCGCGTTCAGCGAATACGGCGATGACTATGGCGCGGAATACGGCTTCTCCAACTATAATGGCCAGCCGGAGATCTGGCGGTGGTATGACGGAAACGCCGCGCTTGAGATGCAGAGCGTGCAGTTCAAGACCGTCCGCGACGAGGAAACCGGACATACGCGCTATGAAATTGCGTTCCCGTGGCAGTCGATTTTTGCTGCAAAGCCGGACGGCCCGTTCTATATGACCATGCTGGCGGGCGACCGTGACGGCGGCTCGAGCAAAGCAACGCTTGAATGGCGCGCCGGTATCGGAAACGGCAAAAAAGCAGACGATTTTGCAAAGGTCGAGCTGCTGGACGTGAATACCGACTGGTGCATTGCGGCAGCACCGCGCAGTGTCGGAGACAGCTCTGCAACGGTGGACGGCTTCCTCGTGAATTTCTCCGATCAGACTGCCGCATATCAGTGTGAGTGGGATGGTCAGACGCAGACCGTCACGGTTCCGGCGCATACGGCGTTCCGCAAGACGTTTGCACTGGACGCGGCGGCAGACGGTCTGCTCCAGCTGAAGCTCACAGCCACGGACGCACACAATATGCAAAAGCAGGCGTCGTGGGCGAATCGAAATGTACAAACAGCGCTGGATGCAGCGGAAATTGCGGCCCGCAGAGATGCGTTGCTGCACCGGCTGGGCGAAGCGCTCACGCTGGAAAACGCGCAGATGCGCTTTGCAGTTTCCAAACAGACGGGCAGCTTCCTGCTGTATGATCTTGCGACCGGCGTTGTCTGGTCATCTGGCGTGCAGACAAACGGCGTTGGTACGGCATCCTATCAGCATGGCGATCAGCAGCATACGCTCGTTCTGACTGCACCCGACGCGGCAGAACTGGAAAACGGAAAAATCCATCTGAATTGGACGCGCAGCTGCGGCACGTTCGACGTGTACTTTGAACAGCTGCCGGACGGCAGCGGTATTTCCGCCAGCTATACGGCAGCACCGGCCGACGGCTGGACGCTTACGTCGGTTACGCCGCTCGATCATGCGCTCTGGACGCTCGATACGGAAAACGGCTATGCCGCTGTCCCGGAGAGCATCGGCAAGCTCTATTATGCCGACGGAAGCGAGCAGTTCAACAAGGTCTATCAGACCTATGGCAACTACTCCATGGCGTTTGCCGGCGCAGTCAAAGACGGCAGCGCCATGCTGATTGACTGGACAGATCCCGATACGGCGCTGAACGTCCACCACAGCCGGATCGACAGCCCCTATGCCGGCGGCAGCGATCAGCTTTCGTTCTCGCTGAGCATGACGCAGCACAGCGGCGCATTCCAGATGCGCGTGCTTGGCAAGGGCGGCTATGTTCAGATCGCTAAGGCATACCGCGCAGCCGCGTCTGTGCGTGGATTGGTGCGCACGTTCGCGCAAAAAGCACAGGAAAACCCCGGCGTGACGAAGCTCTACGGTGCGGCAACTGCAAAGCCGGACACCATGATCCGCAGCCGCGGCAGCGCGGGCTATACCTCGCACACGTTTGCGGAGCTTCGCAGGTCGCGCAGCACTGGAACGATGTGCTTGGATTTGACCGGGCGCTGATGACGCTCGGCGGCTGGATCCGGATGGGCTTTGACAATCAATATCCGGACATTCTTCCGGCTTCTCCCGAGGCCGGCGGCAACGAGGGCCTTGCCGCACTTTCCACGCAGGTTCGCGATTACGGCTGGCTGTTCGGTCTGCACGATAACTATCAGGATATGTATGACGACGCGCCGTCGTTTGATACGAAATACCTGATGTACAACAAGGACGGCCGCCCGCAGACCGGCGGCGTATGGGCAGGCGGAACGCCCTATCTGATGGCGTCGGACAAGGCAATGGAGTTTGCTTACCGTAATCTGCCGCAGGTCAAGGATCTGTTTTCGCCGAACAGCTATTTTATCGACACAACGTTCAATGTACCGCTTGCCGTCAGCTATGCGCCGAATGCGCTCAGCCGCAGCGAGGATATGCACTGGAAGCAGACGCTTGCCGGATACGCACAGGATACATTCGGCGTGTTTGGCTCGGAGGGCGGTGTCGAATGGGCCGTCCCATATGGAGACTACTTCGAGGGCATTCTCTCCAAAAAGACGCAGGCCGAGCCGGGAAGCCATATCGTGCCGCTGATGGAGCTGGCCTATGGCGACTGCGTGGCGCTGTATCCGCACATGAGCGAAAAGATCGGCACAAACGGCTATAATACGGCAAAGCATGTAGCGACAGATATTCTGTATGCGGAAAATCCGCTCTATCAGCTGACCGACGGCGTGTACTATGAAAACGACGACGTTGTTGCGGTGAAGCCCTCTGTCAGCGAGATCAAGCAGACCGGAAGCAATACATTCCAGATCACCTATCAGTGGGAGGCGCTGGAGGACGTTTCGGTTGAAGCGCAGACTGTCTTTACGCACTTTACAAGCGAGGCAGCAGCGTTCCAGGAGGCAAAGATTCTCTTCCAGGAGGGTCATAATCTTGCAGCAAGCGCATCGACGTGGAAAAAGGGCGATATCATCACAGACGGCCCGTATACCGTCACCATCACGAACAGCTCCAGCAGCCGGATCGCAGTTATGACGATGCTGCTTGGCGCAAATGGCCAGCGTCTGCATCTGTCGGACGGCAACGGCGACGCGTTTGGCCGGTATCTGCTCGGCTATCTCTGCGTCGGCAGCGATGGCGCGCTCCGGTTTGAAGAGGCAGCGCAGCTGATTACGGACGACTATGAGGTCTTCTCTCGCAATGATGCCGGCTACGGAGAGGAGCAGTCGCTTGGCTATTTCGATACGCTGATGAAGAACTCCTATGAGATTCTCTCTCCGCTGAACCGTCTGACAGCAGAGCGGGAAATGACGTCCCATTGCTTCCTGACGGCAGATGAGTGTGTGGAACAGACGACATTCGGCAACGTTACGATCACGGTCAATTTTGGCGCGCAGCCGTACACCTGCGCGGACGGAAGCGTTCTGCCGCAGTATGGCTTTACCGTTGTGTCGCCGTCGCTGGAGGCGTTCTACGCAGTGCGCTATAACGGCGTGGACTATCCGGACGGCGCAATGTTCGTGCTCAGCACGGACGATGGGAGCGCAATTCGCTCCGCGTCGAAAGTGACCGTTTATCACGCGTTCGGCGACGGCGATATCCGCTGGCGCGGCAAGCTTTATTCCGTTTCCGGAAACAGGAGCTGAGCGTCTCTGATATGCCGGTTGTGCCGGTCAAGCCATCCGCTCCGGCCGGCTCGGGTGCATCCGGAACGAAAGAACCGGCGGTGCTCCCGTTTACCGATGTCGCAAAGCAGGACTGGTTCTATGGCGACGTTGCGTATGTCTATGAAAACAGCCTGATGAACGGTGTGTCAAAGACAACGTTTGCACCGGGACAGAAAACCACCAGAGCCATGATCGTAACCATTCTCTGGCGGCTAGAGGGAAGCCCGGCAGCAAAAGAAGCATCCGGATTCCATGATGTCCCAGCAAGCATGTACTATGCAGATGCTGTTGCATGGGCAGCGGAAAACGACATCGTCAACGGCTGCGGCGGCGGACGGTTTGCGCCGGATGACGCGATTACAAGAGAGCAGCTCGCAGCAATTCTGTACCGCTACAGCCGCTATTGCGGCCAGAGTACCGCTGTGACCGCATCGCTTGAAGGCTTCTCTGACGCAGGCAGCGTAAGCGGCTATGCGCGTGAGGCGCTTGCCTGGGCATATGAAACAGGAATCGTGCGCGGCACAAGCGGCAGCCGGATCAATCCGGCAGGCTTTGCGAGCCGTGCGGAAACAGCGGCCATGCTGCACCGCTATTTGAAGAAGTAAAGTTGTCAGGATAAACGGAATCCGGCAGACGTGCAAATTGTCTGCCGGATTCTGATAAGGAGAAAGAATATGGAGTTTCCCGAATCGTTTATTTACGCAGGCCCGGCGTTTTCTGCACCGGAGCAGCCCGTTTCTGCGCCGTATTTCCGCAGACAGTTCCGACTTGAACGTGTGCCGGAGCAGGCGGAACTTTTGATCTGCGGCATCGGCTTTTATGAGCTGTATGTGAATGGGCAGCGCATCACCCGCGGCCATCTGGCACCGTACATCTCCTCACCCGACGTTGCGGTCTATTATGATTCCTATGATATCACGCCGCTACTCAAAATCGGAGAGAACGTGCTCGGCGTCTGGCTTGGAAACGGCTTTCAGAACAATCTGGGCGGCTATGTCTGGGATTTTGACAAGGCACGCTTTCGCGGCGCGCCGCGTTTTGCGCTGCGTCTGGACGAATGCAGCGGAGAGAAACGTCAGGCCATTTTGGAATCGGATAAGGCGTTTCTGACCGCTCCGTCGCCGCTTTTGTCCGATGACTACCGTGTGGGCGAGACTTATGACGCACGGAAAGAAAGACCGGACTGGCTGCTGCCGGGTACGCCGTCCGGCGAATGGAAGCCTGCGCTCTGCGCCGAGCGTCCGCGCGGGGAACGCGTTCTTCGCACGATCGAACCTGTTACGATCGAAAAGGAGCTGCGGCCTGTTTCCATCCGAAAGGTGGACGATGGATATCTGTACGATTTTGGCGAGAACAACGCGGGCGTGTGCCGTCTGCATGTGACGGCCGAGGCAGGACAGACAATTACGATGCACCACGGCGAGCATCTGATCGACGGAAAGCTTGATCTGACAAACCTGACCTGCGACCGGACGACCGGAAGCCAGAAAGACGTTTATATCTGCAAGGCCGGCGAAAATGTCTATACGCCGACGTTCACCTATCACGGATTTCAGTATGTGTGGATTCGCGGCCTGCGCCCGGAGCAGGCAACGGAGGATGCGCTGACGTATCTTGTGATGCACACGCAGCTGCCGGTTCGCGGCGGCTTCCGCTGCTCGGATGAAACGGTCAACCGGATTCATGAGCATCTATGCGCTCAACACTTTCCAATTTCGTCCACTTCCCGACAGACTGCCCGCAGCGTGAGAAAAACGGCTGGACGGCAGACGCTGCGCTGTCCGCAGAGCACACATTGCTCTATTTCGCGCCGGAGCGCTGCTATCATGAATGGCTTCGGAATATCCGAGGCTCACAGGCACCAGATGGATCGCTGCCCGGTATCGTGCCGACGGCAGGCTGGGGCTTTGCGTGGGGCAACGGTCCTGCGTGGGACTGCGTGCTGTTCTGGCTTCCGTATGCGCTGATGCAGTATCGAAATGATCTGGATGCCGTGTGGAAAAACGCGCACGCCATGCTGCGCTATCTGGACTATCTCACGACAAAAATCCGCCCGGATGGTCTTGTGGCGTTTGGGCTTGGCGACTGGTGTCCGGCTGGCCGCGGCTGCGGAGACTATCTTGCGCCGCTGGAGCTGACCGACAGCATTATGGCGATGGATATCTGCCGGAAAGCGGCAGAAATGTTCCGCAGGATTGGCAGACAGAAGCAAAGCACCTTTGCCGCAGAGCTTGCCGATGCATTCCGGCAGTCAATCCGTTCAAATCTGATCGACTGGGAAACGATGCTTGTGAAAGGCAATTGTCAGACGTCACAGGCGATGGCGCTGTATTTTCATGTGTTTGAGGAAACGGAATGCACACAGGCGTTTGCGCGGCTGATGGAGATCATTGAGGCTGACGGAGAACGCATGAATGTCGGCGTGCTTGGCGGGAGAGTGCTGTTCCATGTGCTTTCTGCGTATGGGCAGAGCGCGCTGGCGCTGCATATGATCACAAGACGGATTTTCCGTCGTATGGCAACTGGATCGCGCGCGGCGCAACAACGCTCTGGGAGGAATTCCAGCCGGAGCGCGATGAGGTGACCTCGCTCAACCATCATTTCTGGGGCAATGTGAGCAGCTGGTTTATGCAGGCACTCGCCGGCATTCGCTGTTTTCTGCGCAGAACCCAGACGAAATCCGCATCCAGCCGTTCTTTCCAGACGGCATGACGTTTGCCGAGGGCTGGCACCAGACGCCTCAGGGCCGTGTGTTTGTACGCTGGGAGCGCGCAGACGCACAGATCTGTCTGCATATTGAAGTGCCGGACGGCGTGCGCGGATGGATTGTTCTGGAGGGCGGATACAAATTTGCCGATACGGGAACGACGAAACGACTGCTGGAAAGCGGAAGCTTTTTCGCAAAAGATCATTAAACATTTATTCCGGCGTTATCCTGGAACGGCGGCGGGAAATCCTTTCAACAACAGAATATTCCGAAGCGCACCATGAAACGTAATGAAGGAGCGCTGCGGCCGAGAATGGCCGCAGCGCTCCTTTTGATGCTCTATAGGAAAAATATGGAGGTAGGATCACAATCCAAGACAACTGAATAACCAGCAGCGCGGACAACTCCGCAGTTTGTTTCGACGCAAGACAGGCTGCCGTGGCTGGGGTTGCAAGCAGCCAAGGCCCCGTCCACGAGCTGTGAGAACCGCCAAGCTCTGTCCGCGCTGTTCCCCATCGCCGGGGCGCGAGCCGCAAATACGGCGAAAAAGAAAACCATAGCGACTATTGTAGCGACTACAAAAGGCAAAAAACCGAATTTCAAATTCTTATAGCGACTAATAGCGACTAATGTAGCGACTACGGAATCTGAGGTGCAGAAATTCTAGGTTTTATGTGCTGCACGGAACGAATAATTGAAAATTCTTTCTTGGCAGCATGAGAAGCAGGCTGCGTTTTAGGCTTTTCTTGCTGCGCAAGAAAAGCGCAAGCATCGCGTTAAGGAGGTAGACACGATGCCGAAACGACGAGCTAACGGCGAAGGAAATATACGCAAGCGTAAAGACGGACGCTGGGAAGGCAGATATACGGCTGGTTATGACGCAAACGGAAAAGCAATCACGAAAAATGTGCTCGGTAAGACACAGGCAGAAGTCAAAGATAAATTGCGTGCGGCCATTGAGGACAGCAAGAAGCTCGATCCAGTAAAGGCTGGAAGTTATTCGCTCGAACAGTGGCTGAAGCTCTGGTACTCCGTTTACGTCGAACCACAGGTACGGTACTCAACACAGGAGTTTTATCACAACGCGATTGATCACCACATCATTCCAAAGCTTGGCAGCGTGAAGCTGGAAAAGCTGACAATGCTGCAAATCCAGCAATTTTACAATGAGCTGCTCAAAAGCGGCCGTGTGCAGAAGAAAAACCAGCCGGAATTGAGAGAACATGGACTCAGCCCACGCATGGTGCAGTGCGTTCATGTAGTACTCAACAAAGCGTTGGAACATGCAGTGGAAGAAAAGCTGATTTTAGCAAATCCGGCAAAGAAATGCAAAATTCCGAAAAACACTCGAAAGGAGATGAAAATTCTGCCTGAAGCGTTGATTGGCCCATACCTGAGCGCGGCGAAAGAGCATGGGATCTTCGCGCCGATGTATCTGGAGCTGACAACGGGCCTGCGGCGCGGGGAGCTGCTGGCCTTACGCTGGGAGGACTTGGATGTTCAAAACCGTACCCTCTCGATCAACAAAAGCGTCACGCGTCAAGATGGAAAGCTGGTCATCAGCACACCAAAAACACCGAATTCCATCCGCACAGTCCTATTGCCGGAAGACACGGTGAAACTTCTTGTTGAGGAACATGAAAGACATCCGGCAAATCCGTATTTGTTCCCGTCTCCGCGCACGGGAGAGACGTGGGACCCAGACGGCTTCCGCAGACTTCACGACAGGATCATCAAGGAGATCGGCGCGGAGCATGTGCGTTTTCATGACATGCGGCACACATTCGCGACGTTATCGCTGAAAAGCGGCGTGGATGTGCGAACACTTTCAGAAACGCTGGGTCACTTCAGCGCAGGATTCACGCTCAGCACTTACGTTCACTCGACACCCGGTATGAAACAGAGCGCGGCGGACGCAATCGGAAACACCATCCGCAACGCGATCTGACCCCAAAACCAAAGCGGCGGCTGCAACTTGCAGCCGCCGCTAAAACGTTCAAAATATTCGTGAAAACAAAGAAACTTATGCTGTTTTGTCAAATAAATCTCAATAAATCCACCACGTTTTCGCGCCCGTTTGGGTCAAATCTGGGTCAGGTCGCATGACTGCAAAAACGAGGCCGATTATTTGCGGGAGAAAGTGAAGAAAAAGTCCTGAAATCGTGAGATTTCAGGACTTTTCTTGTGGAGATAAGCGGGATCGAACCGCTGACCTCATGACTGCCAGCTGCTATCGGTTCGTGATATGGAGCGTTTTTGCGTCAAATACGTCCGTTCCGTCAACGAAAAGTGCGGGATTTTGCAAGGTTTTATCCATTGCATCCACACGCTTTCGCGCACACCTGGGTCAGAATCTGGGTCAGTTCCTCGCGGCTGGATATTCGTTGCAGAGCAGACGATAGGGGGCTTCGTCTTCTTCAATCTTTGGGAAGCGGCCGACTGGGGGATTGAAGCGATTGTCGGTGTTGTCGTCGTTGCACTGGCTGACTTCGCCCAGCAGGACAGCGCCGGTGCCGGGTTCAACCTCGAAATCATGATACATGTACTGCTGGATATGGATGCTCTCACCCGGCGTCAGGCGCACCTGCGTTCCGGCAGGAACCGTATAGGTTCTGCCATCGCAGTGGACGGTCACATCGGATTCGCGGTCGATGGATTCATCGGGTAGGCTGTTGTAGACGCGGATCAGAATGTTTCCACCGCCGCGGTTGATGATATCTTCGGTCTTGTACCAGTGAAAATGATTCGGGGAATACTGCCCCTCTTTCATATAGAGCAGCTTCTCTGCGTAGACCTTCGGATACTTGTCCTGCATCGCACGATTGCCGTTGCGGATCGTGATGAGCGACATACCAACCTTGTCAAAGTCACCGAGACCGTAATCCGTAATGTCCCAACCGAGCATACAGTCGCGGACTTCGTCATATTCATGTCCCTTGGACTGCCATTCCTCAGGCGTAAAATGGCAGAACGGCGGCAGGTAGCAATGCTCCCGCGCGCACATGGCTTCGAGCTCTTTTAAGGCTTTGTTTATTTCGGAGCGTTTCATAAGACGGATTCCTCCTATATTGTAAAATGATGCGGGTTATGGCTGCTTGCGGCGGACGGCGCGGCGCATCTGCTGGTAGCCGCTGAACCCGCTTTCCAGCGCGGCGCGGCGCGCCGAGAACTCACCCTTTCCAGCAGCGCGCAGGCGTAGTGACGGCGGAGCTCTGTCAGATATGCGTGAACCGTCATGCCGTAAGCACGGCAGAAGATGCGGTCAAGCTGCCGCTGACTCAGGAAAAACTGTGCGCACAGATCCTGAACGGAAAACGGCGTCCGGAAATTGACGTCGAGATAGCTTTTGATACGAAGTGCCGTCGTGTCTGCGCGCTTTTTTCCGGAAAGCGTATCGGGCGGCCTCGCCTCCGATAATACGTCCAGAAAATCAAACAGACACCGCAGATACAAAAGCTTTGTCTGCAAAAGCTGCATATCCGAAGAGGATGCCTGCTGGTCAAGCTGCCGCAGCAGCGGCAGCAGCTCGTCTGGTGCGCCGGCAGAGGAAAATGCCTGGCGGGAAAGGAAACGGCGCAGAGATGCAAGCGGATCTGTCTCACCCTTCACTGCTGGCGGCAGCCCCAGCGTACATTCCACGCAGTATTCCTCCATGATATCTGCCGCAGAGGAAATCTGGCAGTGCGGAACAAACGGCAGCGTTACATAAATATCGTTCGTTTCCACATGAAAGAGCGTATCGTCGATCTGAATCTGTCCTGCGCCGGAGAGAATATAGTGCAGTTCGATCGTCGGATGCGTGTGCAGCGGAATCGCCCATGCGTGGGTATTTTCGTGAATCTTGGAGAAGCGGAGAATCTGCAGTGCAGCGTTTTCAAATGAGATGGATAGCGGCTGCATCAGCAGATTGGTTGTATGCAGCTCCGGCTGCTTATTCATGATCTCGCCCCCTGTGCTGTATTCTGCTGACAGTATAGCAGAAGTTTCCGCAGGTGGCGAGTCCTTTTTACAGCCGGACAACAAACGTCATGATTTTTGCGTGCGGTGCGGAGAATGCCAGCGTATCGCCGGAGGTCTCCACTGCTTCGCGGTGATTGCCGGTAAAATCCGTGCGCCACGCGGTCTGAATGGACCGGCAAAACCGAATCGCAGCCGAAAGCGCATGACCGGTGTACTGATAGCCGCGAATCAGAATTTCGCCATCTCCCAGCCCCTGCACGCAGGAAACAACAAACTCCGGCACATCCAGACAAAACAGGCTCTGTGCAGATTCCTGCATCTGCGCGGGATGTGCGGTATCCTGATAATATAGTTCCGGCGTGTGATAGCGCTCGGCCAGCATGGAAAGCTCGCGGTCCGGCGTATCGAATGCCAGTGCGTATTCCATCTCCCAATTGCCAAGCAGCTGCGAATCCTGCGGATAAAGTGCGCATGGGCCGGGCGGGGCATAGGCGGTCATGGAGCGAACCGAGCCGCACCGCCCGACGGCGCGCAGCAGCGTCACGGCAAGATCTGCGCCGTTTTCGCCGTCCGATGCTTCATATTCCAGAAGCCCCGCACCCATAAATACCAGCCGCTTCCGTCCGTTTTGCAGATAGACAAAGCGTTTTTGCGCATAGCAGCCGCTTTCTGTCTCAACCCACGCCTCCGGCTTTGGCTGCCGTCTGCGAATGGGGTGGGCTTCCACGGTAAAGATGGAATCGGCAAAGCTTTCGTCACAGGAAAATCCGGTTGGGAAATGCACTCGCAGGCGATGATCGCCGGCGCGGTTCTCAATTTCCAGATGAAACCGAAGCAGCGGGTCATTTTTCCGCAGACTGAGCGTCAAACGGAGCAACTGCTCCGCCTCGTCCGGCTTGCGGCGATAGCGCCAGTCCAGAATGGCGCTGGTGCAAAGCGCACCCTGCTGGATACGGATGGACGGTGCACTGGTCGCTGAGTTCCAGACCTTTGCGGTAAGCTCCGGCGAAAACAGGTACGCATCGCCGATATCCGCTTCGTCGGTGAAGAGATTTAACCCTCGATATGCTTTGCCGCTGCGCTTGTTTTTTACGTCCAGCGTTCCGTTCGGCTGAATGGAAACCTGCAGATATTCGTTTTCCAGCGTCTGAAAGAGAACAACCGGACGCTCCGGCAGCGACAGCGGAACGAGAGACGGACGGCAGTATAGCGTCGTCCAGCTCATAGCCGTCTGATGCGGAAGCTGCACCAGCACGTCGGCAAGCAGATAGTCGTCCCAGCTTGGATCGCGATCATTGGGTGCAGAATCACGCCGTCTTTTCGCAGGCGGACGATCTGACAGGGAATGTCCTGTCCGTCCGCTGTTCGGATAGCAAGGCCGCGGAGCAGCGTATCTGCCGGCAGCCGCAGTGTAAACGTCTGTACAGCGTTTTCCTCTGGCCACGGGGGAAAGATGGAACAGCTGCACCGGAATTTCATCCGCAAGGGTCTGCTGCGTGTCTGTCTGCGCGGTAAGCCGGCGCATGGCCTCCTGCTGGTACTGCTGCGTAATATCGCGCGCCCACGCAAAGCGGCGCTCCATATCGCGCGCAACATCGTCGCAGCTGCATCCGCAGATGCTGTCGTGCGGATGGTTTTGCAACAGATATTTCCAGGCGGTGTCCAGATAATGCAGGCCAAGCGGCAAGTGTGCCGCTGCCAGCATCGCACTCAGCGGCTCGGCGCAGCGCACAAGCCCTGCCTCACACTGCGCATTTTCGATTTTTGCGGAATATGCGTGGAGAGTGTATTTTTGAGCGTGGGGTTCAAATGGCGGCCTGCGGAATAATTCGTCCGGTTCTGTTCCCCGCAGAGTACGGTAAGCTCACCCGGCGTAATGTGCAGCTCGTCCAGATACTGCGTCAGCGATACCTGACGCAGCTCGTAATCGTCATGCGTTTCATTAAAATACCGGATAAATTCCGGCAGGGCATAATTTGGTGTCTGATGGTCACAGCCGTTCATAAACAGAAGCTGCCCGCTTGGTGAGCGCGGCAGTCGTTCATGAAACCAGTCCTCGAACTGGCGGCTGACGGCCTCCGGCGTATCGGCCAGAGGGAAGGCGTTGAGATAGCCCCGGTCGTCCGGCAGGCGGAGCGTCAGAAGCTGCGTGCCGTCAGGCGCGCGCCAAAGCACCTCGTAGGGCGGCTCAGGATCATCTGAGCTTCCGCGCCAGATCACAGCCGCGCGGAAGCCATACCCGGCGAAGATCTGCGGCATCTGTGCCGGATGAGAAAAGATATCCGGCAGATATCCAACCGGCGTGCCGCCGCCAAAGCGCTGTGCCAGCGCAAGGCCGCGGCTGAGATTGCGCAGAATAGACTCCTGACCGATGCATTGTAAATCCGGCAGGACATACCAGGGGCCGACGGCAATGCGCCCGGCTTCAATCAGGTGCCGCAGCCGCTCCGCCTGATCCGGGCGCACCTCCAGATAATCCTCCAGACAGACCGTCTGTCCGTCAAGGTGAAAGTGTGGAAATTCCGGGTGCTGCTCCAGATAGGGGATCAGCGTATCGAGCATATCCACAAGGCGCATCCGGAACAGCTGAAAGGACAAATACCATTCGCGATCCCAATGTGTGTGGGAAAGAACATAACCGATCGTTTTTTTCATGACGGCACCTCCTGCCGTATACATATCACGAAGCGGATTCAGATACAAGCACGCATGCAAAAGATGTCTTGATTTGATAGCTCGATGTCGGAAATTTATCTTGCGGCGTTTTTCACAAAATTCTATAATGAAACCAGATTGAGCCGTGAGGTGCTGCCGTATGAAAACTGCTGGAAATAGGAAACGAAATATGCACTTTCAGACAAAGGTTCTGATTGTGTCCGTGCTGATTGTCTGCGTGATGGCCGGGGCAATCGGCAGCTTCTGGTATCGGCAGACATCGAAGCAGGCGCAAAGCTCGGCAGAGCGCTATATCGGCAGCGTTCTGGAGCGGCTGAACGGCTCGTTTGAAACGATGCTGCGCGACGTGGACCATCTGGTAATCTGCGCATCCATTGATACAAACCATATTGTGAACCCACTTCGAAATTACAAGACGGCAGCTCCATCCGAAAAGCTGGCGTGCAACCAGACAATTCTGGACACCATGCTGAGTCTGTATCAGTTCAAGACATATCTGGAGGGAATGATGATCTCCAGTGTGGACGGGAACTATTTCCGAATCGGAACGACGCTCCCCTATCAAACGCTGATTCAGCAGCCATGGTTTTATGAGGTGTCGATGGACGGAAAAAAGAGCGCCGTGATCCTGCCGTACAGCAACGGCTCGGAAATGGTGCTTTCCATCGCACGCAACATCTATTCCGGCAGTGAGCAGATGGGCGTTGTAAAGGCAGATGTGCGCTACACCATTTTAAACGACTGCTATGGCAAGGACTTCAACGGTCTTGGCGCAATTTATATCATTGACCCTGTAAGCGAACGCATTATCTACCCGCTGGACGTGCCGCAGCAGATCGGAGCACAGCTGCTGACAAGCGGCGGGCAGGGCGAAGCAAGCGGCAGCGGCTATGCGGAAATCGACGGTGTTTCCAGTCTTGTGATCTATCAGCGTTCCGAGCTGACCGGCTGGCTGACGCTCGGTGTTGTGCCCGAGGCGATGTAACGCGTGAATTTCGCAGCGTCAGCCTGACAGCGATGGCAGTCAGCCTGCTGTTCGGCGTGGTAGCAGTCGCATTCCTGGCAGTCTTTTTGTTCGGTGAAACCGCAAAAATCCAGAAGCTATGCACTGCTGTAGCACAGATCGGCGGACAGAATCTGCAAATGCAGCCCGTGATTCACTCCGGCGACGAGATTGAAACGCTTCAAAATCAGATCATCCGCATGGTTGACCGCATCCGGAATCTACTGTACGACATTCAGTGCGCGGAGCAGACGCGCCACAAGCTGGAATTTCAGATTCTGCAAAACCAGATCAATCCGCATTTTCTGCACAATACGCTCAACACCATCCGCTATATGGCCTATGTGCAGAAAGAGGAGAATATCGTAACCGTCGTTGACAGTCTTTCCGTACTGCTGCGGAACAACATGCGCGCAAACGAATATTTGACGATCGAAGAGGAGGCGCAGAGTCTGCGCAGCTATCTGGAGATCCAGACCTTTAAATACAGCGGAAAATACGTCTATACAGTTGAGGTTGAGCCGGGACTAGAACAGTATAGAATCTTGAAAATGCTGATCCAGCCGCTGGTGGAAAACGCGCTCAAGCACGGAATTGCACCATCTGACCGGCCGGGGGTTGTCAAGGTGCAGATGTTTTCGGACGATGGAATGCTGCGGGTCGAGGTCGTGGACAACGGAGTGGGAATGCCGCAGGAGATCATTGAAAAAATTCTGAACGAAAGCGACGACAGGCATATCGGTCTGCAGAACGTGATCGGCCGGATCAAAATTTACTATGGCGCGCGTATGGCGTGGAGCTCCACTCCGGCGGGTTCGGGACGAGAGTGGCGCTGCTGCTGCCAAAAATAGAAATGAAAAAGGAACGGAGGCGGCAGAATATGTATAATGTGATGATCGTGGACGACGAATTGTGGTTCCGCAGCTATCTGAAAGAGCTGATCGACCAGAGCGGCAGCGAGTTTCTGGTGTGTGCGCAGGCGGCCAACGGCGCGGAGGCGCTGAAAATTCTTGCAGCGCAGCCGGTCGATGTGGTGATCGCGGATGTGCTGATGCCGGTCATGGACGGGGTAGAGCTGATGCAGCATCTTTCCGACCTGCCGCACCGGCTGCCGGTGCTTGCGCTGAGCAACTGTGACGACTATCTGCACGTCAGGCAGATGCTTCAGCTTGGCGCGCAGGACTATCTGCTCAAGCATGAGATCAGTGCCGCGGCTCTGCGGGAGCATCTTCAGCGCGCCGCCGACTGGATCCGGCAGCAGGCCACGGTAAGCAGCGAGCACGCGCGCGAACGGGACGCGGAGGCCTATGTGCGCAAAAACCACATGGTTCTGAAAAATGAGTTTCTCCACCGGCTCCTCACGGAGGAAATGCCGCCGGAGGAGCTTCGGCATCATATGGACGTTCTTGGCATTCGGCTTGCGCAGGACCAGCTGATGCTGTGCCTTTTGTCGTTTACCCCATGCGCAGATGGCCGGTCTGCATACGCTGCGCAGGACGACCCGCTGTTTGATTACGGTGTGCTCAATATTGTTGAAGAGATCCTGCATGAGAGCGGAGATGGTCTGGCGGGAAGCCTTGGCGACGGCATCTACGTGCTGCTGTTTTCGCATGGCGGACAGGTCAGTCAGGCAAAAATCGACGCCCGGACGCAGAACGTCCTGCAGAGGATCTCATTCTGCATGAGAAATTACTTTAACCGGCAGGCGAACTTCTGCATGGACAAATCGCTGCGGGATATAGCCCACCTGCGTGAGGGCTATCGCTATGTAACAGCGCTGAAGCAGGAGCTGTTTTATCACGACGACACCTGCGTGCTGCGCAGTCCGGAGGAACAGACGCAGTCTGTGCTGATGGGGCTGCCGCTGGAAACAGAAAAAAGCTTTGCCTCCGCGCTGGAGGATGGCACAGCGTATGAGGTGCGGCTGAACGAGATTTTTGACATGATCGAAACACGCCGCGTTGATCTGGAAAATGCCCGCATGATTCTGAATGATCTTCTGGGCGTACTCAATCGTGCGGCAAAAAAGCATCGTGTGCCGCTGGAAAGCGTCTATGGCAGCTGCAGCAGCTTTGATGAATCTGGCGGCGGTTTTCTTCCGTCGCCGATGCAAAGGCATTCTTTTCTAGTGCGTTTTCCCGGCTGGTTTCGGCGATGCACACAGATGCACCGTCAGCCGGATACTCCCATTATGTCCGTCAGACGCTGCGCCGCATTCAGACGGATTATGCCGACGAGCTGTCGGTCAGCGAGATTGCGGAGCAGCTCGGCATTTCCAGCAATTATCTCAGCAAACTGTTTAAGGAGGAGACCGGGACAGGTTTTGCGGTTTATCTGACGGACTATCGCATTGAGCGCAGCATTGCGCTGATGAAAGAGCACACGCTTCCGCTCAGTCAGATCGCAGAGCGGTGCGGCTTCCGACAGTATACCTATTTTACGAACGTATTTAAGAAAAAGACGGGAAAAAGCCCGCGTGCATACTTGTCCGAAGTGTAGAAGAGTATAAGTTATTGTGGTTTTTTGCAGTTTTTTTCATGGATGGACTGCTTTACAATCATAACAGAAAGAGCCAAAGGCTCCGAACAAATGAAAAGGAGAACCAGAAATGAAAAAGATGCAGAAAAATTTCTTTGCATGCTTCTGGCGCTGGCCATGCTGCTGTCCTTTGCAGCCTGCGCAGCGAAGGAAGCTGCCCCCAGCACGACCGGATACCCCCGCTGCGGATGCGGCAGATGCAAAGACGGAAACCAAAGCCGAGGACACCCCGGCCGAGCAGCCGGCAGCGGAGCTGCCTGAGCTGACGCTGATGCTCCAGACCTCCGACGAGTCGAACGGTCTGCTTGCAGCAGTTGACTATGTCAACGCCCATGCCGAAGAAATCGGCGCAAAGCTCATTCTGGAAAAAGTGCCGGACGGCGATCAGGGCGAGCAGGTGATTCAGGTTCGCTACGCCGGCGGCGAGGACGTGCCCGATATCCTCTACTTCCAGCCTGTGTCCTACACCAACTCCCGTCTGTCCGTCGCCGACAACTTTGTTGACCTGACGGCAAACGACTATTCCTATCTCTACAGCGATTCCTATCTGCGTACCCCCGGCTACCTGCTGGATGGCAAGCTTTACAATCTCCCGATTGCAACCGGCGGCGGTATGTATATGTTCTACAACAAGGACGTGCTGGCCGCATCCGGCATCACCGAAGTCCCCACCACATGGGACGCGTTCCTTGCTGACTGCGAAGCGATCAAGGCAAACGGCATTTCCCCGGTCTACTATTCCGGCGTTGACACCTGGACACTCCAGTTCTTTGCGCTGATGGGATGGTACAGCGATTACGCTCCCGAGGATGCACAGGCCTTTGCCGACGCAATGAGCACCAACCAGAAGCATTGGAGCGACATGAATGGCTTCATCGACTCCATCGGCAAGATCAAGGAGCTGGTCGATCTTGGCTATGTGCAGGAAACCTACCTGTCCGATACCTATCAGCAGGCGCAGCAGGCACTGCTTGACGGCACTTGCGCATTCTATGCACAGGGCGACTGGGTTGTCGGCGAGCTGGAGAAGATCGACGCGGACAAGACCGCTTCCTCCATCGGCGCGTTCCTCATCCCGCTGGCAGATCATCTGTACTGCGGTGTCGGCGTGAACAAGGGCTTCTACGTCTCCAAGAACGGCAAGAACCCCGAGCTTGCGCAGAAAGTTATGGAAGCACTCGTTTCTCCGGAAGCACAGCAGGCATATTTTGATGCACAGTCCGGCATTCCCGTTGCAAACGGCGTTACCGCCGATCTGAAAGGCCCGTATGCCGACATCAAGAACATTCTCGACACCGCCGACCTCAGCCCGCAGTGGACGGACTTCTGCAAGTATTCCAAGGGCCCGCTGGAGACCTATATCTCCGAGGTGCTCGTCGGCACCAAGACGCCCGCGGACGTTGCCGCAGCGCTCGACGCTGACTTTGCAAAAGCCGCGATTGACGCCGGCGATCCCAACTGGAATTAAACACAGTCATTGACCACAGCAAGGGCGTCTGCCAAACGGATACTTGGCAGACGCCCTTCCGTATAGCGAGGAAATTGTGAAGTATGAATAAGAACAAGCGCTATCCCGCGTTGTTTATGGCGCCCGGCGTTCTGATTTACGGCGTCTTTTTCATCCTGCCTGTGCTGATCGGCGTCTGGTATTCCTTTACAAACTGGAACTTTACCAGAGCGGACTTTGTCGGGCTCATGAACTACAAAAATATCATCAGCGATCCCAGCATCAAGCGGGCACTGCTCAATACGATCATTTTTACGGTTGTGACGACTGTCGGAAAGGTTGGCCTTGGTCTTGCACTGGCCGTATTTCTGAACCGGAAGCTCCGCCTGCGCAACTATCTGCGCGGAATCAGCTTCTTCCCGGCCATCATCAGTACCGTTGCCGTTGGCATTGTCTTTACGGCAATTCTGCATCCCTACGGCCTGCTCAACCAGTTCTTCCGCGCGCTCGGACTGGATTTTCTGGCGAAAAACTGGCTGACAGATACAAAGCTGGCGCTTTTGTCTGTCTGCGGCGTGGAGATCTGGAAGTGGTCCGGCTTTAACATGGTCATCATCCTTGCCGGGCTTCAGGCCGTTCCGCCGGAATATCAGGAAGCCGCAACCATCGACGGCGCAAACGCATGGCAGCGCTTCTGGCGCGTTACGTTCCCGCTGATCCTGCCGGCGTTCAATAACGCGTTCGTAAACAGCCTGATCGGCGGCCTGAAAGTGTTCGATATCATTGTCGCCACCACAAACGGCGGCCCGGGCGTTACCACGCAGGTCATGAACACCATGATCTATCGCTCGTTCTCGTTCAATATGCAGGGCGAGGCAAATGCAGGCTATGTCCTGCTGGCGGTCATTGTCGCACTGTTTGCCGTTTCGTCGTACAGCATCATTCGCAAGCGGGAGGTAGACCTGTGAAAAAGAAATGGAAATCCATCGCAGCGGAGCTGGTCGCGCTGCTGGTAAGCGCAATCTTTGTCGTCCCGATCTGGATGATTTTTGTAAACTCCCTCAAGGACTCCAAGTATGCAAACCAGCTCAGCCTGTCCCTGGCAGGCGTCAACCTGAAACAGGCAGCGCAGAACTATGCGGAGGTGTTCCGCGTATCCGGCCTGACCACGGCGTATCTCAACAGCACGATCATCACGGTTTTGTCCGTCGCGCTGATCGTGCTTACGGCAAGCATGGCCGCGTTTATCATCCAGCGCCGCAAGCAGAAATGGGTCGGCCGCGTCAACAGCCTGATTATCCTTGGCATGACCATGCCCGGCTTTACCGTTCCTACGTACTTTCTGCTGAAATCACTCGGACTGCTGCACACCTACCTTGGAATCTGCCTTGTCTATACGGCAAGCTTCTTCCCGCTTGCTGTGTTTATCTTCACGGGCTATTTCCGCAGCATTCCGGATGAGCTGGACGAGTCGGCGCTGCTGGACGGCTGCACACCGATGCAGATGTACTGGAAGATCATCCTCCCGCTTATCAAGCCCGTCATGGTGACGGTTATCATCATTGCCGGTATGTCGATCTGGAATGAGTTTGGAACGGCGCTGTTTCTGCTCAACTCGCCGAAGCGATATACCGTCTCTTTGACAATCTATTCGTTCTGCTCACAGAAGAAATCTGACTGGAATCTTCTGTCGCGAATATCACCCTGATTTCCCTGCCAATCATCGCAATCTACTGTTTCCTGCAAAAATATATCGTGTCCGGCATGACTGCCGGCGCAGTGAAAGGATAGACAATATGCGTTCAAACAGACAAATGAGACGATGGATTTCAGCGGCGCTGTGTCTGCTGCTGACATTCTCGGTGCTTGCCGGTACGCTTCCCACCGCCCGCGCGGAAGCGGTTTCGGCCAATACAAAAGAAGTTGTCCTCAATTCAATGGACAGCGCTGCGGACTGGCACGCAGAGAGCAGCGACAGCGTCGCAATTTCGGCTGAAGCTGCCGCAAGCGGTGATCGGACAGCGCTGCGCGTCACCGGCACCTATAAGCAAAAAGCCAGCGCGTTTGCGAACCTGAGCTGGAACGCGGGCGGTCTGAATCTGACCGGTGCGCAGAAGCTGCTGATCGACGTATACCCGGAACAGACGCTTG
>ENA-OQCO01000491-OQCO01000491.1-human-gut-metagenome-genome-assembly--contig:-NODE-491-length-21392-cov-3.183729_pt1 | contig 21392 bp, 21 predicted proteins | sample MGYA00242500_ERZ504582 | MGnify/ENA primary metagenome ERZ504582 (study PRJEB26092, sample SAMD00036346) | human gut metagenome | host: Homo sapiens | study: EMG produced TPA metagenomics assembly of...
CTTTCGGATTTCCTGCTTCTTCCAATCCATGGTTTTCACATCCAAAGGGCAATTTTCCCGCTGGTCGTATCCAACATTAAAAAATTGAGAACGTGGATTCTGAAAAACAGAACCCACTTTTTTGATATATCAAATAACGACAGGCTACTCATATCTTTGCCATCGAGTATGACTCTACCTTCCAGCTTGCCATCGTAATAGTGCGGAATCAGGCCATTAAACAAACGAGTTAATGTAGTTTTTCCGCATCCTGATGTTCCGCAGAGCAACACGAAATCTCCATCATTAATAGACAGGTCTATATTTTTCAGCGTTCCATGTACTTCACGTTCTCCGTCGATACTTTCATTTGAAGGGTAGGAAAAAGAAACTTTTTTACATTCAATCATAATCCTACCTCCCTGCAATCATTGTTGCAATCGGAATAGCAAAAGCCACTACACACAATAACAAGAAAAGAATATCCTGCACATGAAAACCGATTTCGCAGATATTTGTTCTCTTAACCGATCCGCCCAATCCTCTCGTCAGGGCTGCAGCACTTAATTCTTCCCCAATCTTAACAGAACACATAATTACAGGAACAAGCCTATATTCCAACATTGCGCCTGCTTTGCCTCCGCCGAAGCGAATCCCTCGCATTTTCATAGCATCGCCTATCGCATTATATTCCTCAACAACTGTTGGGAAAAAGCGGAATATAACAGACATTGGAATAATAATTTGCTCCGGCAAATGCAGCTTCTTCATGGCAGCAACAAATTCACTGACGGTGGTTGTTTTGACTGTAATGTATCCCATCATAATTCCCGGAACAAACCTCATTAAAAAGCCACAAACTGCAACAACAAAAAAACTTGGCAGTCCTGACAAGTACGGGAGTGACAGTATTTGCAGTAGATAGCTGCCACCGTACAAGGCAAAATAGATACATGACCCCTTTTCTTTTTCTGTCACTTCCAATTGTCGGATATCCGTCACGTCAATATGATACTGGGGAGTATTCTCCAGTATGCGCTGCATACCATCCGGTTGGATAATAACACGCATCATCCATGCCTCTGTATCAACAGATTCCATGCCGTCTCTGCGCACTCAGTATCAAGACCGTCTGCATCCAGTTCAAAATAACAGTGCGTTGCAACATTTCCCAATTCATACAATCCGCTTCTGCCAAGCCAGTAAGCATACTGCACATCGGTTAATGGGAACGGATGATATGCTTCCTCCAGATTCGGTTTGATCTGCAGTGTATCTTCTTCTTTCTGTTCGGACTGTTCAATAGCTTTTGCCAGAGATTTTACGGTCAGATTTTCAAAAATCGTACTGATCGTTATTTTGCAGCCGAAGGTTTTCTGTACTTCCGAGATCAACCTTGTGGCAATCAGCGAGTCTCCCCCAAGGCTAAAATAATTATCTTCAATTCCGATATTTTCATATCCAAATAATTGTTTCCAGATATCTAAAATCTTTTCTTCTGTTTCTGTCGTTGCCTTTGAAAATCGGATAACCGCAGTTTCTTCTTTAAAATCTTCCCGCAATTGCTTCCTGTTAATCTTCCCATTGGACAATGTTGGGAGCTGCTCCATGAAATGATAGTTCTGTGGAACCATATACTCCGGCAGTTTTTCTAACAGATATTCCCTTAGTGCTCCATTATGATAGGACAGGACAGACGCCTGCTGTCTGCTGCAGCATATACATCTTCCATATCTCTCTGTCACAGCACAGTCTTCGCCCATTCCTGCCTCTGATAAACATTCTCTCCACAGCAGGCAATCCGGGGTAACCAGCCCTGCTTCTCTTCTCTTGTCCCGAATATCCGCAAAACCATTTTCCAAAAAAGCCGCTGTAAGTTCCTGAAGGTATGTCCTTACCACAAGGTCAGTCATCAGCAATATTCCGTTTGGCTTCAGTAATTCCGCTACTTTCTTTACCGCATCCGCAGCATCAATATTTCTATGTAAAGCATTTACCGATATCACAACGTCATAACTATGCAAGGACATCTGCTGCTTATCCATGCCTTCTTCCAGATTCAGCATCTCAAACTCGACTCTCTCATATCTCGCAAGTTCTTTCTCTGCTTCCTGCAGAAAATATTTTGAAGAATCCGCATATGTATAAGCCACGCTTACATCTTCCAGTGCATTCAAAAACTGTCTTGTAATTGCAGTGTCCCTTGTACCAATTTCTATAATCTGGAGTGGCTCTTTTCTGCGTTCTTCTGCCAGAAGCCTTAATCCCTGCACCAGTCTTTCCACTGTTTCCTCGCAGCCCGGAATCCTCCGAAGCAGCATATTCGGAGCCAAAGCCGGCTCTTTCTGGTAGAATACGTCCAGCGGAACTTCATTCCCAGTAACCATATGCTTCAGATACGGCTTCAGTTTCTTAAAATACGTTTCCGCATCTCCAGCTTTTTCCGGTACAGCTACTTCCTTCCCGGTACGCGATAGTCTGCCGTCCTCTTCTCTCAGGATTCCTTCCTTCTTTAAAATTTCCAACCATCTTGCCACAGTATTCTTCTGTGTTTCCGTAATGCTCCCTTTTTCAAAAATTTCCTTCTGCGAAAGGACTTCCTTCTCTGATACAAAAACGCCTAACTCTATGAGTGTCTCCAGCATAAGCTGTACACATCTCTGGTCTGCATAGGCAAGGAAATTTTTGTATGCTGTCTTCCGTTCCTGCTGCATCTGCCAATTGCTGACATCATCCTTCAGTTCTTTCCAGCCCCTGCCAAAGATATCTGTGCCGTACAAATACGTTGTAACTTTAGAATCTTCCTGTATCGGCGCTCCGATATAAGCAGCCAGCGTTTTATTGCCATGACCATCACTAACTGTATCAACAACTGCATGAGCCACACCCGGAAACTCCTGAATCGCATGTTCAATTTCTCCCAATTCAATCCTGTGTCCGCGGATCTTTACCTGATGGTCTTTTCTTCCCAAAAATTCAATTGTCTCATCATCCCAGATTCTTCCGAGATCTCCGGTCCGATACCATCTTCCATACTGATCTGTGATAAATTTCTGCCCCGTAAGCGCAGAATCTCCCCTATATCCTTTTGCTACACCAAAACCGCCAATCCAGAGTTCGCCTTCTGCCCAGTAAGGGCAATCCCTTCCATACTCATCCACAACACGATATGCCTGATATCTGAGTGGCTTTCCATAAGGAATAGATTTCCAGTTTTTCGGCATCGGCAGGGTAACATTCTGATAATTGGACCAGATACTTGCCTCTGTAGCTCCTCCCATAGCGACAAACTGGCAATCCTCTGTCCATGCCGCAACCCTCTGCGGGAGATCCATCCCAATCCAATCTCCGGAAAGCATAACCGCCCTGATCGGCAGTTTCTGTTTCATGGATTCCGCCCGTATCAAAAGCATATCCAGAAGCACCGGCACTGAATTCCAAACGGTAATCTGATATTTCAACACTTGTTCCAGCCAGTAATCCGCATTCCTTCTCTCCTGCTCTGGAAGCAATACCAATGTTCCTCCTGCGCCTAAAATTCCAAAAACATCATATACCGACAGGTCAAAATCCATAGCTGATACAGCCAGCGCCCGATCTGCACTTGTCACATGGTACTTTTCATTAATATCCTGAACCGTATTCCATGCGCTTTCATGCGCAATCTCTACACCCTTCGGAACACCTGTAGAGCCTGACGTCATGATGATATAGGCGCTGTCCTTCGGCGACACCTCTGGCAGTCTCACATTTTCCTGTCCCTCTTCCATACCTTCCATCACAAGGATTTCCGTACCTTCCGGCCAGTCCAGTTTTTCGGATAATTCCCGATTCGTGACCACATAGCGGACTCCCGTCTTCTCATGGATTAACGCTCTCCGATCTTTAGGCTGGCTTAAGCTGACCGAAAGGTATGAATTTCCGGAAAGCAAAATTCCTAATGCCGCCTCGATCTGTTCTATCCCGCGCGGCAGGGTAAGTGCAACTGGGACTCCCTTAATATCCTTTTCTGAAATCCCTGCCGCCACTGCTGTCGCCCGTGCTTTTAATTCCCCATAGGAAACCGATCTTCCGCTTCCCGCATCAATAAGCGCAATATCTTCCGGGCAAACTTCCGCATGGTTCATAACAGCCCAATGCAGGCATTCCACACGCTCCGGCACTCCTGTACGCGCTGTATCTTCAATTTCTCTTTTTCTTTTTTCAGGAAGCACATCAAATCGCTGATTCCAGTCCTTCTTTCCCAATTCATGCAGAAGATTCTCAAAACACTCCAGCATATCCGGGATCATATTCTCCGGGAATAACTTATCCACGCTGTCCCATGTAAGCTGTACGCCATTTTCATCTTCATAACTCTGGAAGTCATTCCACACCTGCGGCGTTTGGGAAATCATATAGGAAAACTGCCCCAGTTCTTTCCGGAACGTATCATTTACCAACGGCGTTCCCAGATTGCAGGCAAAAACAACCGGCGCCACTGCCGATGCGTCTCCATACATCTGTGCAAGGTCTCTCTGGACTTGCACGCCAGAATATGCCGTATACTTCATATCCTCATGGAGCTGCTTCTGGATCCTGTCTAGCAATTCTGCAAACGTCGGATTCCCTTCGCAGTCAATCTCCAGCAATAACAGTGTAGTGAAATCTGCTATCACGTCTTCCAATCCCTGCTGCTCTGTTTTCCGGTTAAACAATGGAATATTAATAAGGAAACGATGATTCCTGCTCCACCGTTCCAAAACCGTCGCATATGCAGTAAGAAGAACCATTGCCGGAGTTGTCTGGTATTCCTTTGCCCGTACTTGCAGATGAGCCCACTCTTCCTTGCCAATCCTTACAATCCTGCGGTTGAATACAGTCTTTGTCACTTCCTGCGGTCGTTTTGCCAGTGGCAGGCCTGGCCCTTTCGGCAAATGTTCCAAGCGTTTTTTCCAGTATCCTTCTGCATTGTTTCTCTCTTCCTTATCTTCCTCTTTTTGCCGTTCCAGATAAGAAGCAAAATTCCACCCTTTTGATTCTGCCGGAAGGCTTTCTCCGCGATAGGCAGCCGCCAAATCCCTCAATAAGATCTGCAAACTCTGTACATCGGCAACCAAAAGTGCCATATCCACGTGCATGCGTGCCCTATTTTCAGGAAAAAGCGTAAGCTCTATTCCTGCCACTTCGCCTTCCTCGATCTTTAGCTTCCGATGGGATAAACGTTCTCTGACAGATACTGCCATTGCCTCTGCTTCCTCAGATGACATCCGTGAAAAATCATGAACCTTTATTTTTTCACAATACGGCTTATCCAGGATTTTCTGTGTCCCATCTTCCAAAAAGCAGGCACGCAGCATGGGATGATGATACTGCAGCACATTCCATGCTTTTTCCAGACGCTCCGGATCTATATTTCCCCCATCAAACTCTAAATACGCATGACAGTCTATTCCTCCAAGAGCCTGTTCTTCATCCCTGCCAACCCAATATGCATACTGTACGTCTGTTAAAGGAAACGGCTGTTTCATATCCTTTTCCGGCGTTATCTTAGATTCTTGCGCCCGTTTTTTGCCCGCTTTTTTCTTCATGCTGCGCTGGATCAGCGCCCACCAGCCTTCAAGGGTAGGATTTTCCATCAATGAACCGAATGAAACCTTAACCCCCTGTTTTCTCCACTGGTTTACCAGACGCATGATCGTCAGGGATGAAAGCCCAAGCTCCAGCAGATTTTCGGAATCCCCCAAATCTCTGGCTACCGGCAGCTTTTGTTTGATCTGTTCCTTTATCTCTATATATTCCATGATTCTGTCTCCTTCTATTTTTCCTGCGCCATCCGTTCTAATGCTTTCTTATCTATTTTTCCTACGCTGGTCAGCGGCCATGTCTCTACCCGTTCTATCTGATCCGGCATTTTATACGCCGCAATGCCTATTTCCCGCAGGAACCTGTGGATTTCCTGTAAATCGATCCCGGCTTCATCATCGGTCACAAGGAATGCACATATCCGGTTTCCAAGGGTTTCATCCGGAACGCCGACAACGGCTGCCTCTTTGATTTTCGAATGCCTGCAAAGGTAAGCTTCAATCTCTGAAGGCATGATCTTTTCTCCGGCACGGTTAATCTGCTCTTTGATCCTCCCGCCCAAACGTAACCTTCCGTCTTTCGTCCACATAGCTTTATCGCCCGTCCGGTAAAATCCGTCCGGCGTAAAGCTCTTTTTATTCGCTTCCTCCGCCATATAATAACCATCAATCGTATACGGGCCTCTGGATAATAATTCCCCAAAAACTCCTTCCGGTACGGCCTTATCTTCTTCATCCACAATCTTCACTTCATCCGCAGGAGACACCGGAGTTCCCTGACATCTTGCGATCAGGGAACCTTCATCCTCCGGGCTAGTAAAGGACAGTAGCCCCTCCGCCGTACCAAATACCTGCATCAGTTTACACGGCCATTCTTCAATGATCTTATCCGCAAGGGAATCTTCCAGCATTGCGCCGCCCACCTGCAAAATCCGCAGGCTGGATATATCATAATTTTCATCCCATTCCAGCATTTCCATGCACACAGTAACCATAGCAGGAACCAATGCCGTTATCGTGACACCTTCCTCTGTAATTGCGTCAAGGATATCATCCGGGCTGGTCGCAGACGCAAGCACAACTTTTCCTCCCACGTCCAGCGTGCCTAAAAGCCCCGGGCAGCATAATGGGAAATTATGAGCTACCGGAAGAGACGCCAGATAAACGTCACTGCTATCCAAGCGGCATCTCTTCGCGGACATGCGGGCATTATACATATAATCCGTATGGGTGCGCGGAATCAGTTTCGGAACCCCTGTCGTCCCGCCGGACAGCAAAAGCACCGCCGTTTCATACCCATCCACAGCCGGAAATGCTCCATTTTCTCCACACGTTTCCGCAATCATTCCACTGATATCCCCGGATTCGCTATCTACAAATATATGCCGGATACATGAATATTTCTCTTTCATCGCATTTGCCATCGGCACATATGAAAATCCCAGATATTTCTCCACCACAATATAAGCGGCCGGCTTTGCCAGTTCAATAATTCCTTCCAGTTCCGCCTCCCTGTGGGCCGGCAGCATCATGATTGGCACCGCCCCAATCTTGGAAAGCGCAAAAAACACGATCACAAAAGAAATCCTATTCGGAAGCTGCACAAGCACTTTGTCTCCCTTTAAAATCCCTTTACGCAGAAAAGCTGCCGCAAGACAATCTGCTTTTTGCTTTAATTCCATATAACTGATCTCGTCTTCGCTGTCCGTGACCGCAGTTCTTTCTCCATATTTTTCCGCCCACTTATCAAGCTGCTCTCCAAAGCCGCATCGTTCCCATCCTTCAAGATGCTCGTATTTGCTCATATCCTTCTTATAACTCATTTGATTTGTCTCCTTTCTTATGCGCCGCCACATACGCAGCATATCCCTCAATCTTTACCGGATACAAATGCCATCCCTGGCCTTTCCTGCCTTTTTCTGTAATTTCCCCGTTTCTGACAGAGAAGAAATCCATTCCTCTTCCCAATCCAATACCGATCGCTTTTACATACGCTTCTTTCGCCGCCCAATACTGGAAAAACAGTTCCGGTCCCTCATTTATTACATCTTCCGCTTCTTCTGCCGTATAGAAATTCCCGGCTATCTCCCTGTAATCCGGGCATCCTGCCATTTCCTGCACATCCACTCCGATATCCATTCCGACAGCGAATCCCTCCAGTATGAATTCCCCCGAATGCGAAATATTAAAATTGACTGTCTGCTTTCCTGCGATTTCTTTATGATAAGGCTTACCCAGTTCATTGACAGAAAAATCAATCGTTTCCATATCTAAGTATCTTTTTAAGAGGATCCGCACGACAACCTTCCCGGCTATATAACGCATCCTGTCTTCAGGAAAACGGAATCTTCCGGCTTGCTCCAATTCCTGCCCACTCAGGATATATTCATGGTTCTTCCAGAAATCTGTCATTTCAGGCCAGCGGATACACCATATATGTATCTCATTTTCACGGATATAAAGTTTGTCTGCTGACAGAAATTCCTTTTCTCCGTATCGTTTAATCTCCATTTTTCATTCTCTAAAGCAGTCTCATGACCTCACTTATTACTTCGTCTTCACAATCCCGCAGATAAAAATGTCCTCCCGGAAATATCCGGTAGTTAAAATCATTGTCCGTATACTTTCCCCATTCCAAGATCGCACTCTCATCCGCTTCTCCGTCCTTTTCTCCGCCAAATGCAGCGATAGGCGTATGCAGCACTATTCCCGCCTTGTCATAATACGTTTCATCCATGGTAAAATCTGCCCGCAGCATAGGCAGAAAGAAATCCAGCAATTCCTGGTTCTCCAGTACCTCCTTGGGCGTCCCTTCAAATCTCCCCAGTTCCCTCTTAAACTCTTCATCCGGAAGATGATAGATTGGATTTGGCTCCGGAATACTAGGAACCCGGCTGCCGGAAATAAACAGGCATTTTGCAGTATATCCCGCTGCCTCCAACCGTTTTTCCAGCTCATAGGCGATCTTCCCACCCATACTGTGTCCCCATAAGGCATACGGTCCGTACACAACCTTTCTTACAGCCTCTTCCAGGTCATCTAACATAACCGACATATCTATATACGGTTTCTCCATGATCTGTTCTTCCCTTCCCGGAAGCTGAACTGGGCATACCGTTACTTTCCCCTGCATCTTTTTCGCCCACTGGTTATAAGCAGAAGCACCGCCTCCTGCAAACGGCAGGCAGAACAAGGTTATTTTCTCTTTGTTGATATTTTCTGTATTTTTTATCAATTTCAAATTCACTTTTATATTCCTCTTGTATCATGTTCTTTTTGTTCTGTTTATCATCCTTTTGCAATACGCTTTTCCCAGGTATTTCTTATTCCTATCATGGATTAGTTCACTCTAACTCTTTATCAAAAAAAATTTTGGTCCATCCTAATATTAAACCAGACGCCAAAACAATATGCGCTACCATAATCCCGTTTACGATCAGGGAATATCCAATCACAGAAAAAACACCTGCTATCGCGCATTCAATAACTAAAATTACCCTCGCGCGCATCCCATAAACTTTTTTCTCTTTCGCATCCAACTTCTTGCTGCTGGCATCTACCGGCGCCATGATAAATATAACGCCAACCTCGACAAACCATATGATCCGCATTTGCCATATTACAGCCGGAGCAGACGCCAGATACAGACTGCATAGAAGGACAAGGATACCGGAAACAGCCATGCAGCCCCCTGCCTTTTCCAAATGAATCCCTCCGGCATACTGCCTTAAAACAGTAAAGGGCAATAAAAAGACTATCATCTCCATCCAATTCCCCGTTATGATGCCAAGTATGACGATGATAAGGTATATTACCACCCTGCCCAGCAGTACGCCGTAAGCATATTCATACAGCCTGCGGTCTTTCTCTTCAAGAATCCCATTCCTGCTTTGTAGTTCAAAAAGCCGACCAGCCATTTTTTTCCACACTAGAATTTCCTCATTTTCTTAACTTCTTCCGGCTCATCTTCCTGATAGTACAGCCAGTTGCACGCCAGATTTGCCGTATACGCCGTCAAGCAGAGTGCAAGACAGTTTACAGCTCCAAGCAGTTTGATTTCCCAGGTTTTTTCTGATTATTTTTTTCATAGTTACAAAGCCTCCTTTTTTCCGAAAGTTTACACAAAAATCGCCCTCTTTTCAATTACCGTGGCAAAAACGGTAACTTTTTGGGCGATTTTTGCACATCTTTATTTTATTGTAAAGATAAGCTTAACAGAGAACTCCCGTTCTCCGGCCTCCACTCTCATAATTCCCGCATACTTTTTAACCAGTTTTCCCACCGTATGCAGTCCGATCCCGTGACTGTCTGCATCTCTTTTGGTGCTTATGTACCGGTCCTTGTCCTTTAACAGTGGAACAACATACCCGTTGCAAAATTCCATAACAAGGAAATGTTCCTCATTTCCCATATACATCCTGCATTCCACATATCGGCCATCTTTTGTCTTTTCTGCCGCTTCCAGTGCGTTATCCAAAAGATTACCTACGATTGAGATCATATCCAGTTCTTCCAGAAAGTCCAGCCTGAGATCATTACCCAGAGTAATCTTATAGGAAATATTTTTAGATTCCGCAAGGAATTTCCTTTCGCACAGGATGCTGTTCAAGATCGGGTGTTCGCAATACACACCTTTTTGAAGGCTCTGAATCCGGACACCTAAATGTTCCATAATCTCCTTAACCTCTTGATTTTCTCCTTCTTCCATCAAACCGGCTACTGTACAAATGAATTTATTTATATCGTGTAAGAATGCCCTGTTATCCTCATTGACCTTATTCATATACTGTAAATTAGCAATCTCCGCCCTGCTTTTCTGGTAAAGCCGGTCCATCTTCTTCACTTCTTCTGATTTCTCTACAAACCGGTCAAACACTGAGAAAATGAAGATATTCGTCAATAGCAGCAGCGAAGCTCCTACCGGAACCATAACCCTGTTCATTCCTTCAAAAGAAATATTTGAATAAAACACACATCCTAATATAATGATCGTAGCGGTTGGCAGCATGAGCAGCACAGTAAAAGTTTTATTCTCAATCGTCAGATAATCCCTTTTTCTCGTTACCTGATTAATGCATTTAATAAACAGAAATGTCATGGTACTCATCAGTAGTAGAGGACTGTCCTATCATCAGCTCAATATCGGTCATATAAAAAGCCCCGCTGTCAAGCTGCTCCACAAGCCCCAACTGCCGGAAAATCTCTAAAGCCCTCTCAACCGTCCCTATCTGGTGGCGGGTCAGTGTCGCTATCATCTGCGCTGTGTAGGGGATATGCTCGTCAAGCTGCAATTTCCCGCCGTTTTTCAGCGATTTTAAGTACAGCTTCAAGAGGATATTGGAGTATAAAATCCCGTCTTTCATATCTTCCAGCAGCACAATGGAGTCGCTGTCAAAAAAGTTCTCTTTCAGCTTGAGGTAGTAATACTTGCGGTTATCTGCCATTGTCCCTGTCCTCCTTTTTCCGGCGTTTGGAGTAGTAGTGGGGGCAGAGTATGATAACCGCCCGGAAGCTCTGCTTGCAGCTATGGGTACAGCCCCGGCAGAGGTCGTTGTATGTGATACGGTCGCAGGTGGTATTCCCGACTTTTACTTGCCGCAGGAAAAAAGACCATTCCAGCCGCCGTTTCTTGCTCATTCTTGGCATGGGTGCGCTCCTTTCTGCCGTTTCCGCTGGTGTGGCGGTATCGGCGGTAATTCTGTATCATCTCGGTATCATTTTCGGGGTTTTTCTGCCCTGTAAGCCCGTTAAAAAATCCTTTGGTATTGCGGATAGGGTGCGGGGCAGCCCCCTTGTTCTGTATGGGTTCGGGTACATTTTGGGGCGGTTTTTATCGCTCCTGTTCCTGCCTTTTCACAGGCTTGCGTTCCCGGCGTAAAATCTGGTCGATATTGCCCTTGACAGTCTGTAAGCGGCGGTATTCCTCCCGTTTTGCCCGGTAATCGTTGTAGCCGCTGTTTTTCTCTTTGATAAGGCTTTCAATCTCTGCTTGCAGGGCTTTATAGCTCGGCAGCTTGGAAATGCCGTTCTCCCTGAAATAGCGGGCGGCTGCGTCTGCTATGATAAAGTCGCTTTCATGCTTCTGTCGGTAGGCTGCTTTTGCCTTGGCGTTTTTCTGCTGTTTCAGCCCGTCCCGGACAGGGCGGGTCTTGGAATAGGCAAGCACCTGCCGTTGCAGCTCCTTTTTCCCGTTCAGTGTCTTTTCCACCTGCTTCAGCTCTGTAAGGCTTTCCTGCATGGCGGCATAGGCGGCAGAACAGGCTTCGTCCAGTTCCTCCGGGGAAGAAAAGCCGTACTGCTGGTAGGCGGTAACGGTAGCTGCCATTTGCTTTAGATTGTGCTTTGACGCCCAGCGGTCATAGCCCACGCCCTTGCCCTCGGCTCGCTTGGCTTCCCGGTCAACCATGCGCTGCAAGGTGTTGTCTGCCGGGGTGGTTTTTGTGGTTTTTTCCCCTTGTAACGGCTTTTTAACTGCGGCAGGATATTCGGGTATGGCTTTGGTCTGTTTGGCGGCTCTGTGGGCGTTCTGCGTGAGCAGGGCAAGGACAGCAGCCTTGTCAAAATCGTCCCCCAGCTTCCGGGCTGTGATAGGCTTTGTCCTGTCCGGCGTGAGGTAGGAAAGCCGCCCCCGGCTCTCCTTGACGGTCACGCCCTCCCACAGCAAAAGGGAAGAAAACTCGTCAAAGCTGGTAGCTTGGGAAAGTGCCTGCCGTATCGTCCGGCGCAGCTTCGCCTTGTCCGTTTCAAACTTGGTGGGCTTGGTCGGCTGTCCTGCGGCTTCTCTGGCGGCGTTCTCTTTATCAAGGGCAAGCTGCCCTTTCTTTGCCGCCCAGTATTCCCGTTCGGTTATCCGTTCCTTGCTGCCGTTCAAGAGGTCGATTTGGTAAAGTCCCTCCCGGTGGCACATCTCCATGACTTCACTCTTGAAATATTCCATAGCGGCGTTGGTGCAGCGGTGCTTGCAGCCCTCCCGTGTGTCGGCTGGTCTGTCCATGTAGGGCAGAAGCGGGACTTCATAAATCCGCAGGGAGTTGATGACGATATGCACATGGATATTGCCGCTGTGGTTATGCCCGTCCGGGTGGGTGCAGACTAAGGCTTGGTGTCCGGGGAAATGCTCTTTACAGAACTGCTCGCCCAGCTCCTGCGCCCGGTCTACGGTCAAGCCGTTGTCTGTCCCGTCCCGTGGGTCAAAGCTGATGATATAGTGGTGGCTTTTCACATCTTCCCGTTTTTGGTTTTTCTCATAGCGGAGATTGGCTCGCATACAGGCAACGGCGAAATCATCGCCCCCGCAGTTGAGGGAAGAAATGCGGTAATCCTCTCTCGGTATCAGCCGCCCGTTTTCATCAAGGGTGGGCTTCATGGTAAACTCGTCATGCTCAAATGTGAGGTAGGCTTCCGCTGCGCCATAGTCCGCATTTTTAGAGCTGATATGTTTGAATGTTGCCAACAGCGTCACCCACTTTCTGCAAGACTTCAAACTTTAGGGCAGCAAGGTCGGAAACCGCCGCCCGTACCTCCCCGGCAAGCTGCGGGTAGGGGCTGTGCCACTCGTTCAGCGTTCGGGCTATCTGGTTTAAGTTGCCGCCGATCCTGCCGTATTCGGCGGTCAGCTTCCCGACAGCGGCAAGCAGCTCGTCATTGACGGGGGAAACGGTTATGATGGGGCGTATAGCTGCCCCGGTTATGGCTTGCCGAATAAACTCGGCTTGGCTCATGTTGTAAGCAGAAAGCCTTTCCGCAAACTCGGCGTATTCTTCCTCGGTCATGCGTGTCTTGACTACCCGGCTGCGGTGCGGCGTGTTGTATCGTTTCATAGGTGGTTGACCTCCTTTCTGTGCGTGGTGTCCTCTCACTAATAGGAGAAAAACAGGGTGTGAAGCGGAACTGTTTTTGAAAAATCCGAAAAAATATTTTGAGGGATTTTTAAGCGGCGTAAGCCACATGGCAGGGTTTGGGGAAGGCACTCCCCAACAAGATTCCCGCAGGGGCAAAATGAGCGATAAGCGAATTTTGGTACTGCGGTAGAATCTTGCTCTAAGAAACTGCCAGACTGCCACTCACTTCCTACTGCCACTTTTTCAGGAAATCGCAACCAGCTTTTTTATAAAAGGCTGCGGGCTGGCGTTCTTCCCTTACTCCCTACAACACCGCAAAAAGCAAAAATGACGGACTTTCCGGCAAGAACTTTTCCGGCGGCTCGGTCTTTCCCGACAATAAGGCGTTTCGGAAGCTGCGTTTTGCCCGCTGTCTAAAAAAAACGGCATTTTTTGGTTTCACTATCTAATACGGAACTTTTGGAAATTTGCCAAAAATGAGCGCAAAAAAAGCAGCAAATCTTTTTCGGATTTACTGCTTCATGTGCCGCTGCGGGGCGGCGGGATATTCAGTTTCTATGTTATCGGTCAAGCCGGAACTTGAACAGGCTTTCAATCAGCTTTGTTCTGATGTAGTCCTCCATATCAGAGTTGTAATAGCCGTTCATCAGTTCGTTGAAAGGGTTGATCCTCAAAAGAGGTATTTAACTTCACGTCGTTATATAACAAAAGCAAAATTTGATACATATTTTTCAATTCGTACGCCAGTCCAACAATACACAGAAAGACAGAATATTTTGAAAAATGTACAGTGGGAAGAGTATAACCATATACAGACGGCATTTGATAAGCTGGGGGAAATATAAAAAGCTGTCAGGCACAATAAAAATCCCATAAAAACATTATAGTCATTGACAAGTCAATAGTTTTGCCCTATAATCGTTCTAAAAAGAACGATAAAGGAGAGAACTATGTATTTCTGGGATAAGCATAAAACAATTACTACTTATTATGAATTGCTTTCCGGCGAGGTATGTGACCGTTATGGATTGACGCAGATGGAATATGACATCCTCATGTTCCTGCATAATAATCCGCAGTACAATACCGCGGCAGAAATCGTAAAGATCCGCAAATCAACCAAATCCCACGTGTCCACTTCGCTGAAAAACCTGGAAAGTAAAGGGCTGGTGGAACGTATCCAAAGTAAAGACAATAAAAAACGTATTGAAATCGCGCTGTTGGATCAGGCTGAGATAATTATAGAAGCAGGCCTGAACACACAAAAAGAATTTGCGCATAATGTGTTAAGAGGTCTGACCGAAGAAGAAACCCGTCTGTGCATCCGGGTATTTGACAAAATCTGTAATAACGCAGAAGAACAGTTAAAAAATGATAAGGAGAACGAATCATGAAACAGAACAACTACAAACCACAGATTCCGGATGTGATGGAAGCAATTTTTGACGTAGCATATCTGATTTTTGATCTGATTGCAGCCCTCTTGTTTTTCTTCTTCTCACAGGGGAATCCCTTATTTATCCTTTACGGAATCCTGACCCTGACCCTTTGCGGAGGCGATGCGTTTCATCTGGTGCCGCGAATCCTGAGAGCTGTACGCGGAAGCAATGACAAAATAAAAAGACAGCTGGGAATCGGACTGCAGGTCTCATCGATTACCATGACTGTCTTTTATATTATCTTAATGTACATCTGGAAACTTACCTTCCCGGAACTTGCCGCCCCGGTAAGCATTGAAGCTGTCGTTTGGATATCTGCCATTGTCCGGATCGTGATCTGCCTGTTTCCTCAGAACAACTGGTGTTCCGATGAGGGGAATCTGAAATTATCTGTCATCCGAAACGCTGTCTTTGCAGTGACCGGTATCGGGATCATCATCCTGTATGCTATGTCCGGAAACACCTATGGCTACCATATGACAAGAATGGTTGCAGCCATCATCATTTCCTTTGGCTGCTATCTTCCGGTAACTTTATTCAGTAAAACAAAACCAAAGGTAGGATTACTGATGATTCCGAAAACGTGTGCATACATGTGGATAATCGCCATGGGGCTTCAGCTTTTATTTTAGTCTCTAAAAGGCGCAGTATCTGCTGTGGGAGGATCCCGTATTATTTTGCGCTGTCAGCATCGATCACAGACTGGATCTGCTTCATCAGTGTATCGTAGTTGTCCTGATTGTCGATTCCGCCGAGCATCGGTTCTCCCACAATATTTCCATTTCGATCAACCAAGATTGTGGTAGGAAATGCCATGATATCGGAGGCATATTTTCCTGCTGCGGAATCAGAGTCGATGGACAGATTGCGGTACTTCGCACCCTGACTTTCGAGAATCGATGCCGCTTCTTTTATCGCATCTTTATTTGCATCAAAGGTTTCTGTGTTGATGCCTACAACCTCGCCTCCCATGGATTTGATTGCATCGTTTAATTCGTTCAGCTTAGACAGCTCTGCGACACAGGGTTTGCAGCCGGTAAACCAGAAGTTAACGACGGTCACTGCATTGTTGGAAAACAGACTTTCGTCAACTGTGTTGCCGTCATAATCCTGACCGGAGAAATCCAGGAATGGAGATGCATCTTCGGAATTATTTTCGGCATCGGTATCCTCAGATGTTGTTGTGTCGTTTTCCAGCTCTGCGATCTGTTCCTCGATTTTTCGTATCGTTTCAATATCATCTGTCAGTGTTTTCAGCTCGTCCTCTGAAAATGAGTCCTTGTTGGAGTCAACGGTGTCTGCCAGATAATCTGCATAATTTCCGCTTGGGTCAGCCGTGCTTTATTCATCATGCCAAATACTTTGTTCCATACATCCTCATGGTCTGCAAAAATCTGGTTTTCCTGCTGATATAAATCATCCAGCTTCGTGCCGGAAGTTCCTGTAGTTTCTGTACCGGATTCTGTACCGGATTCTGTTCCGGCTTCCGTCTGGGTTGTCTGTGTTTTTGTTGTGTCTGCAGCTTCTTTTCCGCTGCATGCGGTAAATAATAATGCTGCGCTGAGTGTAAAAACAGGAATAAATATTTTTTTGGTTTTCATAAATCATGTCTCCTTAATAAATAGTATAAAGGTAATTATTCAGTAGTCACTGTACCGCGAGGTGTTTTGGCATGAATATGCCAAAATCCCGAGACATACAAGCCAAAATGCCATCACCGAAGGTGATTTTAAATGTATTTTGGCTCGTAACTGTGAAGGTACTGAACAGTTACGTATAAAATTGTTAATCACTGGTTGCTGATATCCTTTTTCTGACACGGTTTTCCCATGAACCGGTAGTGGATCGCATCTTTTGGGCAGGCTCTGATACAGGCTCCGCACCGGATACATTCCGGATGATTCGGTGTCCGGCACACATCAATATCCATTTTACATGCCCGGGTACACTGGTTACATCCGACACATTTGCTGTCTTCGATCTTTATATTCAAAAGACTGACTCTGTTAAATAAGGAATAGATCGCGCCAAGAGGACAGATCCATTTGCAGAAGGGCCTGTAAAACATAATGCTGAGTACGATGACCGCAATCAGAATACAGAATTTGAATGAAAACAGTTTTCCCAGTGCAGACCGTATTGCGGCATTTCCGATGGAAAGTGGTATCGCCCCTTCAAGAACACCCTGCGGACAAATATACTTGCAGAAGAAGGGATCTCCCATTCCGATCGAGTTTGTTGCAAGCATCGGCAGAAGAATCACGAAAACAACAAGGATGATGTATTTCAGATACCGTAGCGGCTTCAGCCTGGCTGTGGAAAATTTCTTTCCGGGAATTTTGTGAAGCAGATCCTGAAACCATCCAAAGGGACACAAAAAGCCACAGATAAATCTTCCCAGTGTCACTCCGAGTAGAATCAGAAACCCGGTTATGTAGTAGGAAAACTTGAATCTGGATGATCCGACAACCGCCTGAAAGGCTCCGATGGGACACGCTCCCGTGGCAGCAGGACAGGAATAACAGTTTAACCCGGGGACGCATACCGTTTTCGCCTTGCCCTGATATATTTTACCCTGAAAGAAATTGGGAATATGAATATTGGTAAGCAGTGTGGCCGCTGCCTGTATCCATCCACGTATTCCGGCTATTTTCTTTGATCGTAAGTTCTTTTTCTTATCCAATTCCGACACACTCCAGACATAATTTAATTGCTTTTCCAAGCACTGCAGCCGCTTCCCCTCTGACCGCACCGTAGCTCATCATCGCTATGCCTGTGATGACCAGAACAATTTGAGATATTTGTTTGCACTTCAAAATATGGTTGCTCCTTTTGTTTGTTGTATTGATTGACCAGCTGACTTCGATATTATACAATAGCTGTTGTAAAATAATTGTTAAGAAATGGGCGGGTGAAAAATTTTGAGATTATTAATCGTTGAAGATGAGAAACAAATGTGTGACGCGGTTGCCAGAAGCCTGTACGCTGCCGGGTATGAGGTGGATACCTGTTACGATGGGGCGGAGGCTTTGGAATGCATCCTGGCAGAGAATTATGATCTGATCGTTCTGGATCTTAATCTGCCCGGCATGGATGGGATGGATCTTCTGAAAGAACTCCGGAAGGAAAATGAGGAGACGAAGGTTCTGATCTTGTCTGCAAGAGGGCAGATCGCAGATAAAGTGGAAGGACTTGATGCCGGGGCAAATGATTATATGGAAAAGCCGTTCCATCTGCAGGAGCTGGAAGCACGGATTCGCAGTCTTACAAGAAGAAAATTTGTGCAGAAGGATGTCTGCCTGGAAAGCGGCGGGATAAGATTCGATACCATCAAACGAGAGGCCTATGCAAAAGGAACCCTGGTTTCCCTCACAAGAAAAGAGAACGGAATCTTGGAATATCTGCTTCTTCACCTTGGAAGACCGGTAAGTCAGGAAGAGTTGATCGAGCATGTCTGGGATGCATCTGTGGACAGCTTCAGCGGATCCATCCGCGTACATATGTCTTCGCTCAGACGTAAACTCAGGGCTGTACTTGGATATGATCCGATTCTGAACAAAGTGGGTGAAGGCTACCAAATAAGAGAGGAGTCTGATCGATGAAAAAAATATCGCTGCAGTGGAGACTTACCTGTATCATTACCCTGTATATTGCGTTGGTCTGTGGTTGTCTGACGCTGCTTGTCTATAAAAACGGGATTTATTATATCGATTCCCTGCAGGAGACTGTGGATGCCCGGGGAGATGATGTCGGAGAGCGTGTCGGGGATGGCGACACAGATGATTCGGATCAGATATATATCAGCATTCCGGAGGATAAGTGGGATGAGTTTGCAAAGGATTTCTCTGTTCAGGTGTACAACAATAAAGCGGACTACAAAAAAAACAGTTTGATCCTTTCGGCTTTACTGGCGCTTCTTGGCGGTGTAGCTACTTATTTTATCAGTGGTCATGCACTCAGACCCATTCGTGAATTTTCTGAAAAAATCGAGGAAGTACAGGCACAAAATCTGGCAGATTCGCGAATTGAAGAAAATAAAGTGAAAGAACTGAACCAGCTTCGTATTTCGTATAACAAGATGCTGGAACGTCTTGCGGGTGCTTTTGAGGTACAGAGACAATTTACGGCAAATGCAGCACATGAGCTTCGAACTCCTTTATCTGTTATGCAGGTACAGCTCGATGTATATAATTCTACTCCACATCCCGGCAGTGATGGTGATACCTTACAGACGATAAAGATGGTTACGGAACAAAACGGCCGGCTCAGCAAAATGGTCAAGACACTGCTCGATATGAGTGAACTTCAAACGGTAGGACGGGATGAAACCATTGCCGTTGCTGATCTTGTCGATGAGGTATTGGTGGATCTGGAACCGCTCGCCCAGGAAAAGGAAATAAAACTGGTTGGAAACTGTAAAGATATCACTATGATCGGAAGTGATATTTTGATTTACCGGATGGTATACAATCTTGTTGAGAATGCGATCAAATACAATCGTTTCGGTGGGCAGGTTACTGTAACCGCATATCGGAAGGGAAAAAATATCTGTCTGTCCGTAGAAGATACCGGAAGCGGAATTCCGGATGAACTGAAGGAACGGGTGTTTGAACCATTCTTTCGTGTAGACAAATCCAGAAGTCGGGAGCTTGGAGGGGTAGGCCTGGGGCTGGCTCTGGTTCGTGAGATCGTGCGTGTACATGACGGCAGTATCACCGTTCAGTCCGGCTCGTCCGGCGGAACGGTCTTTGATGTGGTTTTCACGCAGTAATTAACGCCCCCACTGTACAGGTGGGGGCGTTGGCTATACAGGAGTTGTTTACTGCAGATCCAGTGCTTTCATACTCATCTCTTCCAGCAGCTGGGATTTTACTTTATACAGCTTGTCGGACAGATCCACATATACTTTTTGTGGATTTACAAGACGGCGTGTCTCCGGCCACAGGGTTTCCTGCTCTTTTTTGCAGATTGCCTGCATCTCCATAACAGAAGGAGAAGTGTAGACACACAGACCTTTCTGGAATACCGGAACGAGAAGTTCACGCAGGGTGTAAGTGCCGCCTTTAATCTTGGTTTTTTCCAGGTTTCAATCGGATCAAAGATGATCATATCTTTACTTTCATCAAAGGTTTCGTTAACCATACAGATCAGATCGGCACGGATCTTGCCGGTTGCTTTGTCATAGATACGGTAAATGGTTTTATTTCCCGGGTTTGTGATTTTTTCTGTGTTTTCAGAAAGTTTGATCTTCGGTACGAAATCTTCATCGTCCTTATCTTTGATGGCTGCCAGTTTGTAGACACCGCCGAATGCCGGACAGTCTTTGGAGGTGATCAGGTTCGTGCCGACACCCCAGGAATTGATTGTGGCGCCCTGGGCTTTCAGGCTGTCGATCAGGTATTCATCCAGGTCACTGGAAGCGGAGATGATCGCATCGCCGAATCCAGCAGCTTCCAGCATCTCGTAAGCTTTCTTTGACAGATAAGCCAGGTCACCGCTGTCGATACGGATACCGTATCCATGGAAGTTAGGGTCTTTTTCTTTCATTTCTTTGAAGACACGGATGGCGTTTGGCACACCGGAGTCCAGAACGTCATAGGTATCTACCAGAAGCAGGCAGGCATTCGGATACAGATTTGCATAGGTTTTGAACGCGGTATATTCATCCGGAAAACTCATGATCCAGCTGTGTGCGTGTGTACCTTTGACCGGGACATCGAACATCTTTCCGGTCAGCACGTTGGAAGTTCCCACGCAGCCGCCGATCACAGCAGCTCTTGCACCGTAGATACCGGCATCCGGGCCCTGGGCACGGCGAAGACCGAATTCCATGATACCGTCACCCTTTGCAGCGTAAACCACGCGAGAGGCTTTGGTGGCGATCAGACTCTGATGGTTGATGATATTTAAGATTGCAGTTTCCACCAGCTGTGCCTCCATGACAGGAGCAACTACTTTTAAGAGCGGTTCTCTCGGGAATACAACGGTTCCTTCCGGGATGGCATAAATATCACCGGTAAAATGAAATCCTCTCAGATATTCCAGAAAATCATCATCGAACAGATTCAGCCCCCGCAGATATTCCACATCGTCCGGAGAAAAGTGCAGGTCACGGATATATTCGATGACCTGTTCCAGGCCGGCTGCGATGGCATAACCGCCGTCACACGGGTTCTGTCTGTAGAAAGCATCAAATACAACAACCTGATCGGTAGGGTTTTTAAAGTATCCCTGCATCATGGTTAATTCATATAAATCAGTTAATAAGGTTAAATCCAGCGCTCTCATGGCGTACCTCCATATCGTTATTGTTGTCCAATCAGACTCGGCAACTTCTGTAACTGTTCGGTGTCAGTATATACATCCGGTGTACGGGGCAGATGTTACAGGCGCTCTTTGTACTTATAATAGAAGATACAGAACAGTTATCAATTTTGTATAGTATACCATTTTGAAAAAATAAAGTAAACCTGTGGGAAGGAAATGGAATGGGAATACGTCTGAAAAATGTGGAGATGAAAATACGAAAAAACGCCCTGAAAACAGGTTAAAAAATTTTAAAAAATTTT
>ENA-OQCO01000496-OQCO01000496.1-human-gut-metagenome-genome-assembly--contig:-NODE-496-length-21265-cov-1.253950_pt1 | contig 21265 bp, 23 predicted proteins | sample MGYA00242500_ERZ504582 | MGnify/ENA primary metagenome ERZ504582 (study PRJEB26092, sample SAMD00036346) | human gut metagenome | host: Homo sapiens | study: EMG produced TPA metagenomics assembly of...
CGGATCAGCCGTATGACCAAAAGCCCATTCTCTACCCCGACAGCGATGTACCCATGTCGAACCTGAGAACATCGGGGACGCGGACACGCTCGGGGAGAAAGAGCGGAAAACGTTGGAGATCGTAAGAGCTGCCATCCAGAACGGGGAGCGTGCGCTCATCTACACAAGCTGGGTGCGCACGGATTCCCAGCAGAAGCTCAAAAAGCTGCTGGCGGACGAAGGCTATCGCACGGAGATCCTGACCGACAAGATCAAGACCACCGACCGGGAGGACTGGGTGCAGAAAAAGCTCGCCGCCGGAATGCAGGTACTGATCGTAAATCCATCTCTGGTGGAAACGGGGTTAGACCTCAACGCCTTTACCACGCTGGTGTTCTACAGTATGGGCTATAAGCTCTTTACGCTGCGGCAGGCGTCGCGCCGAAGCTGGCGCATCAACCAGAAAGCGCCGGCGGTCAAGGTCTATATGCTCTACTACGAGGACACCATGCAGCAGAAATGCCTGAAGCTCATGGCCTCGAAGCTGGCGGTCGCCGGACTCATTGAAGGAAACTTCTCCGAGGAAGGACTTGCCGCAATGAGCGATGTGCAGGACATGACCTCGCAGATGGCGAAGGAGCTGATGCTCGGCATCCGCGACAATGTGGAGGATATTGCGTCAGCGTTTAAAAAGATGGCGTTCGAGAATCCGGACAGAGAAGTACCGGACGTCCCTGCCGAAGAAACGTCTTTGCCGCCGGAAACCGTACCGGCAAGAATTGAGCAGCCAAAGCGCGTGTTTACCGCAGAACAGGAGGAAAAGCTGCAAGCGGCTATGGTGCAGCTGGAGCAGCAGAAAGCCAAACGGACGAAGAAAACACAGCAGTTGGAAAACCAGCTGAGTCTATTCGATTCCGTTGCGTAAAAAGGAGGATGCTATGAAATTCACCGTCAACCGAACAGAGCTGCTTGCTGCGGCGCAGAACGCCGAGCGCATTGCGCCCAGAGTCTCCACGATCGAAATTCTGCAATGCGCGTATTTGCAGGCTGAGCAGGACACGCTCACCGTCGCGTCCAGCAATCTGGAGATCGCGTTGGAGCAGCAGATCCCCGCACAGATTGAGAATGAGGGCAGCGTTGTCGTAAAGGCCCCGCTTCTCTCCGGAATGCTGCACCTGCTGGATGGCGAGCGCGTGACTTTCCAGATGAAAAACGGAAAGCTCGTTGTTTCCTCCGGAAACGCGGAATATGCCATTCCCGTCATGGACGCGGCACAATACCCGCGCATGGAAATTCCCTGCCCGGCAGCGACCGTGCCTGTGAGCGGTATTCCGTCGCTGACCAAACGGACGGCGTTTGCTGTTTCCGAGGAGGCTGCCCGACCGATGCTCAAATGCGTGAATCTGATCTTCGGCGCAGACGGCTTGCAGGCGGTCAGCACGGACAGCTTCCGCATCGCATCTGCCAAGGGCGACCGTGAGAGCCGTGGAAATATCAGTTTTCTGGTGCCAGCTGCTTCTCTGGAAAGCTGGCGGCGCTGGTGGACAACCGCGAGAAATTGCAGGTCGGCACGACCGGAAAAACCATTGTCTTTCGGAAGGAGAATTTCCTGTTCGCCGCGCGAATTATGGAAGGGCCATATCTTGCCGTGTCGCAGGTGCTGTCCAATCTGAAGCAACAGTTCACCGTCCTGACCGACGCCGCCCTGCTCCGTGATACCATTTTGCAAGCCCTGAGCGTCACCGGCACGCAGAACCGATTTTCCCTGTCCTTTGCAGGAAACCGGCTGACTGTGCGCTGTGAAAGCGAATATGGCATTTCGGAGACGGCGATGGATGTAGTCGCGCTGAGCGGCGAGCCTGTGGGCGTGTACTGGTACAATCCGGCGCAGCTTATGGAGTGCCTGAAAGCGCTGAACGGAACGCTTATGCTGGAGGTCGTGCAGCACAGTGCGCTGCTTCTCAAAACAGACGAGCTTGTCTGCTTCCAGATGGCGGTGCGTGAACCGAAGGCAATCGAATCGAAACCACAAAAGACAAAAAAGCCGCGCAAGGAGGCGGCATAAAAAAGGAGGACACGCCTATTTGAAGAAACCGACCATCTGCCGCTACTGCGGCGGGATCATCCGGCTCGTTCCCGCTGCTGATGTCTATGGCAGCTCGACGGAACGGCTCGGAATGCAGAATGATACCTGTATCAGTGCCAGAACTGCAATGCCCGCGTTGGCTGCCACAAGGGTACCACGCGGCCGCTCGGCGATGTAGCGAATGAGATTCTGCGGCTCAAGCGCATCGAAGCCCATCAGGTGTTCGACGCTTACTGGCAGAAGCAGCACATCAGCCGAACGAAAGCCTATCAATGGCTGGCACGAGAATTAAAGCTCTCAGAGGAAGAAACGCACATCGGCGGGTTTGAAATTGATACCTGCCAGCGCGTGATCGACCTCTGCCGCGCGAAAATGGATAAAAAGTAAGGAGAATGTCGTATGAAGATCCGGCCCAAGGTTCCCGTATGCACAGACTGTGACCATGTTTTCGAGTACAAGGGGCAGAACCCCGGTCAGCTCGGCGGCGTGGTGGTGCAGTTTGGAGAAGCCTACTGTACCAAGAAGAAAAAGCCGCGCTTACTAAAACGCTGGCACAAGATGCTCCGCGTGCCGGACTGGTGTAAAAAACGCATCTGGCCGAGCTTGGTGCGCATCTATGATTTTGCCAGCACGGAGAGCTGGCTCATGCACGAAAATCTCTGCAAATCTCTCGGACGGGAGATCAGCCCCACGGCATCCAGATACACGCTCTCCGAGGTGCGGCAGCTTGATCTGGACGCATATGCGTTCCAGAAGCAGGCGCGGACAACACCTGTGGAGGAACTTTTGAATGTGCATCTGGGACTGCATCAGGTCGTGGAGGTGTTTGACGGCGTACAGTCCGTTATCCTCTATAAGACACTGGACGGCTTTGTCCCGGCTCCGACGTTTGACGCCGAACGCGCCAGGCAGAACCGCAGAGAGCAGAAAAAGGCTACCGCCTGACAAAACACACATGGAGGCATCTGCCTCCCCAAATACAAAGGAGAAAGACCATGAAAAACAATTTCACCATTTCTCAGAGAAACGCCATCGTGGAAAACCATCTGTGGTGCATCAAGGCTGTGATGAAGCAGAACCGTGCGCTCATCCGCGCGGCAAAGCTGGACACGGACGATGTGTACCAGCAGCTTGCGCTGCGGCTCATCCGGGCGGTCATGTCATATGACCCGGAAAAAGGCAATCTGGAGCAGCATATCTTTGCGCAGCTCCATTTTGAGCTGCTGAACTGCAAGCGTCCGTACCGGCTGCACGGCATGACCGGAATGCGACGGAATCTCGCGGGAACGTGATCTCGCTGGACGCCTACCGTATGAGGGCTGCCGCATGAGCTTACGAGATAAAATGCTGGCTGTTATGGCCGACGTGAATGCTTCCGTCTTAGAGCGCGAAGAACTGGTCGAACTGATCGCCATTGCGCTTTTGACGCGGAAGAACCTGTTTATTCTGGGCGATCCCGGTCAGGCCAAGAGCTACGCGATCAATGCTTTCCGCAGCCGCATCACAGGCGCGAAGCAATTTGAACGGCTCCTTTCCAAGCAGACGGACGAACAACAGCTATTCGGGCGGCTCGATCTTTCCAGCCTGATCCCCGGCTCTGTGCCGGAATCTGCGCTTGAGGGCGACGGTGTCTATCAGAATCTGCGCATTGAACTGCAATGCTTTTTGAATGGTCTGCCGAAGATGAAAAACGAAGCGGCGACATTTGACAAGCTGGCGGAGATCAGCGGCAAGCTGGACGCCTATCGCAAAGCGGTTGCCGCGCTGCATCCGTGCGAACCGGTCGTACAGACCGCGGGCAAAATTCCGGAGGCCGACATTGTGTTTCTGGATGAGATCTTCAAATGCAATGACGGCGTTCTGAACGCGCTCCTGACGGCGCTCAACGAGCGAAAATACACCAATGAAGGTCGGACCTATCCCATCCCGACGACCTCCTTTTTTCGCCGCATCCAACGAAATTCCGAATTTCAATGACCCGGAGGAAAAGATCCTCTCGGCGCTCTATGACCGGCTGGAATTGAAGGTCGTCACGGAAAATATTTCGGAAAAGTCACATCGACTTGCGATCCTGAAAGACAAGCTCGGCGGCTCGTTCGGCACTATCCATGCGACAATCTCGCTGGAGGAACTGCGCACCATGCAGCAGGAAGTCGCAGCCATTCAGGTACCGGACAGCATCCACGACCTGATGGACGATGTGCTCTGTGCGCTGCGCACACAAATTCCCGTGTCCGACCGAAAATTCCTCAGCTACTTCTCCATTGCGCAGGCAAAGGCGTGGCTGGAGGGACATACGGAGGTCACATCGACCGATCTTCTGGTGCTGCGGAATTACTTCTGGCAGCAGCCGAGCGACCGTGAATTTGTAACCGGCACGTTGGAGCGTCTTTGCGTCAACCCCATGCAGGAAAAGGTCAGCGACCTTCTTGCCATGGCACAGGACGCAAAGGACGATTTTGACAGTGCCTGCGGTGCGGCGGAAAACGTGCGCACAAAGCAGGCGGCACTCCGCAAATTCCGCGGCGAGCTGGTGCGGCTCTACCAGATGCAGACCGAGATGGCAGCAAGCGTCGGCTCTGACAGCGAAAAGACGCTTACGGACGGACTGCTTTCCGAACTGGAGCGTATCAGCAAGGCGGTGCATGAGGCCATTGGCTTTACTTACACGCCGTTGGAGCAGTTGGCAGCCTTGCAAGTAAAAGACAAATATCATAAAAATGGAGGAATAATTATGCTGAATCATATTGTAGTTATGGGCAGACTCACGCGCGATCCGGAGCTTCGCAAAACAGCCTCCGGCGTTTCCGTCACATCGTTTACCGTGGCGGTAGACCGCGATTTCTCGCAGGACGGACAGAAAGAAACAGATTTTCTTGACGTCGTTGCGTGGAGAAATACGGCTGAATTTGCGGCAAAGTATTTTACGAAAGGCCGCATGGCCGTCATTTCCGGTCGTTTGCAGATCCGGAACTGGGAAGACAAAGAAGGTAACAAGCGCCGCACGGCAGAGATTCTTGCTGAAAACATCTATTTTGGTGACAGCAAGAAGGACGACGACGGCGGTTCTGCTTCCGCACCCACACAGGGCTTTGGTGCGCCTGCACAGTCGGGCGGCTTTATGCCCAACTTTGGCAGCGCCCAGCCCGGCAGCTTTGTGCCGAACTTTGGCGGGAACTATTAAACTGACAGTGCAGGGTGGGGATCTTCCCACCCTGCCTTTTCTATGGAGGTATATGATGAAGAAATATTTCCGCACATTACAAAGCGTACTGAATTCCCGATGGGGCAATTTTCAGTATGCCGGAACACCCGCAGCACAGAAAACAGACCGTGTTCTGCAAAGCTCCAAGCTGGAGGACTGCATTTACCGCGCTTTGAGCAAAGACGATGAGAGCATGGAGACCATCCAGCAGGAGGCAGCATCTAAGCTGCACAGCTTCCCTGCGCTGTCCAGAGACATTTTTCAGTCGTTCTATTCGCTGTTTCCAAAGCGAACCGACGCAGACAGGCTTACGGCTGAGGCACAGAAATTCAACGCAAAGCTGCTCGACCATGTGACCGAGGACGCGGACTATCCCACGATCAAGTCGATCTGCGAAGGCCGGGAACTGCCCGCTTACGAGGCTGCGTCCGAGTTTACGGCAAAGATCGGCGCGCAGCTGGATGATCTGCTGCCAGAGCTTGGCGGCGAGGACGGTACGCTGAAAACGCTTGAAAAACTGCAAGCGGCACAAAATCAGGCGCAGCAGAAGCTCACGGAGCTTTTGGAGCAGATGCGGGATTCTGTGCAGAATCCTACGCTGGAACAGGCGGTGATCGACGCGGCGAATCAGGCTGAAAGCAAAACGCAGCAGGCCGAGGCCGTTGCAAAAATGGTGGATGTCACTGCAACACAAAACAAAGCTGTCATTCGACAGAGCGTTTCTGCCGCCGTCGGCGCAGCCGCGGAAAAGGCAAAGGAAGTCCAGACGATCCTCGGCGCGTGGAGCGATGATGCCGGCACGATGGAGAAAAACGCGGCAAACACCGAGCTTCTTCAAAAGGTTCGGCATAGTCCCGCGCTGCTGGATATCTCAAAGCACCTTGGCAGGTTTCGTGAGATCTTCGCGCAGGGCAAGCGCAACGGCTACGCCTACGGGCGCGGAGAAACCTATGCGCTGGAGCTTGGCAACGATCTTTCCCGCGCCATCGGCTCGGAGTTTGCCATGCTTGTTTCGCCGCAGACGCTGCCGCTGTTTGTGAAGAAGTATCAGCAGCGGCGGCTCAAGCAGTACCGCAGGCGTGAACCTATCCACAAGGGCATGGGCGACATCATCTGCTGCCTCGACGAATCCGGCTCTACGTGCGGCGATGCTGCCGCGTGGGGCAAGGCCGTGGCGCTGACGCTGCTGGATATTGCCGCAGAAAATCGGCGCAAGTTCGCGCTCATTCATTTTGCCGGATCTTCTGAGTGCAAGGTGGACGTTTTTCTGCTCGGCCAGTATTCCATGCAAGATAAGTTGAATGCCGCAGAGACATTTCTTGGCGGCGGCACAAATTTCAAACGTCCCTTGGGTGAAGCGCTCCAGCTCATGGACGCCGGCTTTGAGAATGCTGACATTGTATTTCTGACCGACGGCCTGTGCGAACTGCCGGAGGACTATCTGGCTAAGCTCCATAAGGAGCAGGCTGCCCGAAAATTCACCGTGACCGGCATCCTGCTGGACGCAGGCAACCCCGGCATGGCATTCAGCCTGACGCCGTTTTGCCAGAAGATCTATCGGACCAGCGAGTTGGCCGGTGATGAGATCGTAAGGGGTTTGGTTACGCAGCGCGTGTAAAAGCAGAAAGATTCAAAACAACTTAAATCGAAGAGGAACATTTCTCATACATATGAGCCGGTCTACCACACTACCGTGCGTACCAGTTGGTACATGGCGGCTCGGTTGCATAAATGCATGAGTTTGAAGCAGTTGAGGATACTTACATACCATCTGCGACCGAATCGTCCACGATGCCTACACCGTGGTCATTGGAGACAAGGAATCCATGCGCAAGCGGAAAGGGCTGCAAGACATCTAAGCCCGACCATTTTTATGATACCTTGACAGTTTTGTGCTGCCCATATTCAACCTGAGCGGTGGGACTGCTCAATCCGGGCGGTCCCATTGTTCAATTTACGCGGAACCGCTGCTCAATTTCGCCGGTCGAGCTGATTTTGCAGAGCGGCGTACGCACGTAACATATCTAGCTTTCTATAAGATGATATATTGCCCTTCTGCTGTTTTGACAAATATAACATCCAAGGTCATGCAGACACGCACTGGACGCAGTAGCGGAACGTTTTACAACGTTCCGCTACTCAAAGGGAATATATTCGGCTTAACATTTATATTGCTGAAATAGGTATCTCATAAAAGTGTCGTTGTTGTACTTCAGCAAATCGTTCGTAAACGACTGCTTTATCTCGCATTTTATGGGCAAGTGCCGCATCACATACATCTGGCTTCATTCTCCAACGCCAATTTTCTCCTATGGTTGCAGGCGTGTTGATTCGTGCCTCACGCCCTAGATGGAGCCAGTCTTGCATCGGAATCACAGCCCAGTCGGCGGCAGAAGATAATGCTAACGTGATTAACAGATCCACACATCTATCTTTGTCGGCATCCTCGCACATCAAATAGGATTTTGCATATTGCAACGACTCGGCAGATACACTCTCTATCCATCCAAGTGTTGTCTCATTGTCATGCGTTCCTGTATAAACCACACAGTTTCTTGAATACTTAAAAGGAATATAGTCACTTTTTTCCCGCGAGTCAAATGCGAACTGGATAATCTTCATTCCGGGAAAGCCGCTATAGGACAACAGCTCTTTGACCTCCTGCGTCAAAAAACCGAGATCTTCTGCAATAATCTGCACATTAGGAAATGACTGTTTGATTGCCGCAATCAAACCTTTCCCAGGACCCTTTACCCACTTCCCATTTCTAGCTGTTACTTCTCCATAAGGAATGGCATAATAGCTTTCAAAACCTCTAAAATGGTCAATGCGAACAGCGTCAAAGAGTTCCAAAGATGCACGAATTCGATCAAGCCACCACTGATATCCGTCACGCGCCATTACATCCCACCTATATAATGGGTTTCCCCACAGTTGCCCATCCGCTGTGAATGCATCTGGTGGCACCCAGCAACCGCTGTTGGTCGACACTGCGCATCAAGTTGGAACAATTCTGGATTTGCCCACGTGTCCGCAGAATCCATAGCAACATAAATTGGGATATCTCCAATGATACTGACCCCCTGCTCTTTGGCGTATTTTGACAACTGCTTCCATTGTTCAAAAAATATCATTTGAAGGAAGATGTAATAATCGACTTCTTCGTGTAATTCTTTTCTCTTTTTTGCAAGCGCTTTCCCATTGCGTGTTCGTAACGGCAGCGGCCATTGTGTCCATGGTGCCCCCATTTGCTCGTCTTTGATTGCCATGAACAGAGCGTAGTCTTTTGCCCACTCGTGTTCTGCGCAAAAGTCTTGGAGCCGTTTATAGTCGTGAAAACGCCCAAACGCTTTTCGTAAAATATCGTAACGAAAACGATATTGCTTTTCATAGTCAATCACAATGTTGTAACCAAGTCCGTTCAAACTGACACATTCATCTCTTTTAAGCAGCCCAATTTCGCAAAGCATTTCCAAATCAATGAAATACGGATTGCCTGCAAATGCCGAGAAACTCTGATATGGACTGTCTCCATAACTTGTTGGCCCAATCGGCAAAACCTGCCACAGTTGTTGACCGGCTTGGTGCAAAAAATCTATCCAATTGTAGGCTGCCTTTCCCATTGTCCCGATACCATATGGGGAAGGAATGCTAAAAACGGGCAACAGAACACCACAACATCTATTCATATATGATATTACCTTTCCTCTATGCGTTATGCACAAAAATATAATGCCGAATTGCCGCTCATGCTATCTCTAAAACTAATTCCCAGCTGTCTTCTTTTGCTCATTTTTCACTCTAATACTTGAATTCTCCAAACTTTGAGGCTGCCTCCTGATGTCACCATCAGGAGGCAGCTTTACGCTTGTATTTAGTACTAGTACAAATTTACAGCCGCTGATTATTCTACGCTCAAATCAGGCCTTTCGATTTACACGAACGCTGTCAATATGCACGGTCGTTCCTCCAGAAGATGCACAATAGAAACCAATATCAAAGTATCCTGTTGTGACAGAGACATCTTCAGCTTTCACTAACATCCAACCGGTTCCGCTCGCGGGCATATTGCAGTATATTGCATTTCCACCGTGCCCTGTCACTTCCATTCTGGCAATCGTCGGTGCAGCATTGCTTACTTTTACCCACGCCTCTATATCATACGTTCCATTTGCAAGACTGATTCCTTGGTGGATGCTCTGTTGATAAGCACTTGCACTATAGAAATATGCTCTGTTATCGCCCTCTTTCGCTGATTCTGGCGGATTTGTGCCGGAACCGGAATCAACTCCAAATGCCAACTCCTGTCCTTCTGGATGCCATTCCGTCCATGCAGAATCAAACGCCGTTCTTTCGAAACCGCCATTATCTACGATTGGATTTGTATTACGCAAGCCAGAGATGCTAAGCTCAAGTTTATCGAGATTTATACAGCCTGTATTACCTGATTCATATCTGTATGCTATAACATTTCGCCCTTTAGACAGCGAAAGCAGTTGCGCTTGCTCTTTCCAGTTATTCCAGCTGTCTCCATCGCTCGCGAAATTAACCGAGGCGACATATGTATTGTTAATATAAAGATTCAAATTCTTTGTACTTCCAGTGCCGTTACAGAAACGAAGGATTGATGAATACTGACCATCTTCTGGAACGATAACCTCAAACTCTACACCGGCACCGACACTCTCCATGCCATCGACAAAACCATCGCCACTGTAATTCCAGTGGTTTTGATTCGTTTTTTGCACTTCCCCAGAGCGCTGCGTTTTCAGCTTCGACAGTGATTTGAATTGGAGCAAAAGGGATTTCCATATAATCCAAATTCACATTTCCGCTGCTTCCGGTAGCATCATCATACTTTACCGTAATAGCATTTTTTCCAGCTGCAAGTTCAAGCTCCTTGCTAACCGTGTTCCATGTGTTCCAGTTATCGGTATTGGGCATATTCAGATTTCCGACATATTCGCCATTCACATAAATAGACAGGGATTTTCCATCACCCGATCCATTCGAATAACGGAACGATGTATCATACACTCCGGCATTTGCAACTTTTGCATAGAATGTAACTGCTGCGCCATCTGTGGTCAAGTGATCGACGAAACCCGTACCCGAATACCCGGTGTGGTCCACTGCGGTCGCTGCCTGTGTATCAAGATTGCTGCCGGAAAGGGATGCGTCTTCTGCTTCAAAGAATTGCGAAGTTGCGGAGACCGTTGTATTTCCACTTACCGTAAAATTGAACGAAGTATTTGAACCTGCTGTAGTCTTGATATAAGTAACATCGCCATAAATATCTTTTCCGACGCACCACCCCTCATTAACTGCATTTTTTAGCGCATTGAGCGTAGAGTACTGCGTCATATCTGAAGCATTTTTACTAACTGCAGTTGCCGCTTGGCCGTGAACGGCAATACAGTACGAGCTGAGTTCCGGTAAATACGTCCCTTGTTTCCCGGCAACAGTGACAGAGGTTGTCTGGTTTGTTTTCGACGCAGAGATTCCTGCGAAAAATATACGCCAGATTCATACCGATATGTGCTTCCGTCATCATCATAGTAGTCAAAACTCGTTGAGGAAGCGCTGGGGAAAATGTCAACAGTAATTGTTTCTACGTCATCTTCGTCAACATAGTCCTGAACGCACTGCGTTGGAATAATTGCTCCAGATTTAACAAACATCGGCAAATCTGTCCATTGTTCACTGTTGATGCTATATGGGATGTATTGACCGCCAGAATATTGCGTGCCTCTGTTATAATCGATCCATGTTCCAGCGGGCAAATAAATCCATTTTACCGACTGATTCCTCTCAGTAACAGGTGCTACAAGAATCGAGTCGCCAAACATCCATGCATCAGAATAATCCGCAACGTTTGAATCCTCCGGATAATCAAACAAAAAGTGGCCGAATCAGACCCAATCCTGTCTCATATGCCATTCGCTCATAGGAATACATATACGGTATCAAAGAATAGCGCTGCTGAATCGCCGCCTTGACCGCTTCTTCTGCCGTACTTCCAAAATACCATGGCTGACGCTGTTGATTATACTGACCATGCACACGGAAGACAGGCGTAACCGAGGCAAACTGCAGCCATCTTGTATATAGTTCTGGGCTAGGATTTGAAACGACGCTACATTTTGGTTGAAACCGCCTCCATCTGAGCCCCATTTAGGCTGACCGTTAATAATCGTGGAAAGCATCGTGGCCTCTGCTCATTCAGGCCCGCTCCCCAAGATACGCTTTCTCCTTTGTAAAACTGTGCCGCGACGCTCCAGACCAAATCGATGTGGCATACCTCTGCGTTCCAGGATAATAATTTCGGCCCGTTTGCCAGACACGAACCCCATCATTGTATAAGATCGTTGTCCCTCATACATTGCCTGCGAAATATGCAATGTTGTATAATTACCGAACAGATATTCAGCGCCATTGGAGGACACCTTATCTGTTTCGTCATTCCACCATCCAACAATCCCCTTATCAAATGCATCCTGTGAGTGCTCCCACCACCATGTCCGCTGAGCAGCCTGATAAGGATCGATGCTCTGTACAGTTACAGGCACAAAATAGTCCAAATAGCTATAATGGCCCGGATAATAGAAGCCATGGTTTTGCGCATATGCGCCTTGCTGTGTCTGTGTGCCGTCTTCCAAGGTCGTAACGATTCTGGGCTTAGTGATTCCGATCATTTTAATGCCCTTGGCAGACATCGTCTGCTGTAGTGCATTACTTGATGCCGAGGGGAAATTATCGGTGTTCCATCTAAACTCTCCGTAATTGTCTTCTCCGTAATCTTTCCAATCGTAGTCAAACGCATATCCGTCAATGGGTATATTTTTCGCACGATATGTATCGACCATTTGATTCAGTTCGTTCTCATTAATTCCCCATTCAAAATTTGAGAAACCTAATGACCATTTGGGCATCATAGGAGACGTGCCCGTAATTTTAGAGAACGCAGTCATTATCTCAGTCGGACTGCCAAGCATAATATAATACTCGACATCATTTTTAACATAGCGTCTGCCTTCTGCGGGAGTCCCACCGTAGTAAAACTCCATTTTCTTATCAGAAGAATTCGTATAAGGATATCCGCCGTCCGAGTCAACTAAAAGGCCATATCCTGCGGTCGACCACATAAACGGTCCGCCTGAATTGCCTTGCTGGCCAGCTGTTGCTGTATTAGTGTTATCATTTCTCAGCAGATTCCCATTATCGCTGAAGCAATCAAAACTATGGATACCATACATATTTGTTGCCTCAGCGCGGACAAAACGCACTCCATCATTAAAAACTCCGCCACTTGCGGGCTCCCAAAACAGTGTCGTTCCATCTGCCTTCTTTACAGTCATTCTACAGGGTGTCCGTGCGATCTCAATCAACATATCTGAGGTTTGAATCGTAATCGGATCCCCTGCTATCTGAATCGTTGCGTCAACCGGCGTCCATGATAAATCTGGATCAATTATTGGCGTATCGGGACTTACCTGAACAGAATTGGGCTGGAAATCCACGCGCAAAATATTCTCTTGGCAAACCTCAACCGTCAGTAGGTCATCGCTGGCCTCCGTTCCATTATCAACCGTTAATGTCACCTTCGAGCCGCTCACAGAAGCGCCGATAACATTTCCCAACGAACTCTCCGCAGCAGAAACCACAGGAACACCTGCCAAGAGAGAGACGAGTATCGCTAGAATCAGTATGGGGACTATTTTTCGAGCGATGCGGTTTGGACTTGATTTTTTAGTGTTCATCTTTTTTCCTCACTTTCTTTCGTTCGCTTCAAACTGCCTAAACTGTCCATTTCAAACTAGTCTTTCGCACGTGCGTGTTATACTAAAGGATCAACAAAAGCACACAATACATTCCTTTGGTATATGTGGGCAGATTGCCCCACATAGCTGTGAATCGAACTTATACCACTAACGACACCGCATCGTCGTCCATTACTATTTCGTGAAGCATACTGCTTCATCGAATTGCTACATTATCTATTTGCAGATTACAATTTGATCCATTCTCGAGGAATGTAAGACACAGCTGATTATTTGTTACGTATACTGTTGCGGATATCTGTACATAACTGTTTCCATGTGGAACAATGCTATTTACCGTTGGACCGCCATAACCGGATACAGACATCTGGCATATTGCGGGATTTCCTGAGTCTTGCTTGACCCACGCAGTAACCGTATGCAGGCCATTGGGAATCCCTGTATAATTCTTGAGTAACTTTTGCTCAAAGACACTACTGTTCCAGAAGTAACACTTATAATCGCCCTGATAAGTATCACTGCCATCAACACCATAGCTGTTTCCGATTGCCGTCCATCCCGAGATTGTTCCGGTTTCAAACCCAAAGTTTTCAGTGTCCATACACGGGACGATAGCAATTTCATCAATCTGCAAATTCGCATTTCCGTCTGCATTTTCATAAAATGCTATCGTGAGTTGGCCGGTTGTAACTGAAACAGTCCCCGTAATCTGCTGATAACTGCTACTGTGCGGGATCGAAATATTTTTTGTAGTGCCACCAAATCCGCCTAACTCCATCCGGCATACATTGGGTGTACCAGTATCTTGCTTTACCATTGCAGATACAAGATAGGTCCCGTTAGGCAAGCTAACTGTCTGACTAATCCTTTGATCAAATTCATTCTCCGACCAGAAATAGCATTTATAGTCTCCGCGATATGCGTCGCTGTTGTCTATGCCATAGTTGTTCCCCTCGGCAGCCCATCCTGTTATAGTTCCTGTCTCAAACCCTGCATTGTTGATTTCTGCCATATACACATCAATGCAATCCAAATTGAATGCGCCTGTATCTGTAGTCTCACGACCAACACTAATCAAATTTAGTCCTTGATTTAGCTCTACACTTACAGAGGATGTCCCCCAGTCATCCCAAGATGACAATGCCGGCAAAGAAAGGCCTGCTGTATCTACTTGCGCATTGGTTTCACTTTTCACTTTTATCGTTGCTGAACTGGCTGCTCCAGTCGCATTTGCATACCTCATCGTGATTCGGTGTGAGCCCGTATAATCTGCATACACGCCAAAGAGAACATCAGCTCCAGTATGCTCACCGCTCAGTTGATCAACAAATCCCTCGCCTGAACATCCAGTATGGTCATTATTGAAATGAGCTCCGTTTTGATAAGATGCGACTTCTGCTTCATAGCGAATCGCTGTTGCGTTTGTCCTGTCTGGCGAAATAATTATCATGCTGACATCATGTGGTTGCAGACTCACACTGTAGCTTGTCATAGACCCGAGATTCGTATGCTTCCAAACATCATGTACATAGCCACCATACGAAAGGCCCAGAATGCTCTCAAAATCAATGGATTTCGTAACTGTAGAATCAGATCTATTGAAAAGGGCAACTACCCAGTCTCCTTTAGAGGTCTGCCCGATCCACCGCTCCGAGTCCCTGCTGCCGGTGTCAGGTTGTCCACTATATTCCGGTTCAAACGGAGTGCCATTATAATAAATAGGCTTACCAACAAATCCTTCTTTTTTCAGTGCTAGAATTTCCGGATTTGTATAATAGGAAAGATTATTTCCAATCGTATCATACTGATCCGCAACAGCAAGTGGTGCTCCGGCCATTGTAAACAAAGAAATTGCGGTGCGTTTCTCATTGTCTGCATACTGGCCAGTAAAATTGTGAATTCTTAAGAAATCTCCATCCAACGTCAGATTTCCTCTGCCAGAAACATCGGAAAATCCCGTCAACCCCTGAAATGGATTTGCCCATTGGCAGAAATTATAGTTCCAAGTCTGACGCTCATCTCCAAAACTTCCGTAATTCAACCATGTCCAGTCTCCATTCGTTGTGTCGGTGTCAACACGCATAAGATCGCCATATTTTGCTTCGTTATATGCATGATTCAGAGAGTTTGGCATAACCAAACTGACCTCCATGTCATCTCCCGCAGCTTCAGATATCCACTGTAATACGGTAGCATAGTTATCGCTTCCCCAAGCGGGGACACCACTAGGGGCACCTCCTGAACCAGCGCCTGTTTCATACCAGCACAGAAAATCGACGCGGAGAAAGCGAATCCCCATATTTTTGAAGTAATTGACATATCCCTGAATATACTCTTTTGCCCCGAGCTTTGTATTGTCGGCAAAGCCCGCAGTGTATATGTCGCAAATTGGAATATTCGTGCCAATCACCGTTTTTGTTGGATCATTGACGACGGAATCGATTATCCACAACGGGTTATAGTATACGCCCATTTCAAGTCCCTTGGACGCACAATAATCCGCCCAGTAAGACCAGTCGTGCTCCCAGTTGTCGTTATACTTTAAAAGGTATCCATTTTCCGTAGTCTGTGTAGAGCCACCCAGCCAGCCGTCTGTTGTAACCATGTTGTATCCATATGGCAACAGGTTTTCCGCGACCCAATCAATATTTGCCTTCCAACGTGTCTCGCTGAGTGGCGCGTCTGCAGTAAAGCAAGGCTCATATGCAGTCCAATAGAGCGGATATATGCCGGTTCCTTTTCTTGTGCTTTCACTGTCTCTTGCACATACGGTTGGGATCGCGCAACATAATGTTGTAAGGGTAAGGATGACTGCGCACATCTTTTTTAAAAACTTTCGCATACTCTCGGTTCTCCTTTCTCCAGTAACATATGAAGATACCTCAAAGACAATTTACTTACTGCACATGGTCTATTCCGCCAGCATCACCTCCATTAACGCACCCATTAGTTCTGCGGGAAGCTGCATCGTCTGCAATTCACAGATTGCCAATGTTGGATCGACCGCAGAAAGAATGGTATGATAAATTTGCTCCTTTTGTTCGTATGCAATTGCACAATCATTTAACAGCTCATACAGGCTTTCGCTTGTTCTGTTTTTTGCAAGAGACAGTCCCTCCGGGAAGCAGATCTCGACATATGCGTTCACAGGCTGTGCAGGAATCACAATTGAAAGCGTCCTGCTCTGTACATCATATTCCTTTTTCGCAGTAATCTCTTTTGATTTACTCGTGACGATAACGTGTTCCTTATCCCTGACACCAGTAAAACAAATTGTGTACTGTCTCGACACGGGCAGGAACGAAGCGGCCCTGTGATCAGGCTCAATGGAAAGTACGGATGCGTCCGTATCCGTTTTCCAACTGAAGCGAAACTCTGTAGTCACGCCCTGACCATCCCGATACGCCTTTGTCAACCCGTCATCTTCGTACAGTGAGAACTTACCGTCACTGCCTGCAAACACTCTGATTATAAGGGTCTGGGGAAGATTCGTTCCGTTTTTGCATGCTTCCACTTTGCCTGTCAGTGGAATAATCGCTCCTGCTTTTGCGAATACCGGGATTGTCTGCAGTGGCCGATACACATTCATCTTTCGCTTTCCTCTGTAATGTGTACCAGAAAAGAAATCAAAATAGTCGTTCTCTGGCAACCATGCAGATGTGCAACCTCGGCCTGTAATTGGGCTGCCTCGTTGTGTAATTGGGCAAACAATCAACTCGCTGCCAAATTGATACTGATTCTTAACGCTATATGCTAAGTTTCTTTCGGATATTGATAATACATTGGCTCAACCAACAGCTCGCCGAATGCATGGCAGCGCCAATTCATAGTATACAGATACGGAATTAAGCTGTGTCGTAAACGCATAAACTCTGCCATAATGCTTTTGGCAGGTTCCGGATAACGCCAGGGTTCTTTCCCGTTAAATGGATTGGATGTGCTGTGCAGTCGTAGAATTGGTGAGAAAACGCCAAATTGCAGCCATCTGGTCTGCAACTCAACATCGCGATAGCCGGCAGCGTGTCCTCCAATATCGTGGCTCCACCAACCGTAACCGATATTCGCCGCATTTGCAGTGAAATACGGCTGGAATCCAGTGACCGCCAACTGATGATGCTGTCACCGGAAAAACCAATCGGAAAACGTTGGCTTCCAGGGCCGGCATACCGAGAGAGAATCATTGGTCTGCGACTACCACGATCTGCATCCAAAAAATGATAGTAATTTAACAGCCAGAGCGGATCAAGTCCCGGTATCCGCGAAATCGACCCTTGTTGCCAATCAAGCCACCAGAAATCCACGCCCTGTTTTCCAACGGATGTATCACATACTGAAAATATGCATGGATAAATGCAGCGTTACAAAAGTCAAACCGTATTGGCTGATGCTGTTTGGGATCCCGCTGCAGATGATACGCCATGCATTCATACATGCTTTCATGTGGCTGTATCCCTTCCGCCGGATGTATATTTAAAGTTGTTTTTAAAGCCCGGTCGTGAAGTTCTGCAAGGAATTTTGCCGGTTCTCTTATTAGTTCACGATTCCATGTAAATCCAGTCCAGCCTTTCCCGTATCGAGGATCGATATTACGCAGATGCCAGTCCATGTCAATAACCGCGACAGAAAGCGGAATTTCTTCCGCTCGAAACCGATCCATCAACTGCAAATATTCCTCATCGGTATAGGGATGGAATCTGCTCCACCAATTTCCCAACGCATATCTTGGAATCAGCGGTGTGTAACCAGACAGGGAAAAAAGGGTTCACGGTAAGCAGTCACGATACGCAAAACCGTAACCGAAAAAGTATACGTCTCGCACACCGCTTCTTCTGGCGCATACACTGCCGTCTGGCTGGATAACCGCAGATCGGCTGTCATCCAATACACCAAATCCACCGATTCGCGATTGGATTCCAGGTTCCAGCGGGATCTCTCCATCTGCCTGATCCAATGTTTGCGCCGTACCTCCAAGCCCCTCCATCACCGGCTCGGAATAATTCCATGTACAATAAATTCCGCAGCATTCGCTACGCACCTTAACCTGCAAACTATGCACTGTAAAAGGTCCCTTGTCATAGAAAATATTGAGCGCATCCGTAATGATCTCAAGATGTTGATCCGTTTCATATACCGCATATTCTACTGGCGGAAAAGACCGATTGACCGCCATCTGCGTAGGTCTGTCTTCGAATACGCCATCCGGATCATATTCCATGCGAACCAGCCTAGCCGTTAGAAGGCTAAATCGATAACAGGAACCGACGATCATACTTTGTGCAGAACAGCGCGGATCCAATCCTTGTTTTTTTTCTGCTGTACTCATCGTCACATTTCCTTTCTGCTGATATTGATAATGATTGGATGCCCATCCGTACAAAGCATGCCCGCATGAATTTCAACTTTTTGGTCGTTGATCAGATCTTGATAGAATCCATCGGGCGCGTTGAGCTGTAGTAGGGAGCTCTTTCCACGCAGACTGAAAACGCCAAGCATCTGCTGGCCGTCCTTGTAATGCGAGGCAAGCATAATGTCATGCGGCATAGCTGTTACCTCGTATCTGCTATCTGTAAACAATGGGGCTTTTTTATCTGAGACAGTCGGGCAAGCAGCCATGAAATATCTGCCCCCGTCTGCCACATAACGGTGTCCTTTTCAAATAGACTTGGCAAGTGTGTCGCTTCCACCTCCTGCCCGGCATAAATCAGCGTCATCCCCTTCTGGAAAAACAGAAACGCCGTCCAATTTTGAAGACTAAGTTCATCGGAGATAGAAACCTCGCACGTGCGTTGTCGTGATTCTCAAGAAAACGCAGCTTGACATAGTTGTCTGGATAGATAGCTTCCTGACGGTTGATATCTTCTGCGTACTGCCCAAGGCTAATTTTGCCTTTGAGATAATCCTTGAAGCGGTAATATACATCGTACTCATAGCTGACATCGAACGCCTGATAAACTTCTGAGTCAGACAGGCTCACCATTCCACGTGCGCGGTTTGCAACAGTAAATACAGGTTCAACAGACTCGCTCAGCAGAAGCAATCTGGACTGACCTTCGCGACCTCCTCTCTTGCTTTCAGCCAAAACTCAAGAGGAATCAACGGCGCAACATCACAACGGAAACCGTCTACAATACCAGCCCACATTTTGAGTGTTTCTATCTGGTAATCCCAGAGGCCGCGGTTGTTATAATCAAGGTCAATAACATCAGGCATTCACCCACCTTGTTGCCGAAGTGTCCATCCGGTTTATGATAGAACCATTCGGGATGATTCTTGGCCAGCCACGAGTCAGGAGATGTGTGGTTATAAACAACGTCAATGATGCACTTCATGCCGCGCACATGAATGTCGGCGACAAGTCTCTTCAAATCGTCGATTGTTCCAAATTCAGGATTGACCTTGCGGTAATCAGAGATGGCGTAAGGGCTGCCTAGCGCACCCTTGCGCTCCTTTTTACCAATGGGATGAATTGGCAAAAGCCACACGATATCGGTACCAAGTGCCTTTATTCGGTCAAGGTCTCTTCTAACACCATTAAAGGTTCCCTCTTCACTGTAATTACGCACGAAAATAGAATACATGACCTGGTTTCTGTAGAATTTAGGAGTGCCGACAGCCATAGAAAAACCTCCTTAGCCCTTGATTGCAGACGAGGAAACACCCGCAATAAACTTCTTTTGGAAGATGATATAGAAGATTACGACTGGAATGATTGCGATGCTTGTTGCAGCGAATAGGCCAGCATAGTCTGTGGAATACTGCCCGCTGAAGAGGTTCAACGCCACAGGCAAGAGCTGTTTCTCCGTATCTCGGATCATCAGGAACGGCCAGAGGTAATCGTCCCACGCCCAGAGGAACTGGAAAACGGACATTGAAACAATCGCGTTATTCAACTGAGGAATGATAATGCGATGGAAAATATAGAACTCATTTGCTCCGTCCATTCGAGCCGCTTCAATAAGTTCGTTGGGAATAACTGCGCAAGATTGGCGCATCAAAAAGATGCCAAAGGCAGTGAAGATGCTTGGAACAATAAGAGCCTGATAAGTATTAATCCATTTCAGTGACTGCATAATGCTGTATCTGGGAATTAGGGTAACAACACCAGGAATCATCATCGTCATCAGTATCATCGTGAACAACGCATTACGTCCTTTGAATCTATATTTGCAGAGGACATAGCCTGCAATGGCGCTTGTGTACACGGTTATGACCGTAATGAGCAGAGCATAAATTAGACTATTTCCAAAGTACCGAAAAAAGTCGAATTTATTGAGAACATCAGCATAATTCTGGACGGAAAAATGCTGTGGGAACAGCGTCTGCGCAAGGGAACTGATCTCGGCATTGCTCTTAAAGGATGAGCAGAACATCCAGATAAACGGGAACACTGCTAGAAGGCAGAAGAACAGCAAAATGGCGTTTAAGACCACAGAACTCAACTTTTTCATTTTCTTATACCTGCCCTTCGTTCTGACCCGAAATCCTAAAGGATACTGCCGTCAGTATCGCAATAAAAATAAACAGCACAAAGGAAAGCGCCGAAGCATATCCGAAGTTATACTTGGAGAATGCCTCCTGATAGATGAGATAAGATGCCAGATATGTCTGTGTTCCGGGTCCTCCTCCTGTAAGAACCATTACCGGAATATAGGTCTGGAAATAGGAGATAAGCGAAGTAATTACGATAAAAACAATCGTAGGCTTCAGAAGCGGCAGCGTTACAAATCTGAATCTCTGCCATGCGGTCGCACCATCAGTCTCTGCGGCCTCATAGCACTCCACGGGCAGCGAGTACATTGCGCCCAGCAGAAGAATCACTGCATATCCAAAATCTTTCCATATTGTCAATATAAGAATAGCTATCATGCATAACGGCCATCATAGAGCCAGTTGATATTCGAATTGAGTACCCGATCCAGAAAGCCAATCTGAGGATCAAATATGAACTTCCACACAAACGTTACCGCCACAAGAGGGGTAATTGTGGGAAGGTAGAAAAGGACACGGTAAAGGGACTTATGCTTAATAAGCCTGGAGAATATGGCGCATGAAAGCGCAAGTCCAATAACTATGCGGAAAATAGTTGCAACGGCTGCGAAACCGAAGGTGTTTTTCATAGACAGCCAGAACAGGTCGCTTGTAAAGACCTTTTTCCAGTTGTCGAGTCCCAGATAGATCATCTGGTTTTCAGCGGGTTCCATCTGTAAAACTGCC
>ENA-OQCO01000498-OQCO01000498.1-human-gut-metagenome-genome-assembly--contig:-NODE-498-length-21180-cov-2.395716_pt1 | contig 21180 bp, 25 predicted proteins | sample MGYA00242500_ERZ504582 | MGnify/ENA primary metagenome ERZ504582 (study PRJEB26092, sample SAMD00036346) | human gut metagenome | host: Homo sapiens | study: EMG produced TPA metagenomics assembly of...
TGCATGGCAAAGACGCGGTTTAGTTCTGCCTGTGCGCTCTGCGGGGTGTAGGTCTGTAAAAGGGCGGTGAGGTAGGACGCTAACTCATGGGGGTTATGCCCGATACTGTCAAGGTCATAGCGGTATTCGTCATAGCCGGGGTGGGTGCTTTCGATATTGTCAATCTGCTGCTGAAGCTCGTTTTCCTTTGCGGCGTAATTGTTCTCCGTCGCCACAAGGTCGCTGTCCTCCGACGTGTAGGAAGTCCCAAGTATGCCGTTCATCAAGCCGGAGAACATGGAACCGCAAGAGGAAAGCCCCGCCGATACCATGATGAATAAGAGCAGCGCGGCAACGGCGATACATACGCCCGCCGGGTGCCGCCCTACAAAAGCGATTGCCTTTTTTGTTTCCTCGGCGGTCTTTTTTGCCGCCTTGCGGGTGTTCTCTGCGGCTTTCTGCGCCGTTTTTGCGCCGCCTTTCCTTGCCGACTTTGCATACTGCCGCTTGATTTGCTGCTTCTGCATGAAGCGGGAAAGGGGATTGCCCGCAATCTGCGGATTGTCATGCAGGGCTTTATGGTACTGGAAATCCACATTCGCCTTGAACGCCGCTTTCTCTGCCTTTGCCGCCGCCCGGTAGGGTTTGAGCTTGTGGCTGTGGTAGCCCTCCTTGACTTTCCGCGCCCCGTACTTTGCGCCGCGCTCTGCCAGTTCTTCGGATTTGTGCGCCCCCTCAACGCCGGAATTGTCCTTTTCAACGGAATGTATCTTGTTGTGGACGAAAATACCCGCTTCCTGTGCGGGGCGGGATAGCGGGTTATTGTGGGGCTTATTCTTTCCTATGGGCTTTTCCTGTTCCTCAAAATGTAGGCGGGTCTTGCCTTTCCCGGTGGCTTCATCAAAGGTGCGCTCCCGTACAAGTTTCTTTTCTTTGGGGATAGCCGCCTTTGCCGCGTCCAGACGGTCGGCTGCTTTGTCCGATTTTCGGATATACCTTTCAAGCTCCGGCGTTGCCCGTTCCTCGTCGGTAAACTGCAAGCGGGAAGATTTTTCTTTTGCTGTGGCTTCTGCCTGTGCTTTCCTCGCCGCCTTTTTGCTCGCCTTTCTGGTACGCGCCCCGTCGATACGTTCCAAGACGCGCTCGGCTGCTGCGGTGTCCTGTTCCCGTTCTGCCCCCGGCGCATGGGGAAGCGGCGGCGTGTCGGTTAAGGGCGGGGAAGTTGCGCCGCCCGGTAGGGGCTGCGCTGCCTGTTCCGGCTGCGGTGGGGCTTCGGTCTTTGCAAAGTCCGCGTCCCTTATCCGCTTGCTGATACGTTTCTTTTTCCCGGTAGCGGCGTTTACCTCGACAGCCCCCTCGCGGGTCATTTTCTGCGTGACTTTTTCACGCGCCTTATATTGTTTTATGTGTCTGTCCCTCCAATCCGCGCCCTTGCAAGGGCGCAATACTCGGCGTTTATCTCAATGCCTATATAATGCCTGTCAAGCTGCTTTGCGGCTGCCCCCGTCGTGCCGCTGCCGAAAAAGGGGTCAAGCACAACGCCGCCTTTCGGACAGCCCGCCTTGATACAGGTTTCGGCAAGTTTTGGCGGGAACGCGGCGAAATGCCCGCCCTTGTAGGGAACGGTATTGATAAGCCACACGTCCCGCCTGTTCCGCATGGTCGGCATGAGGCTTCGTCGTAGTAGCTGCCGCTTCGCGCCCGGTTAAGCCCTGTACGTTCCCCTGTCCGGGTACTTCGTCCGCATATTTCTGTCCCGCGCTGCGCCCGGTGCGGTACCGCGCCGCCGTTGTGGGGGCTAACGGCTCGGCTATGGCGGCTGCGTCATAAAAATACTTCTTTGACTTCGTAAGCAGAAAGATATGTTCATAGCAGCGGGTAGGGCGGTCTTTCACGCTCTCCGGCATGGGGTTTTCTTTCTGCCAGATAATGTCGCTCCTTAAATACCACCCGTCAGCGCGTAGGGCAAAAGCTAAAAGCCAGGGAATACCGATTAAGTCCTTTTGTTTGCAGCCGGAAACGCGGTTGTTTCTTGCAATCTGCTGTCCGTTTCTCCCTTTCGGGTTCTTCGGGTCTGCATGGTAGCCTTTATTTCCTGTGCCGCAGTAGGTGTCCGCGATATTCAGCCAGAGCGTACCGTCAGAACGCAGTACCCGGCGCAGTTCGCGGAAAACCTCGGTCAGCCTGTCAATGTACTGCTCCGGCGTGTCCTCCCGCCCAATCTGCATATCAAGCCCGTAATCCCTAAGCGCATAGTAGGGCGGGCTTGTGACGCAACAGTGTACGCTTTCCTCTGGAAGCTCCCGCAAGGCATAGAGCGCGTCCCGGTTGATGATGGTGTCAGTTTTCAGCCCGTTCATGCTTCGCCCACTTCCTCCGGCTTCGTCGTCATTACCCGGTAAAGCTCGGTGTCTTTCGGGAAGCGGTCTACAAAGGGCAGCACCACGTTCCCGTAGAAGATAAGCCCCTCGCCCGCTTCGGTGTGGGTGACATACTTCATCTGCTGCGGGGAGATGTTGAGCTGCTTTGCAAGGATAGCCCGGTCGCCCGCCGCCTGATTGAGCATGAGGACAAAATCAGAGTTTTCAAAGATATTCTCCACTTCGCGGGAAGCAAGCAAATCCTTGACGTTCTGCGTAATGGCTGTGGGTATGCCGCCCCATTTTCTGAAACGCTTCCAGATTTCAACGGAATAGGCGGCGGTCTGTTCCTCTTTCAAGAGAAGATGAAATTCGTCCATAAAATACCGGGTGGATTTCCTTTCTGCCCGGTTGACGGTGACGCGGTTCCATACCTGGTCCTGCACAATGAGCATACCTAACTTTTTGAGCTGCTTCCCAAGCTGCTTGATGTCAAAGCAGACAAGGCGGTTAGAAAGTTCCACGTTGGTACGGTGGTTAAAGACGTTCAAGCTGCCGGAAACGTAAAGCTCCAATGCCGCCGCGATACGCGCCGCTTCCGGCTCCGGCTGCTTCAAAAGCTCGTCGTAGAGGTCGCCCAAGATAGGCATTTTCTCCGGGTCGGGGTCTGCAAGGAAAGGGCGGTACACGTTCCTAACGGCGCGGTCAATGACGGTCTTATCGACGGGCTGCAAGCCCTCCTTGCCGCCGATTACAAGCTCGCAGAGGGAGAGGATAAAGTCGGATTTCAGCGCAAGGGGGCTGTCGTCCTCGGAATAGTTGAGGTTAATATCCATAGGGTTCACATACTGGGGCTTCCCGTCAATGCCCTTGCCCGTAGGCGATAACCGTATCACTTGCCCGTCAAGCCGCTGCACAAGGGAAAAATACTCTGCTTCCGGGTCGCAGATAATTATGTCGTCGTCGGTAATGAGGAAAGCGTTTGTCATTTCCCGTTTGGCGGCAAAGGATTTCCCGCTTCCCGGCGTACCCAAGATTAAGCCGTTGGGGTTCTTTAGCTGCTTGCGGTCGCAGAGTATCATGTTGTTAGACAGGGCGTTTAAGCGTAGTACAAAGCCGCGCCCGTCTGGAAAAGCTCCTGTGTGATAAAGGGGATAAAGATAGCGGTGCTTGACGTGGTAAGCCCTCTTTGAATGGGGATAAGGTTCTCCCCAAGCGGTACAGAGGACATAAGCCCCGCTTCCTGTTGGTAGTCAAGGCGGGTCAAGGCGCAGTTGTTCTTCTGTGCAATGCCCGCCGCCGCGAATACGTCATTTTCCAGTTTCCGCTTCGTGTCCGCCATGTTCACCACAAGGAACGTCAAGAGGAACATTCTTTCATTCCGGCTCTGCAAGTCCTGTAAGAGGTTCTTCGCTTCGCTGCCGAACGTGGCAAGGTCGGACGGGATTATATCCATGTCGTAGCCGCTGCGTACCGCTTTTTTCTGTTCCTCGATTTTCATTTTGTCAAGGTCGGTGATTTTCCGCTTGATTGTCTTTATGGCTTCGGTCTGGTCGATACTGTGGATATGCAGATTGACGATAACGCCCGTTTCCAAGTCCAGAATATCCGATAAGATACGGTCGTTTAATTCCGGCGCAAGGATTTCAAGGAATGAAACCGCGCCGATTTTGCGCCCCATGCGGAAATAACGCCCCTCGCCAAAACGGAAAGAGGATGGGGCGATAAAGTCCTTTGTGGAAAGCCCGGACGGGGCAAGCCATGAAAAATCAAAGGCAAACTGCCCGCCCTCCGGGTGGAAAATGCCATGCAGCATTTTAAGGCGTTCATAGCCTGTCATGGGGCGGGCAGACACGCCCAAGAGCTTAAAGTTGTTGAGTACGTCCGTTTCGATACGGGCAAGGCGGGATTTCGCCGCGCCCAGACTGTCGGCTTCAATGGCAAAGGTGATATATTTTGCTTTGACAAGCCCGTTGTTTCCCTTTGCAAGCTGGTTTTTCAGCATATTCCGGTATTCTGTGCGGATAGAGTTGAAAGCGTCCTCCTGTGCCGGGATATTGACCGCCTTTTCCGCTTCGCCCCGCTGCGTCCCCTGATTGATGAAAGAGAGCTGCACCGAAACGGAAGCGTCAAAGTAGTTGAGGAAGTCGCACCAGTTCTCAAAAATGGCGGTCTTGTCGTCTGCCTGTGCAAGCTGATAGTTAATATCTTCAAAGGCGACGGTCTTTGAGTATTTCCGTCCCGTAACCTTGCAGATACCGTCCGGGTACATCTGGATATAGGGGATTGTCTGCTGTGCGGTGTGGGCTTTCCCGTCGCCCTTTGCCTGTCTGATGATTTCCGCAATCTGCTTTTTCTCGGCGCGGGTGAGCTTGCGGGGCGGGTTAGGCTTTGCGCTTCCCGCCGCGCTGTTTCTTCGTGTTTCCTTTTGCAATCGCTGATACCTCCTTTTCAAGTTTTCTCTGCCGTTCTAAGACGGAATAAAAGTTGTCTGTCCTGTATGGTCGTTCTTTGGGGGCTATGAATTTCGTCCGTATGATGTTCTTCACCACCACTTCAAGGGGCTGTCCATGCTTTTCATACATGGCGAACAGGAAACAGGGCAGCATGACGGCAATCATAGCCATAGACGCAAGGCTTGTGCCTGTGCTGTCTTTGAGCAGAAAGAAAAGCGGAAGCCCTAACAGGAGAGCTACCGCAAAACATACAATCTGCCGTTTGGTAAGGTTGAAAGCTACTTTTGTCTTGACTTTGGATAAGTCTTTGGGTACGGGTACATACGCCAAGTGGAAACCTCCTTTCTCTGGGTTTTTTGCTGCTGTAAGTTCCCATAGGGGTAATCAAGGCAAAGGTCAATTTCTGCCCTTTGCCCGTCCCTATTCTATGGGGTTTTCCCGCGTCAAGGTCGGGTAGTATTTTCGCCGCTTTGCTCTGAAAATCTCCACCCTACCCTTGACACGCCGCTAATGCGCGGAGAAAATCGACTTCGCCAGTGCGCCGGATTTGAACAGGGAGAAACAGAGGATAACGGTATAGGCTGCAAGGGAAAAAATCGCGCTGTGCAGGTTGTCCGCTATTATCATGTTGTTCACCAAAACCGCGTAAATGCCGACGCATATCATTATGAGGAAGCCTTGAAAGCCAAGCGCGAACAGGGATTTTAGGTAGTTGTTCCCTATCTGTCCCCATTCCCGATTAGTCATTGTTGCGAACGGGATAGGCGATACCGAACAGTAAAGGTAAATTTCTATCATTCTGCCGTAGAGGATAACGGTTATCAGTACGGACATGATTTTCATGCACAAGCTCACAAGGCTTGTTTCCATGACAAGTAAGAGCAGTTCGGGGATTTCCATAGCGTCAAGCCCGCTTTGCATGGAAGCAAGGGCGGCGGCAACATCAATCTCTGTGCTGCCGCCGATTACCCCCGCCGCGCCGGAAACAACGTGCTGCGCCATATCGAACACCGCCATAGTGATGTCAAAGGTGTGCGTCACAAGGTAGACTGCCACAAACGCCTTGAACACCCACTTGAAGAACATGGAAGTGTCAACGTCGTGCATATTGTTCTTTTCCGTTACCATGCTGATAAGCTCATAGCATAGGACGTAGGTAATGACAAGCCCCGCAATGGGTACGATTACATTCTCACTAAGCGTCTGTATCATGGAGAATATATTTGCGTTCCACCCTTGCGGGGTCTGCCCTACCTCTGCGGCGATAGTGCCGACTTTCTCGTTTACGTCCCCGAACATAGTTGACAGATTACCGTTTATGGCTCCTATGAGGATTTCCTTTATCCATTCGTTAATCGCGTCAAGTATGCTCTGCATAAGCCTTTACCCGCGCTTCTTAACCGAACAAGCCGGAAAGCAGCGGTACAAGGGTCATGCCGATAAGGGCAACGCCGCCGCCCGCCATAAGCTGCTTCATGCCCTGGCTTTTCGCGCCCGGATTGTCGTTGCCGTAGCCTTCCATGAGGTTAATCACGCCCCAGATACCAAGCCCGGCTCCAAGTGCTACAACAAGGGTCTGCAAAACGTCTACTGCGCTATTGAAAAATGCCATAAATATATCCTTTCTGCCGCGTCTGCGGCTGTCCGGCAAGCGGACAAAAGGCGGTCAGCGTATGGTCGCCGCCGCATAAAAAAACCGCCCTCTGGTAAAGGCGGCTGTCCCCGCGCTGCGTAAGTCCTGCGGCGCGGCGGTATTCAGTTGTAAGGGGTGCGGCTCCTGCCGCTGTGTACTGCGCCGGAAAGTGGGGGCGCGTATCATGTAGCCGGTATGGATAGATGTGATTGCTTCAATCGCTCCTTTCTGTGTCCCGCTGTGCTGCCGGACGTTTTTTTCAGACTTGCGGGAAGTGAATAGCTTGCGTAGCAAGGTGTTCGCTTCCCGCAAGTTCACAAAGGGGGTAGCTGCCGCAAGGCAGCGTAGGGGAAGTGTAGCTTCCCCTGTCCCCCGGCGGTCTGCCATGCTGTCACTGTTGCGGGATAAGCCCCCGGCGCGTGACATACTCCGTTGCAAAACGGCGGTGTTCCGCTTCCTTTTCCCGCCAATACTCCCATAATGCAGCGTCGGCGGCTTCCGCAACATTCATTAAAAACCGTTCAAGCTGCTTTTGTTTTTCCTCTGCGCTACGTTTCCTCATGGTCTGCGTCCTCCTGTAAGTCTGCTGCGTCAATCTCGTAATAGTCAAAAACCTCGTCGGGCTTGACAATGGCGGGGCGGCGTTTAAGGTGCTTTTCCATGTCAAAGGCGTTCTTCGGGTCTGCGTCGGATAGGTACTTGTATTTCGGGTGTTTCGTTATGTCGAATTTGTCCGAAAAGAACGGGCGCACCCCGCGTAGCTGCAAGATACATTTCCCTCCGTCCATGACTGCGATTTCATCTTCCGTCATAAGCTGCTTTCCCAATTTCTGATAGTTCAGCCCATGCGAAAGCTCCCGCCCTCTGGTTTCGGAAGTGTTGAAGCTGTCTATCGTTTCCTTGCCTAAAATCTCCGATATTTCTTTGAGGGTGGTTTTCTCCTTGCCGCCCAAGAAAAGCGTGGTGTCGCAGTTGCCGACTATGGTATCGGCGTTGTCCTTGTAGATTGCCTTTAGCTGTGACTGGCTCTGCAAGATGATTGACGCGGAGATTTCCCGGCTCCGTATCGTTGCAATGAGCTTTTCAAACTTTGGTATCTGCCCGATATTCGCAAATTCATCAAGTAAGCACCTAACATGGACGGGAAGCCGCCCGCCGTATTCATCATCTGCTTTGTCGCACAAGAGGTTGAATAGCTGTGTGTAGAGAATACTCACGACAAAGTTAAAGGTGTCGTCGGTGTCGCTGATAATCACGAAAAGGGCGGTCTTTCTGTCGCCTATGGTGTCAAGCTCCATTTCGTCGGTTTCCATAAGCTCCCGCAGCTCCTTAATGTCGAATGGGGCTAACCTCGCGCCGCATGAGATAAGTATGCTTTTTGCGGTCTTGCCCGCCGCAAGTTTGTATTTTTTGTACTGCTTGACTGCAAAATGCTCCGGGTCTTTTTCTTCCAGACGTTCAAACATGAGGTCAACCGGGTTCTGGAAGTCCTCGTCGTCCTCGCGGGCTTCCGACGCATTTATCATTTCAAGCAGCGTCGTGAAGTTCTTCTCGTCCTCCGGGGCTTCATACCAGATATAGCCGATTAGCGCGGTGTAGTAGAGCTTTTCCGCTTTCACCCAGAAATCCTCGCCGGATTTTTCCCCGTCGCCTTTGGTGTTGGCGATAATGGTATTGACTAACTTCAAAATGTCCTTTTCGCTCCGCAGATAGGCAAAGGGATTGTATTTCATGGATTTTTTGAAGTTAATCGTATTTAGCACTTTGATACGGTATTTGTACCGCTGTAACATTTTCCCGGTTTCCAAAATCAGTGTTCCTTTCGGGTCAGTGACGATATACGACGTTGGAAAATCCTTTGACGTACATTGCATGAGCGACGGTTTCACAAAGAACCGGGTCTTGCCGCTGCCGGAACCGCCGATTACAAGGATATTTTTGTTTCTTGCGTATTTCGGCTGCTTCGGGCGGCTGTTCATGGTAAGCCGTTCCGTCTGCGTTAGGGGGATATTGTTCTCAAATACCGGGTCGGTGTACGGCTTTATGTCGTCAGCCCCGCCCCAACGCGCCGAACCGTATTCTGTCCCGCGGCGGTATTTCTTCGCGTTCTTGCCTTTGGTGTAGATAATCAGCCGGACAATGACCGCCCCCGCAATGCCTAAAGCTAAGTCTGCCGGGTGGAAGCTCGGCGCGATACTGGAAAAGGCGGCGGTAAAACCGTCCCCAAGATGTAGCAGCTTTGCGCTCGCGTCCGCGCCGGGGGAGAGCCGGACAGCCGCGCCCACTTTATCAAAGAGCCAGACAAAGAGCAGATACGGGAGATTTAAGATAAGCAGCTTCTTGATTTCCGGCTTCATAGCGATACCTCCCTGTCTTTGTTCTTGACCTTTGCCCGTTCCGCGTTCTTGCCCTGTGCAGCTTCTTTGAGGGTAGAGAGCAGCTTTCGGATTGAGGGCTTTTTCTCCTGTGTCAGCTTTTTTGCGGAAAATTCCTTAAAGGCGGCGGTCAGCACGTCCGCGTCCCGCCCCTTGAAGAAAACCAGATAGCGGGGCGGGCTTTCCGTCGCGTCCTTTTTCAGCGCAAAGTCGATACCGTACTTTTTCGCCGTACTCTCAAAGGCTTTGATATTGCCCTCGGTAATCTCAATGTTGGAAACGCCCGCGTTCTGCTTCATAAGCTGCTTTAAGCTCTGCTTGCCCTGTGGCGGTTTTGCAAGCTGCTTTTTGCCCTTTGACAGTATGGCTTTCATTGCCTTTTGGAGCGTCTGCGCGGTCAGCTTCCCGGTCTTGATGTAAAGGGCTATGGTCTTTTCGTTTACTTCGTCCTGCAATTTGTCGCGTCCTCCTTTCGCGTTTCTTATGGGGCGGCGGTCAGATACGCACCCGCAGCCCGTTCAAGTCCTCGGCTCTGATACCCACAAGATACCAGTTGTCGCCGTACTCAATCCGGGTCGGCTTCCACTTACCCCGCACGAATACGTCAAAGCACTCGCCGCAATGCAAGCCCCCGTAGTAGCTGTTTAAGTCAAAGCGGATGTCGTAACGGTCGGTGCGCTCGTCAAATACCAATGCTCCTGTCATTTTCTGTGCCATAATAAAATCCTCCTTTTGTGGTTGTGGGTGGTTACAGGCTTTCGCCCTCGTTGCATGAATAATAGTCCGGGTCGCCGTACTGCGGCTTTTTCGGTGACAGTGCGCCGCTTGCCATGTCATGGGCGACAAGGGAAGTGTAATAATTGCCGATAGTGGACGGGGCGTTGAAAAGGGCTGCTTTCAGATATTGCTTGATGTTGCGGATTTTCGTTGTGTTCTCCCGCATACAGTCAAGCACAAAGCGGATATGCTCGCCGTCCAGTTTCATAAACTTAGATTTCACAAGCTCTGCCGGGTAGTCGTCCCCCGCAATCCGTACCCGCTTTCTGGCGGTGCATACGGTTTCAAGCATGAGGTCTACAATCTCGTCAAGCCTGTCACTGTCAAACTTCATGTCCTGTTTGAGAATGTCGTAGTCGATATTGTCCTTGATGATTTCCCGGTATATATCAACTGCGCTCTGTGCTGTCGCTTCCGTTCCTTTCCGTTCCGGCGGCGTAGCCGCTTCTCTGCAAGGAGAGGGGTTAGGGGAAAGGATAGGAATGGAATGGGTACTTTGTTCATCAGTAATTATTTTTTCTTTTTTTGGTAAGTCAGTTCTTTGTATATCTTTATTTAATTGCGTTGGATTTTCCAACGTAGGTTTTTCCAATGTTGGTTTTTCCTGTGTTGGATTATCCAATGTTGGATTTTCCAATGTTGGTAAATCCGGCGTAGGCGGCTGCGGCTGCTCGAATATCACATAGTCCGCGCCCCGCAAGCGTCCTTTCTCGTCGCGCTCCCTTGAACGGACGATATACCCGGCGCGTTCAAGCTCCTTAATGGCTTCGCGGATAGCGTCTATCTTCTCCCGGTTGATAAGGGATAAGCCTTTCAAGGTGTAGTCCCAATCTTCGGGGAGTGACAGCATTTGCGACAACAGCCCCTTTGCCTTTAGGGAAAGCTCCTTGTTGCGTAGGTGGTGGTTGCTCATTACGGTGTAGCCCTTGTTCCGTTCCACTCTGAAAACTGCCATAGTTCATAGCTCCTTTGCTTTGGATTTGTTACGCAGTAGAAGCGCGGTTTCGGGGAATAAGGTATAAATCCCTTGCCGCGCCAGATACACACCCGCAAAACCGCTTGTAGCAAGGCTTTTTCTGCCCCTACTGCGTAACAAAGGGCATGAAAAAAGCGGCGTTCCTGTTCTCCCATGTAGAGAGTAAGAAACGCCGCTTCTGCGTCGTATTCAGTTTTTTAGTACAATACCCTGCTTGTCCGTCGCTCGAAAAACCTTGATTTTCCAGTGTTTTCAAAAGTATCGTTATCTAACGTCATCTTTTGACAATCCATCGTTGCTGTCGCTTGCTCCAGCGCTTATGGCATCATTCAGATAAATGGTGTTTCCTTCTGCTTTCGCTTCTATACTCTTGTCAGAATCCTGGTTCCCGGCATCCCCTACTGCCCTAAGCACGGCCTTATTCTGTACTTTCCCCTCATTGGAAGAATCCTTATTCTCCTCCTTAACGGCCTCCGATACCTTCTTATCCGTATCTTCTGCCTCTTTCTTGTCTTCTGCCTTATTTTGCCCCTCCCCTTGGGCATCTTCTACCTTAGGCTCTCCTGAGCCTTTTCCATCAATCTCTTCTGCGCGCACTCCGCTTGGCAGCATGGCTAACGACACAGTAAGAGAAAGAACAAGCGCCAGAAGGCATTTCTTGATCTTATTCCTCTGCATTTCTTTTCCTCCTGTTTCAGAAATCCCTCCAATTTTCAGACGAATTCCCTTAAATTTTATACTTCTATCAAATTTTACCAAATCGCTGAAACATTCTATATGTTTTTACCGAAACCGTACTGTTTTTACAGATTTTCAACAAGCGTAAAGAAAAAGCGGGCTTAAATAAGCCCGCTGTAATCTGGATATCTTCACTATTTTATTGTCTTTAATACCAGCCTTAGTAGTTCCTCTGTGTCTATATCAGGATTCTCGCTTATGATATGATAGATTCCTTCTATCTCACCTGGCTTTTCTTCCAGATCCTCCGCGGTCTCCTCAAGACTCTTCCCCTTCTGGCATTTCTTCTGGATCAAGGAAATCAGTTTTAAAGCCTCGCCCTCGCTTCGGCCCTCGTTCCTTCCATCCATCTGGCCTTCTTCTCTCACTTGGCGCATATGCTTCTCTTCATCGTATTCGTATATGCTCACTTTGCTCGCCTCCGCTCTGTTTTTGCTTAAAAATTCCGACAGGATCCCTTCCGCGATGCATTCCGTCACCGCCCGCTCTACGGCCGCCGAGATCTCCATAACCCTCGCATAGCCGCGTACCCTCTGGGTGTACCTGGCATAGTCGGATAAGGTCCGGCAGGACTCCATCAGCTGCCGGTTCTTCCCTTCGTTGATGTTCAGCATGACCGCTTCCAGTTCCAGCGCCGGGGACTCCTCCGGTACCGTATAGGCATCCGACAGCCGCAGGATCCTCCTTTGCGTTCTGCCAAAGAGGCCCCGCCGGCACCTATCCTTAACGAAACCTCTTTGCTCTTTCATTTCCTGGGTACAAGCATTGAGATTTCTTCTTGACGCCTGACGGCTGATATGGAATCAGATGCGGCTGATGCCGCTTAGAATATCAGAAATATAATGCTCTGAAGTTATTTTAGCACAGACCTGAGGCCTGTGCCATAATAATTCCTATGTTAATCTGTAATATTTTAAGTTTACTTTTGTTCCCCAAACTCTTATCATAGAAGTAACAGAAATAAAATTCATATTAAGGAGGCCCACTATGAAAATACTGGTAATAAACGGAAGTCCGCACCCGCATGGAACTACTTCTCTTTTAAGGGATGCCTTTGAAGAAGGCGCTAAAAGCAAGGGACACAGCATAACCACATTTCATGCTGGACAAGAGACGCTTCACTCCTGTCTTGGCTGCGACCATTGCCGCACGGCTGACGAAGGATGCGTATATAAGGATGGAATGGAGACGCTGAATCCGCTCCTGCTGGAAGCCGACTGCGTAGTCTTTGTAACGCCCCTGTATTATTTCGGGATGAGCAGCCAGTTAAAAATGGTGATCGACCGCTTCTACGCCAATAATGCGAAACTGCGCGAGCAGAATAAAAAGGCCGTTCTTCTGGCCGCCTGCGGAGACGCGGACGAGTGGACGCTGGATGCCTTGGATCATCATTACCATGCATTGTGCCATTATCTGCGCTGGGAGAACGCAGGTGAAATCAATGCCATCGGAATGTACACGCCGGATGACTTAAAAGGCAGCGATTACATAGAAAAGGCCAGAGCACTTGGAAGTTCCCTGGCTTAACTTCCTATTAGATCAGGCTAAGACTCTTCATCACATACAGCCATCCAGTTAAGGTAAATGCGCTGAACAGGGTCGTCAGCATGACCACGCTGGAAGACAGCACGCCCTCATGCCCCATATTCCTGGCCATGACAAAGCAGCTGACCGTGGTGGCTGAGCCCAGCATTACCAGGATCGCCACCAGTTCCTCCTGCCGGAATCCCATCTGGGCGGCAAGCGGCAGAAAGATGGCGGCAAACCCTACCAGCTTGATCAATGTGGCGGCCACTGCCGGCTTCACCTTGGCAAACGCTTTACGGATGTCGAACGTGGCCCCCATCGCCATGAGTCCCATAGGCGTAGCTACTCCTGCCACGCTATTTACCGTCTTCTCCATAATGTTGGGCATTGGTATGCGAAGCGCTGACCAGGCTAATCCAGCCACGATACCGATAATAATCGGGTTCTTGATAATCCCTATCAGCGTCCTCTTTACAACATGCCGATCCAGCCCATTCTGGCCCGGCCGAAATAAGGACAGCACCAGTACAGCCATCATATTGTAAAGCGGCACGCTTCCAATGATCATTAGCGGAGCCATGCCTGCCGTCCCGTAAATATTCTGGATAAACGCAATTCCCAGAAGCGCCGCGCTGCTTCGGTAGGAAGACTGGATAAATTCTCCTTGTATGGACTTATCCTTCCAAAGAAATGAGACTGCCGTAGAATGGCGATGCTTATCACCGTTGCTCCAAAACAGAACAGCACGAACTTCATATTCCATACTTCTTCAAAATCCACCGTTGCCAGGTCACTGAATACCAGCACCGGCAGTGGTATCAGGAACACGAATTTATTCATCTCGTCCGCAAGCGTATCGCTGATAAATCCGATTTTCTTAAAAAAAAGCCCCAATATCATCATCAGGAACACCGGGACTGTTGCATTCAGACTAAAAACTAGATTTTCCATTTGCTGCATGATTCCCTTCCAGACAGGCATATTCCTGCCTGCATTTTATCCCTTCTATTTTGCAACATGCAGTCAGCATCTGTCAATGATTCTGATTATTTCTTTTTTAATTCCATCCTATCTTTTTGCCCCTTGATTCGTTATATATAATAGAATAAGATAAACGTTTTGAAGTTCTAGTATCAGGAAAGGAGGACTATGTGGATGCCGATTTTCTTTTAGTCAGAAAAATGAAGCAAGGGGAAGATGACGCTTGCGATTTATTTGTTCAAAAATATTATCCGGATATTCTAACTTATTGTAGTCATCACTGTCCTGATAAAGGATATGCCGAAGACTTGGCGCAAGAGACTTTTTTGAGATTTTTCGCGAATCTGTCATCCTATCATTATAAAGGGAAGACAAAAAATTACTTATACACGATCGCCTCTAACCTGTGTAAAGACTATCTGAAAAAGCGAAAAGATATCCCGGTTGATGAAGCCAGGCCAAACGATGAGGCCGGCCCGGATGAGCCCCAGATGGCGGAGGTCATAAATAGGCTTACTCTAGAATGGGCGCTGAGGCAATTGCCGGATGAATTGCTTGAGGTGATTATCTTTTATTATTTCCAGGAACTTAAACTTAGGGAAATTGCCGGGATATTGCATATCAGTCTCCCATTAGCGAAGTATCGGCTAAGACAGGCAAAGATACAGTTAGAAAAACTTCTGGGAAAGGAGGACGAACATGAATCTGGAAGAAAAACTTAAAAACTAATAAAAATATGAATCGCTGATGGAGCCGTCAGACCGAAAAAGTGCAGGAAGTCATCCGAAGATCAAGGGAAGCCTTTTATAACGTCAGAAGAAGGAAATGATTTATCTTATTTTGAGTTCTTACGGATACAGCTCAGAGTGATACAGAAAAGATGGTGGCTCCTTCAATTTGTTCTGCTACTAATATTATGGCTCGTGCTGATGGCTGAATGGGAGGCGGTCTATATCCAAAGAAGCATGGGAGTCATAGCATCCTTATTTGTGATTCTCATTATCCCTGAATTATGGAAAAACAGGACATTCCAATGTATGGAAATAGAGGCATCCTCTTATTACTCTCTCAGACAGGTCTATGCCGCCCGCATGCTGCTGTTCGGCATTACAGACCTTGCCTTGCTAACCATATTCTGCGGATCTGCTTCTATTGGACTGCATTTTAAGCTGATGGAATTAATGATTCAATTCTTATTTCCGTTAAGCGTAACTGCCTGCATTTGTTTCGGAATACTGTGCAGCAGATATTCCTTCAGTGAAACAGTAGCCATCTCCTTGTGCATTCTATGGAGCGCAGTGTGGATGTTCATGATCTTAAATGAAAATGTGTATAGACGGATCACAGCCCCTATATGGCTTTCATTATTGGGATTTGCGGTGATTTTTCTGGCTGCTTCCGTCTATCGTACGCTAAAGTACTGTAATCGATATTGGGAGGTGCCCTTTGATGAAATTAAAGTTTGAGAATTTAACAAAAGAGTTTGGAGATTTTACCGCCGTAGACCATCTGAGCCTTACTATGACTAACGGCGTCTACGGGCTGCTGGGCGTAAATGGAGCCGGTAAAACTACCCTCATGCGGATGCTATGTACCTTGCTCAAGCCCACAAGCGGAACCATTACTTGTAATGGCAGAGATATCTTTGAAATGGACGGCGATTACCGGAAACTGCTAGGCTATCTGCCACAGGAATTTGGATTCTATCCGGAATTCACGGTTCAGGAGTATCTTCTTTATATTGCGGCGTTAAAAGGGATACGGCCAGTTGTCGCCAGGAGGCGGGTTAAGGAACTGATCGCCAAAGTCGGACTTACCAAAGCGGCAGGCAAAAAGATGAAAAAATTATCCGGCGGAATGAAGCGCAGGGCCGGAATCGCGCAGGCTATGCTAAACAATCCGAAAATCCTGGTGCTTGACGAGCCCACGGCAGGGCTTGATCCGAAATGAAAGGATTCGTTTCCGCAATCTCATCAGCGAACTATCCGAAGAACGCCTGGTACTGTTATCTACCCACATTGTTTCCGATATCGAATATATCGCAAACGAAATCTGGCTAATGAAGGACGGGAAACTTATGCACAAGGGCAGCGCGGATCAAATCATAAGTTCCATGCCTCAGGACGTCTGGGAGTGTCTTGTGGACAAGAGCATGGTGTCCGCTTTCATCAAAAAAATATAAAAATATCAAATATGAAATCCGAACCGCATGGCGTCGAGCTGAGGATCATATCCAGCGAGAAACCCTGCGCAAGCGCCAGGCATGTGGAAGCGTCATTGGAGGATGTCTTTTTATACTATTTTGGGGAAAAGGCGGGTGATGAAGATGCTGCGGTATGAATGGAAGAAAGTCTTCTCCAAATTTAAGAATAGAATAACCGTCCTTCTTTTGCTGGTCATACTCATCATAACCAGTATTCTGACGATAAACCGGGTTGAGTATGTCGACGGGAGCGGAAATCATTCCAGCGGTATTTCTGCCGCAAGAAAACTCCGGGCAGAAAAAAACAAGTGGGAAGGTTATCTTACAGAAGAGGTATTCCAGGAAGTCGTCAAAACGAATGCAAAAATATCGAATTCGCAAGCAGCGCTGTCGCAAGATATTGATGAACAGAATAAAGAATATGCAAAGAAGCAGGGGTTCCAAGGTATTGCGGATCTGATCAATAATGCATTCAGCGAATGGAGAGATTACAATTATTATGCGATTGACACCGTCTCCGCAGAAGACGCAAAACAAGTCTACGAATAAAAGAATTTCGAATTTAAAAGAATGGCTTGATTCGGAAGAAGAAACATTTACAGAGGGGCAAAAGAATTATTTAATCCACCAATATGAAAGCCTTAAGACCCCGTTTTATTATAAATACGTAGATGGATGGAGCGCATTGCTGCAGAACATATCAACCTTTATACTAATTCTGGCATTGATCATAGGCTTTCTGGTGTCCGGCATATTCTCAGACGAGTTCCAGGCAAAAGCGGATTCGATTTTTTTCTCATCAAAATTAGGAAGAAATAAAGCGATTCTATCCAAAATGGGTGCTGGATTTTTGATTACTTCCGTTTTTTACATTGTGTTCGTACTTCTATATACTTTTATTGTACTATGGGCATTAGGCGCAGATGGAGCAAATTGTCCCATCCAGCTGGATCTGTGGAGAAGCATCTACAACATAACCTTTTTCCAGGCCTATCTTCTTTATTGCAGCAGGCGGCTATATAGGTACTTTATTTGCCTCTACGCTTTCTATGCTTGTATCCGCGGCAGCACGTTCTACTGCGACAGCATTATCGTGCCTTTTATTTCTATTGTGCGCCTTTCCTTTTTTGAGCAGGATCATTACATTGCCTCAGATCTGCTCGTTCTTCCCGGACCAGCTGCTAGAGGTATATATCTCCATCAAGACTTCGCACTGGTGGAAATAGGCGGCAAGGTAATGGATATCGCAGGGGTAATCCTTCCCGCTTATCTGGCTGCCTGCCTGTTGCTCCAGCCTGTATTGTATCGTATTTATAAAAAAGCGGAAGTACGATAATCCGAATCGATCCTGGCTTTACTGTAATAACTTTTTATAGATGTTATAATCCTCTTCTTTAAACACATTGAAGATCACCCGTTCCAGCTTGGAGGAAGACAGGTAGCGGTCCACCGTCTCTACGGCGATCTGGGCCGCCAGCTTGTTGGGAAAATGAAATTCTCCCGTGGAGATGCAGCAGAACGCGATGGACTTAAGCCCTTCCTTCTCTGCCAGCTTCATGCAGTTTAAATAGCAGGACTTGAGTTCCTCTTTCTGCCTCTGCGTCACCTCCAGCCCCACGATTGGGCCTACCGTATGAATTACTGGCTGGCTGGCAGATTGTATCCCTGCGTGATCTTGGCTTTTCCCGTGGGCTCTTCATGGCCCTGCTCTTCCATCATCCTGGCGCATTCGTTCCGAAGCTGTATCCCCGCCGCCGAATGGATGGCATTGTCAATACAGCCGTGGCAGGGCACAAAACATCCAAGCATCTGGCTGTTGGCGGCATTGACGATAGCATCCGCACGAAGTCTGGTAATATCCCCTCTCCAGAGGGGAGATCCTGTCCATATTCTTGATTCCAATGCAAGTATAAATGTCTCCAATGACCGGGATATCCGCATAATCCACAATACCTTTTTCTTCTGCCTCTTCTGTCAGGAACTCGTCCTGCCTTGCCAGGAACTCTTCCGAAGCTTCCCCTGGCCATCGCACATTCATAAGGCTTCTTAGAAGCCGGCGCTTCTCATCGTAATTTACAGGCTCTCTGATGGACGCATATCCGTCATTTTCATTTCTCAAATACCGAATCAGGCTATCTACTCTCTCTTCTCTTATCATAGGCTCCTCCTAGTCCTGCAAGCATCCGGCAATCACCGAATACGCCCGATAAAGTTCCTCGTAGGTTGTCCGGCAGTTGGCCGGGCTGGTGGATTGAAGTCCGATTGCCTCCATCCCCGTCTTAGGGTAGCAATATCTCTTATACAGCTGGGCTGCCTTAGTTCCCGTCGTGAAAATGGCACGGATATCCGCATGGTCAAGAATTCTCTTCATGTCATTGGCCTTCGGGTTGCGGATACTGCCGTCATCCGCTCCTTTGATCTCGCATCCGGCCAGCACGTCCCAGACAGCGATCCGGTTTCGCAGCGCAAAACTGATCTTCTCCTCCTTTGTCAGTGGAAGTCCCTCGCCGCATACGTCCGATATTACCTTCCAGAAACGGTTCCTGGGATGTCCGTAGTAGAATCCCACCTCCCTTGACTTCGGAGAGGGCATGGTTCCCAGCATAAGAATCCGAGACTCCTGATCATAGATTGGCTGGAAGTTATGAGTAATATATTCTGGCTCCATCTTATCACGCTCCTTTATTCAGACGCAAGCATCTGGTAGATAGCTCCGCGTCCGATACAATCTGCCCGGGGAATCCCACATATTCCAGCAGGCGTATGGCATTCGTCTTTTCATTGATTCCCTTGTGTATCTTATAGTCAAATACAATGTCTTCCTCCCCCTCCTGCTCGCAGAAATAATAATGCTCATACTCCCGGTCAAGCAGATCTACTAATTCCATATCATGGGAGGCCACCAGCACCAGGCAGTTCCGCTCCTCTAAGTACCGCAGGATTGCCGCGGAGGCCGCAATCCGCTCCTTCGTGTTGGTTCCCCGAAGGATCTCATCTATCGCGCAGACCACCAGTTCATTTTCCTGCATATATCCAAGCATGCGGTTCAGCGACCGGATCTCCTTCATGTAATAACTTTCTCCTTCCATCAGGCTGTCCTTTACAGCCATGGAGGTGGCTACGTAGGCGTGAGGAATCTCTGCGATGCCTGCCATGCAGGTATGGATGGTCTGGGCCAGGATGCAGTTTACCGTCACTGCCTTGATGAAGGTGGATTTGCCGGATGCATTCGAGCCTGTTACGATGCTGTTCCTATCCATCACGACATCATTTAAGACTGGCTCATTCAGCAGAGGATGGTACAGCCCCTCCAGATGAATGCAGGCATCCTGGCTGAACTTTGGCAGGCAGTAATGCGGCAGGCTTTTTCGGAATGACACCACGCTGATCAGGGCATCCAGTTCCCCCACAAGGCGGTATACCTTCTTAAAATGCTCCATCTTCCGCTTCAACTGCCTTATGGCCTGGTTATACATGGTAAAATCAATGAGCGTGGCTCCCGTGAGGTAGGTTGCGAATAGTTCCATCGCGTCTCCCCGCATCCCGGCCTGTCTGCGCACCGTGGCCTTTCGAAGCCGCTTCTCTGTCTCGCCAAGCTGCGCCACATGCGCCGATATCTCGCCAAATCGTTTCTCATAACCGCCGCTGGTTCCCTTTTGTCAACTCTCGCCCCGTATAGATCAGCCCCCGGACGCTCTCCATCAGTTCCAGGTGAATCTCATACTTCTGCTTCATAACCGCATAAATGCACAGATTACATATGAATATCATGCCAAATGCCGTCATTCCATATACATTTCTAAGAATGACGCCCCAGCCAGAGAGAGGAAAAGAAGCGCCTGCATTAGCCGGTAGAACCAGCCATGGCCAATTTGGAAATCCTCGATCTCATTCAGGACTTGCGGCAGATAATAACTGCTGTCCCTTTTTCCGAGCGCCATCAGCTTGACCTGGGCTTCTTCCCTTTCCCTCTCGTTATCTTCCATGTAGCGCATCTTCTCTTCCATCTTCTCAAGCGAAGCCGTATCCTGGGATACGTCCCTTAACAGCGCATAGAGGTACTGCTCCCCCGCAAAAGACTGGCATTGGTTCATGCGCTCGTAGATCCGGCTCATATCCAGATCGCCCCACGTAAGGTCATCCAGAGGATGCAAGGCCTCCTCCCTGACCACGTTCCAGTACATGGATATCTCTTTATAATCAAAATCTGCTGGATCTGGCTCTTGTCCAAATTTCTTCCTGACAATCCGATAGGCTCTCCTTATCCTCTCCCGTCTTGCATACACGCTTCCGACAATGAATACGCAGATCAGGCCCGCGATCACAATGGCCGACTCCATAGGCAGTCCTCCTTATTATGCTTATTGGATACATCTTACCACGAAACCGCTTTTTTTGCCATGCAAAGACTGAAAAGGCAGAGCGTGCGCTCTGCCTTTTCAGTCCTTATTTTGATTCATTTACAAAATCCGTAATGTCAAACCAGGAATCCGGGTTTTCCGGCGGATTCGCCGGAGGCTCTTTGCCATTATGGCTGGTAAGGAGATAGTACCTTCCGCCATACCGAATGATATTTCCCTCTTCCGGCACGCATCCCGGCGCCCATTCTGATTTGTTGGAATGTTTGATATCCGCTTCCGTATACAGCCTGCTGCCGTCAACCCTGTAGCAATATCCATTCTTACTTTCCGAGTTACAGTAAGCGTTCAGATTTCCTTTGAATTCGTTGGCATCCATCTCCCTGTCAACCGGGATAATGTAGTAGACGCCATCTTCCTCGTAGATTCCCTTGGGAACCTTGACCTTCTCTCCACTGTTCTTTGCTTCTTCGCGCAGTTCTTCAAAGGAAGGGCTATTGGCCTCGAATGAAATATTATCGTCCTTATCAACAGTAATAAATCCTTCTTCCTTCTTATCATCATCGTCGCCTCCCGGCGTGTCCGGGTCCGGCACTTCGCCGCCTCCGCCGCCCTCGCTGTCATCCTTGATCTTATCAAAATCCTGATCCGTCACGAAGTTGTAGCACTCCACATATCTGGTGGAATGGAAGGTTCCATAGCCGCCGCCTGTCAGATCCATATCTACCCGGATCACATTCTCAGGATACAGGGATTGGTCTGCACGGGCAAACTTAAGGCTGCTGATCTTAAATCCCATGTACACGCCTTCATCAAA
>ENA-OQCO01000499-OQCO01000499.1-human-gut-metagenome-genome-assembly--contig:-NODE-499-length-21164-cov-1.679802_pt1 | contig 21164 bp, 17 predicted proteins | sample MGYA00242500_ERZ504582 | MGnify/ENA primary metagenome ERZ504582 (study PRJEB26092, sample SAMD00036346) | human gut metagenome | host: Homo sapiens | study: EMG produced TPA metagenomics assembly of...
CCCGCACGGCCTACCCTCATCGGCCGCGCCGACTGGAACGACTGCCTGAACCTGACTGCTTCTCCGAGCACCCCGGCGAGAGCTTCCAGATCACCGGCCCCAGCGAAGGCCCGGTGGCCGAAAGCGTTTTCATCGCGGGCATGTTCGTCAAGTACGGCAGCGAGTACGCCGACCTGTGCGACCACCGCAGCCTCCCGGAGGAGGCCGCCGAGGCCCGCGCCGCCATCGCGGAAGTCGAGCAGGCCGCTCTGACCGCCGGCTGGGACGGTGCCTGGTTCCGCCGCGCCTACGATGCCTTCGGCCAGCCCATCGGCAGCAAGGAATGCGACGAGGGCCAGATCTTCATTGAGCCGCAGGGCATGTGCGTCATGGCGGGCATCGGCAAAACGACCGGTCAGGCCGAGCAGGCGCTGAGGAGCGTGGAAGAGCGGCTCGACACCAAGTACGGCGTCGTTCTGCTCCAGCCCGCCTACACCACCTACCGCCTCAACCTCGGCGAGATCTCCAGCTACCCTCCGGGATACAAGGAGAACGCCGGCATCTTCTGCCACAACAATCCGTGGATCAGCTGCGCCGAGACTGTGCTCGGCCACGGCGACCGCGCCTTTGAGGTCTACAAGAAGACCTGCCCCGCCTACATCGAGGACATCTCGGAGATCCACCGCACCGAGCCGTATGTCTACAGCCAGATGGTCGCCGGCATCGACGCCCCGACCTTCGGCGAGGCAAAGAACAGCTGGCTGACCGGCACCGCCGCCTGGACCTTCTTCAACGTCAGCCAGTACATCCTCGGTGTGCAGCCCACGCTGGACGGCCTGAAGATCGACCCCTGCATCCCACACACGCTGCCCGGCTTCACCGTCACCCGCCGCTACCGCAGGGCCGTGTACCACATCCGGGTCGAGAACCCCGACGCCGTGCAGAAGGGCGTGAAGCGCGTCACCGTCAACGGTTCTCCCATCCCCAGCAATGTACTCCCCATCGCCAAAGCTGGCGAGACCGTGGAAGTCACGGTCGTGATGGGATAAGTTCCCGATTTTCTTTTTTCTCATAAACGAAATCCCCGGCTCTGCAATGCGCGGAGCTGGGGATTTCGTTTTGCTTGATTTGTTCTTTGAACGTTTAGGAGTTAGAATTTTGCATATTTATTGATGTCTGACGGCTGGGCATTGAAGTGCTTCGGAGCGTTGTAAAGTATCTTGTTGGTGCCCCTTTCCGTGTAGCCTTCAATGCTGATCTGGTTCCACATCGCCTCGCTTCCGCCATAGCAGATTTCCACATATTTGCAGTTTTCAAAAGTATAAACTTCAATTCGTGTCAGGCTGCGCGGAAGATAGACACATTCAAGAGCTGCGCATCCAGAAAACGCCGAACGTCCAACACTGGTCACACCTTCCGGAATTGCAGTTTTATGAAGCGATTCACACTCATAAAACGCCTGTGCACCAATCGTTTTCAGTCCTTTTGGCAGAGTCAGCCTGGTCAAGCCAGCATACTGGAAAGATTTGTCTCCAATTGTTGTAATGCTGTCTGGCAGTGTGATCTCCTTTAATGCCTTACATCCCATAAAGGCTTCATTGCCGATATTTTTCACACCATTCGGCAACACGATTTTTTCCATTGCAGAGCAATTGTTGAACGCATCGTATTCAATGTTTACGACGCCTTCCGGAATCACAACACTGCTCAGAGAAGTGCATCCATTGAACAGACAACCCGAAATCGTGGTGATTTTTTTAGGAAGAGCTATGCTTTCCAGTGCAATGCACTTCTGGAACGCGTATTTTCCAATCGTCGTAATACTGTCTGGCAGATTGATGTTCGTCAACGCACTGCATCCATTGAACACCGACGGCCCAATGACAGCCAGACCGTCCGGCAGAGAAACACCGGTCAACGCCGTGCAATATTGGAAAGTGCTCTCCTTCAGTTCAGCCACCTTTTTGGGGATCGTAATGGTTTTCAACGAAGAACAGTTATAGAACGCACCAGTTCCGATGCTTGTGACCGTATCCGGAAGTGCGATCTCACCCAGCGAAATGCAGTTTTTGAATGCGCTTCCACCAATCACACGAATCGTCTTGGGAAGTGTCACATTTTTCAGTTGTTTGCAATCAGAGAAGGTATTCGTCGGAATCTCCAAAACCTCACCCACAATTTGCACATTCTGCAAACTTGAGCATTGATAGAAGGTTCCGAATCCGAGACTTACATTGCCAAGAATCGTTGCGCTTTGAAGTGCCGCATTGCGGTCAAAAACGCCATTTTCCATCTTTGTCACGCTCTTAGGAACAACTACTTCAATCAGTGCATCTGATGCAAACGCATACGTTCCAATCGTCTGCAATCCTTCCGGGAAACTGACTGCGGACAAATTTTTGCACGTAGAAAAAGCCTTTGCACCAATCGACTTCACGGTATCCGGAATGACCACACTGGTAATATTGTTATCCTCATAGAAGCAGTTATTTCCAATCGCTGTCACTGTCAGCTTCTTTTCGCCTACCTTACGAGGAATGGTAACTGCACCAGAAGGCACCTTTTCGCCGGACTTGTTATAGCCGGTCAGAGTCGCGGTACCATTGCCGTTGTCCTTGTAGGTCCACTCGATGCCATCGCTGGGTTCATCGGGCTCCGTAGGCGTTTCTGGTTCAGACGGTTCCGGTTGTTCCGGTTCTGTGGGATTTGGCGTCGGTTTTTCCGGCTCGGTAGGAGTCGGCTTTTCCGGTTCTGTCGGAGTCGTGACCGTTCCACCGCCCATCGTGTTGTTGTCCGGGTTGGACGGAGCCGGAGCTTCGCCGCCGCCCGCACAGGCCGTCAGAAGCGCCGCTGCCAGCACAGCCGCCGTCACTCCACGCATGATTTTCTTTTTCAACCGCATAGAAATCACTCCTTCGTTTGTTTTTCAAAGCGACAATTTAATTACATAGACTTTTTATGTCTATTCAGTTTATTCGATTATAGCACACTCCACTCTATACTGCAAGAAAATAATAAACTCTATGGTCAAAAGTTAAACCATGTAGACAAAGAGGAAATCTATGGACTATGCCGCTATAGGAAAACGAATCCGTGCACATCGGAAGCGTCTGAATTTATCGCAAGAAGAATTAGCTGAAATGGTCAACATCTCAACCGTTCATATGAGCCACATCGAAACGGGATATACGAAGCTCAGTCTCCCTGTTCTGGTGGACCTCGCCTGCGCACTGGGTGTACGAACAGACGACTTGATTTTTGATAAAGATGCTCTTGGCAAAACCGAATTGCTGGAAGAGATCACGCTGGAACTACAGGATTGCTCTAATGCCCAGCTTCTTGCCTTGCGACAAATTTTATCCAGCTCCAAAGATGCCATTTCCAAATATCTATAGCCGTTTGCATTTTTAATGTATCAGAATCATCCACATCCTCCCCATCGCCAAAGCTGGCGAGACCGTGGAAGTCACGGTGGTCATGGGATAAAGTTCTAATAGTTAAAACCCCCGCAGAGAGACGAACATCTCTGGCCGGGGGTTCTTTTTGCGCTTTCTTACCAGCGCGTCATATTCTTTTCAAACTTGGCGGTATACGCTTCTTTCAGTTCCCGCCCACTGATCCCATAACACAGCAGGACATCGTTGTAATACATGAGCACATCCGCCATCTCTTCCACAAGATGCTGCCGTATCGCTGCATCCTCAACAGCAGTTTTGTCCCCGTTCTTTTTAATGATGTCGATGACCTCTCCGACTTCACCGAGCATCCATAATAGTTTATGTTTGCCCGCTTCCGGGCCGATCAGCTCCCACTTGTCTTTGTATTTTTCCTGTAGAGCCTGCTGCATCGCAAGCATCTCTTCTACCGCAAAATCGCCCATTCTCTCCTCCGTAAATTCAATCACACTTCTCGTTTCACCCAGTGTCAGGTAAACCGTTTACTGTCCATTTGACGTTCCAATTCGCGTTCTGAATAATGTTCTTTTACACAAAGAGAAAGATAAAAATGCCGTTCTTCTGCGGATTTGGAACCAGACATAATCAGCAGATGATTCGTCCAGCTGACTTGTGTCACCAGTGGTGACACAAAGACTATCGTTCTCACCCATCCAAAAACGCATCTGCCTGCCGCAATATCTCACGCGTCGAGTCAAACGTCAGCGCTTTCACGGCGTCTTCAAACGGCAGCCATTGAATTGCTCTGACCTCTTCCTCCTGCGCTCTCGCATCCGTATGCTCTGCATGTGCCAGAAAGAGCACCACGGTTTTCATGCAGTCGGTGCTGGGAGAATACGCGATGGTTTTTCGAAACCCTTCCACAAACTCCACTTCGAGGTTGATCTCTTCCCGTATCTCCCGTATCGCTGTTTCATGTTCCGATTCATCTTGTTCAACATGGCCTTTGCAAAGGGACACATGCCCTTTCTGCATCTGCTCCACAAGGTAAAGCCTCATTCCATTCTGCACGGTATAGATCACTGCACCGCAGCTTTTTTCGTATTTCATTGCGAAGTGCTTCCTCTCAGCCGCCGTATTGTCCCGCTTCACTCCTCATCCAGCGCCCAATGATAGGCGCAGCGCACAGCCTTGTTCCAGCCCTTGATGCGCCTGGTGCGCTCCTCGGCCGAGATATCCGGCAGGAAGGTGCGGTCTACCGACCAATTCCAGACCACCTCGTCGGTGGACTGCCAGTAGCCCACGGCAAGGCCTGCAAGGTAGGCCGCGCGAGGGCGGTCGTTCCACGCAGCAGGGGCGCTCCACCGGCAGGCTGCTGATGTCGGCCATGGTCTGCATCAGGTAGTTGTTGGCGCAGGCACCGCCGTCCACTTTCAGGGCCTTCATGGCGATGCCGGAGTCGGCTTCCATGGCGTGGAGGACGTCGTTCACCTGATAGCACAGGCTGTCCAGCGTGGCACGGATGATGTGATTTTTGTTGCAGCCGCGGGTCAGGCCAACGATGGTTCCGCGGGCGTACTGATCCCAGTGGGGCGCACCGAGGCCGGTGAAGGCGGGCACCACATAACAGCCGTTGGTGTCCTTCACCTTCCGGGCCATATACTCGGAGTCGCGGGCTTCTTCCAGCAGCCGCAGCTCGTCCCGCAGCCACTGGATGGCCGCACCGGCCACGAAGATGGAACCTTCCAGCGCATAATTCACGCTTTTTCCGCTGCTGCACGCAATGGTCGTGACAAGGCCGTTTTTCGAGACGACCGGCGTTTTGCCGGTGTTCATCAGCAGAAAGCCGCCGGTGCCGAAGGTGTTCTTCGCCTCACCCGCCGAAAAGCAGGTCTGCCCGAAGAGCGCGGCCTGCTGGTCGCCCGCTGCGCCTGCAATTTTGATGCCCGAACCAAAGTGCATCGGGTCGGCCTCCGCGTAGAAGCAGCTGGACGGCATGGGCGTGGGCAGCATACAGCGCGGGATGTTCAGCTCCCGCAGGATATCCTCATCCCACTCCAGCGTGTGGATGTTGAACAGCATCGTGCGGCTGGCGTTGGTGTAGTCGGTCACATGGACCCGGCCGCAGGTCAGCTTCCAGATGAGCCAGGTCTCCACCGTGCCGAACAGCAGCCGCCCGGCCTCGGCCTTTTCCCGCGCGCCGGGCACGTTGTCCAGGATCCATTTCAGTTTGGTGGCGGAGAAGTATGCGTCAATGACCAGACCTGTCTTTGCCCGGAAGGTCTCGGTCAGGCCCCGCGCCTTGAGTTCGTCGCAGTAGGCGCTGGTGCGGCGGCACTGCCAGACGATGGCATGATAGACCGGCTCCCCGGTCTCACGGTCCCAGACGATGGTGGTCTCGCGCTGGTTTGTGATGCCGATGGCCGCGATGTCCGACGCGCTGGCCCCGATCTGGTTCATGGCCGAGAGCGCCACGCCCAGCTGCGTGGTCCAGATCTCGTTTGCATCATGCTCCACCCAGCCCGGCTTCGGGAAATACTGGGTGAACTCTTTCTGAGCCACGCTGCACATCTCGCCCGCCTTGTTGAACAGGATGCAGCGGTTCGAGGTCGTCCCGGCATCCAGCGCCATGATATAGTTCATATCCACGTTCCTTTCTTACACTGCATCCCTTGGGCTTCCTGGTCGTGTCTGTGTGGTTGTATTATAACGCACCATCCGCGCGATTGCAACGCACCTGAACCCACGCTGCAAAATCTTCAAATTCCGTCTTGACAACTTGCTGTTGTTGATTTATACTGTTTTCACACATAAACGCGGCCATTTCACAACCAAAAGGAGGCGAAGTGAATGGATCGTTCCCCTTAGCGTCGTTTTCCCCGCACAGGGCAGCGTTCTGCTTTTTCCTGTTCCTGCTTGCACTCGATTCACTTTACAGATGGGAGGTTTTCTATGATCGAACAACAAATCACGCTCTGCTCCAACGGCCGCGCCGTCCTTTCGGGCTATTCCGGCGGGCTTCTGCTTGGCTACGCGCACAACACCGGCGTCTATCGGCTGCGGGTCGTCTGCTCCGGCGAGTGGAACGGCACCACCGTTGTGGCGTTCTGGCATCTGCCCGGTCCGGCCGAACCGCTGACCACCCTTGTGGCCGACGGGGCCGTCGAAGTGCCTGCCCTCGTCACCGCGCAGGGCGGCAGCGGGACCGTCACCTTTGAAGGCTCCGACGGCACCCGCACCGTGACCAGCGCCAGCGTCCCCTACAGGGTGCTGAGCAACTCCGGCACCACGGACCCAACCCTGCCCGAACCGGGCACCCCGGCGTGGCAGCAGTTTTTGCAGCAGGTCAAGCGAGAGCTTCGCAACGCCGCATCCGGCCTGTCTGACGAGGAGCGCGGGCTCATCCTTGCGCTGTTCCGCCACGCCGTCTACGACAACGGCGAGATGCTGCCCCACTACAACGCCTTGGCCGCACTCTGGAGCGGCAGCAGCCTGCCCGATGTCCCGCCCACGCCCAGCCAACCGGACACACCAAATCCCCCCCAACAACGACCTGCCGACGCCGCGGTATAAGCTGGCAGCTCCGAAGACCTTTGTACCGGCCAACAAAGAATGGATCGACACCGGGATCAAGCCGTTCGCAGCCATTGACACTGGCATGAATCTGACAGTGTACGCCACCTTTACAGTAGCGGACAGTACAGCCGGTGCGGTGACAACGTTGCTTGATTGCTTCAGCGATATCACCAACGATCAAAGAGGCATCATCGTTTCAACATGGACCAACGGAACCGTTGGCATGAACATGTTCACCTACGGCAGTCACTTTGTCAAGATCGAATCCGGGAAGAAACTGAAGTTTCTGCTCCAGATCAAGGGGACGCAGTTCCGGTTCCTGTCGTACGGTTCCCTGACCGAGTGGAAGAACATTCCGAACTATGCCGCGAACAAGACCGTGGATCGTTCGCTGATCCTTGGCGCTTCCTGGACCACCGCCTCAGGCGAAATTACGGACGGCAAGGCACGTTTCTTCAATGGCACGGTGTACGACTTCCAGGTATTCGACACGGCGCTGACCGACGCACAGATCACGACCCTGATGGAGGCAAACTGATATGGTATACGACCTGAATGGCACCACGCTGAGCACAGGCGGCAGCGGCAGCGGGATGCTGAACGTGCTGGAGCACGGCTTCAAAGGGGACGGCACCACCGACAACCTGGCCGCGTTCAACGCGCTCATCGCCGCGCACCCGGCCGAGACGCTGTATTTCCCGAAGGGCGTGTATGCGTTTTCCGGCAAGCTGGTATTCGACCAGTGCTACATGGAACTGGACAACGCTGAGCTGAAATGCACGGCTGCCACCAAGGTGGACCGGTTCATCGAGATCCGCGGCAAGATGTACCCGCCCGAAACGCCCCAGCAGGACATGTTCATCCGGGGCAACGGCAAGGTCAACGCGAACTTCAAGGCAGATGACTGCATCGCCGTGGCACGGCAGAAATGCACTCTGTTGGACCATATCTCCATCCAGAACTTCCAGCGGTACGGCATCTGCGGCAAATTCAACGACTTGTCTATGACCACAGACGACGGCCAGACGGAAGCGAACCTCTCGTATGAGCTGATGGTGCGCAACTGCATGATTGAGTCTTCGCTGGACTACCCGAACGCCGTGGGCATTTATGACACCGGCGATTCGATGTACAGCGACACCGTCATCCTGAACGTGAAGACAGCGCTCTCGTGCAACGGAAGCAGCATCTTCCACAACATTCACGCCTGGTGCTTCGATTTCAACTACAGCGACAACGACACCAAAAAGGCCCTGTTGGAGAACACCGTCTTCGCATACATCCGGGGCAACGGCACCCGCTTCTCGGACTGCTACATCGACACCTACCAGAAGGGGTTCCAGTTCGGCTCCGGCCAGTATGTCGTTTACATCACGAATCTCAAATGGTACGTTGCTTCCAATACCTGGCCCACCGGCCTGACGGCCTACGTCTTCCCGGCCAGCCCCGCAGGCAAGACGATGTACAAGGTCTTCAATGCGGACATCAACGGTTCGGGCGTGACCAAGTTCAGCGATGTGGACCTGAGCACACAGACGAACTGCCGCTGGTACGGCATCGTGCACAACCTGAGCGACGCACCGAGCACGCTGCAATAAATTTTTGAACGCACTTTACGATCTTTGACCGAATATCCACCCCTGACGAACCGTGGGCGCGGAAGATGCCATTCCGCCGCCCACGGTTTTTGCGGTTTCGGGCCGTTTGCCCCGCCAAATTGCGATGATTTTGTGAATACATATTGCAGAAAAAGAGGGATGATGCTATTATTAAACTGTTTATACATACCTATTATGTGGGAATCCTCCGATTCTACTTTTCGCAACGAAAGGCTGGCCCCTGTGAAGATCTTATTCGTCAATAAATTTCTCTACCCCCGCGGCGGTGCAGAGACTTACTTCCTCAAGATCGGCGAGGAACTGACCCGCCGGGGCCACGAGGTCGAATATTTTGGCATGTACGACGAAAAGAACACCGTCGGCAATGCCCTGCACCTTGCCACCACCAATATGGACTTCCACAACGCCGGGCCGGAAAAACTGCTCTACCCCTTCCGCATCCTCTACTCGTTTGAGGCGAAACGGAAGCTGAAGCAGGTCATCGGGCAGTTCCAGCCCGACCTCATCCATTTCAACAACATCAATTTCCAGCTGACACCCTCGGTCATCTGCGCCGGGGCGGAATGCGGGGTGCCCATGGTGCAGACGGTACACGATGTGCAGATGCTCTGCCCCAACCACATGATGATGGAGTTCAACTCCAAAAAGCTCTGCGAAGCCTGCATGGGCAAAAAAAGCAAGTGGCCCTGCGTGAAAAAGCGCTGCATCCACGGTTCGCTGCCCAAGAGCCTCATTGGTGCCGTGGAGGGCACCCTTTACGAGTGCAATCACGTCTACGACAAGATCGACCGCTTCATCTGCCCCAGTGCGTTCCTAGAGAAAAAGCTCCTCACCGTCCCCCGCTTCCGGGGCAAGACGGTGATGCTGCACAACTTTCTGAGCCGGGTCGCTGCGGCTGCCCCTGCCGAAAAGGGAGATACGTCCTCTACTTCGGCCGCCTCTCGGAGGAAAAGGGCATCGACCGCATCCTCGAAGCCTGCAAGCTGCTGCCGGACATTCCCTTCGTCATCGCGGGCAGCGGCCCCATGGAGGATTTGTGCAAAAACTGCACCCTGCCCAACGTGAAGTACGTCGGCTTCCAGACCGGCAAAGCACTCGAAGACCTCGTGGCCGGGGCGCTGTTCACCCTGCACCTGTCCATCTGGTACGAAAACTGCCCGCTGGCTCTGCTGGAATCTCAGTCCCTCGGCACCCCGGTGCTCTGCAACCGGATCGGCGGCATCCCGGAACTGGTGGAAGAGGGCCGCACCGGCATCCTGAACGACACCTTCACCCCGGCCGCCTACGCGGAAAAGATCCGGGCGCTCTATGCAGACAAGCCCCTGCTGGCCGAAATGTCGGCCCACTGCATCCAGAAGAAAGACCGTATGATGACGCTGGAGCGCTACTGCGACCAGCTGCTGGCCCTGTATGGCGATGTGGTGAAGAAAGCCTGATGAATCGGAATTTTTTCTGTATTATCAACTGAATGTAAAGGAACGACGTCTATGAACGATCTGCTGCGAAAGACCCGGCGCGCCTTTCATCTGCTGCGGGAACTCCTGAAATATGAAACTGCCACCTGCTGTGCTGCCGTTCTGAAGTGCTGGAACAAGGATTACCGGCATGTCTGGCTCGTCTCCGAGCGGGGCCGCGAAGCGCGGGACAACGGCTACCACATCTTTGCCTACCTGAACCGGGAGCATCCTGAATTGAACAGCTGGTTCGTGGCAGACCCCACCCTGTCGGACTATGAGCGGGTGCAGGCGCTGGGCCGGGTCGTGCCCTACCGCAGCTGGAAGCACTATCTGCTCTGCGCCGCATCGGAGATGAAGATCAGCACCCATGTGCTGGGCTACACCCCGGAGATCGACAGCTACTACATGCTCGACAAGCTCCATGTGGTCCATGGCCCCCGCGCCTTTTTGCAGCACGGGGTCATCATCGACGACATGAAATGGTATCACTACCCCAACATCCGCACCGACCTTTTCGTCTGCTCCCTGCAAAAAGAGCGGGATTTTGTAGAATCTGCCTATCATTATCCAGCTGGTATTGTCAAACGGCTGGGTCTGTGCCGGTTTGACGCCCTGCTGCGCCCCCACGAGACCAAGCGCCAGCTGCTGCTGATGCCCACCTGGCGCACCTACGCCATCGAGCGGAAGACCCAGGCCGAGTTTGAGCAGAGCGACTATTTCCGGCACTGGCAGGATGTCATCTCCAGCCCGGAGCTGGAGGCGCTGCTGGAGAAGCACGGCTATGAGGCCGTCTTCTACCCTCATTTCGAGGTGCAGCGTTTTCTGAGCAGCTTCCACACCGCCAACCCGCGGGTAAAGATCGCGGCGCTGGGTGAGGCCGATGTGCAGACCCTTCTGATGGAATCCGCCGTCATGGTCAGCGATTTTTCCAGCGTACAGTTCGATTTTGCCTATATGAAAAAGCCCCTCCTCTATTACCAGTTCGATGAGGCACAGTATTGGGGCGTGCACCACGATGTCGGCTACTTCAGCTACCGGGACGACGGCTTCGGGCCTGTGGTCACCGAGCAGGCAGCGCTCTTCCGGGAGCTGGACCGCGCTCTGGCCCAGAACGGCACGATATCCCCCTTCTACGCAAAGCGTGTGGACGCGCTGTTCGACCAGGTGGATGACCAGAACTGTGCCCGCAACTATCAGGCCATCGTGGAGCTTTTGAACTGAACGAACGCGAAGAGCCGCGGCTTGCCCGCAGGCTCGCACAGGAGGGCAGATGCCAAGTCTTATGAATCTACTCTTTGGGGGATATGGCAGCGGAAACTGGGAGTATCTTGCGCAGCATGGAGGAACACAATTCCTGAAGCGGAAACCGGCGCAGCGGCCGTTCTGGCTGCCGCTGCTCTACATTGCCATGATGGGCATCGGGTTCTGGTACCGCGGCATGGGCCTGCCCTGGTTCATGAAGTACCTGGTGCAGGCCGCCGTGGTCGGCCTGGCCGCCTGTTTTCTGCTCATCACCGGAGACTTCAACCGATTGCCCCTCATCGGGGAATATTACATCATCTTTCTCATCCCCTTTGTGATGATGGCGGCGTGGTCCATGCTTGTCTGGTCGCTGGATTTCCAGCAGCTGAACTACATGTCCCGCGGGTGTTCCACCATCCTCTACCACATGATCTCGCTTACCTCGATGTGCGCAGCGGTGTATCTGTTCGGCGGCAAAGCCATCGACTACACCTTCTACGGCATGTGCATCGCCAATGTCTGCATCCTGGTGTTCGACAGCCTCCGGCCTTACGGCCTGAGCGAGTTCATCACTGGCTTCATCGCCTTTGCCAAATCCGGCGGCGTGGACACCAATGCGCCCATCAAAGCGCTGGAAGTCCACGACCTGACCTTCGGGTTCGGTCTGATGGTCCTCTATTACGCCCTCTTTGAAAAAGGTTGGCGGCGGGTCGTCCATCTCACGCTGGCGGCGGGCTTCTTCTATCTGGGTCTCAAGCGCATCGCCCTCATCGGTATGCTCGGCGTGCTGATGATGCACCTGTTCATCACCCGGCTCAAGCCCAAGGGGCAGAACTTTGTGCTCCATTCCATCTCCATCTTCGCCATCGCCGCCTGCCTGTTCTACGTCTTCTTCATCTGGTCGGGCCTGTTCAGCTGGACGGTGGACACCCTGGGCATCGACACCATGGGCCGCAAGGGCCTGTACGAAGCCTTCACCGACCTGTATTCCTTCAGCCCCACGTTCCGCGGCTACGGCATCGGCTGGGTCACGCGGTATATCAGCATCATGAACGCAGCGGGCATCGGCGTCTTTGGCACCCACGACTTCGGCGGGATGCACAACGACCTTGTGACCATGTACATTGAGCTTGGCTTCTGGGGCTTTTCCTTCTGGATCTGGCTCAGCTGGCAGGGCAAGGTCGTCTGGTGCCAGAAGCAGTACGGCACCGAGACCGCTTTCCTGCTGTTGTACTGCACCATTTATGCGTTTGTGACCTACGCGACCGACAACACCGCCTTTTACTGCTATATGAACACGATCTTCATGCTGCTGCCCATCGGCCACGCCATGAAGCTGCTGGATCGAAACGAGGTGATCTACAACCATGCCATCTCCCAAAACAAACCAACCGAACCGCCCGCAAAAAAGTAAGTTCTGGGCGCTGGTCGAACTTCTCTTCCAGGGGCTGTGGAAGCACCGCCTCCTCTACCTGGCCCTCATCCTTCTGGTGATGTGCTCCACCAGCTTTGTGATGTACCACCTGAAAGCCCGCACCGCAAAGATGATGATCGCCCTGAACTACGAGGAAGCCACCAGAGGGCTTTACCCCAACAACACCCGGTTCAACATCTCGCTCATCAAATCGGACGACGTGCTGGACCGCGCCATCGCGAAGGCCGGCCTCGAAGGCCAGGTCACCGCGCAGGATATGGCCGAAAACATCACGGCCTGGGCTTCCAACGTCAACGGAATGCAGCTGCCTTCCGACACCACGAGCTATAAGATCGCCACCACCTACACCATCACCTACGAAAAGAACGACGAGATCGGCCCCCGCATCTCGGCCAGAGATATGCTCAGCCTGATCGTCGAGTCCTACAAAGAGGTCTTCTACGAGGACTATACCTACGTCGAGATGGGCATCTCCCCCGATTGGTCCGAGTGCGACAAGCAGGAGTACATGGAGATCGGCTCCTTCTTTAATAAGGAGTGCCAGAAGCTCCACCGCTTCCTGAACGCCAACGCCAAGGAGAACGGCACCTTCCGCTCCGAACTCACCGGCGAGACCTTCACCTCTCTGCGACAGAAGGTGGACAATTTCACCAGCATCGACCTTGAAAAATACGATTCCTATGTTTTGCAGAGCGGCCTCTCCAAAAACCGGGAACGCTACATCAGCAAGCTGGAATACCAGAACTTTCTGAATAACATCAGCTACCAGAAACTCATGGCCGAATACCAGAACCGCCTGCACACCATCGAGATCTATGACTCGGCCCTGACTGCCGTTGTTCTGATCCCCACGCTGGACACCCAGAACAACTTCTATATGTCCCGCACCAAGGTCGCCATCGACTACCAGGCCTCGGCAGCCGAGAGCGCCAACGACTCCGCCAACGATACGATGGCCATCATCCAGAAAAACGAATACGCCATCCGCCAGATGAATGCCCAGACGGCCAATACGCCTTCCAGCGTCGCGACCGCCGAGAGCATGATCCAGGATATGAAGCAGAAGCTGGAGAACCTCATCGAGACCTCCCGGATCCTCAACAAGGAATACATCCGCTACAAGACCAAAAACTACCTGACCATCAGTTTCGAGCAACGTTCTCTGGCCGACGAGCTGAGCATCAAGTGGATGATCCTGACCGGCGGCGTCACGTTCTGTGCACTCTGCGCCTGGGTCCTCGCCAAGAGCAAAGTCATCCGCGATAAGGACAAAACGAAATGAAAAGCTTTAACATCATCCGATATCTGAAAAAATGGTGGCCGCTCATCGCGCTGATGTCGTTCTGTGCGGGTGTGTTCTTCATGCGCTATGCCACCAGCAATCAGGCCTATACGGCGCAGTCCATCATCAAATACAACTACTCCCAGGCCGAGGACGGTAAGACCCCCAGCGGCGGCGAACTGGATGTTTCGGAGATCTTCTCTTCCTCCGTCGTCAAGCAGGCCATTGAAAATCTGGACCTGACCGTCAACGTGGATACCATCCGCTCCGGCGGCACGGTCACCCCCCATCGTGCCCGCACGATGTGGCCAAGACCCAGGCGGCCAAAATTGAAAAAGGTGAGGACGTGGAGGAATACCAATCCACCGAATACCTCGTCACGCTCTCGCTCAGCAGCAATTACAACACCGAGTACGCCCGCACCATGCTGGATGAAATCCTGAGCTGCTACTTTGCCAGCTTCGGCGAAAAATACGTGGACTATTACACCATCCCCAACAATGCCTCCACGCTGGACGGCCATGGCTACGACTACCTCGAACAGGCGGAGATCCTGAAAAACACCGTTTCCGAGATCTCCTCCAACCTCATCAACTGCCAGAAATCGCACCCGGAGTTCATCTCTTCCCACACCGGGATGTCTCTCTCGGACCTGCTCGATGAGTACAACTACGTCGGCGACGTTGAGATCCCCTATCTCTTCTCCGAGATTTTGGGCGGCAAGCTGACGCAGAACCGGGAAGTCCTGCTCAAAAAATACCAGGAGCGCTACAACACCTACATCATGGACGGCGATGTGGACACCGAGAAGGTCGCCGCCGTACTGGAAGTCATCCAGAGCTACGGCAACAAGAACAAGGACGGCTCCCTCTACTATCAAAAGGGAGCCCGGACTGGCACCGAGGATGACGCCGGCGGCTTCGTGCTGAGCGAGGTCTACGAGTATGACACCAAAGTAGACCGCACCACCGTCTACGACACCCTCATCAGCGACTACGTGACGATCCTGAACCGCAAGTCCAACAACGTCATCGACGCTGCCTACTGCCAGTATATCATCGACGTGTTCCAGGATGCAGCCGACTCCACGGATGTTTCCAGCGAGAACAAGGCCTTCTCCCAGCAGTCTGTGGAGCAGGAGATCGACGCCCTGCAGAGTCAGCTGAACTCCCTGTATGAGAGCCTCTCCATCACCATGAAGGAGTACAATGAATACTGCGGCGCGGTCAATCTGGGCGTTCTGGCCAGCACCACGGTCAGCGAGAAGATCAACGTCAAGCTGTATATCCTGCTGGGCGTTGCGGTCTTCTTCATCCTGGGCGTCTGCGGCGCCATCCTGCTGGGCCGTATCCAGGACTTTGTGGAATACCTGTTCTTCACCGAGCAGTCGCTGGATATGCCCAACCGCACCGCCTGTGATCTGTTCATCCGGAACAACAGTAGCCGCGTCCTGCCGGACGATACCGTTTGTGTGGTGGTGGAGCTGACCAACCTGAGCCAGATCAACACCGCCTACGGCCGCGAACGCGGCAACGCGATGCTGGACCAGTTTGCCGGCTTCCTGAAGGAAGCCTCGGCCACCTGCGGCACCGTCTATTACAACGGCGGCCAGCAGTTCATCGGCTTCTTCGACCAGTGCCGGATGGAGGACGCCGAGAGCTTTGCCGATTACTTCCACCGCCTCATCGCGGCCTACAACGCCGAGAGCACCGAGGCGACCTACGAATACGCCATCGGCATTTCGGAGAGCAAGGCCAACAATGCCTATTCCATCCGCGCACTGCTGCGTGAGGCAATGCGCTCTAAAACCAGACAGGAGGGATAATCTTTGGCTTCTCATTACGCACCCCGCAAGGCCCGTTTCGGCCCTTTGAAAAAAATCGTCCTGGGCATCTTTCAGTTCGTGTTGGGGCTGGCGGTGCTGCTGGCGGCCCTGTGGGGCATCTTCACCCTTATTGCAAAGCATCAGCTTCGTCGAGAGCTACTATCAGGTCCAGTCCGACAAGCTGACCTCGAACGTCCGGGTCGTGCAGCTGTCCGATCTGCATCTGCATGAGTTCGGCGACCACAATGCGGAGCTGATCGAGCGGATCACCGCGCTCAAACCGGACATCATCGCCATCACCGGCGACATGAACGACAAGCTGGTGGACGACTATTCCGTCGTCACCGACCTGTGCAAAGAGCTTGTCAAGATCGCGCCGGTGTACTACGTGCCCGGCAACCACGAATGGCCCAAGATCGTTTTTCACAACTCCCCCATCGGGACAGATCTGGAGGCCATCGGCGTCCACTTCCTGGCAGACGAGACTGAGACGCTGGAGGTCAACGGCAACACCATCGCCATCGGCGGCGTGGCCGAAGCACCCGCTTCCTACGAGCGGTACGCCAGTGCATATTTCGAGAGTTTTGAGCAGCTGGATGCCTTCAAGCTGCTGCTGGTCCACTACCCGGAATATTTTCTGGAGGATGGCTTCTTCTCTGACGTGCCGGTCGATCTGGCGCTCTGCGGCCACACCCACGGCGGGATGATCCGCATCCCCGGCATCGGCGGGCTTTACACGCCGGATCAGGCTTCCTGCCCACGCTGACCGCGGGGCTGCATCAGATCGGCGACACCTCCCTCATCATCAGCCGCGGTCTGGGCGACGGCAAGGGTACGCCGGTCCCCCGCATCAACAATCCGCCGGAGCTGGTCATCGTGGACATCAACTGGTTCTGAGAACGTTCTATCCTCCAAATGGCAGCAAAACGCCCCCTGGTATCGTAGCGATACCAGGGGGCGTTCCTGTTTTACTTCTACTTCAAAGTGTTCAGAACTTGAACAGGTTCACGATGCGCTCCCACAGGCGGGTGAAGAAGCTGCCCTCCTGGGTGGTGGTCTCGGCCACGGCCGTATTCTCGGCGGCGGCCACGGTCTCACCGGTCTTGTAGATGAACTTCACGTTGGAAGAAGCGCCTTCCGGTGCACCGGCGAAGCTGGTGTAGTTCTCCAGGCGGCTGGTCATCTCGTCCAGAACCGTCTTCAGGGCGTGGATCTGGTCGGTGTCCAGCGAGCCGGTCAGCTTGGAGATGCCCTCCTCGTTGAACTGGACCAGGCCATCGCTCAGCTGGGTGGCACCGTCGGTCAGCTGGCTGACGCCGTTGTTCAGGGTGTTCACGCCATCGTAAAGGGTCTTGCTGCCGGAGGCCAGCTTGGCGCTGCCGTCCTTGGCGGAGTGGGCACCGTCGGCCGCAGTGGCGACACCGCTGGTGTACTGGTTGACGCTGGAAACGAAGTACTGGATCTGGCTCAGGCTGGTCTTCAGGGCGCGGACGCTGGCGATATCGTCGCTGTTCTCTGCCTGCAGCTTGAGCTCCTCGTGGGCGATCTGCCGGGCGTCGGCATTGGTCAGCAGCTGCACCAGACCGCAGATCATGGAGGGATCATAGCTCTGCATCAGGCGGAGGGCTGCTTCCAGATCATGATTGGTCTTGGTCGCGGAGAGGTAGAGGGCCAGGTCGAGCTGGCTGTCCTTGAAACTGGGGGCCTGCTCCCAGATGGTGCGGACCATCTTCTTGCGGGCAGCGGCCAGCGTCTTATCGTTCATGGTCAGGACTTCGTCGATGACGGCTTCATAGTTGTCCCAGGTCATGGGGGTGTCGATGAGGCCGCCCTCCATCAGGGTCTTGTTTGCGGACGCCAGAACGCCGTCGGCCACCTGCTGGGCACCGGCATTCAGAGCGGCGTTGTTGGAGGTCAGGGTGTCGAGGCCGTTGGTCAGCTGGCCGAGGCCGTTGTCCAGCGCGGCAACACCGGTCTTCAGCTGGGATGCACCATCCAGCAGAGCCAGCGTACCGCCGGCCAGCTGCGAGACGCCGTCTTCCAGCTGAGACGCACCGTCCATGAGCTGGCTCATAGCGTCGTTCAGCTGCTGGATGCCGTCGGTCAGCTCGTTGATGCTGTCAAGGTCAAAGACATTGTCCGTGCCCAGCGCATCGGGGCTGGTGGCTGCGGCCAGCATGATCTGCGGAGCTGCCAGATCTTCCACATCGGCTTCCACAGTCACGCTGTCCTGCAAATAATCTTCCACCGTGGACAGGTCCTCCGGCAGCAGACCGGACAGCGAATCCTTCACGCCGGGCAGGGTGACGAACGCGGCCACGTTGCTCTTGGCGGCAGACTCGATCACGCCGTGCTCAGCGGTCACATTGGAGGCGTCCTCCCCAAAGATGACGCCCACCGCCGTGATGAGCGGGGTGACGATGGTGCGGTCGGTGCCGTTGACATTCACGGTGCCGGTCTCGTTGTTGGTCAGGTCGATCTGAATGGTCAGGTGGCCGCTTTTGCCCATCAGGTTCTCCAGGCTGTCGGTCACGCCATCCAGCGTATAGGTGACTTTGGCCGAGATGGGCAGGTCACGGTCGGTGGTCCCTTTATAATAGACGTCGGTGTCGTCGGTGTTCCAGACCAGCTTTTCGCCGTCCTGGGTAAAGGCGGCATCGCTCTCGGTGTTCTGGATGTCGGTCAGGGAAGAAACATCGGTCACACCGGATAGGCCGTTGGCGTTGTACAGATGCTCGCTGACGGTGGTGCTCTTGATGGAGCCATCGGCGTTCATCACGGCGTAGACGTTCTCAGACTTGGCAAAATCGGACTTGCCTGCGGCAAAGGCAGGCATCGTCATGCTGGCGGCGAGGGTCAGCGCCAGCGCCGCACTGGCGAAACGAAGCGATTTCTTCATGGTGATTACTCCTTTTCAGATTTCGAGGCAGGTTCGGGGACCAGCCAGTGCAGGGTGGTGTGGCGGATGATCCAGTCCAGCAGCATCAGGGCAGCGGGCAGGACGATCAGGATGACCGCCATGCTGATCAGCGCGCCGCGGGAGATGAGCAGGCAGATGCTCTTCAGCAGCTCCATCTTACTGATAGCCGCCACGCCGACGGTGGCAGCGAAGAAGGTCAGGCCGCTGGTCAGGATGGACTGGCTGCAATGCTCCAGCGACTGCTGGGCTGCTTCCTTCGGGGTGCGGCCATAGCTGCGCTCCTCGTGGTAACGGGTGGTCATCAGGATGGAGTAGTCCACGGTCGCGCCCAGCTGGATGGTGCCGATGACGATGCTGGCGATGAACGGCAGCTGGGTGCCGGTGAAGTACGGGATGCCCATGTTGATGGAGATGGCGGCTTCAATGCTGGCCACCAGCAGCACCGGGATGGACAGGCTGCGGAAAGAGATCAGGATGATGGCGGCAACGGCCAGGATGGACCAGACGTTGACGTTCTTGAAGTCCACATCCGCGACCTCGATCAGGTCTTTGGTCATGGCACCCTCGCCGGTGATGACGCCTTCGGGGTCCACCGCCTTGATGGCGGTGTTCATCTCGTTCAGCTGGTTGTTGATGGCGTCGGTACCAGTCTTATAGGAGCTGTTGGCGAGGATGAGCTTGTACCCGCCGGACTGCAGGATCTCGGTCACGCTGTCGGGCAGCAGGCCGGTATCAAAGCCGGGGCCGGTGACGGAATCCAGGCTGATGACCTGAGTGATGCCGTCCACGTCCTTGAGTTCGTCGCACAGGTCGGAGACCTGGGTGGCGGTCAGGTCGTCATGCACCAGAATGAAGTGCGAGGTGGTCATGCCGAAATCCTCGCCCAGCTTGTTGGTGCCGACGATGCCGGTCAGGTCCTGAGGCAGCGAATCGAACAGGGTGTAGTAGACTTCGGTCTTCTGCTGCGCCGCCACAAAGGGCACCAGCAGCACGAGGAAGACCGCCACAATGGGAGCTGCGTGTTTGGAAACGAAGTAGCTGGTCCTGGTCAGCTGCGGGATGATGGTGCGGTGCTTGTATTTCTCGACCCACTTGTCAAAGGTCAGGATCAGTGCCGGCAGGATGACGACGGTGCAGATGACGCCCAGCGCCACGCCTTTTGCCATGACGATGCCGATGTCGCGGCCCAGTGTCAGGCGCATGGCGCACAGGGCCAGGAAGCCTGCGATGGTGGTCAGCGACGAAGCGGAAATGGAGGTCATGGTCTTGCAGATGGCACTGACCATGGCTTCCTCATTGGAGGAGCGAAGCTCTTTTTCCTCCTGATAGCGGTGCAGCAGGAAGATGGAGAAGTCCATCGTGACGCCCAGCTGCAGCACGGTGGACAGCGCCTGGGTGATGTAGCTGATCTGGCCGAGGAAGATGTTCGTGCCAAAGTTGTACACGATGGGGAACAGCAGGCCCAGCATGAACAGCACCGGGGTGATGGTGCTCTCCAGCGAGAGGAACAGCACCAGCATACTGGCACCCACAGCGCACAGGATATACAGCGGCATCTCCTCATTGATCAGGGCCTTGGTGTCCTGCAGGATGACGCTCATGCCGCCAAAGAAGGTATCCTTCCGGAGCACCTTCTTGATCTCCTGGACCGCGTTCATCGTCTCGTCGCTGGCGCTGGGGCCGTCGAACCGGACGATGAGCATGGTGGAATCATTTTTGCCGAACATGAACTGCTGGATGTCCGCCGGGAGCATCTCGGTAGGGATGCTGGGGTCGATCACATCGCTCAGCCAGAAGGTCTGAGTGACACCGGGCACGGCGTCGATGTCCTTCTTCATGGCGATGAGCTCGTTCGTGGGCAGGCCCTCGACCGTGATCATACCGGTGGAGGCCAGATGGAAGTCGTCCTCCAATGCCCGTTCGCCGATCATGGAGTCAAGCTCCTGCGGCAGATAGGTGAGGACGTCGTAGTTGATGCGGGTGGCAACGGCGCCTATCGCGGAAGGGATCAACAGCAGGATGGCTACTGTTAAGATCAGTTTGCGCAGACGCACAATGCCCTGTGCGATCTTTTCATGAAACCCTCCATTGAAATGTTGGAACAGAATTGGCGCTCAAAAATGACTCGCAGTCACTTCTGAGCAAGCACTATTATAACCAGTTGGCGGAAAGTGTCAAGACAAAAACTGACCAAACGTCAGTTTTTTTATCATCCACTGAAAATTGTCTAACACCGATCGGCTATTTGGGGCTTGCGCCGGGAGGAAAGCATTGCTAAAATAATGTTTACACGACAGAACATCGCAGAAAAAGAGGAATCGACCCAAAGCATGAATACCGTGGAAGGCAAAAAGCAGGAAAAGCGGCCGGGCGCTTCTGGATGCAGCATACGAGCTGTTCCTGGAACGGGGGCGCATCCAAGAGCCAGCGTGGA
>ENA-OQCO01000501-OQCO01000501.1-human-gut-metagenome-genome-assembly--contig:-NODE-501-length-21151-cov-2.768170_pt1 | contig 21151 bp, 17 predicted proteins | sample MGYA00242500_ERZ504582 | MGnify/ENA primary metagenome ERZ504582 (study PRJEB26092, sample SAMD00036346) | human gut metagenome | host: Homo sapiens | study: EMG produced TPA metagenomics assembly of...
CTGTGCCCTTGCGAAGTCTCAGCAATCTGGAAAAGTTCCGCTTTATCTTCCGGGGAGCAGTCCTTTACCTTGATGTAAAGGATCTCCTTCATTCGAACGAACACATCTGTAAAATCAATAACCTTGATCACCTCGATCATACGGTTCAGCTGTTTTTTGATCTGCTCAAAGGTTTCATCATCGCTGACTGTGGCGATGGTCATTCTGGAAACTGTGGGATCCTCCGTAGTTCCAACCGTAAGACTGTCCAGGTTATAGGACTTTCCGGAAAAAAGCCCGGAAATCTTGGAAAGAACACCGACCTGGTTTTCAACGTAGAGAGAGATCCATCTTTTTTTCATTCCTTTATTCATCATTCATTCCTCCTAACAATCCATGATCAGATCAGCCAGGGTGCCGCCCGGCTTGATCATCGGGTAAACCATTTCCTCCGGATCAATGATAAATTCGATGATCGTAGGAGTTTTTGTATTCTTCTTAGCCTCTTCGAAAGCAGCCGCGATCTGATCCTTCTCAGTTACACGGATACCCTTTGCCCCATAGCTTTCTGCAAGACGGATGAAATCCGGTGTGTATTCCGGATACTCCCGGCCTTCTGTACGGCGGGAGAGGGCGCCGGCTTTTAAGTTTGTCATGGCGTAACGTTTTCCGTAAAAAAGCTTCTGCCACTGGCGGACCATTCCGAGATATTCATTATTGAAGATACAGCAGATGATTGGAAGCTCCTCCAGAACTGCGGTAGCCAGCTCCTGAATATTCATCTGCATGCCGCCGTCACCAGAAACGGAGATGACCGGTGTGTCTGGATTACCAATCTTGGCACCGATAGCACCTGGAAGGCCGTAACCCATGGTTCCAAGTCCGCCTGACATGATCAGCTGACGGTTCTCGGTGATGTCCACATACTGGCTCACCAGCATCTGATGCTGACCTACATCGGTAACAAGAATGGCCTTGTCAAACTGGCGGTTGATCTCGCCGATGATATCCAGCGGTCCCATAATACCACGGTCCTTCATGGTAAGAGGATGCTCTTCTTTCCATTTCCGGATCTGCTTCAGCCATTTGCCGGTATTACATTCCTGCACATATTCAGCCATTTTTGTGATAGCCTCTTTTGCATCGGCAACAATGGGGATATCTACATGGATGTTTCTGGAAATGGAAGCGGTGTCAATATCAATGTGGACAATCTGTGCATGTGGAGCAAATTCATGGAGCTTGCCTGTGATACGGTCGTTAAAACGGGTTCCGATGGAAAACAGAAGATCGCATTCATTCACTGCCATATTTGCGGCATAAGCGCCGTGCATACCAAGATTTCCGATAAACAGAGGGTTCTTTGTGGAAATGGCGCCACGTCCCATAACGGTTGTGACAACCGGGATCTGAGTTTTCTCAACAACCTGGGTAAAAATCTCCTGCGCGCGGGAAATGATCACACCGCCGCCGGCAAGAAACAGAGGTTTTTTGGCCTTCTGCAGCATTTTGAGGGCACGCTTCAGCTGTCCGATATGCACGCTGGTGTTAGGCTTGTAGCCACGGATATTGACAGTTTTCGGATACTCAGCACTTCCCAGCTCGGCCATTACATCCTTTGGAAGGTCGATGAGAACCGGGCCTGGGCGTCCGGTGCGTGCGATATAGAAGGCTTCCTTGATGATACGTCCAAGATCCTCACGGTTGCGGACGGTAACACCGTATTTTGTGATGCTTCTGGTGATCCCGACAATATCAACCTCCTGAAACGCATCGTTTCCGATGAGGTGACGGGCAACCTGTCCGGTAAAGCATACAAGCGGAACGCTGTCATAGTTGGCAGTTGCAAGACCTGTAACAAGGTTGGTAGCTCCGGGACCGCTGGTAACGAGACATACGCCAACCTTTCCGGTAGTTCTGGCATAAGCATCTGCTTCGTGTACAAGGGCCTGCTCGTGACGTGGCAGGATGATGTCAATGCCGCTCTGTTTATATAATTCATCGCTGATATCGATGGTGCAGGCACCAGGATAGCCGAACAGAACATCAACGCCTTCTTCTTTTAAGGCTTTTACAAGCAATTTGTTTCCGGAAATCTGTTTCATGAATTGGTTCCCTCCTTTGATGATGTGAAAAGTTAAGCAGATAAGGGCTGTCGCGAGAAATTTTTCCAATAAAAAAGTCCCGGCATATCGGATAAAATATGCTCAGGACGGATAATTCCGCGGTACCACCTGTTTTCAGAGGTAAAACTCTGCTCTCTGTCAGTACAAATATACTGCTTCCCTGTAACGTAGGAATAACGTTGGAGCCTACTGCATGAAAATTCATGGTTCAGTCCACTGCTCGAGGGCTACTTCCATAGCTCTGTCACGAAGATTCTCACCGGCCATCTTCTCTCTGGGCATCCGGAGACTATGTACTACTCCCTGTCATTGCATTTAGTAAATATAGATAAAAATTTTATATTATTATAATATAAAATATCGGAACTGTCAATCGCAGAAATCGCATATTGCGGTGCGAATGACAGTTCCGATGTCAGAGTATTATTTGCTTTTATGTTTCCGGATTTTTCTCTGTTTCCGGAGCTTTTTCCGGAAGGTAAACATGAACCTGCTCAATACGGTTTTTATCCAGTTTTTCCACAATAAGACGGATACCTTCCTCTGTGATTACTTCATCACCTGCAACAGGCAGGCGGTCCAGATGTTCAATGATAAATCCGCCAAGGGAATCATAATCCTCAGAATCCAGCTCTGTGTGAAGATGGTCGTTCACATCATCCAGATGCATGGAACCTTCAATGATATATTCACGGTCGCTGATCTTCTGGACAAGCTCGTCCTCTTTCTCATCGTACTCGTCATGGATCTCACCGACGATCTCCTCCAGGATATCCTCCAGTGTGATAAGACCGGCCATATCACCGTATTCATCCAGCACAATGGCAATGTTAAAGGTGGAATCCTTCATTTCAACAAGCAGATCGGAAATACTCTTGCGCTCGTATGTGAAGTGCGGTTTCCGGAGAAAATTGTCTATTACGAATTCTGTGTCCTTGTCGTAGAGAAGAAGATCCTTCATATTGATAATTCCCACGATATTATTCTGGCTGTCTTTATAAACAGGGAGACGTGTGAATTTATCTTCGCGGAAAATATCGATCAGCTCATCATAGGTGGAAGCCACATCTGCAAAAGTTACATGAACTCTCGGTACCATGATATCTTTGGCTGTGGCATCGCCCAGATCAAATACATTGTAGATCATTTCTTTTTCATCGGATTCAATGACGCCGTCTTCATGGCTTACATCCACGATCGTACGAAGCTCTTCCTCGGTCATGGCCTTGCTGGCTGCATCCGGGTCCACACGCATCAGGCGCATCACACCTCTTGAAAAGAGGTTGATGATGAAGATCACCGGTGTCATGATGGTCATAAGAAATTTAAAGACCGGGATATAGCGGAGGGTGATCTTTTCAGAGTTAATGGTTGCGTAGTTCTTGGGGGTGATCTCGCCGAAGATCAGGATCAGAATCGTCAGGATCACCGTCACGATGCTGACCATATAGCCGCCAAAGCTGTATGCAAGTGTGGTTGCAAGGGAAGAAGCCGAAATGTTCACAATGTTGTTTCCGATGAGAATCGCACTGAGAAGCTTGGGCGTCTGGTTCTCCAGGATATCAAGAGCCATGGCTGCACGCTTGTTTCCTTCGTCTGCAAGAGAGCGGAGACGGATCTTGTTTACCGACATCAGCGCGGTTTCGTTAGATGAGAAAAAGGCTGACAATGCCAGCAGAATAAGTAATATGATTATCTGGTAAGTGTCGCTGGGGTCCACTTTCAATATTCACTCCTTTAAAAATAAGATTATTTGGTTAAAAATATATAGATACTCCTCCATTATATATGTTTTATCGGATTTTGGCAAGAGCCGGACTGATACAGCGCATATAGATATATGGAAAAATACAAAATAAGTCTGCTTCTTGACAAAAGAGTAAGTCTGAACTAACTATATATTTGTATTCATATATAAAAAAGAAATGAACAGGAATGGAAGGAGAGGTTTATGTTTCTGGAAATAAAAGGAATAAAAAAATCCTTCGGGGCAGGAGAGAGCTACGTAGATGTTCTGAAGGGGATCGATCTGGAGATTGAAAAGGGAGAATTCTGTGTGCTTCTGGGACCGTCCGGTTCCGGAAAATCTACTCTGTTAAATATCATCGGCGGCATTGACGGAGCAGATGCAGGCAGCATTACCATTCAGGGAGAACAGCTGGGGGATATGAAGGAAAAGAAGCTTTCTCTCTACCGCAGAAAACATCTGGGATATATTTTTCAGATGTATAATCTGATCCCCAATCTGACTGTGAGGGAGAATATTGAAGTTGGTGCTTATTTAAGTGACAGACCGCTGGATGTGGATGAGCTGCTGGAGACACTGGGACTTTATGAACATCAGCGGAAGCTTCCGAACCAGCTTTCGGGAGGCCAGCAGCAGAGAACTGCCATTGGCCGTGCCATTGTAAAAAATCCGGATATTCTGCTTTGCGATGAGCCTACTGGTGCGCTGGATTACAACACCTCCAAGGAAATCCTGAAGCTGATTGAAACACTCAATCACAAATACGGAAATACCATAGTCATGGTTACTCACAACGATGCCATCAAGGATATGGCAGACCGTGTGGTAAAGCTTCGTGACGGTATGATCCGCAGAAACTATCAGAATGAGCAGAAGATTCCGGCTGCTGACCTGGAATGGTAAGGGGGCATTATGAAGAATCCTTTACGTAAGCGTATCCCCAGAGAACTGAAGGGGGAATTTGGAAAATATCTGGTGGTTTTTCTCATGATGGTGCTGACCATCGGATTTGTATCCGGTTTTCTGGTTGCAGACGGAAGCATGCTGAAAGCCTATAATGACAGCTTTGACAAGTACAATATTGAAAACGGAAATTTCCGCACAGCAGAGAAGGTTTACAAATCCCAGTGGAAAGATATCGAAGCTGCCGGTGTTAAGCTTTATGCGAACTACTATATAGAAGAAGATCTGGATAACGGAAGCACCATGCGTTTTTTTAAAAGCCGTGAGAAGGTGAATAAGGTCTGCCTGATGAAAGGAGAAATGCCGTCAGGGCAGGGCGAGATCGCCATTGACCGTATGTATGCGGATAACAACAGTCTTAAGGTAGGAGATACCCTGACCAGGGGTGAAAAATCCTGGAAGATCACAGGCCTTGTGGCACTTTCGGATTACAGTGCTCTGTTTCAGAATAATAATGATTCCATGTTTGATTCTGTAAAGTTTGGTGTGGCGATCGTAGCTCCGGAGGAATTTGAAACTCTGGATCAGGAAAAGCTCCGGTATAATTATGCCTGGATCTACGCTCATCAGCCAAAGGACGAAAAAGAGGAGAAGAAGGTTTCCGAGGATCTCGTGGAAGATATTGGCAAAGTGGTAACTCTGGAGGCCTTTGTCCCACGTTATCTTAACCAGGCGATCATGTTTACCGGTGATGATATGGGCGGAGACAGGGCAATGGTCATCACGCTTCTTTATATTGTGATCGTGATCATGGCATTTGTGTTTGGCATTACCATCAGCAATACGATCCGAAAGGAGGCCGGTGTTATCGGTACGTTACGTGCATCCGGTTATACCAGGCGTGAGCTGATCCTTCATTATATGACGCTTCCGGTTCTGGTCACGCTGGCCGGTGCCCTGATCGGAAATGTTCTTGGTTATACCGTATTTAAGGGTGTATGTGCAGACATGTATTACGGGAGCTATAGTCTGCCGACTTATGTGACGGTATGGAATGCAGATGCATTTCTTCTGACAACAGTTGTGCCGGTTGTGATCATGGTCCTGATCAATTATGCAGTGCTCCGTTACAGGCTGCAGCTTTCTCCGCTTAAATTCCTTCGAAGGGATTTCTCCGGAAAAAAACAGAAGCGTGCGGTATATCTGAGTCCGAAGATCGGAATCTTTTCCAGGTTCCGCCTGCGTGTGATCTTCCAGAATACCAGCAATTATATTGTGCTGTTTATTGGAGTTGTTTTTGCCAATCTTTTGTTATTTTTCGGGATGCTCCTGCCGTCTACGCTGGATCATTATCAGATGGAGATCCAGGAGAACATGCTGGCGAAATACCAGTACATACTTTCGGTTCCGGCAAGTGCCTATTCAGGGAATAAAGCGGATGCCATGAATTCTCTTCTGGAATATTATACGGATACCAGAACGGACAATAAAGATGCGGAAAAATTTTCTGCCTATTCCCTGAATACCATGCCTGATAAATATAAAAGTGAGGAGATCACTTTTTACGGGGTGGAGCCGGATAGTAAATATATCCATGCGGATCTTTCGGGAGACGGCGTTTATATTTCCAGTGCCTATGCGGATAAATTCCGAATCAAGGAGGGGGATACCATAACTCTGAAGGAAAAATACGAGAAGGATGAGTATTCCTTTAAAGTAGACGGAATCTATGATTATACGGCAAGCCTCTGTGTATTTATGGAACGTGATAAGCTGAATGAGGCGTTTGATCTTGGGGATGATCACTTTGGAGGATATTTTTCCGATACAGAGATCAGGGATATCCCTTCAAAATATATCGGTTCTGTCATTGACCTGGAAGCTCTTACAAAAATATCCAGGCAGCTGGATGTTTCCATGGGAGATATGATGGGAATGATGTATGGATTTTCCGTGATCATTTTTCTGGTGGTGATCTATCTGCTTTCCAAGGTTATCATCGAAAAAAATGCCCAGTCGATTTCCATGACCAAGATCCTGGGTTATACAAATGGCGAGATCAGTCGTTTGTATATACTTTCTACATCATTTGTGGTGGTGTTTTGCCTGCTGTTAAGCCTTCCGGTTGAACGGCAGATCATGGAAGTGCTATTCAGAGAGATGATGCTTTCCAGTATTTCGGGATGGATCACTATGTGGGTGGATCCCATGATCTATGTGAAAATGACAGCGATCGGAATCGCAGCTTATGGGGTGGTAGCAGTGCTGGAATTCCGGAGGATCCGTCATGTGCCCATGGATGAAGCACTGAAAAATGTGGAATAATATGTGACATCTGTATATATATCCGGAAAAATAATTCAGGATATCCGGAAATCTTACAGAATATGCAACAGGATCAGGAGTATGTGTGGTTTAACTGAATGCGGATGCTTTTATCCGCTCAAACAGTTATCTGTGAATAGCCACATATACTCCTTAAATATTCATAAATTTTTCGGAATACTGGAAATATTACTACAAACTTGTTATAATAATCCCATACTTCCAGTTGGAGGGAATAATTCAAACAGGAAATCAGGTGAGGAACATGGCAGGCAGAAAGAAGGATCCGCTGTATAAAAGCTTCGGATATGCATTTCAGGGGATTTTTACCTGCATCCGCAAGGAAAGAAATATGAAGATCCACTGTATGGTGGCAGCACTTGTGGTGATCGCAGGACTGATCCTTGGGCTTTCCGTGACAGAGTGGTGCATCTGCCTGGGACTGTTCGGAATGGTGATGGCGCTGGAACTGGTGAATACGGCAGTGGAAGCTGTGGTGGATCTGGTCACAGAGGAACGTCACCCTCTGGCAAAGATCGCCAAGGACACAGCAGCCGGAGCAGTACTGATCGCAGCGATCATGGCAGCGATCGTCGGACTGATCATTTTTGTTCCCAAGGGACTTGCTTTTCTGGGAATATGACAGGAACAGAAAACTTTTGTTTCAGGAAAGGAGAAAATATTATGGAATTAGGTGAAGGACTGAAGAAAATTTTACTGGTGGGTATTGGTACAGCAGCAGTGACAGCAGAGAAATCCAAAGAAATTCTGGATGAACTGGTAAAAAAGGGTGAGCTTACGGTTGAACAGGGTAAGGTTCTCAATCAGGAGCTGAAGCATAACATCAAATCAACGGTTAAGACAGCTGCTGATTCTGTAAAGGAATCTGCAGCCAGAAAGAATGATCAGGAAGAACTGAAGGCAACGATTTCCAGGCTGACACCGGAGCAGCTGGCTGCTGTGAAGACGCAGATCGAGCGCATGCAGGCCGAGGCTGCTGAGGAGAAAGCCGAGACAACAGAAGAACCGGCAGAGGAAGTTGTACAGGAAGCTTCTGCGGAAACAGAAAATGCAGAAGATACCGGGAGCGAAGAACAAGCAGCAGAGTAACCGACTGCGGATCGTAAATATCCGATTGACTAAACGACAACGCAGACGAAGCAGTAAACGGAGAAGCTTATGGGCAGAGAAGAACAGGAGAAGAAAGAAAATAACGGATATGGAGAACGGCTGAGAGAGATCACAGCCGTTCTGAAAAAGCATGCAATCACCCGGGGCGTTTCTCCTGAGAAGCTCCGGCTCATACTGGAAGATCTGGGCCCAACTTATATCAAGTTGGGTCAGATCATGTCCCTCCGTTCTGATATTCTTCCAAAGAGATACTGTGACGAGCTGATGAAGCTCTGCTCTGATGTACCGCCGATGCCTTTTTCCCAGGTGATCGAGGTACTGGAAGAGTCCATGGGCTGTCCGTGGCAGGCAGAATTTCAGTATATTGAGCAGAAACCTCTGGGAGCAGCATCGATTGCCAGGTGCATCGGGCCACGTTGAAAACAGGCGAAGAGGTTGTGATCAAGGTTCAGCGAAAAGGAATCTATGAGACCATGGCCAGGGATATCGGTCTGATGCACAAGGCTGTACGTCTGATGCCTCCGGTGAGCATTAAGGGCATGGTGGATCTGAACATGGTTTTAGTGAACTGTGGACTGTGACCCAGGAGGAGATGAATTTCCTGACGGAAGCTGCAAACATGGCAGAATTTGCAAAAAAGAACAAAGATGTGGCTTTTGTGAAAGTGCCGATCCTATACCGTGAGTATATTTCGCCGCATATTCTTGTGATGGAATATATTGACGGTTTTGCTGTCAATGACAAGGCTGCTCTTCTGGCCAATGGTTATGATCTTAATGAGGTCGGAACGAAATATGTGGATAATTTCATCAAACAGGTGATGGAGGATGGCTTTTTCCACGCAGACCCTCATCCAGGAAACGTAAGGATCCAGGAGGGAAAGATCGTCTGGATCGACATGGGAATGATGGGACGTCTGACGGAGCGTGACCGCCAGTTGATCAGCGAAGCCATCGAAGGTGTTGCCATGAACAATATCGGCAAGATCCAGGATGCAGTCCTGGCTCTTGGTGAGTTTAAAGGAAAACCGGATTCCAGCAAGCTTTATGAGGATATCCGTGGACTTATGGATAAATACGGTACTGCAGATATGGGAAACATTGATGTGGCAGAAGTCATGGTGGATCTGATGGAGGTCATGAAGGAGAATAAGATCATGATGCCTCACGGACTGACCATGCTTGCGCGAGGACTGACCCATGTGGAGGGGGTTCTGGCTGAGATCTGCCCGGAGATCAATATGACACAGATTGCCGCAGCAAGGCTCAAGGAGCAGTTGTTCAGCAACGGGAAATGGAAGCGTGAGATAAAAAAAGAAGGAAAAAATCTTGCCTGGTCCCTGAAACGTGCAGTGGATATTCCTTCTCTGGCAGCAGATTTTCTTCAGGGCTGTATGAAAGGGCAGACGAAGATCAATCTGGATCTTCATGCCTCGGATGATCTGGCGTGGCTTTTGCGCCGGCTGGTGCGGAATATTGTGATGGGGTTGTGGGTGATGGCACTTCTGATCAGTTCCAGCATTATCTGTACTACGGATATGAAACCAAAGCTGTGGGGGATTCCGGCGTTGGGCGCCTTTGGTTATGTGTTTGCTTTTATTATTGTTTTGTATGTGTTTATCAAGCATTTCTTTTCAGGAAAAAATAAAAGACGGAGATCATTTGCAGAGTCTGCAGGATGGTTTCCGTCTTTTTTGCTGTTATGAAATTGTTCCGGACTGTCTGCAGTTAAGAGATATTATCTTTCATCAGGCAGAAAAATGACGGAGTGCAGGTATCTGGTCAGATGTAGATAGTTCCGCTGTAGGCTTTGCGGAATTCCTTTGGAGTGTAGCCGGTTCCCTGTCGGAAATAGTTGCAGAAGGATGGGGCGTCCCGGAAACCGCAGGAGAGTGCTGCTTCTGTGATGGTGCAGGAGGAAGAACAGAGAAGCTGGGCTGCCATCTGGAGGCGGTGTTTCAGGAGATATTGTTTTGGTGATGTGTTTTCGTGTTCCATAAAGATACGGTAAAGGTAGGAACGTTCGATTCCTACGTAGCGTGCCACGTCAGAGATATGGATAGGGTAGGCGTAATTGTTCCTGATGTATTCGGAAGCTTGCTGAAAGTAGAGGGTTGAGATGTCGGTTCTGCTTTCGGAAGGCTTTTTTTGCATGACGGATAGCATCAGGAGGAGGTTTCCTGCGGAGGCAAGGCCGTTTCCGTTGTTTTCGGAAAAGGTGTCAAGGAGGTTTTGCATGTGGGTAAGGAGGCTGTTTTTCAGGGAGGGTGTTTCCGGGGTGAAGATGAGAGAGTCGGAAAATATGGTTTGTTTCAGGATTTCTTTGCAGGTAGAGCCGTCAAAGCCCGCCCAGGCATAGCTCCAGGGTTCGGAGCTGTCAGCGCGGTAGTAGATGGAGTCCATTGGACGGATGAGAAAAGCATCACCTGCTTTCAGATGGTAGGTGTGGCCGCTGCACTGGTAGATGCCTTTGCCGTGGAAGATCACGTGGAGGAGGTAGTGTGGGCGCATGGCCGGACCGAAGGAGTGGTTCGGGCCACAGTCTTCCTGACCGCAGAAGTAGACGGAAAGAGCGTGCTGGGGGTTGGGTTCTTTTTTCATTTGACTGGGCCTCCTGTTTTTTGTCACAAAAGTGTAATATCCTCCTCCGGAGGAAGCAGTTTCTTAAAAAAACGATACAAAAGCATCGAATTGATAAAAGCTACAAGTCCAAATCCGAAGAAAAACCAGCAGCATACGTAAAGTGGCTGCAGCTTTACATCAAGATAAGTCATATATAATGGAAAGATCGTGATCACTGCAATGGCGATCGTTGTGGGAAAATGCATAAATGCCAGCAGAAATGCATTTCTGCAAAGTGCTCCCAGCGTATTGGCAAAGGTTGCGATCACCGGGAAGATGTATAAAGTAAAAATAATCAGCAGAGTCAGGACTCCCACAGAAAGATAAAAGAGCATATGTGCAGCACTTCCTTCTGCATGGAGCAGGAAACGTATATTCAGGATGATCACGGCTCCGGCAGCAAGGATCAGCAGCCATACGATCAGTGACTGTTTGAAGTTTTCCTTAAAAGCTCTGAAAAATGTTTTCGTCGTGCCGTTGTTATTCCCCTTTACTGTACGCATCATGCAGTGATAAAGGGCAGTCAGTGACGGCCCGATGGTGATCACCGGAATACTGAAGAGAATAAAAAGAAGATTGGCGATCACGATGTCGCCCAGTTTGTTAAGAAATACATGAACAACATTATCTTCATTCAAAAGATTCATAACGAAATACCTCCTTATATAGAAATATAAAAATGAAAAACAGACCACAGTTGTAAAGTCCGATACAGGTAATCTTAGCACAGTTTTCGACTGTGTGTAAAGAGAGGGAACACAGATAAGTATCCTGTGCATTATAAAGTGTGTTCTGGTCACAGAGTGAACAGTAATACGCTTCGCAGCGATATGGATCGTAAATACCCGTCTGACTGTGAGAAAACCGGTGTGGCTGAAAATCTTTTGAGGGAAACCGGAGGATACAGCACATTTTATGGGACTGAATAAAAAAACATGGAACTTTGCGTGCATATGTAGAAATAATGGCACGCATGGAATTATGTTAGGAACGGGAAAACAATTTTTTTCGTCAAATGACATTTGTACATGTTTTGAGTTAGTAAAAACATACAAAAACAGACATGTAAAAATGTTGGTTTTGCCATAAAGAAACAAAATTGTTTCAAAACATACTCAAAAATAGTGGAAATTATGGGAAAATATAAAAAAACATAAAAATACAGGAAAAAATGACGGATAATTAACAAAGTATGAACAAAAAATAGATAAAATGAACAAATAATAACATTTTTCCATATTGAAATGACAATAATCCATTTATCATTTTTCCATGTGCAATTATAATAATATCAACGGTCAGGGACGTGAAAAAATATAAAAACTGACCAAAGAAAGAGGGAAAATAAGAAAGATTTAAAAGGAGGAAGAAGTTATGAATTTTAAAAGAGTAGCAGCATTATTGTTAGCAGGTGCCATGGTAATGACAGCAGTTCCGGTATATGCAAAAGGTGACGATGTTACACTTTCCGTATCCATCTGGGACACCAACCAGGAGCCGGGAATCAAAGAAATTCTCGCAGACTTCACAGAGAAGACAGGAATCAAGACAGAGATCTCCGTTGTTAAATGGGATGAGTACTGGACAATGCTTGAGGCCGGTGCGCAGGGTGGTTCCCTTCCGGACGTATTCTGGATGCACTCCAATGAGAGTGAGAGATACATGTCCAACGATATGCTTCTTGATCTGACCGACAAGATCAAAGACAGCGATCTGATCGATCCGGAGAACTATCCGGAGGATATCTGGGGCCTGTATACATACGATGATAAATATTATGCAGTACCGAAGGATATAGATACAATCGCTCTCTGGTACAACAAGACATTATTTGACGAGGCAGGACTTGATTATCCGACAGCTGACTGGACATGGGATGATGTTACAGAGGCAGCTAAGAAGCTTACTAAGGATGATGGTTCCCAGTACGGTCTCGCAATGAGAAATGATAACAACCAGGCCGGATACTACAACCTGATCTATGATAACGGCGGATACATCATCAGCGATGACAAGACAAAATCCGGCTGGGATGATGAGAAGACGATCGCAGCTATGCAGACACTGGAAGGATGGATCAAGGATGGCGTGATCCCGTCTCTTGAGACAATGTCCGAGAACAACGAGGACGTACTTTTCGAGGCTGGCAAGATCGCTATGACATGCCAGGGCTCCTGGATGCTTGCAGCATTTAAAGAGAACGAGTACACAGCAGCTAACTGTGATTGTGTAGAGCTTCCTAAAAACGCTGAGACAGGCAGAAGAGCTTCCTCATATAACGGACTTGGATGGGCAGCATCTGCTTCCGGTGAGCACACAGACGAAGCTTGGCAGCTGATCGAGTACCTCGGATCCAAAGAGGCTCAGGAGAAACAGGCTGAGCTTGGTGTTACAATGAGTGCATACACAGGAACATCTGATGCATGGGCTAAATCCGCAGACTTCAACCTTCAGGCTTATCTGAACATGATGGATGACATGGAGATCCGTCCATACTCCAAATCTACTGTAACATGGGAGAACGAGGACAACGAGATCCTTAAAGGCGTATACACAGGCGACATCACAATGGAAGAGGCTTGCAAGCAGATGGCTGATCAGATGAACGAGAAGCTGGCTGAGGAGTAAGCATTAAGAAACACCGATAATTAAGTGCAGTAATGAGAGGGGCCGCCGCACGCAGGTGCAGCGGCCTCATACATAGAAGGAATAGAAGGAGTGATTCTTATGGCTAAAACTACCAAGTCACAGGCACGGACAAAGAGAGAGCGCAGTGAGTTCCTCTGGGGCTGGCTGTTTATTCTTCCAACAACAATCGGACTGATCGTATTGAACATCATTCCGATCTTCCAGACTATTTACCAGAGCTTTTTCAAAACAGGAGATTTTGGTAAAGGAAATATCTTTATCGGTTTACAGAACTATCAGAAGGTTTTTGCAGATAAAGAGATCTGGCAGGCACTGATCAACACATTCAAATATGCGATCGTGGAGGTCCCTTTTTCCATTGTCATCGCACTTGTTCTTGCAGTACTTCTTAACAGAAAGATGAAGGGCCGTTCTATTTACAGAACCATCATCTTCCTCCCGATGGTAGCAGCTCCGGCAGCGGTAGCCATGGTATGGAGATGGCTGTTCAACTCTGATTATGGTCTTATCAATAACGTTTTCCATGTTCATGTAAACTGGGTTTCTAATCCGAAAATTGCAGTATTTGCAGTTGCGATCATCGGTGTATGGTCTATCATCGGTTACAATATGGTTCTTTTTCTGGCAGGACTTCAGGAAATTCCGAGAGATTATTATGAAGCGGCAGAGATTGACGGAGCTACAGGTGTGAATGCATTCTTTAACATCACGGTTCCGCTTCTTTCACCAACCATTTTCTTCGTGCTTGTTACCCGTGTGATCGGATCCCTTCAGGTATTCGACCTGATCTATATGGTTATTGACAAGTCAAACCCGGCACTTACCAAGACTCAGTCCCTGGTTTATCTGTTCTATAAATATGCATTTATCAATAAGAACATGGGATACGGCGCTACGATCGTAGTAGTACTTCTTATTATCACCATGATCCTGACAGTATTCCAGATGATCGGTCAGAAGAAATGGGTATTCTACAACTAAAAAGGGGGATTAACCATGGATAGTATGGAAACAAAAAAGAAATTAACCACTATTTTAATACATGTCATACTGATCATTGTGTCCATAACGATGCTTGTGCCATTTATCTGGATGATCCTGACAGCTTTTAAATCTGTAACGGAAGCAACATCTGTAGATCCTTTCACCATTTTCCCGAAAATATGGAGAAAAGACGCATTTATTTCTGTTATCAATAACATGAACTTCCTGCTTCTGTACAAGAATACACTGCTTCTGATCTTCTTCCGAGTAGTGTGTGCGGTTCTTACAGCAACTATGGCAGGCTATGCATTTGGACGACTGAATTTCAAGGGTCGTGATCTCTGCTTCAGTCTTGTACTGTTCCAGATGATGGTTCCGGTACAGATCTTCATCATCCCGCAGTACCTGATGGTCAGCAAGATGGGTATGCTGAATACGATCTTTGCCCTTGTATTCCCAGGTATTGTCACTGCGTTCGGTACCTTCCTTCTGAGACAGGGATACATGGGACTGCCGAAGGATCTGGAGGAGGCTGCCAGACTTGATGGATGTAACATCGGTCAGACCTTCCTTTACATCATGGCACCACTTACAAGATCCAGTATGGTTGCACTTGGAATTTTCACAGCTGTATTCGCATTCAAAGATCTGATGTGGCCGATGATCGTTAATACAGATAAGGATATGCTGGTACTTTCTTCCGCACTTGCAAAGATGCAGGGCCAGTACGTATCCAAATTCCCGGAACTGATGGCTGCATCTCTGATCGCCTGCATTCCGATGATCGTGATCTACATGATCTTCCAGAAACAGTTTATCGAAGGTATTGCTACCAGCGGTGGAAAACTGTAATCAGAAATATTACATAAGGTAATACAAGACCGCTGACAATGTATATAACTGAGGATTTGGTTATTAAGGTTGTCAGCGGTATTTTTATCCGCAGTAAACGAAAAAAGGAGAAAATTATGCCGATCAAATTTCATGAGGGATCAAAGACATTCCACATTTATAACAAACATTTAAGCTACATCACCTGTATCATGGAAAATGGCCAGATGGAGAATCTTTACTATGGAAAAGCCATCCGCGATAAAGAGGATTTCAGCTATCTCCACGAGGAGATCATGCGTTCCCTGATGGCTGTATGTGTTCCGGAGCCAGGACTTCTTTCCATGCAGTATACCAAACAGGAGTATCCTGTTTACGGAACCGGTGATTACAGAAACCCTGCCCTTACTGTTCGTCAGGAGAACGGAAGCGAGATCGTAGATTTCAAATATGTTTCTCATGAGATCTATGGTGGCAAGAAGAAGCTTGCAGGTCTTCCGGCAACTTATACAGAAAGTGATGAGGAAGCAACATCTCTGGATATCACACTTCATGATTCTGTGATGGATACAGATCTTATTCTTACATATTCCGTATATGAGGATTATCCGGTGATCACAAGAAGCGCACGCCTTGTTCAGAAAGGGGATCAGAGGATCCGGCTTGAGAATGTGATGAGTGCAGCAGTGGAGTTTCCGGATATGGATTATGAGATGATCCATCTTTCCGGTGCGTGGGCACGTGAGCGTTATGTAAAAACACGCAAACTTGAGATGGGGACACAGGCTGTACAGAGCCTTGCAGGAACCGGTTCCAGCTCTGAGCAGAATCCGTTTATCGCACTGAAACGTCCTCATACAACAGAAGACACAGGCGAGGTTTTCGGCTTCAGCTTTGTGTACAGCGGCAACTTCCTTGCACAGGTTGAGGTTTCCACCTATGAGATGACACGAGTTATGATGGGAATCAATCCTCAGGGCTTTTCCTGGGAGCTTTCCAGAGATGAAGAATTTCAGACTCCGGAGGTTGTTATGGTATACAGTGATAAGGGCTTAAATGGAATGAGCCAGGCTTACCACAGACTGTACCGTGACCGCCTGATGCGTGGAAAATGGAGAAACCATGCACGCCCGATCCTTCTTAATAACTGGGAAGCAACCTATTTTGATTTTGATGAGGAAAAAATCCTCAATATTGCAAAAAAAGCCAAAGAGGTTGGGGTAGAGCTGTTCGTTCTGGATGACGGATGGTTTGGAACAAGAAATGATGATTACCAGGGCCTTGGTGACTGGTTCGTAAATAAGAATAAGCTTCCAAACGGAATTTCCGGACTTTCCCGTAAGATCGAGGAGATGGGCCTGAAATTCGGTCTCTGGGTAGAGCTTGAGATGGTAAACAAGAACAGTGACTGCTACAGAGCACATCCGGACTGGCTCATCGGAGCACCGGACCGTTTTGAGTCTCACTCAAGACATCAGCACGTTCTTGATTTTTCCAGACCTGAGGTTGTGGATTTCATTTATGATTCCATCTCCAAGGTTATCGAGGAATCTTCCATTTCCTACATTAAATGGGATATGAACCGTTACATGTCTGAGCCTTTCAGCCGCGGCGCATCTGCAGCAGATCAGGGTAAGACCATGCATAAATATATCCTTGGTGTTTATGAGCTGTATACAAGACTGACAGAGAGATTCCCTGACATCCTCTTTGAATCCTGCGCAAGCGGCGGAGCAAGATTTGATCCGGGAATGCTGTATTTTGCACCGCAGACATGGACCAGTGATGATACCGATGCTGCTGAGAGAGAAAAGATCCAGTACGGTACCTCCTTTGTCTATCCGATCGTCAGCATGGGATCTCATGTATCGGCAGTACCGAATCATCAGCTGCACCGTACCACACCGCTTTCCACAAGAGCAAATGTGGCATATTTCGGAACCTTTGGCTATGAGCTGGATCTGAACCTTTTAAGTGCCAAAGAGATCGATGAGGTAAAGGCACAGGTTGAATTCATGAAGAAACACCGTGACCTGATTCAGGTGGAGGGTGATTTTTACCGTATCTTAAGTCCGTTCGAAGGAAATGATACTGCGTGGATGGTTGTTTCCAGGGATAAGAAACAGGCAGTTGCCGGTTATTATGAGAGACTGAACAAGGTTAATGCTTCCTGGATGCGTCTGCGCTTCAAAGGTCTTGACGAGGATCAGCTCTACAGAGTAGAATGGGAAGATAAGTGCCTGAAAGCATATGGAAATGAATTGATGTATGCAGGAATCCCGGTTGATCGTGACTACTGCAACAAGACAAACGGTGATTTCCATTCTGTATTGTATACAATTGAGGCAGAGGGTTGATCGGATCGGCTGCAGAACAGTTAGCTGGTACAGACAGACCGCCGGATATGGCGGTCTGTTGCTGAGTTGCCGGCTGTCTGAACAGAGCTGTAGATTACGGATATCCGTTTGATCTGAAAAAAAGAACGCAGAATATCAGGGAGGTGAAAAGTTGCTTCATACAGTTGGTTTTACAAACTCAGACAGCTATAAATGTCTGGAGAATTTAAAGAAAGGTGCGGTGGATCTCTGTCTTACTTACTGTGGGTGGGAAAGCTGTGATCCGGGACATCGATTTGGACCAAATAAAAGGATCTCTCATGTACTTCATATCGTGGAATCCGGAACCGGGGTTTTTGAGATGGATGGCTATCAGTATCATCTGACCGGTGGAGAAGCATTTCTGATCCCACCCGGTGTGGAGGCCTGGTATGAGGCAGACATGGACAATCCCTGGACGTACCGCTGGGTAGGATTTGAGGGAATGATTGCCGAGGAAGTGATTCATGTAAGTGGTTTCAGCCGGGAAAATCCGGTCCGAAGGATCCACTGCATGGAAAATGCTGCGAAGTATATTGATGCAATGGTACGGACCAACAAGCTCGTTTTTGAAAATGAGCTGAAACGAAACGGACTTCTGCTGCTTCTTTTTTCTGACCTGATCACAGATAACCGGGATGCATGTTTGAGAGAAGGCAAGCTTCTTCCATCCCACAGATATCCAAATTCCGTTTATGTGGAGCAGGCAGTGGATTACATTGCAGCCAACTTTGACAAGAGGCTGAAGATCAATGAGCTGGCAGACCGCATTGGCGTCAACCGGAGCTATCTTACCAGTTCATTTAAAAAAAGCCTTGGATGCTCGCCGCAGGAATATCTTATGAATCTTCGCATTGAGAAGGCGAAAACTCTTCTGAAAAACGGAGATATTCAGGTCAGTGAAGTAGCTGCAAGAGTAGGGTATGGAGATCCGCTGGCTTTTTCCAAGGTATTCAAGGCAAGAACAGGAAGAAGTCCGAGAGAATACAAGGAAGAAAAGAGAAGACTTGTAGTGAATGGAAAGAAGGGCGATTATACGGAATCTGAGGCCTGAGCCTGTGATATATTTCACGAAGAAAAAAACTCTCTGTCTGTGCCAGAATATATAAAATTCTGGTATCGGGCAGAGAGTTTTTTATGTCATAAGAAATGTTATAGAAAAATTACTTCTGGGTATCTCATGCAACAAAACAACAATTATTAACATCAAAGTACATATTTTAAACAAGTTTCCGGTAGTATGATAAGCTCACAAGGAAAACGAAGCGGGACTGCACCGCAGAAATAGCAGAAAATCAGGAATTTTAAAGAAAAATATAACAATTCCGGATAAGAGATCTAATAAAGAGAACAGGAGGAAACGAACATGATCAAAATTACATTCATGGGAGCTGGAAGCACGGTTTTCGCAAGAAATGTACTTGGAGACTGTATGTGCACACCGGCACTTCGCGAGAGCGAGATCGCACTTTATGATATTGACGAGAAGAGACTGGAGGATTCCAGAATTATCTTAAGTGCCATCAATCACAACGTAAACGAGGACCGCGCAGTGATCAAAACCTATCTTGGTGCCGAGAACCGTAAAGATGCACTTCGCGATGCGGATTTCGTAGTTAATGCCATTCAGGTAGGCGGTTATGAGCCATGTACAGTAACAGACTTTGAGATCCCGAAGAAATACGGCATCAAACAGACAATCGCAGATACTCTGGGAATCGGTGGAATCATGCGTGCACTTCGTACCATTCCGGTTCTGGAAGAGTTTGCCCGGGACATGGAAGAGGTCTGCCCGAACACTCTGTTCCTGAACTATTCCAATCCGATGGCAATGCTTACCGGTTATATGCAGCGCTTCACAAAGATCCGTACAGTAGGTCTCTGCCACAGCGTTCAGGTCTGCTCCCAGAAGCTTCTTGAGGGAATGGGAATGGAAGACAAGCTTGAGGGACGTACCGAGCTGATCGCAGGTATCAACCATATGGCATGGCTTCTTGAAATCCATGATAAAGACGGAAACGATCTGTACCCGGAGATCCGCAGAATTGCAGAGGAGAAGAATACTTCCGGTGAGAAACATGAGGATATGGTACGTTATGAGTACATCCGTCATCTTGGCTACTACTGCACAGAGTCCAGTGAGCACAATGCAGAGTACAATCCGTTCTTTATCAAATCCAGATATCCGGAGATGATCGAGGAATTCAATATTCCACTTGACGAATATCCGAGAAGATGTATCAAACAGATCGAGGGTTGGGAAAAAGAGCGTGAGGATATCCTCAAAGACGGCAAGATCGGCCATGAGAGAAGTAAAGAGTATGCTTCCTACATCATGGAGGCTGTTGTTACAAACACACCGTACAAGATTGGTGGAAACGTTCTTAACAACGGTTATATCGACAACCTTCCGTCAGATGCCTGCGTAGAGGTTCCATGTTATATTGACGGAACCGGTGTACACCCGGTAAAAGTGGGCAAGCTTCCTACACAGCTGGCAGCTATGAACTCATCCAATGTCAGCCCGCAGCTCCTTGCTATTGAGGCAGCAGTGACCAAAGACCGCCAGAAGATCTATCAGGCAGCTATGATGGATCCTCACACAGGTGCAGAGCTGAATATCAAAGATATCCAGGCAATGTGTGATGAGCTGATCGAGCACATGGAGATATATGAAGATGTACCGCTAAATGAAAGGTATGTCAGGGGACTCCCGAGCAGTTTTCTGAATAGACAGGCCGGATCATTAAAATGGATGTTCCGGCCTTTTTATGATGTAAAATGTTGATGTTTTTTCACAGGAATATTATAATTGGGATATGTATTTCAGCAAATAATACGGGAGGATTTTTACAATGGGAGCAAATGAGGCAAAAACAGCGATTCTTGAGAACCGCACAGCACTTGGAATCGAGTTTGGTTCTACAAGGATCAAGGCAGTTCTGGTTGATGATAAGAACCAGCCTATCGCATCCGGCGGTTACGGATGGGAGAATCAGTATGTGGATGGTATCTGGACATACAGCCTGGAGGAAATCTGGAAAGGTCTCCAGGCCAGCTATCAGGATATGGCAAAAGATGTCCGGGAAAAATATGGAGTGGAGCTGACAAGCGTAGGGGCTTTTGGAGTCAGTGCCATGATGCACGGATATATGCCGTTTAACAAAGCAGGCGAGCTGATGGTTCCGTTCCGCACATGGAGAAACAATATCACAGGTGAGGCATCTGAGAAACTTGGAGAACTTTTCCATTATAATATCCCTCAGAGATGGAGCATTGCACATCTGTACCAGGCGATCTTAAACGGCGAGGAGCATGTGAAAGATATTGATTATATCACAACTCTGGAAGCCTATGTACACTGGAAGCTTACCGGAAAAAGAGTTCTGGGTATCGGTGATGCGGCAGGTATGTTCCCCATCGACAGCGAAACAAAAAGACTACAATGAGGAGATGGTGAAGAAATTTGATGAGCTGGTA
>ENA-OQCO01000502-OQCO01000502.1-human-gut-metagenome-genome-assembly--contig:-NODE-502-length-21058-cov-1.722087_pt1 | contig 21058 bp, 27 predicted proteins | sample MGYA00242500_ERZ504582 | MGnify/ENA primary metagenome ERZ504582 (study PRJEB26092, sample SAMD00036346) | human gut metagenome | host: Homo sapiens | study: EMG produced TPA metagenomics assembly of...
AGTTAGACATCGAAAGTCTAACTTTTGTGGTGTAGTTAAGTTATGATGTTGTTCTCTAATAAGGGTATAATATAAAAAAGACTCTATGATTTCTGTAGTAGGTAAAACCACTATAGAGATTATAGAGCTTTTTGAGTGTATACAAAAACTAGTTCTTTATTGGAACAAAGTCAACAACTAATCTAGTATTGGTTGCAGCGGCAATTTCTTCCAATGTTTTATATGTTGGATTAGTGGTGCCATTCTCTATACGTCCGATACTAGCCTGACTTTTTCCCATACGATCAGCAAGTTCTTGCTGAGTTAAATTGATATTCTCTCTTAATTGTTTAATTTTATGCGATAGCTTTATACACTCGATTTCATTGTTATAGTGCTGTAGAATTTCAGGTTCCTTTTTACTCCTTTCTGCCAAGTATGAAGCAAGAAACCCGTTTCTATCCACTTTATCAAGTGGTGTAAGTTTGATTTCCTTCATGTGCATCTCTCCTTAATAAAATATAGTCAATATCCATACTAAACTTTACAGTCCAGTTTTAAAGGTTGAATCTTTTTCAGCCCTTAAAACTGGATTGCGAGAATCCAGTTTGTGTCATCGCTTGTTCTTATAGTTCGATTTTCGTTTGATAGCTTTCTTCAATTCCTTAGATGGTGTTTTATTTGTTTTTTTCTTAAAGGAGTTTGTGATGATATAAGTAGGTGAAGCCACATTGTCTTCTTCTTCGTTAGCTTTTTCTAAACGGAAAAATAATGAACGGGCGAAAATGCCTTCCGTATTAATTCTAAGCTCAAAGATATCTTTTTTCTATCTACTTTTCTGACTAACTTTAGAGCCATGGCTTCTGCTATACCGATAGCAGAAACCTCTCGTATCCTTGCGATAACCTTTGACGCTACAGTTAAGGGGAGGGGGAATCTAAAAACGCTGCAAATTCGTCTTCGTCATAATAAATAAAGGTTAGTTTAGAGGGGGCTTTATTACTTGCTGTTTCTGGATTTGAGAGATCCTTAGTATTGTCCATTGGACACCATTACCTTTCCGACGAGCGGAAGGCCTTTCTTTCATTTATTTCCCTTTTGAGGGATTATTTGATATAATTATAGCATATATGATATTAAAAGTCAATATAGGTCAGTCAATTAGGAAGGAAAAAGTTATGAAACATAAAAAAATGAAGCAAAAAAGGCATAAACTAGCCAAAGAACGTAAGAATGTATCAGGTGAGCCAGGAGAACTAATCGCTAAACGATATTTTATGTATTTAAAGCGGTTCCAAGCAGTTGTTTTTGAACCCTTTGCAAATTCGGTTAATTGCTGAGACGTTTGCACATATTCCTACTAGTTACTTCTTCGACGAAAATCGTAACGATTGGTGGAATTATTATCAAATGGAGGTTGACTATTGTGAAATTTTGAACTTCCAGCACAAAAAGAAACACCTGATTACAATCAGATGTTTATGTATTTTTTACCTTAGCAAACTCTCGATTAAGATAATGTTGCAAGCCTTCAAAAATCTCTAGTAACTGGAGATAATTAGACAAACTTGAGCGACCAGGGATATCTACCACATCCAAAGAAATGCGGTCCAAGTCCTTTTCGTAAAGAATACGGAAGGATACCACTGCTTGATCAGAAAAATAATTCTCTCCTGACATAATGTAGCACTCATAAATGATGCCAACAGGATTCGCAACCTTCAACTCAATACGAACTGCGCCTAAGCCCAAGGCCTCCACTTGCTGAAAACGTTCCAACATAGCCTGTCGCTGACTAGGAATAAAATTTGTGATATCCATAGTGGCCCTCCCGACTTTCCTTTTGTATATTATAGCCTAAAGCTGAGAAAAATGCTTGCGAAGGGATTCCTGATAAGACTACCCCCCATGAATCCTCATCTAGCTTCTTTATATTCTCTAAAGTCTGATTTTATAGTGTTTATCGTAATGTAGTAAGTGTGTTCTACATGACTAAGTACAACATATTGTTGACGACTACCAAAAATCTCATTGGAAGTTACCTTATCTGCTTTTAGGTCAGTCTATAATTCTGCTACATGCTTTGTATCGCCATTCCCTAAAAAGAAAAGTATTTAGTATGATCGTAGCATAAATCCTTCCACACTTTGAGAAGGTAAATTTTAAAATCCTCTTTATCATAACTTTTTACTAAAATAGCCAGAACATCACATTCTACTATCATTCTTATTTCTCATCTTCGTCCATTGAAAGCACAGACAAGAAGGCTTCTTGTGGTACCTCCACCGAACCGATGGCTTTCATACGTTTCTTACCGGCTTTTTGTTTTTCGAGGAGTTTACGTTTACGTGAAACGTCACCACCGTAACATTTAGCCAAGACGTTTTTACGAAGAGCTTTGATATCTGTACGGGCAACAATTTTTTGACCAATAGCCGCTTGGATAGGAACTTCAAATTGTTGACGTGGAATAATTTTCTTAAGTTTATCAACGATAAGTTTCCACGTTCGTAGGCAAATTCTCTATGGACAATAAAGCTAAGGGCATCGACCTTATCACCATTAAGGAGAATATCCATTTTCACCAATTGTGAACGACGGTACTCTGACAATTCATAGTCAAAACTTGCATAACCACGAGTTGATGACTTCAATTTATCAAAGAAGTCAAAGACGATTTCAGCAAGTGGAATTTGATAGATAACGTTAACACGATTATCATCAATATATTCCATGGTTTCAAAATCACCACGTTTACGTTGCGCCAACTCCATAACAGCACCAACATACTCTTGAGGAACCATAATTTGAGCTTTGACATAAGGCTCTTCAATGGTATCAATACGTGTAGGATCTGGAAATTCAGATGGGTTGGACACTTCAAGCATTTCACCGTCAGTAGTGTTAACATGGTAAACTACTGATGGTGCAGTCATGATGAGATCGATGTTAAACTCACGTTCCAAACGCTCTTGGATAACATCCATGTGAAGAAGGCCCAAGAAACCACAACGGAAACCAAAACCAAGGGCTTGAGACGTTTCAGGCTCAAATTGAAGACTGGCATCATTCAATTGGAGCTTTTCAAGAGCCTCACGCAAGTCGTTATATTTATTTGACTCAATTGGATAAAGACCAGCAAAGACCATTGGGTTCATTTGCTTATAACCATGAAGTGGTTCTGCGGCTGGATTATCCGCAAGTGTCACTGTATCACCGACACGAGTATCCGCAACTGTCTTAATTGAAGCTGCTACATAACCAACATCTCCAGTCGCAAGGTAGTCACGGCCAACAGCTTTAGGAGTGAAAATACCAACCTCAGTAACGTCAAAGGTCTTGCCATTAGACATCATTTGAATCTTATCACCCGTTTTAACCATTCCGTTAACCACACGCACTTGGAGTATGACGCCACGATACGCATCATAAACAGAGTCAAAGATAAGGGCTTGGAGAGGTGCTTCCACATCACCTTGGGGCGCAGGAACTTTCTCAACAATTTGTTCGAGAATCTCTTCGATACCAATGCCAGCCTTAGCTGATGCAAGCACAGCTTCCGAGGCATCTAATCCGATAACATCTTCAATCTCTGTACGTACACGCTCAGGATCTGCCGCTGGAAGGTCGATTTTATTGATAACTGGTAAGATTTCCAAGTCATTATCAAGTGCCAAGTAAACATTGGCAAGTGTTTGTGCTTCAATCCCTTGAGCTGCATCTACCACCAAGATAGCACCCTCACAGGCGGCAAGGGAACGTGACACCTCATAAGTAAAGTCCACATGTCCCGGTGTGTCGATAAGGTGGAAAATATAAGTCTCGCCGTCTTTAGCTTTGTAGTTAAGCTCAATGGCATTCAGTTTGATAGTGATACCACGTTCGCGCTCAAGATCCATACTATCAAGGAGTTGTGCCTGCATCTCACGACTTGATACAGTCTCAGTCTTTTCCAAGATACGGTCAGCAAGCGTTGATTTACCATGGTCAATATGAGCAATAATCGAGAAGTTGCGAATCTTCTCCTGTCTTTGTTTTAATTCTTCAATATTTGGCATTTTATTCTTTCCTAGTTCTTACTTGTGATTGTTAAAAAACGAACCGTCACCTCCTATTATACAAAAAAGACAGGCATTTGCCTATCTCTAATATCTGCTTTATGACTGCATTTAGTCCTTCTTATTTCTTAAAATTATCATTGTAGTGCTTATTAATAATAGCTGAACGCTTGTTCTCTATTGAACTACTTGAAAATGGAGCTAAACCAAAGGCTAGTACAATAATTCCCAATAGAATAAGACTAAAAAATGGGTGCTCAGCAATATAGTGTAAGATGTCTGATATGGGAATCCACCTTTAAAAACATAATTATTTATAACTGTATTATCAGAAACATTATGTTTTATCAAGCAAAAAAAGAGAGCCATTCGCTCTCCCTTTTAACCTTAATGGAATTGCATACCACCATCAACGATGATTGTTTGACCTGTGATGTAGTTTGAGTCAGGTCCAGCTAGGAAGCTAACTGCTGCTGCAACATCTTCAGGTTCTGACAAACGTTTGAGGGTAATATCTTTAGCAAAAGTTTGCATACCCCACTCATCATCTTTACCAGCATTTTACCAATTTCGTGGGCAATGTCAAACATCATTGGAGTCTTAACGATACCTGGTGCATAAGCATTTACAGTTATACCTGAATCAGCCAAGTCACGCGCCAAAGTTTGAGTAATACCACGAACTACGAATTTAGTTCCACCATATACAGTTAAGTTAGAGTTCCCTACGATACTTGCTTGTAAAGTTGCATTGATAATTTTACCACCATGACCAAGTGATTTAAATTGTGCTTGGGCAGATTGTGCACCTCAGATAACTCCACCAACATTAATGTTAAATGTACGTTGAAACTGTTCTTCAGTAATAGTGTCAAGGGGTTTTGTTGGTGCCACACCAGCATTATTAACAACAACATTCAAGTCGCCAAAGTGATCAACTACTTTTTGGAAAGCTGCTGCTACCTCAGCTTGTTTAGACACATCTGCTACAACGGAAAATGCCTTGTCTTCTGACAACTCAGCAACTGCTTTTTCAGCAGTTTCAGCGTCATAGTCCAATACCCCAACTTTAAAACCATCTTCAACCAAGCGTTTTGCAATCGCAAAACCAATACCTTGACCTGCACCTGTAACAATAGCAACTTTTGACATACGAAATCCTCCTCTACCAATTGTAGTCACAAGCTTAACCACAAGCCCTATCTCAATTGGAATATGCTAAGTTAATCAAGTTCTGGCAAAGTCATTTTCATAGGCTTTTTCTTAACTCATTTAGAATCTTACCACTTTATGAAAGCGTTGTTAATAATTTGTCATGCTTTTTGAAAGCAAATAAGATCACCACTAGTGACCTTATGTGTATTATTTTTCAAACTTAAACCCTAGTGCTTCCATATCACCTAGGCCACCTAAGGTGGTAACCTTAGTATATCCTCGTTCTTTCAGTACTCCTGCAGCAAATTCAGCACGAGATCCCATTTTACAATAAAGATAAATTGAATCGTCTTTTTTAGCTGGAATGTCAGCTGTGAAAAACTGCGTGTGAGGTATTAATAAAGCATCCTTAACATGACCTTCTGCGTACTCTTCTGGAGTCCTGACATCAATTAATAGTCCATCCTGAGCTAATTCTGATTGAATCTGTGCTATATCCATCCTACTCACCAAACCAAATCTTAATTTCTCGAGCCGCAGATTCTTCTGAATCAGAGCCATGAACGATATTTGGAATCATGTCACCATCTGGTGCTGTTGCAAAGTCTCCACGAATCGTTCCAGGAGCAGCATCCCCAGGATTAGTTGCTCCCATCATATCACGCCATGACTTAATAACACCTGGGCCGGACATAATACCAATAACTGCTGGACCACTCATCATGAATTCAGAAATACTAGGGAAAAAAGGTTTATCAGCCAATTGGGCATAATGTTCTTTAAGACGTTCTTCGTCAAGCATCAGCATCTCCATACGCTCAATAACGAAGCCACGTCGCTCAATTCGATCAAGCACTTGACCAATTAGATGGCGTTTAACAGCATCTGGTTTAATAATAAAGAATGTTTTTTGCATATTCCCAACCTTCATTGTTTTCTTTCCATTTTATCATAAGAAGTATCATTTTGCAGAGCTAAACCTTATATAGTCTAAAACTATATCCACAGTAAGAAATTAACTATTTTTCATTAGTTCCCATAAGAAATAATATAGATGTAAATAGACATTTCGAGGTAAATTTAGTGACAAAATCTAAATTCCAATTAGTCGGTTCTCTTCTTCGTCCTGCGGATCTCCGTAAATACAAGGACGAAATTGAGCATCGTGACGACATCCAGTATCCTTCTATGATGCCCTTCCTGGTTATCAAGAAACTGAAACTGCATCTATTAAGCGAATGTGGCTGACCAAAAAGCTAACGGAATTGACATCCTTACCGATGGGGAGTTTGGACGTTCTATGTGGCACTTGGACTTTGTCTAGGGACTCAAAGGTATTGAACGCTACATTGCTGAGCATGGTTATACTTTTAAAGACCATGATGGTGGTCAATATGAAACACGTAAAGATATCGGTATTCGTATCACTGAGCCTCTCTCAGGTAAAAACCACCACTACCTAGATATTTACAAATTGGTTAAGGCTGAAGCTGGTGATGAAGATACCAAACAAACTATCTGGGGACCTGCTCATGCCTACACTGAACTTGCTATCTTTGATCGATTGGCTGTTCCTGGACAAGTCTATGAAACAAATGAAGAACTCAAAAAAGGTTTGATTAATGCCTATAAAGAATTCTTGGATGAATACAAGGCTGTTGGTGGTAAAATCGTTCAATTTGATGACTGCCTCTGGGAACTTTTTGACCCATCAAACCCTGCAAGTTTCTACTCAGACGGCAATGGTGATTTGGCAGAATTGGCCGATGAATTTGTTGCTATCAATAATGAGGTTGTTGACTATACTCACGAACTTGGTTTAACGGTTTGGACACACAACTGTCGTGGTAATTATGAAATCCGTTCTGCTGCTGAAGGAACTTACGAAGACATCACTAAGAAATTCTTGGCAGAGCAACACTATGACTGCTTCTTCCTTGAATGGGATAGCGATACAGCTGGTGATATCAAAGCTCTGGAAGCCCTTAAAGACAGTAAAGCTGAAGTTGTATTTGGGCTATTGTCTTCTTAAACGACTGACCTAGATGACGAAGAACGTGTTCTCGATTTGCTTGAAAAAGCGAGTCAAATCCTTCCAAAAAAACGTCTCTTCCTCTCTCACCAATGTGGTTTCGCCTCATGTGACTCAGGTAATGAGCTGGCAACACCTCAACAATGGGCTAAAATCAAACAAGGTCAAGAAATCGCTAAGAAATTCTTTGGCTAATCGATATTTCTATTCGCTCCTCTCTAAAACGAAAAGCCTTCACTCTTGTGAGGGCTTTTTATGTTAGCATCAAGCATCTATAAAAGTTTGCAAATCCTTAAGAGCTCTTTCTGCGATTTTTTCATAACGCTCTTTCTTGTCACGAATACGTGGGCCTTCTAATTCTTTGATAATACCAAAGTTAACATTCATTGGTTGGAAATGTTTGCTTTCAGCATGTGTCACATAATATGGAAGGCTACCGATTGCTGTTGTATGAGGGAAAATAACTTCATCTTCACCCTTAAAAAGACGGGCTGCATTGATTCCAGCAACCAAACCTGAGGCAGCTGATTCAACATAACCTTCAACACCAGTCATTTGTCCAGCAAAGAACAGATTAGGGTTTGATTTTGATTGGAAGGTCTGTTTAAGCAAGTTTGGCGAATCCATGTAAGAGTTACGGTGCATTACCCCATAACGAACAAATTCTGCATTTTCAAGACCTGGAATCATTTGGAAGACACGTTTTTGCTCTCCCCATTTGAGGTGGGTTTGGAAACCAACGATATTGTAGAGGCTACCAGCCGCATTGTCCTGACGAAGCTGAACAACCGCATAAGGTGTCTTGAAGTCACCATCACGTGGACCCATATAATCTTCAGGATACTCCAAACCAACTGGTTTCATAGGACCGTAGAGCATTGTTTTAATACCACGTTTAGCCATAACCTCGATAGGCATACACCCTTCGAAATACTTTTCTTTTTCAAAAGAATTCAAAGGAGCTTCTTCAGCTGTAGTCAAGGCCTCATAGAAGGCCATGAACTCTTCCTTGGTCATTGGACAGTTTAGATAAGCTGCTTCACCCTTATCATAGCGTGACTTAAGGTAAACCTTGTTCATGTCGATAGTTGCTTTATCAACGATTGGTGCAGCGGCATCATAGAAATAGAACCCGTCTCCACCGTTAAGCTCATGAATCTTTTCAGCTAAAGCATCAGAAGTTAGGGGACCTGAAGCAATAACTGTAATAGCATCATCAGGAATTTCTGTGATTTCTTTACGGATAACTTCAATTAAGGGATGACTTTCAATTTCAGCTGTCACTGCTTCTGCATAGCCTTCACGGTCCACCGCCATGGCACCACCTGCTGGCACACGGTGAGCTTCTCCATTACGCATAATGATAGAGTCCAAACGACGCATTTCTTCTTTTAGAAGCCCTACAGCATTGGTCAAGCTATCTCCACGGAAAGAGTTAGAGCAAACCAATTCTGCAAAATTTGTTGTCTTATGCTGTGGTGTTGCTTTGACCCCACGCATTTCATAAAGTTTTACTGGAATACCACGTTTGGCAATCTGATAAGCCGCCTCGGATCCGGCCAAACCAGCTCCAATCACGTTAATATAATCTGCTTTTGATTGAGACATGACACTAATACCTCTTCGGAAACAAGATGAAATCCTGCTCCCACAAATCTTTCTTCATTTTTACTCTTAGTAGTATATCAAAAAACTCCTCATCTGGCGACTAGGAGTCATCTGTATTTAAAAGGGGTAAAATGATAGTCACTTTAGCACCACCCGTGCCATTGTCATTTGCAAGAGAAAGACTACCATAGTGTAAACGAATAATATCATTGGCAATAGTCAGACCAAGGCCACTATGATTGCGACTCTGTCTGCTTTTATCCTCTTGATAAAATAGCTGAGTAGCGTTTTCAAGAGATTCAAGGGAAAATCCAGGACCAGAATCAAGGCATATAAACTTGAATTCATCTTCTTCTACCCTAGCGGTCAGGAGCAACTGACTGCCACTGGGTGTATGCTCTACGGCATTTGAAACAATATTCATAATAGCTCGATTCAACAAGGACTTATCCCAATTGCCTATGCTTTCTTTCGCAATTTCCTTCTTGTCAAATACCACATTGATTTGTTTCGTTTGAGCTAATGACAAGGTTTGATCGTAAATGTCTTCAACAAATTCCTTAGCTGGAACTTCTTCAAGCGTCAGGGTCTTCTTCAAACTCATTTTGTTGATTTCTGACAACTCTTTTACATAAGTATCAACCTGTGCAATACCTTTTTGAAAATGCTCTAACAAGTCCGTTTGATTTTCATCCAAGGACGTCATAGCTAAGAGTTCCGCATTTCCACGAGCAACTGTTAGGGGCGTCTTTAAGTCATGTGTCAGGGCAGAAATCTGATTTTGTTTATCTTGCTCTGCCTTCCAATTTTCCATCAAAGACTCACGAAGTGCTATACGCATATGATCCAAACCACTTAAAACCTGATTAAATTCCTTAATTGTAGACTGAGAAGTTTGAAAATCCAAATCTTGTTGGGAAATTTTTTCAGTAACCCTTAATATAGGTTTAAGTTGCTGACTCAATTTATTTGCATAATAAAAAGTTAAAATAATAAATATGATTAAGATAGATACAAACATTGAACCAATCATCATAAGATCAGCATTGGGAAAATGCTGGTTCATCCACTCATTACGGTACCGAGGTGATAGTTGATAATTGACAATGACTATGCCATCTGATCGTTCAAAAGACTGAAAATAGCCGTATTTCTCACCGTGAGCATTCTTGAATTGGTAATTTAGTAAGGATTCTTCTTGCAAGTTAACAGGCATGTTAGACTTTTTAAGCTTAAAATCCCTAGTTAAAAAGACATAACTCGTGCCATCAGGTAAAATCTCGGGATTAAAGACCTTAGAAGTTTCAATATCACTTCTCACAGCAGACAAATCACTCTCAACTTGATTTGCTGGAATCAAAACTCCAAAACGAAAAGACAAGCTGAACAAATACAAAATAAGAAGACTGCTGATTACAGAGAGAACTGTAAGACTGACGACATAAGATAACAAGATTGTTCTTAGAGAGTGTTCTCGTTTTTTTATTAGTGCCACTTGTAACCAATCCCCCAAACTGTTTCAATAGGATTTTGCCCAACTTCTTTAAGCTTTGCACGGATATTCTTGATATGTTCAGCCACTGCTGCCGGACTGCCTTTATCCTCATAGCCGTACAAATGCGTGTAGATTTGTTCTTTTGAAAAGACTTGGCCTTTATTTTCAGCTAAAAACTGGCAAATACCATATTCCGACTTTGTCAAATCTAACAACTGATTCTCAATATAAAGCTCTTGAGCAGACAAGTCAAACTGAAACTCCCCAAGTGAAAGCTTATGGTGACGCTCACGATGTTCACGTCTCAAGTGAGCTGCAACACGCGCTTGGAGTTCTTTAACCCCAAATGGTTTGCAAATGTAATCATCCGCACCATAACTCAACCCTTGGACAATGTCTGCTTCTTGCGTTTTAGCTGTAATAAAGAGGATTGGGCAATCCACCTGATTTCGAATCTCATGGCAAAACTGTAGACCGTCAACATCAGGCATCATAATATCCAGTAAAATCAGGTCAAATCGAGGTAAAGAGTTCTTATCCAAATCTAAAACACTTGTAAGCCCTGTCACATTATGGTTTTGGAGCTCTAAAGCCTTTACAACCAATTGAACAATATCTTTTTGATCATCAATAACAAGTATTCGAGCCATAGCCTTTACTTTCCTTCAAAGTTATCCTTATCATATCATCTATAGAAGATAACTGACAAGGCGTAAAGTAGATAAATATGGGTTGGGTAAAAAACATAGAACAAATATTTTGACCCTTTCCCTCTTTGACCGTTATAAGAAAGCATTAAAGGTGCTGAAAATATTTCCATCCATTCAAAGTATTTGAATATTAAATCGTGAAAAGAAGGTCTACTTAAAACAATCCCCATTAGCAGCCAAACGAGACTAACACTCATAAAAGCAAGCACTTCTTTCTTAAGATTCCTATGACAAAGATACATAGCGATACCGGTCAAAAGCAACCACGTTCCTCCATCACTGATAAATGTATGGACTGGCAATACTGTGAAATTGAGTAAATTTAGTAGAAAACCAAACATAGGTTTGTTCACACTTAGCAGATAAAAAGGCATCATTAACCATGGAAGCAACAATGGAAAAAGTAAAGTTGGTATCCCTTTAAGGTATTTCTTTTCTTGAATCCATGCAATCCCTTGAAGAGCAACGAGCAAAATTGCGAATGACGACAGCATCATATTTTGTGGAAAGAAACCATCTGGTCTAACTAGAGGATGTAGAAAATTATAGAATCCAAATTGAATCAGTCCCATCACAATTGCTAAAGAATAAATCTTTAGGAAGTATTTCTTCCGGTTATGGGTATGAATAAAACCCTCAATCACACAAAAAAGGAACAAGGGTGCTGCTAATCTACCAATCATAGCAAACCAAATAGGGATTTTCCCTGTATAATCAAAAAAATAATGAATGTGGTCGAATACCATAGTAATTAGGGCTATATATTTGAGTTGGAAACCTGATAAACTTAAACGTTTCATAATAACTCTCCTTTCTTTTCATTCTTAGTATAAAAAACAAATTTAAGGAAAGTATCAGTTTTTTTGACAAAATACAAAAAGCTATCCCAAGGCAAAAACTTGGGATAGCTTTCTTCTTTATTTTATAACAGATTCTTTGTAGTCACACTCTTCGTTACTACAGATAACTTGCTTGCCACCACCACGTACTTTCTTCTCCACGAGGTAATCGCCTGATTTAGGACAGTTACGTCCAATAGGGATATCCCACGAGGTAAATTCACAGTCTGGATAGCGATTACAACCATAAAAGACACGATTGCGTTTTGTCTTACGCTCGATGACCTGACCTTGCCCACAGGTTGGACAAGTCACACCAATTTCTTTAGTAATAGCCTTAGTATTGTGACAGTCTGGGAAGTTACTACATGCATAAAACTTACCGTAACGACCTAGCTTGATAACCATTGGATGGCCGCAGAGGTCACAATCAAAACCAGCAGGTTCATCCTTGATTTGGATTTTTTCAATACCTTCTTCAGCTTTTTCCAATTCTTTTTGGAAAGGTTTGAAGAATTCATCAATAACCTTCTGCCATTGTTCCTTACCGATTTCAACTTTATCGAGTTTGGCTTCCATCTCGGCAGTGAATTTAACATCCACGATATCTGGAAAGAATTCTACAATTAAGCTATTAACGATTTCACCGAGTTCTGTTGGTTCAAAACGTTTAGCCACCAATTTGACATAGTAGCGACGTTGAATAACATCAAGCGTTGGTGCATAAGTTGACGGACGACCAACGCCATTTTCTTCCAAAGTCTTAATCAATGTCACTTCAGAGTAGCGTGCCGGTGGTTGCGTAAAGTGTTGTTCAGGCGTTGTCACAACCTTCTTAATTGTATCACCTTCAGCCATTTCAGGAAGCATTTTATTCTTATCAGAGTCGTTGTAAACGGCCATATAACCGTCAAACTTGATTTGACTACCATTTGCAGTGAAAATGACACCATTTTGAGACAAGGTCACCTTCATCGTATCAAATACTGCAGCCGTCATCTGACTAGCCACAAAACGATTCCAAATAAGGGTATAGAGCTTAAGCTGATCCTTATCCAAATACTTAGCAATACTTTCTGGTGTTTGGAAAACATTTGAAGGACGGATAGCCTCGTGAGCATCTTGCGCCGCTGAACTATTTTTCACCTTGCTTCCATGTTTAGAATACTTAGAGCCAAAGCGTTCCGTAATAAATTCAGCCGCTTGATTTTTAGCCACTGGACTGATACGTGTTGAGTCCGTACGCATATAGGTAATCAAACCTTGAGCGCCTGAACCAAGATTAATCCCTTCGTACAACTGTTGTGCAACCATCATAGTCTTACGTGTACGGAAGTTGATTTTATTAGCAGCATCCTGTTGTAGTGATGATGTTGTATATGGCAATGGCGCATTACGACGGCGTTCTTTTTTCTCTACCTTATCAACGTTAAAGTCGTCACTTATGATACGAGAGAGAACGTCTTTAACATCGTCATTATTGTTGAGCTTGAGCTTTTTACCATCAAGACCATAGAAGCTAGCCTGAAACTTCTTAGCACCCTTCTTAAAGGCACCATCAATTGTCCAATATTCTTCTGGTTTAAAAGCCTTGATTTCATTCTCACGGTCAATAATAAGCTTAAGAGCTACCGATTGCACTCGACCTGCAGAAAGACCTTTCTTAACCTTCTTCCATAGAAGAGGTGAAATAGAGTAACCCACAATTCGGTCCAAAACACGACGAGCTTGCTGAGCATCTACTAAGTCCATGTCAATGGCGCGTGGCTCTGCAAAGGCATTCTTCACCGCGTCTTTAGTGATTTCGTTAAAAACTACACGATTCTTATCTTCTGGCTCTAATCCAAGTATATGTGACAAATGCCATGAAATAGCTTCCCCTTCACGGTCCGGGTCACTTGCGAGAAAGACTTTCTTGGCTTTCTTAGCTTCTTTCTTTAATTCTTTGATAAGGGGTCCTTTACCACGAATATTGATATACTGTGGTTCGTAGTTGTTTTCAAAATCAATAGACATACTTGATTTTTTCAAATCACGGATATGCCCTACTGAAGCAACAACTTTATAGTTGCGCCCAAGGTATTTCTCAATGGTTTTCGCTTTGGCTGGAGACTCCACGATAACCAAATTTTTCTTCGGTGTCGCTCTCTTTTTAGTCGCCTTTTTAGCCCTTGTTTTCTTCGTTGCTTTAGTTTTCGTTTTTGTTGTCGTTGCTGTCGCCATAGACTATTTCCTTATAATGTTATAAACTGGCTGCGCCACTAATCTGTCTAAAATATAGTCACAAGACATTAAAAAATGAAACATCTTGGACCAAGCAACTAACATGATACCGTCCTTTTCTTTAACTGTCAATAAGAAACTTTTTCTCTATAGGAGAAGTTTGATTTTTATGAAAATTCTGAAATGATGTCAAATCCTGTAGTAATGCACTTTGCGCCCTCTTGAATGAGGTGATGGCATCCATCCGATTTTCCATCTAAAATATTTCCTGGTATGGCGAAAACATCTCTTCCTTCTTCCATTGCACGCTCACAAGTAATAAGACTTCCCGAGCGAAGCTTGGCTTCAACCACCATAACCCCTTGACACAATCCAGAAATTATCCGATTTCGTTCAGGATAATGGTATTTAAGTGGCTGTTCACCCGGTCCGTATTCTGTAAGAACTAAATGATTTTTAGCCATATAGTCCTGTAAAGCTTTGTTTTCTTTAGGATAATATACGTCTAGCCCAGTCCCGATAACTGCAATGGTGTTACCTTTATTTTTTAAGGCCTCCATATGAGCACAAGTATCAATTCCACGCGCCAAGCCACTTACAATAGTAAAGGCATTCCCAAGTTCATGAACAATTTTTCGAACAGACTGTTTTCCTGTTTCAGAACACTTTCTGGCACCAACTACTGCTAACTTGGGTTTACTTAGCAAATCAATATTCCCTTGATAAAAGAGGAGGACAGGAGGATTATAGGAATGTTTCAGCTCAATGGGATACTCCTTATCAAAAATTGATAAGGTCGGAAACGTTGAAAATCTTCCTTAAGCTGCTTAACATCTAAATTCTTGTATTTTTCCATAAAGAGAACGGCATTTTTAGACTTAGATACCACTGCCATATCACGTAAGCTCAATTTTTTATCTTGATTTTTTTGATAGTCTAAAATGTTAAGGATGTTTAAATTCGTCAATCCAGCAGCTTTTAGTTTAAAAAGTTCAAAGTTATTCATCTAACTACCTCCATTTCATTATTCGCAAGAAAAAACAAAAAAAGTCCCTTTATGGAACTTTTTTTGACTATAAGGCATTTTCAGAAGCAAAATATGATGCTGCTCCTAAGAGGTTACTATCGTTATGGAAATGACAAGATTGAATTGATATCGGATCAAAACCTAATTCGGATTCTTCATTAAATGACTCTTCATAAGCATTAACAAGACCTTCTATCAAAGAATTTTGTCTGCTAATGCCTCCACCAATAACAACTCTATCCAACTTGAGGAAACTCTGCAAATTAAGAATCAGAACAGCAATTTCATGACAATAGTCCTTAAATAGACGTTTTAGTTGTCCAGAGTGATTATCATCTAAAGCGGAGAAAACAGCTAAACCATCGTCCTGTTCTAAACCAAGTATTTGACTAGCTTCATGAATGAAACCTACCGCAGAACCTTTATTAGCAACAAGACTAAATAGAGCATGCTTAAATAGCCCCAACTGGAAAGGGAGAACGGTTTGACCCAAGCTTTGGGGACTTGGAGCACGCAAATATTGGGTAACCGACAGAGGTGTTAACAAGTCTCCCTGTGAGACAAGTCCTAAGCCAACACCAGTACCCAAAACCAAGGCAGCACCACAATCTAAATCCTGTAAACTACCATATCTTGCTTCAGCCAAAGCTGCCGCATCTGCATCATTAATAACTTTTACAGGCAGTTGAAATATTTTGGACAAGCGTGTCCCAAGAGGAATAGATGTTAAATAAGGGATAAGGCCACCCTTGAAAACAAAGCCATGTTTACTATTAATTTTGCCTGGACATGCAATGGCAATACCAGAGATATCATTCTTAAATGATGAGACTATGCTTTCTAAAATCCGCCAAAAGTCGTCAATTGTCGTTGGAGTTGACTCTTTAGATTGACTGCTAATTCTAAAATCATCATCAACTAATCCAAATTTAATAAAGGTTCCTCCGATATCAATAGCTAAAATCACTCCACTTCACCTACTTTTTTATTATTGACTTTATTGGTTCGAAGCTTCTTCTATGAATTGGCGTGACACCAAACTTATCTATGCCAGACAAATGTTCTTTGGTGCCATAGCCTGCATTTTTGGCAAAGGCGTATCCAGGAAACTCCTGCTCATAATCAGCCATCATCTTATCCCGAGTTACTTTTGCTACTATAGAAGCTGCTGCAATAGATAGAGAATTAGCATCCCCTTTTATAATTGAGGTTTGTTCTATAGGTAAATCCAAATTCATGGCATCAATTAGCAAATGTTCAGGTTGGGGATTGAGTTTTTCAATAGCTTCTATCATGGCTAACTTGGTAGCTTCATAAATATTGACGTCATCAATCACATAATTATCCTTAATACCAATACCGACAGCTACTGCCTCCTTCATTACCTGATTATAGATAGCTTCATGTTTAGATTTTGGAATCTTTTTACTGTCATTTAGACCTTTTATTTGCAAAGCTTGGTAAATGACCGCAGCCGCTACAACTGGCCCAGCTAAAGGACCACGTCCAACTTCATCGACACCTGCGATGAGTTCTATTCCTCGAGCATAGAGTGATTTCTCATAATTAAGAAGTGTTTCTAAACGTTCTTCCTCAGCAAGTTCAGCGAGGATACCTTACGGCGTTTCCTAATGGCAGCTTGTACACCAGTCCGACTATCTTCCTCAAAACTTGCCCATCTAGGGTCGTCAAGATCCCTCAAAATAGCCAATTGTTCCTTGACTTCTTTAATTGTCGCCATCAGTATCGACCCCAACAATATCAAGAGTATAACGGCCTAGTTTTCCATCACGAACATCTTTGACAAAAAGATTGTAAAAACGGTCATAATCTTCACGAAAGCCAAGTTTTCGAGTCATTTCCATGATGATTTCTGGTGCTTCTTCTTCAAGGTCAATCCCTTTAAAGCGTTCCTCTAGTCGCTCTGGGTAGTAAGTTTTAAAGTAGTTGAGACCAAAAATCGTGACTTCATCCATTGGTAATAACTGGTCCTTGATGGCACCAGTTAAAGCGAGTTTCATCCAACCAATTCATCTTCAAACTTAGGCCATAAAATCCCTGGAGTATCAAGAATTTCTAAGTCCTTATTAGACTTCAACCACTGTTGACCTTTTGTAACGCCAGGCTTATTTCCCACAACAGCAATCTTTTTACCAGCTAGGCGGTTCATCAAGGTAGATTTTCCTGCATTTGGAATCCCAATAATCATGGTTCTCAAGGTCTCTTTCTGAATACCACGTTCACGTAGTCGTTGAATCTTTTCAGTCATAAGACTCTTAGCAGCATCTGTTACCAATTTAACTGTAGATTGTTCCTTGGAATTAATGGCCAGGGTTTTAATCCCTTGACTCTCAAAATAGGTACGCCATTCTTTCGTACGATTATCGTCAGCAAGATCAGCTTTATTGAGAATTAAAATCTTTGGTTTATCGCCAACAATTTTGGTCAACATAGGATTCTGACTTGAAAGTGGCAAACGTGCATCCACCAAAATCGTTACAAAATCAACATGCTTAAGATTTTCCTGAACCTGTCGACGGGCCTTAGACATGTGACCTGGAAACCATTGAATAGTAGCCATGTATGCTTCTCCTTTTGTATTCTTAGCAAAATATCATTTAAAATCTTTAAAAAAAGCCAAATCATTGGCTTTGCTTTAGTTATATTATAACAGATTTAGTTTGGGATGCCCAATTGTTATCACTTGGCTAAGCCTCAATAGGCATGAAGTTACCAACAATTTTACCGATGATTCGAGGGTCTTCATCATAAGGAGCAAATTTGTCACCATACCGTTTATTAAGAGAAACCAAACGAAGACCATCCTCCTCACGATAAACCTTTTTGATATAGGTTTGACCATCCCAGTCTACAGCATAGACATCGCCATCATAATCAAAACCTGTTTGTTTGATCAGCACGACTTCACCATTTAGGTAGGTAGGTTCCATAGAGTCTCCAAATACCCATGATGCAAAATCATGATCTATTTCTTCATCGTAGAAAACTTCATCATAATTGCCATCACCAAAATAAGTATAACCTGTTCCGGCTGATAAACGCTCGAAAACTTTGTAAGTGTAAAGTGGGATAACGGGTGCTTTCTTCTTTTCTGCTTCTTGTTCCTCCAGAAGAGCTTTAGTGAATCGTAAAGCTTCTTGACGATTTTCCTCAGTTAATTCCAAGTACACTTCAACAATCTCGTGTTCAGACAGAAAATAGGTCTCGGCTACACCAAATAGTTCAGCCAGTACCGATAGATTCTTTTGATTGGGTTTTGTCTTACCATTTTCCCAGTTAAAATAAGAGGAGCGCGAAATCCCTAGATGCTTAGCTACTGATGCTTGACTCATTCCTTGTGCTTCTCGAATCTCTTTAAGTCTTTGTCCTGAAAACATAGCTACCTCCGTAAGTTAATAAACTAACATAAGTGTATCAAAAAAAGCAGTTGACTTCAAGTGAAATCAACTACTTTTATATTTCACTTTTGTATTAATCTTTGACTAAAAATCCAAGATTATCGAGTGCCTCTTCAATATAATCTAAATCTTGTTGACTATCAGCTTCAACAAGATGATAATGAACACCGTTGGTTAATTCAGATAGTGGTCGAAAGTCACTTGACGCTGCTTGTTCTAAAAAAATGTCTAACATCTCGACGACAAGTCAACTTCAACAAGGCTTGAATTTCACCATAGGCTGGATGATCAATCATGATATTTTGAATACGTCCCCCATTATCGACAATGGCTAGAAGCTCTTCTTCCATATTATTCACCGTATGATTCACTTTAAACAGTCGATGTGCATAAGAATTATCATCACTAGTCTTATAAATGTAACCCCTGTTAGTTGAGATAATTTGAGAACCATCTGCTCGCAGAAGCGCAATATCTTGGACAATGATTTGACGAGTAACACCGAAATGTTCTGCCAAACTCTGCCCATTAATCGCTTCTTTAGACTGCTTTAATAGGGTCAATAATTCTTGCTTGCGATTTAAAGTCATAGACTAAACAACTCCTCTTACAACTATCGAATTTTTCGAATACTTTTGAGAATCGTTAATGCTATAACGTAGTCTATCATACTATGGACAATAGTACCAAATCCAACTAAAACAAACAAGATATAAAATAGTTTTTGGAAGTCCTCCCCCGTTACTGAATAAAAAATCACACAAGCAATAACTTCACCTAGAGCATGAATAACCCCTAAAACAAAGTTAAAAATTAAAGATGATTTATGGTTTTCTATTGTTTGAGGAAACCTTTTCAAATAAAGCGCTCCTAAACAACCAAAGATGATATGCGAGAATCTGACCTAAACAATAACAATCGGATAGCCGGCCATAAAGAAGCCTAAACTAGACGCTAAGATAACAAAAGCTGCCACCCAGGGAGATATAAACATAGCTAGAAATAATGGAACGTGACTCCCTAAGGTATAAGAAGCCGGTGGAATGATTAGTTTAATTGGCATAATACTTGGGATAAGGATAGCAATCGCAGTTAACAAAGCTGCAAAGGTCATTTCTTGAATTCTTTTTTTCGGCTTCATAATCTTCTCCTTTTTCTGTAAATACAATAGTATATTACATTGTATATACCTATATGTCAATATGCCATAAAAAAACTAGAGCCATAAGCTCTAGTCCTTTCTTATTTACGTTTTTTTCTTAGCTTTCTTCAACTTGTTAGCTTGACGCTTCATCGCATGTTTCATGGCAAATGAACCGATCTTACCTTTAAGACCACCACCAAGCATTTGGCTTAGATCCATATTTCCAAGATCTGGCATACCAGTGCCACCCATCATGCCTTCAAGAGCAGACATGTCCATATTCCCCATATCAGGCATATTTTGGCATGTTTTTGGGCAGATTATTTGGGTTAAGACCCATTTGACGCATCATTTGCTCCATATCACCAGACATAATGCCTTGCATCATTTGTTTTGCTTGATTGAAGTCTTTAATAAACTTGTTTACTTCGATGAAGGTATTCCCTGAACCATTGGCAATACGGCGACGACGACTTGGAGTCAAGAGATCTGGATTTTCACGTTCTTCTGGTGTCATTGATAATACAATGGCACGCTTGCGAGCAATCTGCTTTTCGTCTACTTTAACATTAGCCAAGGCTGGATTGTTAGCCATACCTGGCAACATCTTTAGTAAATCCTCCATAGGACCATATTTTGCACTTGGTCTAATTGGTCGATAAAATCATTGAAATCAAAGGTGTTTTCACGCATCTTCTCAGCTAACTCAAGAGATTTTTTCTCATCATACTCCTGAGAAGCTTTTTCAATAAGGGTAAGAAGGTCACCCATACCTAAGATACGGCTTGACATACGGTCTGGGTGGAAAGTCTCGATATCCGTAATTTTCTCACCAGTACCTGTAAATTTAATCGGCTTACCAGTGATCTCACGAATTGAAAGAGCCGCACCACCACGTGTATCACCATCAATTTTAGTAAGAACGACACCTGTGATATCTAGTTGTTCATTAAACTCCTTGGCAACGTTAGCAGCTTCCTGACCAATCATGCTATCTACAACCAAGAGAATCTCGTTTGGATGAGCAAAATCTTTGATATCACGCAACTCTTTCATGAGGGTTTCGTCAATCTGCAAACGACCAGCCGTATCAATCAAGACATAGTCATTTTTATTAGCACGCGCTTGTTCCAAACCATTTCTGATGATCTCAACTGCTGGTGTCTCTGTTCCCATATCAAAAACAGGAACATTGATTTGTTGTCCCAAAGTTTTCAACTGATCAATGGCTGCTGGACGATAGATATCTGCAGCAATCATCATTGGACGAGCTTCTTGTTCTTTAATCAGTTTATTAGCCAATTTACCAGCAAAGGTTGTTTTACCAGCCCCTTGAAGACCAACCATCATAATAATAGTCGGAATCTTTG
>ENA-OQCO01000504-OQCO01000504.1-human-gut-metagenome-genome-assembly--contig:-NODE-504-length-21034-cov-1.282250_pt1 | contig 21034 bp, 23 predicted proteins | sample MGYA00242500_ERZ504582 | MGnify/ENA primary metagenome ERZ504582 (study PRJEB26092, sample SAMD00036346) | human gut metagenome | host: Homo sapiens | study: EMG produced TPA metagenomics assembly of...
GAAAAACGGCGGCCGGAGCTTCCGGCCGCCGCGGGTTTACGGTGAGGTACGAAAGTCTTCCGGCGAATCCGTACTGCCCGGCAAATTTCAAATGCAGAGCGTTTTTACCGCAGCCATTCAAGGGCAGCTGCTCACAAATCTGGCGTCCCCGTAACAGGCGGCGCGTACCATAGCGCCCGTAGGGTGAATATGTGTGTTCGCAGCGGCTAAAAATCAGGGCTTGCCTGAAACGTACCCGCAGCAGGCACCGAACGCGTCCAGGCACTCTTTTCTTCCATATCTTTTCTCTTGCGAGAGAAAAAATATGGCCGCCGGAGGCTCGTCGGAACCGGCCTCGACGGAACGAGTCCCCGCTATGCGCGGAGCCTCTTATCCTCTGAGCACGTTTCCTCCTCTTTCCCGTCGAACCGCTCCGCTGGGTTCGCCGGGAATGCTTGAACCTCATAGTTGCACCGACATAAAAACCGCGGCGTCCGAACATTCAGACGCCGCGTGTGCTTTTATTCATCCCGGTACCGGAACAGTGCCCGGCTGAGGGCTAAGATCTCCGGCTCGTCGAGGGAATTTTCAAAAACTGCCGTTCCCGGTTTGCCGCATTGGCGCAGCATACCGCTTTGCGCAAGCTTCCGTTCGAGCTGCATCGCGACGCCGTGGCTGCCGTCCATGATCTCCGGCCCCGGCCCGACGATCCTGCGGATCGCGCCCGTCAGGAACGGATAGTGCGTGCAGCCCAGCACGATCCCGTCGACCGGCTCGCGCAGATACGGCGCGAGCTTTTCGGTCAGATACGCCTCCACGGCGCTCCCGCGCAGCTCCCCGCGCTCGACAAACTCCATCAGCCCCTCGCACGGCAGACCGATGATCTGCGCGCGGTCGTCAAACTGGTGCTTGAGCGCCTGAAATTTCTCCTGCTTGATGGTCATGGGCGTGGCCATGACCAGAATCCTGCCGCCGGGGTATTTTTCTACGGCGGGCTTGAGCGCAGGCTCCGTTCCGATCACGGGAATGTCCGGGTAGACTTGCCGCAGCAGGCCGATGGCGGCGGATGTCGCCGTGTTGCAGGCCACGACGATGGCCTTGGCTCCGGCGCTTACCAGATGCTCCGCCGCCGCAAGGCTCAGCGCCTGGATCTGCGCTTCGCTCTTGACGCCGTAGGGCGCGTGGAGCGAGTCGCCGTAGTACAGATAGTTTTCCTGCGGCAGCAGCCGCACCGTCTCGCGCAGGACGCTGATCCCGCCGAGGCCGGAGTCAAAAAACGCAACAGGCCGATCCTGCTTCTGCATACTCACGCCTCCAAAAACCGCACGATCTCATTCAGATCGTATTCCCCGCCGTCCATGTTGATGCGCAGCGTCCGCTCCGGCGGGAGGGTTTTGGCCCATTCGTCGTAAAGCTCCTTGAGCTCGTACACATACATGAGGTCGAGATCGTCCTCGTATTCCCGCCCGCGCTGGCGCATATGCTCGATGATCGTGCTGACGGAGCAGTCGAGATAGAGATACTTGTCGACCGGCGGCATCAGCGACGCGATGCCGTGCGCCAGCTTGCAGAGAATGCCGAATTCGTCCTGCGTCAGATCCTGCTGGTTCAGGCGGTATTTCGCGATGACCAGATTTTCCAGAAACGCGCGGTCAAAGAAGAAAAACTCGGTGTCGCCGACCTCCGGCCGCCACTTCTCGTCGTCAAAATACAGCGAGAGGAAGCTCACCTGCGAGTGAAACGACCAGCGTTTGGAATCGGAATAGTATTCATTGATATAGGGGTTGTCCTGCGGGCGCTCCTCATGAAACGCGGCGCGCGGGCCGAAATATGCTGTGAGCCGCTGCAAAAGCGTCGTCTTTCCCGCGCCGACAGTGCCGCAGATCGCGATGTACTTCATATCCGCCCGCCTCCTTCGTTTACACAAAACGCTTTTCTATTCTACAACATCCAGCCGGTGGAAGCAAGATGCAAAACTGCCGAAAAACACGGCGTCCCGCTTGCAAACCTCCCGGCGGCATGATACGATAAAGAAAAGAAAAGGGGAGGGTGCTGCAATGAACTACGCGGCGATCAAAACCTGCGATATTGCCAACGGACCCGGCGTGCGGGTCAGTCTGTTCGTCTCCGGCTGCCGCCACCACTGCAAGGATTGCTTCAATCCCGAAACGTGGGACTTTGCCTGCGGCGAGCCGTTTGATGAGGCTGTGATGGACAAGCTTCTCGCCCTGCTGGCTCCCGGCTATATCCGGGGCATCACGTATCTCGGCGGCGAACCGTTTGAGCCGGAGAACCAGCCGGGGCTGCTGGAGCTTTCTCGCAGGATCAAGGCGGCCTATCCCGAAAAATCCATCTGGTCGTTCACGGGCTATCTCTTCGACCGCGACATTCTGGCAAAAAGGCTCGGCCCGTGGGAGGTCACGCAGGAGCTTTTGTCCTATCTCGACGTGCTGGTTGACGGGCCGTTTGTTGCAAGTCTCAAAAATCTGAACCTGCGCTTCCGCGGCTCGTCCAATCAGCGGCTGATCGACGTGCCCGCAAGCCTGAAAACCGGAGCCGTCGTCCTCTGGGACGAGCGGCAGTAGGAGGAAGTCTATGCCTGTGATCAAGATCCACTATTTTTCCGACGATCTGCCCCGTCTGCAAAAGACGGCCAAGGGCGATTGGATCGACCTGTACTGCGCACAGACCATGACGCTTCACGCGGGGGAGTATGCCCTTGTCCCGCTGGGTGTGTCGATGCAGCTGCCGGAGGGATACGAGGCCCGCACGGCCCCGCGTTCGTCCACGTTCAAGCGCTGGGGCATTCTGCAGGCCAACTCCGTCGGCGTGATCGACAACAGCTACTGCGGCACGAACGACGAATGGAAGCTGCCGGTCTACGCCACGCGCGACACCGTGCTCGAAAAGGGCGACCGCATCTGTCAGTTCCGCATCTATGAGGTGCAGCCGCCCATCAGCTTTGAAGAATGCGACACGCTTTCCGACACCGACCGGGGGGGCTTCGGCTCGACCGGCGTGCGCTGATTTTTTTGAAAACGATACTCCGATACAAGAAAGGATGATTTGGTTATGAAAACGTTGCTCAAGGGCGGTACGGTCGTCTCTGCGGCAGGCTCCCGCGTTGCGGATGTGCTGGTGGACGGCGAGAAGATCGCTGCTGTCGGCGAAGGACTGGCAGTGGACGGCGCAAAGGTCGTCGACGTGCGCGGCAAGCTGCTCTTCCCCGGCTTTATCGACGCGCATACGCATTTTGACCTCGACGTCTGCAACACCACGACTGTCGACAACTTTGACACCGGCACGCGCAGCGCCATCCACGGCGGCACAACGATGGTCATCGACTTCGCCTGCCCGAATAAGGGCGAGACGCTGGGCTACGGGCTTGATCTCTGGCACAAAAAAGCCGACGGCCGGTCCAGCTGCGACTACAGCTTCCACATGACCATTGACGACTGGAACGAGGGCATCAAAAATGAAATTCCGGCCATGTTTGCCGCTGGTATCCCGTCATTTAAGATGTACATGACATATCCCGCCATGATGATCGGCGATCAGGACCTGTTTTCCGCGCTGCTGGAACTGAAGAAATACGGCGGCATCGCGGGCGTTCACTGCGAAAACGCGGGCGTGATCGACGCGCTGATCGCGCAGCACAAGGCGGAAGGGAAGACGGCCCCGTCGTCCCATCCCGAGTGCCGCCCGAATCCGCTTGAGGCGGAGGCCGTGGCCCATCTGCTGCGCATTGCGGAGGTCGCGGACGTTCCCATCGTGATCGTGCACCTGAGCACGAAGGAGGCGCTGCTCGAAGTTATGCACGCGCGTGAGCGCGGCCAGAAGGTCTATGTCGAGACGTGCCCGCACTACCTGCTGCTGGACGACAGCGTCTATGATCAGGAGGACTATTCCGCCTCTGCCCGCTATATCTGCGCACCGCCCATGCGCAAAAAGGAGGATCAGGCGGTTTTGTGGAAGGCCCTTGCCAACGGCAGCATCCAGACCGTCTCGACCGACCATTGCAGCTTTACGCTGAAACAGAAGGATGCCGGACGCGGCGACTTTACGAAGATCCCCGGCGGTCTTCCCGGCGTGGAAACGCGCGGCGAGCTGCTCTATACCGCAGGCGTGGCCGAAGGCCGCATCACAAAGGAGCAGATGTGCGCCCTGCTGTCCGAAAACCCTGCCCGACTCTATGGCGCGTACCCGCGCAAGGGCGTTCTCGCGCCCGGCAGCGACGCGGACATCGTCGTCTACGATCCTGAGGCTGACACGGTCATCACCGCGCAGACGCAGCTTTCCGCCGCAGGCTACACGCCCTATGAGGGCTTCAAGACCAGGGGTTCCATCGCACAGGTCTATCTGCGCGGCACGCTCGCCGTCGACCACGGCGAAATGAAGACCGGCCCCATCGGCACGTACATCCCGCGCCATCCGGGAAGTCTGTAAGCATAAGCGCAGCGGCCCGGCACGGGCTGCTGCGCTGGTTTCTTTCTGGATTTGATTGACAGTGCCCAAAGACTGTGGTACAGTGAGATCACAGCCAGTGTTATACGGGGCGTCTGGGACGTGTTTGCCGGGGGGGCTTCGGCCTGTTGATCCGCTTCGGGCGGGCACATCGGTATCGTCGGAAACACTGGCTATTTTAGAAGAACCTTGCGGCAGATCGTTGCGGGCGTTATGTATGGGGTTTTCGTCAAAGAGAGCATTATACTCTGTATCTTGCGGGTTCTTTTTAGACGATGGAATTTGAGTCCCAGCGTCACCAATGGTGACAAGGCTGGTTGGATTGGCTCTTGTTCCATCGTCTTTTCTTTATTACGCTCCATGTCATTGGGCGAAGCGTTATGATTGACAGAATCAGAGAGTTGTGATATGTTGGAAATATAGCCAGTGTTTCTTTCTGCGTCTGGGACGTGGTTGCCGGGGGGGCTTCGGCCTTTTGATCCGCCTTGAGCGGGCACATCGGTTTCGGAAAGAGCATTGGCACAATAAATACAGCTGATGAGACACCGGCCGAAGGGGCGATTCGCCCGAGCGTCCACCGTCCAAGGCTGTGTTTGCGCTCCTGCGGTCCCGGTAATCCTGCCGCGGCGGGAACCCCGGTCTTGATTGCCGCAGGAGCGTTTTTCATGTTTGCAGGCGCATTCTCTCCGGCATTTCCTTCAAAATACAGCCTCCCATTCTCATGCATGGCATGACAACGGGAGGCTGTTTCGCAGATTCCTGCCGCTCAGGTTTGCCGGGCGGCTTTTTCCATGAGCTTCTGATAGACCGGGCGCATGGCAGGCTCGGAGACGGAGGATAAAACATCTTGCACCGAAAGCCAGCGGACGGCGCTGTTTTCATCCGGCTTGCAGCGGATGGGGGATTTGTCGTCGGCCTCCAGCAGATACGTCGCGTTCAGATGCAGGTGGGCGCAGACGAATTTTCCACGCTTGACGTGCGGCGCGACGTGCAGGATTTCGAGTGAGAAGATATCCGGGGAGACGGGCGCGGCCAGCACGCCGGATTCCTCATTTGCCTCGCGCAGCGCGACGGAAAGAAGGTCGGCTTCTCCATCGGCGTGTCCGCCGAGCCAGGCCCAGGACTGATAGAGATTGTGATAGGCCATAAGCACCTTCGTCCTGTCCGGGTTTACGATCCAGCAGGAGGCGGTGAAGTGCGCCGTAGCGTTTTCGCGCGTAAGGAGATCGGAGAAGCAGTCCATGTCGGCCAGCATCTGCCGCCGGTCGGCCTCCTCCTGCTCGTTATAAGGCGCAAACGCCTCGATCTGCGCGCGCAGGCGGGTAAGCTCAGTCATGCTCGTAGGCCATCATCTTGTCGATGCGCCGCTGGTGACGTTCGACGCCGGAGAACGCCGTGTCCAGCCACACGTCGACGATCTCAAGGGCCAGCATTTCGCCCGTCACGGCTGCGCCGAGGGCCATCATGTTCGTGTCGTTGTGTTCGCGGGTGAGCCTTGCGGACATGGGGTTGTCGAGCAGCGCGCAGCGGATGCCCTTGACCTTGTTGGCCGTGATGGACACGCCGATGCCGGTCGTGCAGCAGACAATGCCGCGGTCGCATTCGCCGCTGGCGACGGCCTGCGCCGCCGGGCCCGCAAAGTCTGGATAGTCACAGCTGTCTTTCGTGTAGCAGCCGAAGTCCTTATAGGCAAGGCCGCGCTGTTCGAGATGCTTCATAATGGCGTGCTTGAGATCAAGCGCGCCGTGGTCACAAGCGAGAGCGATCATAGGGGTGTTCCTCCTGCGGTTTTTCTTTTATTATACCGCAGGCGGCGCGGAATGCAAGCGCAATCGTTTCAGCCGCTGACGCTGATGCTGCGGACAAGGCCGTCCGTGCCGGTGCGAATGATGCAGGAAAGCTCCCCGCAGTCGATGTCGATCGTATAAAAGCCGTCATGATCCCACCAGATCCACGCGCAGAGCGCGTCGCCGGAACTGCCGTAGAGGAACTGTTTCCGCTCCTGCTCCGGCGTCCAATCGGCAGCGGGAAGCGCGGCTAGAACATGGTCCAGATTGTCGCCGAGCTGAATGCCGCGCAGGAAGTCCGGCGAGGAGCCGATTCCCGGCCCGCCGTAGAGCAGCTCGTCCTCGCAGGACCATGCATCCAGCCGGACGGTGCCGTCGCTGTGCTGTGTAAATTGATAGCTCACGCCGTCGACCGTAAAGTTGTCCCCGCGCATTTTGCCCTTCCGGACGGGACTGCCCTGATAGGCTGCCGCCCTTTGCAGAACGGCTGCGTAATCCATGCCGGGGAAGACCCCGTTCGGAAGCACAAGCTCACAGCGCTGCACCGGCAGAGAACGGTCTGTCTCTGCCGCATCGGGAAGCGCGATGGGGTCGCCCGACAGCGATGCGTCCGTATACATCTCCACGCGGTCGTCAGAGCGCCAGCGTGTCAGATCGAACCGGTCGCTGCCGCTTGAAAAGCGGCCTGTGTGCAGATCCTGTTCCAGATAGCCGAAGCGGGCCTTCGGCGCGTTGATGTCGATCAGCCACCACGCACCGTCCAGCAGCGGCGCACCGAGCGGGTGCACCTGCCCGTTTTCCTCACAGACAAGCTGCGTTTTCGTGTGCGCAAGCGTGCAGTCAGTCCTGCCCTCCGGGCAGGAGGCTGTTTCCGTTTCGAGCCGGAACGTGTATCCGTCCGCGCTTCCCAGCGTCACGGAAGCGCCTGCGCAGGCGGTAAAGCTCGCGGCCATCTGCTTTAGCAGCTGCCCTTCATAGCGTGCCTGCAGATACGGGTTATAGCCGGAAGCATCGGTTTCATCCGCCCCGCGCGGCCAGTGGATCGTGACCTCGTAACAGCCATCTTTTACGCCGCAGAGATAGACCATCTCGTTCTGCTCACCCGCCTCGACGCAGATCGTCTCGCCACGCTGCGTCACCTCGCTGAGACAGCCGAGCGCGGTATAGCCGGCGGAGCATTCGGTGATCGTCTTTTCAACATAGCGGACGGCGAACGTCGAGCCGGTGCTGTAGGTGCTGCGCCAGAGGTCGTCCTGCTCGTCGTATTCCCAGCCGGTCGTGGGCAGATACGCGCTCCAGCCTCCGGCTTTGTCGGTGAAGGTGCGAAGGTACGCGTCAATATGAACGGCCCTGCCGTAGCCGTCCATGCCGTTATAGAAGCTCGGATAGAAATAGCCCTGTATATTATTTGCACCATGGGTCGCGGCGTAAATGTCGCGCAGATAGTCCGTCAAGCGGCCGGACTGTTCATACACGGCCAGCGCCGTGCCGTCCGTGTCCTTTGTCCAGCCGAGCAGGCGGTAGTCCTGCGTTTCGCTGCGATAGGTGACGGTCACGAGATAGCGGGTGTTGTCCACCAGATATTCCTGCCCGTCGATATACGACAGGCCGGTATCAGTGCCCAGCATGAAGGTGCGCCCGTCGGCATTTTCCGGCGCAATCGCAATTTTGTAACTCCACAGCTGCAAGTCTCCCTCCGGGTCGAGGCCGGACAGGGATGCAAGCTGCTCGAGGTTCACCATCTGCGCGTCCTGCACCGTATCTGTTACAGTCTCAAATCCGCCGTCGGTCAGCACCTTATATTCGATTGGCTCCGGCAAAATGACCTGCGCGATATAATATTCGGCGTAGTCCTCTATACTGGAAAAGAACGCGCTCGTCGGGGGGCGTGCTGTCTGCCTCTGCGGGGCTGTCTGCGGTAGAAGAAGCGGGCGGCTCTTCCTCCGGCTGCTCTGCGTCTGTCTTCGGGTCGGTCAGGAAGCACACGGCCACGGCGATGGACACGAATACCGCCGCCAGCACGACCCAGAACGCAGGCTTTTTGTAATTTAAAACGGACTTGATGCGGCCCTTCACGCCCGTCTCGCCGAAGGCCAGCGGGCAGGCCGTGATCATCCGGCGCGGACGCTGCATTGCAGCAGCGCACGGGAATAGGCCGTCTTGCAGCTCTCTCCCAGCTCGCGCACGACCTTTTCATCGCAGGCCGCCTCGATATCGCGGCAGAATAAAACATACGCCAGCCAGCAGACGGGGTTGAACCAGTATGCCGTCAGGAGCAGGAAGCCCAGCGGCTTCCAGAGCTGGTCGCCGCGCTTTAAATGTGCGCGCTCGTGCGCCAGAACCATGTCCTGCGCGCCGGGCTCCAGCCCGAAGGGCAGATAAATTCTTGGCCGAATCACGCCGAGAATGAACGGGGACGGGACGAATTCCGACTGGAACACGTTTCCCTCCAGCCGCACCGCCGTGCGCACACGAAGCCGCAGGCGCAGCGCGGAAATGGCCGCGTACAGGACAAGCACCGCGCAGCCGCCGAGCCAGACCCACGCGGCAAGCCACGTCAGAATTTGCAGCGGGTTCGCGCTCTGCGCGGGGTCGGGCGTGAATGCAGCCTGTAAGGGCGGATTTACAATGGCGTCGACCGCCGGGATGCCGCTCGTGATGGCTGGCGCGGCGGAACACACGATCTCCGGCTGCACCGGCTCCGCGCTCGGAATGAGGCTCAGCACGCTTTCAATCGAGAACGGGCACAAAAGCCGCACCGCCGCCAGCGCCCACAGGGCGCACAGCAGCCATTTCGGCGCTTTTTTGAACGCCAGCCGCACCAGCACGACCGCAAAAATCAGAACCGCCGCAGACAGGCTGCGGTTGAGAAAGCCGAGAAAAAGATTTGTCATGGCCGATTCTCCTCATAGCCGTCGATCATGGCGCGCAGCCGGTCGACCTCGTCCTGCGAAAGCTTCGTCTTGCGCGCGAACGCCGCGATAAACGCGGGGAGCGAGCCTTCGAACGTCTTCTCGACCAGCTCGTCCAGCTCTGCCGCCTGCGCCTCGTCCTTGGAGACGAGGGAGGAGACGAGGCCGTTTTCGTTTTTTACGATGCCGCGCTCGCCTAGACGGTGGATGACCGTATACGTCGTCGTCCGGCTCCAGCCGAGCCTTTCTTTGCACAGCTTCGCCAGCTCCGCGCTGGGCAGCGGCTCATGCTCCCATAAAATCAGGCAGAACCGGTATTCGCTCTCAAAGATCTCGGGGTGGACATAGGCATTCCCTCCTTGTCTAATGCGTTAGACTGTAATTGCAGTCTAACGCATTAGACTGCTCTTGTCAAGCCCCCTTTGCAAAAGGGCAGCTTTTTGCGGACAGAAAATTTTCGGCAGGATGCAACCCTTGCGGAATTTTTGCGTGTAGGAAAGAGAAGCGCGGATGCGGACGCGGCGCGGCCCACAATATCTTGTGGCGGGTGTTACGTCTACCTCGCAACATGGGCCGAAATGGGCTGAAATGCTTGGTAAAACAGACATTTTCGTAAAAATCGGTTGCAATTTTTAATTTTATGGTAAACTGGTTACATAAAATCTGCGGCTGCATCAGGCCGCAAATTGAAAGAGGTGCAGGTATGAAGCGTACATTTGGAAGATTTATGAGCCTGCTGCTGGTCCTCGCCATGGTATTGGCGATGGTTCCGGCGGCATTGGCTGCAAACGCGTACAGCGTCGAGCCGGACTCGACGATCACGCTCACGACGACGTACACGTTCACGGAAGCAACGTGGACGTCCAGCGATTCGACCGTCGCAAAAATTGAAAGCAGCACCGCCACAACGGCAGTCATCAAGGGCGTAAAGGCCAGCACGACGGCCATCCGGATCACGGCTACCGGCAAGGTAAATGGTCGTGATTATTCGGAGTATTTCACGGTTTATGTGCGGGACGCATATACCTTACGCTGGCGCTCAGCAACAGTAATATCAACGGCACGGTTGCGCTGAATCAGGCGACACCAGAACGCTCACCGCGACTGTCACGGTCGGCAGCAGCGGCGTGACCGCAGGCAATCTGGCAAACTGCGAAGTTCATTTCACCAGCGATAACGATGCCATCTCGGTTACTCCTGCCAGCGCGAAGGTCACCGCAAGCACGGTCGGCCACTACACGACCTATAAGGTTGAAGCGACTGTCAAAGCAGAGAAGGTCGGCGGCGCAACGCTGACGGCGCAGGTCTGGTATCAGGGTAAAGATGGCATGAAGCCGTCCACGTCCGCGACTGCGACCAAGACCATCGGCTTCAGAGTCAGCGGCGCGGCGACGATCTCGGTCACGCTTCCGACCGCCCAGCAGGTATTGTCGCTGGAGGCAGGCGGCACGTCTGCCACGCTGCAGCCGAAGGTGACCGGTTATTCCGGCACAGCCCAGCCGAAGCTGCTGTATCTGTATGACACCAAGGATAACAATCTGTATGTCCGCCCCAACGCTTCGACGACCTCTGCGACCGTCGAGCCGTACAAGGCCTGCGACGCAACGAAGATCTATATCTGCATCGCGGACTACAACGCGGGTCTGACATACGCGAAGATCGACCAGACGAACCCGTCCGCATCGATCGAGGGCAGCTACGCTGTCTGCACGGTCAGCATCAAGAATAAGGGCATGGCCGTCACATCGATCGAGGTCATGAACAACGAGAGCGTGAAATATAACGGGAAGGACTCCCGCCTGCAGACGCTGCTGGACAACGGCACGATGGTCTTCGGTCTGCAGGACAGCTATTATAAGCCTGCTGTGAAGTCTGCGTTGATCCGTGACGAGCTGATACTTACTGCGCGCATCAAGGCTCCCGATTCGCTGCTTGCAAGCGCTGCGGATCTGAAAAATGCCTATTCCCGCATTGAGTGGACAAGCTCTGCCCCTGCTGTTGCCAAGGTGGGCACGACCGAATCGGACGGAACCTCGGCAACTGCGACGATCGTGCCGGTCGCAGCCGGTACGGCGACGATCACCGCGAAGGTCGACGGCAATGTTACCGCAACCTATAATGTTACGGTCTATCAGGGCCGCGCCTACAAGATCACGGAAGAACCGAGTATCGGCGAAACGGTCGGCAAGATGACGGACACCGAGCTCAAAGCTATGTTCGAAAAGGAATCGGCCAAGGTCGAGATTCAGACCAGCATCTATGATGACGAAGTGATGATCTATGAGCTGCCGGTCAAGACGGCAGAAGTCGTAAACGGCACGAACGGCGGCAAGAAGTTCAAGTATACGCTCAACGGCCTCAAGATGGCTACGAAGGAATTCTTCTACAACAGAAACGATCCGAACAGCGAGGGCGTTACGACGACCAAGGAGGTGACCTTCTCCGACATCACCTTCACGGAGCAGCCCGCAAACGCGGCCTATAGGATCACGGACACCATTGCCGATCTGGCCATGACAGCGTCGGTTTCGACGGGCAAGATCAAATCCGTGGTCTGGTACATGAACAGCGACCAGACGACCGGCGGTGTGGATAAAGCAATTCAGACAGACAAAATTACCGATAAGCCTACGAACTACCGTTCGGTTCTGTCCAATCTCAAGCAGTACATCACCGGTACCGGAACCTATGTGTTCTACTGCCGCGTCACGACCGACGACGGCAAGTATGCCGAAACACGCAAGGCTATTATCACCATCACCGGTGAGAACCACATCAACATTGTCTTCAACCCGACTACGGTAAAAGCCGGCGGGACGTTCACCATCACCGGCACGCCGCAGGAGTATGTGAGCGGCAAGCTGACCAATGTGACCGGCAAGACCTATACGATCATATGGTCCTCGAGCGACGAGAACATCGTCAAGCTCTCCAGCAAAACCAGCACCAACAGCAGCCCCTCCATCACCGCGACGGCCAAGGCCGGCGGTCAGGTCACCATCAAGGCTGAAACGACGATCGGCGCGAAAAAGTATGCTGCCGAAGTGAAGTTCACCGTCACTGTCCCCGAGGCGGACACTGTCAGCCTGACGCTCGGCGAGAACGAAACCTACGTCCAGCTCGACGGCAGCAAGCTTGCCGCGGCAGTCAAGACCGCCGCCAAGACCACGCCCAGCACCTTTACCTTTGAGTCCCCGGCCAACGGCACGCTCTATACCTCGAGCGCCATGTCCGGCACGGTCAGCACGACGACCAAGTATTCCGCCAGCGAAGTCAGCAAGATGGTCTATCGTCCGACGAGAACCACCGGCACGCACACCATCAGGTACGCCGCCTATGACGGCAGCGCCCAGATCGCGACCGGCACGATCAATGTCATGACCAGCGCAAGCACGGTCGAATACCACATCTCCGCCAATGAAAAGCAGCAGATGATCGTCAGCGACTTCCAGCGCGTCTACGGCTCCGGCCTGAGCACCGTGACCTTCGGCACGAACTCCGATAACCGCGGCGCACTGTACAAGGGCAGCACGACCAGCTCCGGCAAGGTCGGCAGCGAGGCCTACAGCGTCTCGACCGGCTCGAACCTGCTGAAAAACGTCTGCTTCATCGCGGGCAGCACCACGTCGAAGTACACCGTGACCATCCCCTTCACGGCAAGCGGCTCGTCCGGCCAGATGAACGGCCAGCTTGTGGTCTATGTCAACGACACCCACACGCTGAACTCCACCGGCGCGTCCTTCCGCTCCATGGGCATCGCGGGTGAGCTGACGCCGGAAAACGCCACCGGCAGCACCTACATCACCATTGACCGTGTCGTCGGCGGCAAGCTCTATTCCAGCTACACCAGCATCAAGAGCTGCACCGCGCTGACCAGCAAGGATTTCGGCAGCACGAAGTTCTACTTCTCTGGCTCCGGCAGTCTGGATAACCTCTATATCCTGCCGCTGGCCGACAGCAAGAGCGTCGAGGTCAGCTACACCATCGACGGCAGCACGAAGGGCACGCTGTCCTTCAAGGTCAACCAGCAGACAGCCTCGAACCAGTTCACGGATGTGAGCGGCTCGTACAAGTGGGCGGCCAACTCGGTCGACTTCATGTACATGAACGATATCATCAAGGGCAACAACACCAAGAACCCGAGCTCTTCGGGCCGGGCGCCAAGATGACCCGCGCCATGCTCGTCACGGTCCTCTACCGCGCGGCAGGCGAGCCCACCGTTACCGGTATCACCAACAAGTTCACCGACAACAAGCAGGGCCAGTACTACTACAACGCAGTCCTCTGGGCCTCCAACATGGGCATTGTCAACGGCGCGACCGCCACGACCTTCGACCCGAACGGCAATGTCACCCGTGAGCAGATCGCGGCTATCCTGTACCGCTACGAAGGCAGTCCGACCGTGACCGGTTCTCTGAGCGGCTATCCCGATCAGGCGCAGGTCAGCTCCTTTGCCGTCACGGCAATGCAGTGGGCTGTCGGCACCGGCATCATCACCGGCGTCACCTCCGGCGGCAGGACGACCCTCTCCGCAAAGGGCAACGCCACCCGCGCTCAGGTCGCCGTCATGCTCCACCGCTTCCTGACGTTCTAAGCATATCGACCCCTCGCCCCCGGCTCAGCATGGGTGCTCATAAGACAGTAATTCTAAAAATTACGATTATGGCATCTGTCAGGCAGGGTTGGCAACGAAATAACGGGTATCTGGTGAAAGCCGGATACCCGTTATTTTTTTGCCGTCACGAAAAGCAATGGATTTATTCACAGCTTTCAGGTATAATTGCCTTAAATCAATCCTATCCCATCCATTCCGAGATTTTTTCAAAAAATCTCAAAAAACTTTGGAAACATTGGAACAATTCGGCCCTTCTCATGCCATATATAGTAGAGGGCTGAATACAGAAGCGATTGGAGGTGACGCTGATGGACAAGCAGACGGGCCCGAAAGGTTTTCTTGTGGTGCTGCCCGGTGAGATCATCAAGATACCGCAGGACAGCGAAAATCATGGCTGACGCTGTTTTACAGCTTGCCGCGAGAGCTTGCGGAGAAATGGAGACCAGCCTATGAGCTGCCCCGCTGCCCGTATGAGGTCTTGCGGACGGACAAATATGACCACATCGTATGTGATGATATGTTCAAGCTGCTTGTGTGGGATTGCTACGCATGGTGCGCATGGCAGTTTTTCCAAGTGAAAGACCGCAAGAGCAACTACCGTGACATTCCCGGCAACTGGAATCAGTATGCAGGGTATTTTCCCTTGTGGAGGCTGTCGTACAGCATCATCCCCTACATCCGAATGAAGTTCGAGCAGAACGGGCTGGGTTTCCAAAACCTATACAACATCCCGCAGGGCGTGGAAGTGCCCTGGCTGACCTATCAGCAGTTCAGCAATCTGATCGGCAATGTCACCGACATGGTGATTGCGGAACAGAACTGGCAGCCAATGATTGACGCGATCTGGGAGAATCGCACCGTGGAGGACTACGAAACTACCAGCAGCACCGTTAAGACGGATTTCATGCGGAAGTGGCATCATAACCGCTCCGGCAAGGCTATTTCTCTTGACGAGATGATGGAGACCGAGGACGGCGATATTTTTGAGGTCGCTGATCCTCGCGGCGAGTTTGAACAGAAAGTCATTTCCAAAATGCAGATCGCAGCCTTTGCCGAGCAGAGCATTAGCGGGAAAGACCGGGAGATATTGAAGCTGCGCATGGACGGCTTGACCGAACAGGAAATTGCAGACAAGGTTGGCTACAAGACCGCCAGCGCAGTCCATAAGCGGATCTCCAAGATCGCCGGTGCTTATGAGGATTATGTGACAGCGGAGTATCAGAAGTATTTGGACAAGTAAACAGACGCAGAAGCGGCAGCAGTTACCGAAATGGTAGCTGCTGCTTTTTCATGCGGGAAAGGAGAGTTTATGGGCAGAGAACCATTTGAAGCCATGCCCGATGTGATGGACGCAAAGCAGCTTGCGGAAGCGTTGCAGATTTCCAAAGCGGGCGCATACAACCTTTTGAGCAGCCCGGACTTCCCGACCTTGCGGATCGGCGGACGCAAATTGGTGATGAAAACTGAGCTGGTAGAGTGGCTGAAAAGCCGCACGAATCGGAAACCGTGAAAACACGGTCAAGAGCTGGAAAAGTGATAAATCAGCCGATAGGACAATGTGAAATGTACTCCGCATCGTTTGGGGCGTTTCCATCGAAAAATCGCATCACTTTTCCAATTCAAGAGTTGGGAAAAATCTACGAAAATCAGGAGGTTTTATGAGAACAGGGCTTACCAAGAAGCAAAAGACAACCGTGATTTATTTTGACGAACATAGTCGCATCATCGAGGTGCAGACCCACAACACCGATCTCAAAAAGCGGCTGGCAGCATTTGCGGCAAAGCACCCGCAATGTTGCCGCCAGACCGACGATGACGAGCAAGGCGGGCTGACCTTTGAGATTGAGAAAGGGCGGCTGAGTTTTCGGCTGACCGCACCGTATAGCGAGGAACGTCGCAGGGCGGCAAGTGAGCGAGCACAAACAAACGGGATAAATGGAAAAGTAAAGAAGTCGGGGCAATCATTACGTTGATTTATTCACACTTTCGTGATACACTATTAGATAGTATTTCATATGGCGGAGGTAAGTTAATGGCGGTATGTTATGACAGATTATTTCACAGAATGATCGACAAACGTATGACAAACGCTCAACTTATGTCGATGGCGGGGTTTAGTCCCAATATAATTACTCGCTTGAAGAGAAACGAGTATATTTCCCTTGAAAGCATAGAGAAAATTTGTGTTGCCTTAAATTGTACTACTGATGAGATTCTAGAGTTTGTCTCGAATGATAATGGAGTCCAAGAAAATGAGTAATCAAGAGAAACAATGGAAAGCGATTAGTTTATTTGCAGGTGCAGGTGGGTGTTCGTTAGGATTTAAAAATGCAGGAGTTAATATTCTTGCAGCATTTGAAAATGCGGAACCAGCAATCATAACTTATAATGCAAACTTTGGAAATAACATTTGTCGCAATGTGGACTTAGCTCTGTGTGATTTTCAAACGCTACGAAATGATCTCGGATTAAAACGCGGGGAATTAGATTTAATTATAGGCGGCCCTCCTTGTCAAGGTTTTACGACTGCGGGAAATCGTTTTTGGGATGATCCACGCAATAAGTTGGTACAAAATTATGCACAAGCCCTTGATGTATTCTATCCCCGGTGGTTTATGATGGAGAATGTTGAAGGCATATTAACAACAGCAAAGGGTACTTATATTGTTGAATGTATGAAGAAGATGATTCTCCTTGGGTACACAGTGAGTTTAAAAAAAGTGTATATGCAAGAATATGGTGTACCGCAGCGAAGAAAACGTGTCATTATTGTCGGCAATCGCGAAGGTAAAGAATTTGATTTTCCTAAACCTATTGAGCATGCATCAGGAGCAATATACAAAGATTCATCATTTACTCTGAGAGATGCAATAAGTGATTTGGAGTCATGTGATATTCCCGAAATCGATCATATTCGAAAAAGAGAAACAGGAATACAGTTAGAGCGAATCTCTTCTTTAAAGATCGGTCAAACAATGAAAGATTTACCTCAGAGTTTGCAGCATGACTCTTTCAAGCGTAGAGCATCGAGAAGAGTATGCGATGGAACCCCTTCCGAAAAAAGAGGCGGTGCACCATCCGGTTTGAAACGATTATCATACGATGAGCCGTGTTTGACGATAACAAGTGCTGCACCATCAGAATTTGTCCATCCGACACAAAACAGGACACTTACAATCCGAGAATGTGCCAGAATACAGACATTTCCAGATGCTTTTTCGTTTTACGGAACGGACGCACAGAAAATACTTCAAATTGGGAACGCTATCCCACCTGTATTTGCAGAACAAATGGCAAAGCAAATCATTAAGTGTGATGAGAATACACCCAATGAAGAGCGCCCATCGTTGGCAAAATTTGATGTAACTAAGGCAACCGCCAAGAGCCCTGCCTTGCAAAAAACTTGCGAAATGTTTAAGCTCATTACAAATCCACGAATATGAGCAAATGCGAATGGAGGTATAAAATATGCCAGTAACCAGCCAACAACGAGTTTTTTACAAAACATTTTCACAGCATGGTTCTGGTACTGCTATGGTAGAGATCGAGCCAAAAGATGTTGTTCTGCTTATCCATATTGCTTACTTGGATATTTTTGAGAATGAGCCGGATTGGTTTTCTGAGCCGTTTTATCAACTTGCCAAAGAAAGTTTTTATACAATCACCCCGGAAAAGGTCGCAGAGTTACCTGGTATGACAGTGGAAGACGCTATAAACTATCTGCAACTCTCCGGTGCTACCAACACAGAAAATGTTATATATCTTTATCTGAAAAATCTGTCCGAACTTTGGCGCAGACGATTTAAGTTTTATAACATTCTAAAAACTCAACCATTTCCGTTGACTGAGCAAATAGGGCCGAGGTGTTTACTGGAATACGGGAATTGTGAAGATGCACTGTTGTTCTCTTGGATGAGTTGGCGAAAGCTCATATATGACATTGATAACCGCAGTGCGCAGGAAACAGGATATTTATTTGAACCAATTTTAGCGAGTTGTCTTGGTGGCGAGCCGGTGTCACATAGATATTCCCCTGTTAAGCGCATTGATGATAATGGCAATCCAACAAATGAGGGACGCCAAATTGATTGTTATATCGAAGAATCAAGAGAGGTTTATGAATTAAAGTTGCGTGTAACAATTGCGGCCAGTGGGCAAGGACGATTTAGTGAGGAAATGAGTTTTCCTTATGAAGCTCGCAGAGCTGGATTGACCCCGGTTCTTATAGTATTTGATCCAACACCGTCCCCACTTTTGGATCGTCTCAAAGCAAAGTATGTTGAGGAAGGTGGTCGATACGCAATCGGTGAAGAGGCATGGAATATGCTTACAGACCGTGCAGGTAGGGAGATGGGCAAATACATCATTAAGTACATTAAACCGCCTATAAGTAGAATGGAAGAAGTAAGACTTTCCACTCCATCCAATATTCGGCTTTCGGCATCCGGGGATTGCTTCACTATTGCTGATGAATTTGGAAATCGTTATTCCATTCCTCGAAATGAGGCTGCTGAGTAATGCAATGATGCCTTATGGTTATATCATAAACAGATTAACTATGGGAAGGAGGTAAAAACATGAGAAATGCGTTGTCGCTTGAAAATCTCACAGGCATTTTCCGAGTAAGTCCTAAAGAACCTTCACGCATTATCAATCGTGAAGGGACAACCATAGAGTTTAAGGAATCATACAATCATGGCAATATGGCGCAATATTTTAAGGCAATGGCAGCTTTCGCTAATAATCAGGGAGGTATATTCTCTTCGGTATTGGAGATAAACCTCGGCGTTTGTTAGGTCTTAAAGATAAAAGCCTTTCTCAATTCGAAGAACTCAAGGTTGAGGACTTCACGAAAGCATTGCTTGACTACTTTTCTCCCGAAATCAAATGGGAGCATTGCACGTTTGAATTTCATGATATGAGTTTTGGTGTTATATATGTTTACCCGTTAATGCGCAAACCGTGCATCTGTAAGAAGCATTATGACGCTCAAAATGCTAAATACTCCCTAAAGGAAGGCGATATTTATTATCGTTATGGTGGGCGCTCTGAACGAATCCGATATGCAGAATTAGCCTCAATTATTGATGAAGCACGAAGATACGAAGAACGTCAATGGTTAAACTTTGCAAAAAAGGCTGTGCGCATTGGCGTTTCAAACGCTGCACTTTTGGATTTGAAATCCGGTAATCTGTCAGGAACCAATGGTTCTGTAGTAATTGATAGTGAACTCCTCCAAAAGCTTGCTTTTATTCAGGAGGGTAAATTCGTTGAAACAGGCGGAACTCCTACGCTTCGGCTAATTGGTGATATTACAGAAATCTCTACCGGAAAAGTTATCGTAACAGAAACGGCAAGAAAAGTTGTGCGGGCAATTGAACCCAGTGATATTGTTCGAGTATTTTTGGAAAACAAGCAAGTTGATGAACCAATAGAATATATCAAAAGGATATGTTCTGCAACTTCCGCAAATTACCCGATATACTTTTTCATACAGAGAGCTTCGATTATAACTTCAGATGCTATTTCGTTGGTCAAGAGTACCACAAGCAGAGGTGTTGCAAAAGGAAAACTTATTGAAAGGCTCGAAGGAAAAGTTATTCCTCAGAACAGATTGCCGTCATCTGCAACGAGTGCTGGAGTAAAGAAGGAGTGCTATCGTCAACAGTGGCTAACAGAGTCTATTCCAGAAACGATAGAAGATGTGGGGTATTGTATCGATGCCCTTTGCTGCTTGTCAAAAGAGGATTTTGCTAAGCATGATCAGTATATTCGTGCGACAATGTTAAGAATATACAATGACGAATATGAAAAATCGTCATCACTTGTTGCCTCAAATATTCGTAAAGCTATTTGCAGAATTGATGAGGCAATTTACCTTGGGATTTAAGTACATAAATCCCTTTGGAACAAAGGGCGCACTTCTATACTCCCCTGACGGGAGTATGTGCGCTCTGCGAGGCAGACAGCCCGGACAGACAAATGTCCGGGCTGTTTTGCGTCACTTCGTTCCGAACAAGGGGCTGCACCCCCTTGCGCTGCTACAGCAGCTATCCCAGCGCACTTTGCAGCGGAAACAGTCTGCTGACGCAGACCATTCCCACCGCAAAGTCTGAAAAATCCATCCCGTAAGTCAGACCGTCTACCGAAAATGTAGGCGGTCTTTTTCTATCCATTTTTATATCAGTCAGGAGGTTGAAATCATGCACGAAAAAGAAATTGAGAAGCTGCAAGCCGAGAAAGAAAACATCGAGCGGCAGCTTGCGCAGGAGCAGCACAAAATCCAGCGGCTTGAAAACCGCGCTGCCTACTATGCAAAGGGAGAACGGCGCAAGCGGGCGCACCGGCTTATCACCCGCGGTGCTGCGATCGAGAGCGTCGCACCGCAGACAAAGGATTTGAGCGAAGCCGAGTTTTACACTTTTGCCGAACAGGTCTTTACTCTGCCGGACACGCAAAGGCTGCTCATGGAAGCCGTCAGCCATCACGCAGGAGGTGATTGACCATCGCACTCTTTCATTTCATGTGACGCAGATCAAGCGCAGTGCGGGGCAATCTGCCGTGGCTGCTGCCGCCTACCGTGCTGGGGAAAAGCTGCACAGCGAATACTACGGCGAGATCAGCGACTACACCCGAAAAGGCGGTGTGATCTGCTCAGAAATCCTTTTGCCGTCCCACGCCCCGCCGGAGTACGCAGATCGTGAAACGCTCTGGAACGCGGTGGAAAAAGCCGAGCGTGGAAAGAACGCCCAGCTTGCATACAGCTTTGACATTGCCTTGCAGAACGAGTTTTCCATGCAGGAGAATATCGCTCTGGCAAGGCAATTTTTGTTGGAGAACTTTGTGAGCGAGGGATGGTGGTGGACTTTGCTGTTCATTCTCCCGACAAGGAGGACGTCGGCATTTCCAATCCGCACTTTCATGTCATGTGTCCCATTCGCCCTTTGGACGAACACGGCAGATGGGGCAACAAGCAGCGGCGGGAATATGTGCTGGACGAGCATGGGGAGCGTGTTCTGGACGAGGCGGGCAACTATGTGTTCAACGCCGTCCCCACGACGGACTGGGGCAAGCCCGAAACGCTGGAAGCGTGGCGGCAGGCATGGGCTGAACTGTGCAACGCCAAGTTCGCAGAGAAGAATTTGGGCTGCCGCATCGACCACCGCAGCTTTGCCCGTCAGGGTGTGGAGCAGATCCCCACCCAGCACGAAGGTCCCACCGTCCGGGCATGGAGGCAAAGGGCATCCGCACCGACAAGGGCGACTCAACCGTTTCAT